>Ga0302324_100005510_pt1 | contig 27592 bp, 24 predicted proteins | sample Palsa_T0_1_FD_201949 | JGI IMG/M metagenome (GOLD analysis project Ga0302324, IMG submission 201949) | Peat permafrost microbial communities from Stordalen Mire near Abisko, Sweden - Palsa_T0_1 | ecosystem: Environmental > Terrestrial > Soil > Palsa > Peat permafrost | place: Sweden: Abisko...
ACGTCGAGCTCTTGCTCGAGCAGCTGAACTCGACGGGCCTGGTGTCGGGTGTCACGGAGGGCAGGCTCGATGCAGTCTTCCTGCGCCCCGGCTCGGCGGGCAGCGAGGACCTTCACGTCCGAGTGCTATCGGAGGAGCCGATGGTCGCCGTCCTGCCGGCGGGTCACGCGGCGGCGAAGACCGCCGAGGTCGACCTGGCGGAACTGAGGAGCGATCCCTTCGTCCTCGCGCCGCGGGCCGTGGGCCCGACCCTGTTCGACACCATCGTGACGGCGTGCCGCAAGGCCGGCTTCGAGCCGGTCCTCGGCCAGTCGGCGCCCCAGATGGCGTCCCTCATCCACTTCGTCGCCGCGGAGCTGGGCGTCTCCCTCGTGCCGGCGTCGATGCGGTCGCTGAAAGTGCCAGGCGTCGTCTATCGCGAGCTCTCGGGTCGCCCGACCCTGCTTCGCCTGGCCCTCGCGTCGCGACGCGGAGACACCTCGCCGGTCCTGCGAAACTTCATCGCACGTGCCACCGCGTGAGTGCGGTGCGTCAGCCGGAGGGCGTGCCGGACCAGACGATCTCGCCGCCGCCCGTACTGCACGGCTCGAGGATGCTTGAGGACGTGGCCCGGGCGACCGAGGCGCATAGGATCAAGTCACCCCGGGCTTGGTCTGCGCGAGGTTGCCGACGTAGATCGCCTCGACCTCGAAGGAGCTAGTACGGCTGGCCTGAAGTTCGTTCCGGGTTGCCTCGGCGGGGCGGGTCAGCGGGGCTCGAGGAGTGGGAGCGAGGCGGGGGGAACGAGGAGCTCGATAGATCGAGCAGCTCGTGGGGTTCGCCGGATGAGTCGGTGGCGTTCGAGCTGCAGGACCATCTGGTGGACGGTAGGGGCAGTCACGCCGAAGAACGCCTGCATGTCGGCCTCGGCGGGCTGTGGCCGCCGGCACGATGCGCCTCGCCGTGCCATGCGCGAAGCGGCAGGCCGGGCCAGCGCTCTTCCCAACCTCGACCGCCATGGCGTTGACCGCCAACAAGCGGTCGAAGCGGTGGGTACGCCGTTGACCTTCGATATCCGCCAGGAGATGATGGGCGTGCGCGGCCACCTCGCGAATATCGGTGTTGACGGAAAAAGCGTCGAGCTGAGGATGGGAGGACTCTGTGCTCCTCGAGGGCAGCCGATGGAGACGGCCATGAAGACGATGAAGGCGCTGCGATTCGAGAAGTACGGACCGCCCTCCGTTCTCACACTTCAGGAGCTCGGAGTACCCGAGCTACGTCCCGGTCAGGCGCTAGTCGAGCTGCACGCCTCGGCTATCAACCCCAGCGACGTCAAGAATGTCGCGGGGGCCTTCCATTCCCCGCTGGCACGCGTTCCGGGGCGCGACTACGCGGGGGTGGTTGCCGCCGGCGACGGGTGGACTGGGAAGGAAGTCTGGGGGAGTGCCCCGGGGCTAGGCGTCACCCGGGATGGAACGCACGCCCAATATGTCGTCGTGGACCTGGATTCGCTCTCCGAGAAGCCAGAGCACCTCTCGATGTCGGAGGCGGCTGCCGTCGGTATCCCCTATCTCGCGGCATGGTCGGCGCTCGTCGACGCCGCCGGGCTCCAGACCGGAGAGACCCTCCTAGTCACCGGCGCAGCGGGGGCGGTCGGCCAAGCGGCGATCCAGATTGCGCACTGGAAAGGAGCGCGCGTGATCGGCGCCGACATCCTGGACAGTCCGTCCGACGCCGACGCCTTCATCAACGCCAAAAGCAAAGACCTCACCGTGGAAGCGAGAGCGTGGACGGATGGGAAAGGCCTGGACGTTGCCTTCGACTGCGTCGGCGGGCCGATGTTCGAGCCGTGCTTGAAGTCGCTGCGGCTCGACGGTCGCCAGGTAGCCATTACAAGCCTGGGCGATGGACGAGTCACCTTCAATCTGCGGGATTTCTATCATAGTCGCCTGCGCCTGATCGGCGTCGACACCCTGGGGCTCACGGGCCCGCAGATCGCGACGATCATGGACAGCCTCCGGCCGGGCTTCGAAGGCGGTCACTTGCGGCCGCCATCGGTGCAGACGTGGTCTCTGGAGCAGGCTGTCGAGGCGTATGCGGCGGTGCAGGCGGGGATGCCCGGCAGCAAGCATGTACTGGTACCGAGGCTCTAGGCGATGGTTCACAAGCCGTGGAGGGCAACGTGATCGTAAGGATTGTCTGTGGGGTGGTCGTCGCTGGCCTCATCGGCGTTGGTTGCCGCTTCTTCGAGATCCCGCTTCCGGGGCCGCCAGCGATCCTGGGCGCGTTTCTCGCCGTCGCCATGGCCACCGGGTACACGGTGACCGACAAGATCCTGACGGCGCGCGCGAGAGCTGAGACGCCGAGAATCTCCTCCGAGGCGACACGAGCCGAACGCTGAGGTGCGAAAGCGGAGGCATCTCATCGGCGACACCGAGAAGCTCGCTCGTTCCCGGATGGCGATCGGATGCGCGGCCGGACGCGGAAGGGCTGCGCTGATCCGCAGCGCGACCAGCGCGGAGGGCATCCCCGCGAAGGGAGGCCACGCGATCGGCGGTACTCTTACGTCATGCGACCCCTTCGGTACTCCATCAACGTCACATTGGACGGGTGCTGCGATCATCGTGCAATGGTCCCGGAGTTCGGCTCGGGGGCGGTGGCGATGCGGTATGAGCCGAGGCGGTAGCCATCCGGCTTGCTCCTTTGGTCACGTTCGGCGCTGGCTTCGTCTAGGCTCGCCGCGAAGGCTCTCATGACCGGAAATGACGTTGCCGTGCTGCTGGGCTTCCTCGCGGCCGCCATTGCGCTGACCGGATTCGCGGGAATCGTGACTTCCATCGACCGGAGCGCAGCAGTTGCCTCCAACGAGGTCATCTCCTTCCGGGTGCGCAACCTCGTCACTTCCGCGGTGGCGTCGGTCTTCCTGTCGCTGCTGCCAGTCCTGCTCGAGGGGCTGGAGTTGTTTCAGTCCAGCCTGTGGCAGCGGTGCTGTGTCGTCTCCGCCATCTGCATCGGCGCGCTCCTCTTCTCGCTCGTGTCGGCGCGGCTTCGGTTGATGGGCGGCAAGGACGCCGGGCTGTCGCATTCGCTGTTTGCCGCGAACCTGACGCTCGGCGCGCTCGCGTTCGGGGTCCTTGTCACCGGTGCGTACGGAGCCATTGCCGGGCGCGGCGCCTACTTCACGGGGCTCTTTTACCTGCTGTACCTGACGTGCACGTTGTTCCATCGCATGGTCGCGATGGCGGACGCGGCCGCAAGGCACGCGGCGAAAAAGAATCAGTGACCCGCGTCCAGAAGTGGTGCTGGCGCAGGAGCTCTCCCTGACCTCGGTGCCGGGTCTTCCGGCGCAGGACTCGTGGGTCCAGGGAGTCTTGAGCTCTGCGAAGGGTCGTGATGTGCTCGCGCGTCCAGAACCAAGGAGATGACCATGAGCAACCTGGACTTCGTGAAAGGCGTGTACGCTGCGTTCGGCGCCGGGGATGTCCCGAAAGTGCTCGGCTCGATGCATCCGCACATCCAGTGGACCGAGACCGCCGGCTACAAGTACGGCGGCTTCTACCGGGGCCCGCAGGCCGTCCTGGAGAACGTCTTCGCGAAGATCCCGGTCGACTTCGAGTCGTTCTCGATCGATGTCGAGCGGCTGATCGACGCGGGGAACGTGGTCGTAATGCAGGGCCACTACGTCGCCAAGGGCAAGGCGACGGGCAAGAGCGTGCGCGCGGCGGTCGCCCACGTCCTCGAGATCTCAGACGGCAAGATCGTCCGCTTCGATCAGTACGTCGACACCGCCACGATCAATCCGATCATCGGCGCGTAATTCGGGATGTCGACCGCCCTAGGAGACTGTCGGTCAAAGCCCCGACAGACTCCGTCGTGACGTTCTCAGGACGGGGGCGGCTTCGCCGCCCCTAGGGGCAGCTGCGTGGCCACGCGAAGGACATCCCTGGTCGTCAGCGCGGTGGTGATCGGAGCGCTCGTGGCGGGGTGGGCGCTCCGGTCGCCTCGCCCGTCGTCCCCCGCCGCCACACACATCCCCGCGGACCCGGAGTACGCCGCGATAATCCAGCCGCTCTTCGACCGCCGCTGCGTCCCTTGCCACGCTTGCTTCGACTCGCCATGCCAGCTCACGCTGCAGTCGTTCGAGGGGCTCGATCGCGGTGGCAACAAGTCGATCGTCTATCACCCCGAGCGTCCCACCCCGGTCGCGCCGACGCGGATGTTCCAGGACGCCCAGACCACGGCGGCCTGGCAGTCGCAGTTCGGGTTCTTCCCGGTCGTCGACCGCGACGAGCCGGGGGACCTCGATCGCTCGATCGTATGGCGCTTCGTGAACCAACGCGCCAACGACCCACGTGCCGGCTTCTTCGACGTCGACAAGACGACGACGTGCCCAGGCAGCGTCGCCGAGCTCGAAGGCGAGCTCCGCGATCACCCCGAGCGTGGAATGCCGTTCGGCCTCCCGCCGCTGGAGACCAGCGAGCGCGAGGCGCTCGCGTCGTGGCTCCGTCGCGGCGCGGGCGGTATCGCGGGCGACCCCGGCGAAGGCCGGACGGCCCAGCACGCGATCGCGACGTGGGAGGCGTTCCTCAACGGCAGCGACCCACGCGCACCGCTCGTCTCGGCGTACCTCTTCGAGCATCTCTTCTACGCGCACCTGTACTTTCCCGACGTAGCCGGCGAGTGGTTTCGCCTCGTACGTTCGCGTACGCCGAGCGGCCTCCCCATCGACGAGATCGCGACGAGGCGCCCCTACGACGATCCCGGCACGAGCCCGTTCTACTACCGCCTCCGGCGCATCCACGAGACGCTCGTGCTCAAGACCCACGCGCCGTACCGGCTGGGCGACGCGAAGCTCGCGCGGCTCCGGCAGCTCTTCTACGAGTCGCCGTGGGAGGGCAGCGGGCCGTTCACCGTCGAGCGCTCGAGCGCCAATCCCTTCGTGGCCTTCGCTGCGATCCCGGCCCGCGCTCGGTACCAGTTCCTCCTCGACGACGCGCACTACCACGTACAGACCTTCATCCACGGCCCGGTGTGCCGCGGGCAGGTAGCGCTCGACGTGATCGACGAGCACTTTCTCATCTTCTTCCTCGCACCGGACAGCGACCCGGCGATCACCGACGCCGGCTACCTCACGCAGATTGGGCCCTATCTCGAGCTCCCCGCCGAGAAGGGCGAGAGCATCGCGGCACTCTCGCCCTCCTTCGAGGCCAAGGAGTTCCGCTACCTGCGCGCCGAGGTTCCGCACATCCGGGCGCGCACGCTCGCGGACGTGTGGCACGGCGACGGCTCGAATCCCGACGCCGTGCTCACGGTGTTCCGTCACTACGACAACGCCTTCGTCCTGCGCGGCGCGAGCGGCGGCATGCCGAAGACCGCGTGGCTCCTCGACTACCCGACGCTGGAACGGATGTACTACGACCTCGTCGCGGGCTTCGACGTCTACGGCAATGTCACCCACCAGGTCGGCACCCGCCTCTACATGAACTTCCTGCGCATCGAGGCCGAGGGGCAGTTCCTCCGCCTCCTGCCGGCGAGCCAGCGCGATCGCGTGCTGGGCGAGTGGTACCGCGGGCGCATCGCGCGGACTCTCGTTGCCATCCATGCCGGCGCAAGCGAAGGGCCCGACACGGCAATCGCTTTTCCGGACCGCGCGCGCGCGAAGGAGGATCTCGTGATGCGCCTCCTCACGAAGGAGCTCAGCGCCGACGTCGTCGGGCCGCGCGAGCCGATTCAGTGGGACGACGTGCCGTTCGCGAGCGACCCTGTGCGCGCGCGCTTCGAGAGGGCCATGCGCGAAGTGGCAGGGAAGACTGGGCCCCATGTCGCGCCGTTTCCTGATGCCGTGCTCCTCGGCGTGAGGGGGGCCGGCGGCAATGATCTCGTCTACACCGTCGCGCGCAACCGATCGCACACGAGCGTCGAATTCACCTTCTCCGAGGGCGTCGAACTGGAGCCTGCGGAGGACACGCTCCAGATCGTGAGCGGGATCGCCTCGAGCCGCCCGAACCTGTTCCTCGTCGTGAACGAGAGCGATGTGGATCCGTTCGTCGAGGCGTGGAAGGCGCTGAAGCCGGGAGACGGCAGCTGGAATGCCTTTGTCGCGCGGTGGGGAGTGCGGCGAAGCGATCCGCGGTTCTGGAACACCTTCGACTTCTTCACGAGGGCCTCGCGCGCGCTCGACCCGATCGGCGCAGCCGTGCTCGACCTGTCGCGCTACGTCAACGACTGACCGCGTCGTCCATGCGCTCCGGGCACTCCCGATCCGGCGAAAGGTCATCGAGTCCGCAGTGAACCGTCTCGAGCATGGTCGCTCGCTCGAACACTCCGCTGTCCTCGACTCGCGAGGCAACCGCCAGCGCCGCCGCCGCATCGATGAGGCGACAGCCGAGCCGGACCATCTCCTCGACCATCTGGGCGCCGGGGCCGTCGAAGTCTGCGGCGCGGGAGAGCTGCTCGACCTGGTCGGCGAGCGCGCGGACCACCGCCACCTGGGATCGAAGGTTGGCCAGCTGCGGTTCCGCGCCGTCCTGCCTGAATTGGAGCGCTGCGACGGAAGAGGCTTGTGTGGGCATGAACCAGTACAAAGCAATGGTGAGGCCACCGTGCACAGCCAGACGCCTTGGCGCCGGAGCGCCGTTTGCCTGCGATTCCGTGCGCCCGGTGTGTTCGAGTGGGGTGATCCCGCGGCCCGCCGCGCTGACACGTGCGGAGTCGGCATCGCCGACTGCGGAAACGGCACCCGCGGGCCGTGCCAGGACCTGAGTCCGGGCGCTTTTGCGCACTTGCGTCACGGCACGGACGTTGCGAAGGGGCCCTCCGGCGCGACGATGTCAGCGCCGCGCACCCTCCCCTGATGAATCACCGATCGAGAGGAGATGAGTGGATGCCGTACCGCTTCAATTTCTCGTAAAGGGTTCGAAGCCCGATGCCCAGTCTTGCTGCGGCGAGACGTCGGTTGCCGCCCACAGCGGCCAACGTCTGAATGATCGTCTGCCGTTCGAGCTCCGCGAGCGATGTTTCGGCAACGGGCATCGCGTCTGCAGGTTCGTTGGAGAGCGGCTGCCGAGGTGGCTCGATGGAGAGCTCGGGGAACCAGCGAGCATCGACCGTCAGCTCCTCTTCCGACGACACGATGAGGGCCCGCTCGACGACCTTCTGGAGCTCGCGGATGTTCCCCGGCCAGGAATAGGCGTGAAGCAGATCCAGAGTCCGCGGGTGGATACCGCGCGCTCGCCTCCCCGGCCGCTGACCTCGATCCATAAAGTATTCGAGGAGCAGAGGAATGTCCTCCTTCCGGTCGCGCAAAGGAGGCATCTCGATCGGGAACACATTAAGTCGGTAGAAGAGGTCACTCCGAAATGCGCCCGCCGCAATCGCAGCGGGAAGGTGGCGGCAATCACACGCACGTCGGCGGCGATCGGGTGGTGCCCACCCACGCGTTCGAATTCTCTCTCCTCTACACCACCAAGAGTGGCGGCATGGGGATGGGCCCCTCGATCAGTCGGTCGATCATCGAGAACCACGGCGGCCGCTTGTGGGCCGTCCCGAACCAAGGTCCGGGAGCCACCTTCCTATTTACGGTCTGACCCCGTGTCCGCGACACCAATCGTGTGCGTCGTCGACGACGACGAGTCGGTTCGGGAGGCGTTGGCCAGTCTGGTTCGCTCCGCCGGCATGCGGGTGGAGGTGTTTTCATCGGCGCAAGCATTTCTGGGGCGGCCTCGCGTGGACGCTCCCAGTTGCCTGGTGCTGGACGTACGTCTGCAGGGCGCCAGCGGCCTCGACCTGCAGCGGCGTCTGACCGAGTTGAATACGGAAATCCCCATTGTCTTCATCACTGGCTATGGCGACGTGCCTACCTCGGTCACGGCCATGAAGGCGGGCGCGATCGAGTTTCTGCTCAAGCCGCTGGCTGACGTCGACGTTCTGGAGGCGATCGGCCGGGCCATCGCGCGACACCGCGCTGCGCGCCATCGACAGACCGAGATGGCGGATCTGCAGTTTCGCTACGCCTCGCTGTCGGCGCGGGAGCGGGAGGTGATGCAGGGTGTGGTGAAGGGACTTCTGAACAAGCAGATCGCCGCCGAGCTCGGGATCAGGGAGGTCACCATCAAGGTCCATCGCGGCCAGGTGATGCGCAAGATGATGGCCGGCTCTCTGGCAGACCTCGTGAGGCAGGCGGAGAAGTGCGGCGTCTAGGGGCGGCGAATGCCGTCCCCGTCCTGAATCGTCACGACGGAGTTTGTCGGGGCTTTGACCGACAGTCTCCTAACTAGTTAGGAGACTGCATTTCGCCGCCGCTAACGTCGTGCCGAACCCGCACCTCCTCCCGCAGACTCGAGGTCCGTCACCACGACGCGCATCCCCTCGACCAGACGATCGCTCGGCGCGACGACAACCTCGTCTCCCTCCGCAAGGCCTGTCGAGACGGCGATCCGATCGCCGAGGTCGCCATCGATGTCGACCGCCCTCCAGGAGAGGACCCCGTCGTGGACGAGCGCCACGCGCGTGCCCCGCGCGTCGATCAAGACAGCCGTTTCCGGCACGAAGAGGAGGGGCGCCTGTCGGGTCATGTGGAACGAGACCTGACCGTACATGCCTGCCAGCAGGGAGTCGTCCCGGTTCGGGATGTCGACCTCGGTCAGGAGCGTGCGCGTGCCCACGTCGAGTTCGTGTGCCGTTCGCGCGACTCTCCCGGCGAAGGCGCGCCCGGGGATCTCGCGGACGCTCGCGGAAGCGTCCATCCCCACCTCGATGCCGCCCGCATAGAGCTGAGGCACGTGGACGAACACGCGCACCGTGTCGACCTCGGCTACCTTGAAGAGCGGTGTGACAGCGCCGGTCCCGGCGCTCACGAGCTGCCCGACCTCCGCAGTACGGGCGGTCACCACTCCGTCGAAGGGAGCCACGATGACGCCGAAGCTCTTGAGGTCTCGAAGGCGCTGAACGTTGGCCAGGGCGCTCCCGTGCGCCGCTTCGGCCGCCGCGACGTTCGCCTGCTGGGCGTCGTACCCGGCCCGGTACTGGTCGACCTCCTGCTGCGTGACCACGCCCGACGGTCCGAGCGTCGCGTAACGCTGATTGGTGATCCTGGCGAGCTCCAGCTGCGTCTCTGCCTGTCGTATCTGGGCACGCGCTTGGTTGGCCGTCGCCTGCGCTTGCCTCAGCTCCTGGTCGACGTCGGGGACCTCCAGCTCCGCCATGACCTGGCCCTCCTGGACGTGAGCGCCGATGTCGAAGAACCACTTGCGGACGTACCCGTTCGCCCTCGCGTACACGCCGGTCTCCTGGAGAGGCTCCACGGAGCCCGGCAGCACGACGCGCGAGGCTTCGGCGGATCGCTGGGCTCTGACCACGGTCACCCGCGCTGGCGTCCGTTCCTGCGCCTGCGCCTCCGCGGCCATCGCCGATCGATGAAGGACGCGCGGCACGGTGCCGACCGTCACCAGGCACGCGAAGAAGGCCGTGGCCGCCCCCGCGCACCGCGCCAGGCGTCTGCGCGTCGGGCGGAAGGGAGCGGGCTCGAACGCCTCCCCCTCGTCGTGGGCCTCGGTCTCGATGTGGGGAGACGCTTCCGTCAAGTCGTTCGTGTTCATCACGCCTTCACTCCTTCCAACTCGTTTGCGCGCGGGGGTCGCTTGCGCCACGCGCTGTAGACGACCGGAACGAAGAAGAGCGTCGTGAACGTCGCGAGCCCCAGGCCGCCGATGACGGCGCGACCGAGCGGCGCGTTCTGCTCACCCCCGTCGCCCAGCCCGAGCGACATGGGCATCATGCCGAGGACCATCGCCAGCGCGGTCATCATCACCGGACGCAGGCGCGTGACGCCCGCCGTCCAGGCGGCCCGTCGCTCGTCCATTCCGCTCTTCCGCTGGTCGTTGGCGAAGGTCACCATCAGGATGCTGTTCGAGGTGGCCACCCCGATGCTCATGATCGCCCCCATGAGCGCCGGCACCGAGAGAGTGGTCCCCGTGGCGAAGAGCATCCAGACGATGCCCGCGAGCGCGCCAGGCAACGCCGACAGGATGATGGCGGGGTCCAACCACGACTGGAAGTTGATCACCATGAGGAAGTAGACGAGGACGACCGCGGCGATGATCCCGTAGGAGAGGCCCCGAAAGCTCGCGTTCATGCTCTCGACCTGCCCGCGAACGACGATGCTCGACCCACGCGGCAGGTTCTTCTTCGCAGCGGCGATCAGCCTGTCAACCGAGTCGGACACCGACCCGAGGTCGGTCCCCTGCACGTTGGCCTGGACGTCGAAGGTGGAGAGAACGTTGTAGTGGGTCACGTTCACCGGGGTGACGTCGCGGTGGAGCGCGGCCAGGTTCCCCAGCAACTGCGGCGAGGCCACGAGCGGCAGGTGCACGGGGGTCTGCCGAAACGCGTCGAGAGAGTCGACCTTGTACTGCGGAGTCTGGACCGCGACCAGGTACTGGACGCCTTTCTGCCGATCGAGCCAGAAGTTCGGCGAGACCTGTCCGCTCGAGCTCAAGGACACGAGCGCCTCGTTGGAAACGTCCCTCTGCGTGACCCCTTGCTCGCTGGCCTCCGCGCGATCGACGTCCACGCGAATCTCCGGCTGGTTCACCACCTGCGAAAGGTGCACGTCCACCGCCCCGCTCACCTGAGAGATCTGGTCCCGCAGCGTCCGTGCGATCTCGTAGTCGTTCTGGTTGTTCATCAGGGGGCCCGCGATCTGGACGTCGATGGGCGCCGTCAGACCGAAGTTGAGCACCTGCGTCGTGATGTCCGGCGCGAGGAAGAAAAAGTCGGTGGAGGGGAAGTCCGCCGCGAAGCGGCGCCGGAGGTGCTCGACGTAACTGGCCGTGGGATGGTGGTTCTCGCGCAGCTGGACCAGGACCTCACCGTCGGCCGAGGAGATCATCGACGGATCCCCCAGCGCGAGATTGAGCCCGCTGATCGGCATGCCGAGGTTGTCGATGATCGTCGCGATCTCCCCCTGCGGGATGACGGCATGGACCTCGTCCTCGACACGCTCGAAGAGCTGCTCCGTCGTCTCGATGCGGGTGCCGGCGTTGGTCCGCACGTGAAAGCGAATCTGACCGGCGTCGACGGACGGAAAGAAGTCTCTGCCCAGACTGGGAAAAAGAGCGGCAACGGACACCACCACGAAGACGGCGAAGGCGCCGGTGACGATCCGCCTGTGGTCGAGGGCCCAGTCGAGGAAGCCCCCGTAGAGGCGACGAAAGCGCTCGAAGTGCCCGTTGAACCGCTGGTGCATGCGCCAGACGATGTCGCGCCGCGGGTGCCCTCGGCCGGCATAGAGGGCGACCTCCGGCCCGAGCAGGTAATGCACCATCGTGGGGACGAGCGTGCGCGACAGGAAGTACGAGGTCATCATCGCGAAGACCACCGCCATCCCGAGCGGAGTGAAGAGCGAGCGCGCCGCGCCGGAGATGAACACCACCGGAATGAAGACGACGCAGATACACAGCGTCGCCACGAAGGCCGGCACGGCGATCTGCTGCGCGCCGTCGAGGATGGCCTGGACGATGGGCTTTCTCATCGCCATGTTGCGGTGCACGTTCTCGATCTCGACGGTGGCGTCGTCGACAAGGATCCCGACGGCCAGCGACAATCCCCCCAGGGTCATCAGGTTGAGCGTCTGCCCGAGGCAAGCCAGGACGATCAGCGACACCAGGATCGACAGCGGGATCGACGTGACGACGATGAGGGTGCTTCGCCAGCTCCCCAGGAACAGAAGGATCATGAGCCCGGTGAGCCCTGCAGCGATCCCCGCCTCCTTGACCACTCCATCGACCGCCGACCGCACGTAGAGCGACTGATCGAACAGAAGGTCCATCTTGTACGCTGGCGGGAGCGTCGCCAGGATGCTCGGCAAGACGTCCCGGACGCGCTTGACGATGTCGAGCGTCGAGGCGCCGGAGCTCTTGAGCATCGTCATCAGGATCCCCCGCCGGCCATTCGCCCGGACGAGGCTCGTCTGGGGCGCAAAGCCGTCGCGGACGGTGGCAACGTCTCCGATGGTGACCGTCGCTCCCTTCGCGCTCCGGACGGGGAGGCTCGCGATCGTCTTGGGATCGTCGGGGCTGCCGTTCAGGCGGAACAGCAGCTCCTGGTCGCCTATCTTCGCCGTGCCCGAGGGCAGCACCAGGTTTTGCGCCAGCATGGCGCCGGTGACGTCGTTCGGGGAGAGTCCGAGCGCGTACAGCCTCGGCAGGTCGATATCGATCATCACCTGCCTCTGCTTGCCGCCATAGGGCCACGGCAACTGCGCCCCCTGTACGGTGGCGAGGCCCGTGCGGAGGAAGTTGCTCGTCAGGTCGAAGAGCTCCTGCTCCGACATCGAGTCGGAGTGCACCGAGCCCTGGAGGATGGGGACGTTCGAGGCGCTGTAGTTGACGACGAGTGGCGGCGTTGCGCCGGTGGGAAACTGCTTGAGCAGTGTCTGAGAAATCCCCGTCACCTGGGCGTTGGCCATCTCGATCTTCGTCCCCGGATGGAAGAAGACCTTGATCACCGAGACGCCGTAGAGCGACTGACTCTCGATGTGCTCGATGCCATTGACCGTGGTGGTGAGTGCACGCTCGAAGTTGCTGGTGAAGCGTTGCTCCATCTCGTCCGGCGGAAGGCCGCTGTACTGCCAGACCACCGCGATGACCGGAATGTCGATCTCCGGCAGGATGTCGGTCGGCATCTCCAGGATCGAGTAGAGGCCCGCAATGGCGATGAGCATCGCGACGACGACGAAGGTGTAGGGGCGCCGGAGCGCGAGGCGGACGATCCACATGGGGGGGCTCCGCGCTCCACTTGGCAACCGGCGTGCCCGCGGGACCTCCGGAGGAATCGCCGCGGAGGATGCCGGTGAGGGAGCCGGGGACGCGGGTCTCGCACCCTCCAGAGTGCGGAATCCGCACTCCCGGCAGGGAGGGCGCTACGTCCCCCGAGGCTCGATCGGCGAAGAAATGGCTGGGTCTTTGCAGTAGACCCCGAGATGTGGTCCACGAGGCTCTCGCCAGCGGTCTTCGCGTCCCTCTTCGTCTCCTGCGCGCCCCACCCACCACCGGGACCGTCGGCGCCGGTCGTCCGATGGCTGAAGCCGTCCGAGACGGCTCCGCAGGGCGGCGCCCCGGTCGCCAGGGTGCGCCTCCTCTCAACGCAGTCCGACGGCACCAAGTCGTACGTGCTGGTTCTCGCCCAGGGCGACCCGGTGCAGGCCGCGATCGCGACCTTCGCCAGAGACCATCACGTCGTCGACGCCCACTTCTCGGCCATAGGCGCGGTTCGAGATCCCGAGGTGGCCTGGTTCGACGGGACCCGGAAGCTCTACAAGGCCATGTCGCTGCGCGAGCAGATGGAGGTTCTGACGCTCTCCGGCGACATCGCGCTCGGCGCGGATGGCCAGCCGGTCGTGCACACCCACGTGGTGCTGGGCCGCAGCGACGGCGAGGCATGGGGCGGGCATCTCATCGAAGCCACGACCTCCCCGACCCTCGAGCTCTACGCGACGACCTACCCGGAGCCGCTGCACAAGCGACTCGACCCCGCGACGGACCTTCTCCTGATCGACCCGTCGCTAGACCCGTAGGCGAGGTAATCGTGGGGGGCCGTGCCGGTGGCCGGCCGGCTTCGGGCACGAACCTTGCGAGCCAGGGCGAACGTTGAGTGAGGAGAAACCATGGAACCCAACAAACGACGACTCGGGACGACGGACCTCGAAATCACGACGGTGGGCTTCGGCGCGTGGGCGATCGGCGGCGGCGGCTGGGCCTACGGCTGGGGCCCCCAGGACGACGCGGGCTCCATCGCCGCGATCCGTCACGCCGTCCGCCGCGGCGTGAACTGGATTGACACCGCGGCCATCTACGGCCTCGGCCACTCCGAGGAGGTCGTCGGGCGCGCGCTCCGCGAGATCCCCGCCTCGGAGCGCCCCTTCGTCTTCACGAAGGGCGGCATGATCCCGGACCGCCAGAGGCCGTACGACGAGCCGGTGCGCGACCTGCGCCCGGCGGCGATCCGGCGGGAGGTGGAGGCTTCGCTCGGACGCCTCGGCGTCGAGCGGATCGACCTCTACCAGTTCCACTGGCCCGATGGCATCGGCACGCCCATCGAGGACTCGTGGCGCGAAATGGACCGGCTCATCGACGAGGGGAAGGTCCGGGCGGCAGGCGTGTCGAACTTCGACGTGGCGCTGCTCGAGCGCGCGGAGTCGGTGCGTCACGTGGACAGCCTCCAGCCGCCGTTTTCCCTCGTCCGGCGCGATGCCGCCGCGGATGTGATCCCGTGGGCTGCATCCCACGGGACCGGCGTCATCGTGTACAGCCCGATGCAGTCGGGACTGCTCACGGACACGTTCTCGGTGGAGCGCGTCGCGGCGATGGCCGTCGACGACTGGCGACGCCGCTCCGCGCAGTTCACGGAGCCGCAACTCTCCCGCAACATCGCGCTCCGGGACGCGTTGCGACCCGTGGCAGAGCGCCACGACGTCACGGTGTCCGCCGTCGCCGTGGCATGGGCCCTGGCGTGCCCCGGCGTGTCGGGCGCCATCGTCGGCGCCCGAAGCCCCGAGCAGGTCGACGGCTGGATCGCTGCGGGTTCCCTCGATCTCGACGCGTCCGACCTTGCCCACATCGCCGGCGCGATCCGGCTGACCGCTGCCGGTTCGGGACCCGCCGCCTGGTCGAGCAAGAGGGCCGCGTGACGCCGCCGCGTGTTGCGGTCCTGGGCACGGGTCGGATGGGCTCGGCCATCGCGCAGCGTCTCGCTCATACCGGCGTCGAGCTCGTGGTCTGGAACCGCACGCGCTCTCGCGCGGAGGACGTCGGTGCCGGCACCGTCGTGGCGACGCCTGCGGAGGCCGTCGCGGGGGTCGACGTCGTCCTGACGAGCCTGACGGGCGCCGACGCGCTCCGCGCGACGTTCGGTGGCCCGACCGGGGCGCTCGCCGGGGCGCACGGCCAGAGCTTCGTCGAGATGAGCACCGCAGGACCCGATGTGCTCGATGAGCTCGCGGCCCTGGTCGCGAAGACCGGGTCGACGCTGGTCGACGCACCGGTGATCGGGGCTCCCCCCAATGTGCTCAAGGGCGTGGAGCTCATCATCGCGGGCGGCGAGCGCGCCGACGTTGGCCGCGTTCGGCCGATTCTGGAGCGCCTCGGGGAGCTACGCCACGTGGGGCCCTTGGGGAGCGGCGCACGCCTCAAACTCGTCGCCAACAGCCTGCTGGGTGCGCTGGTGCTCATCGCCGCGGAGCTGGAGACGGCGGCCAAGGGCACGGGGCTCGATCCCGCGGTGACCTTCGATCTCATCACACGATTCGTGCCCTCGCTGGCGATCCGCCGCCGGGGTTACCTCGAGGACCGGCACGAGCCGACGATGTTCGCGCTGCGCGACCTTCGCAAGGATCTCGACCTCGCGCTGAGCACCTTTCACCGCGTCGACGCGCACGTCCCGATGACGGCGCTGGTCCGCGAATGGATCGACGAAGCCGCCGCCGTGGATGGGGATCTCGACATCTCGGCGGTCATCCGTCGCTACGCGCAGAACGGCTCCGAGGTGGGACCCGAGCACGGCAAGGGGGGCCGTGCCGTGGTGGCGCCGGGATGAGTCGTCTCGGTCCGCTCGTATGCTTCGCGCTCCTCGGTGCGACGGTCGTCGCGTCGGCGGGCCTCTCTCGTCCTACGCGGCCTCCCGATGGCGACGCAGTCCAGTCGGGCCGCCGGATCTTCGAGCAGCGGTGTGCCCTCTGCCATTCGACCGGAGAGCATGCCGCGCAGGGGCCCGGGCTCGGCGGCGTCCTCGGACGGAAGTCGGCGTCGATGGCTTTCGGGTACTCGCAGGCCCTGCGCGAGGCCCACCTCACGTGGGACCGCGCGTCGCTCGATCGCTTCCTCGCCGCCCCGGCGCAGCTGGTGCCTGGCACGACGATGCCCATGGCGGTCCCGGATGACGCCGAGCGTCGCGCCCTGGTCGACTATCTGGCCACGCTGGCGGCCGGCGAGACGTCGTCCCCTGCGGCCCAGGCCTCCGTGTACATCCCTCCAGCGGCCCCTGGCCTGCGCATGGGACGCGCCGCGTTCGGCGACTACCGGAGCGAGGGACCTGGCGTACGGCGCCACATCACCACCGCGGACCTGCCCGCGCCGTACGCGACGCCCTCGGCCCAGAACGGCCCGAACGTCGTCACGCCGCCTCCGGGCGCGCACGCCTACCTGCCCCCCGGCTTCCGCGTGGACGTCTTCGCGCACGACCTGCTCGGACCGCGTCTGCTTCGCGTCTCGCCGTCCGGCGATCTGTTCGTGGCCGAGAGCCAGGCCGGCAGGGTGCGCGTGCTGCGCGCGGCGAACGGCAGTCGCGCAGTCGAGCGGGAGTCGATCTTCGCATCCGGTCTCGACCGGCCGTTCGGAATCACGTTCTATCCGCCCGGACCTGACCCGAAGTGGGTCTACGTCGCCGAGACGAACGCGGTGGTTCGCTTTCCGTATGCCAGCGGCGACATGACGGCTCGCGGAGAAGCGCAGACCCTCGTCCCATCGCTCACCGACGGGCTGGGAGGACACTGGACTCGGGACGTGGCGTTCTCCCTCGACGGCAAGCAGATGTTCGTCTCCGTCGGCTCCGGCTCCAACGTGGCCGAGGGCGACTCCGACGAGCGCGACCGGGCAGACGTGCTGGTGTTCGATCCGGAAGGCCGGGACATGCAGCTCTTCGCCAACGGCATCCGCAACTGCGTGGGCCTCGCCGTGCACGCCGTGACGGGTGACCTCTGGTGCTCCACGAACGAGCGGGACGGACTCGGCGACGACCTCGTTCCCGACTACATCACCCGCGTGCGACGCGGCGGGTTCTATGGCTGGCCGTGGTTTTACCTTGGTGACCACGAAGACCCACGGCATGCGGGCGAGAGGCCCGAGCTTGCCGGCACGGTGACCGTGCCCGACGTCCTGCTGCAGGCGCACTCGGCGTCGCTGCAGATGACGTTCTACGACGCGGCCGCCTTCCCACCGAAGTACCGGGGCGGCGCATTCGCCGCGCTCCACGGCTCGTGGAACCGCGGCGAGCGCACGGGGCCCAAGGTGATTGCGGTCCCGCTGCAGGGCGGCGTTCCGACGGGTGAGTACGAGGACTTCATGACCGGCTTCGTCGTGGACGAGGATGCGGTGTGGGCTCGCCCCGTCGGGATCGCCGTGGCCCGCGATGGCGCGCTCTTCGTCAGCGAGGACGGCAACGGGACGGTCTGGCGGATCGCGTTCGGCGGCGATGACGGCGTGGGCGGGCGCCCGGACGCCCCGTCGAGGCTCCCATGACATCGGAACGAGTCCTGCGTCGGCGGTTCGAAGCAACCTCACCGCGGCAGGGCCGCTGCGCGTAGCCGCTTCACGAGGCCCGCCACGTACGCGCGCAAGCCTTCTGTGGTCAACGCGGCGGGCAACGCAAGGCCGTCGGGAATCGGGAAGCTCGAGAGGAGCCACGCGAGGTTCGCCGGCGTGCACCCCCCGTCCTTCGCCAGCGCCGCCGCAAGCGCGCTCTCCACGGGGTGTCCCGCCTGCTCGAGAAAGTAGACGTCGACGACGTCCCGCTCCTCCTGCCGGCTCACCAGGGTCGTCAGCTTGTTCGCCAGGATCTCGTCGATCGCGTCGATCCGGATGCCGTCGACCTCCGGCTTGTCCGGGACGAGCTGCGGCACCCGGTCGTACACGAGGTCGACGACGACCAGGTCCGACCCACGCGCGAGCGCGTATCGCTTGAAGTCGGGAGCGTCCATCCGCACGTCGATCCTCGCGCCGAGCGATGCCGCGACAGCCCCCACCGCGTGCCGGCCGCGCTCGAACGCGCCCGGTCGGTCAGTGAAGAGATCGAGGTCGTCGGTCGGCCGATGGTGCAGGTAGAAGCCGGCGAGCGCTGCCCCGCCGGTGAGGAAGAAACCGCGCTCACGAGCGAAGAACGCCACCAACACTTCGCGCTGAAGAGCGGTGAGGTCGGCCATGGCGCTACGCGGCCGGCAGCAGGCCGTCGTCTCGCCAGCCTCCGATGAGAAACTCCCAGAACGCGCGGCGGCGGCCGAGGCGGCGCGCGATTCCGGACAGAGCGCGCTCGACCTCGAGAGGTGTCACAAAGCTCCAGACGTCGATGTCGCGGGCCTCACGCAGCATCTTGCCGAGCAAGCGGAGGCGCGCCGGGTCGAACTCGTCCGGCCGCCGGAGGATCGAACGCAGCTCGCCGATGGAGACGTCCTCGTCCCAGAGGAAGTAAGGCCTTCGCTCGACGTCACTCATGTCGGTCGTGAGCGAGCGCATCGTTCTCCCAGATTACCACGTAGCCCGGAGAGCGCGCCGGCGACCGTTGAAGAACGGAGCAACCACGCTCGCGAACAGAACGACCTCGACCCTGAACGACGAGACAGTAATCACGAGAATCGCCGACCCCGAACGATGGGACTGCGGCCGCGCGCGACTGTGCCCGGACCGCGAGCGACGCGAGCACCATCCCCGGCGACCGGGTCCGAATCCCGAGCCTCGGGGCCGCGCTCACGTGGGTCGGCGAGCGGCTGGGACCAGAGGCCGGGTCCCCCGTTTGCAGACGTCGACGTGGCGGGGCTCCGTACGCACATCCACTGCATGAAATCGAATGGCTCCCTGGTCATCGGCGTCCTCGGCGCCGCGCTCGTCGCGTGCAGCGGCGGGAGCGCCAGCGTGGACGCCGGCTCCGACGCCGGCACGACCGACATGAAGACCCCCACCGACGCGGGCACGTCGGGGGACACGAACACGGAGCCCGACGGCGGCTCTCCCGGCGATGGCGGCTCCCCCGGCACGGACAGCGGCTCCTCCAACACCGGAATGGACAGCGGCTCCTCGAGCACCGGAATGGACAGCGGCTCGCCCGCGTGCGGCAGCGATGCCGTCGACGCCGGAGGCAAGGCGTACTCGGGGGTCGTCCTCCTCATGACGGGCCCGACCGGCCCGTTCTCCGCGCTCGGGCAGTTCAAGACGTCGACGGGCAAGTTCGGCCCCAGCTGCACGGGGACGACGATGGGCTCGTGCTGCTACGAGACCGCGGCCGCCGGCGAGCTTTCGTACATCTCCGCCGGCACGCTCACCGTGAGCGACGGCGCCACGACGCTCGCCACGCTGACGCCACCGCCGGCGCCGGTGCCAGCCCTCTATGAAGAGAGCAGCCTGACCGTCCCAGGCTTCACCTGGGCGCCTGGCGATACGCTGACGGTGGCAGGGAGCGGAGCGACCGTGGACGCCTTCACCGTGTCGGTGGTCGCCCCGGCGGTCCTCGCCGGGACCAAGCCGTCGTTCGCGGCACCCATCCCGGTCTCCCTGAGCGCGGACTACGTGGTGTCGTGGAACCCGAGCAGCGAGACATGCTCGCAGGTCCAGTTCGGACTGTCGCAGACCGGCGCGGTCGCCACGCCGTACATCACCTGCGTCGTGGACGACGCCGAGGGGACGCTCACGGTCCCCAAGGCGCTCCTCCAGAACTTCACGGCCACCACAGGGATGGCCGTGATGGAGCGCATCGAGACCAAGGAGACGCTCGCCGCAAACGCGGCGGTCGGGGTCGTGGCGAGCGAGGCGACCACGGCAGACACCACCTATACGCCCTGACCCATTCTCGTCCGGCCATGGCTGCGAGCCCCATGCGCCGACTCCGGCATGGAGGTCGCGTCCTCGGACTACGCAGCCGCCGCCGGCGCCCCCCTCCTCTTCCCCACCAGGTATAGCCCTATCCCCACCGCGTTGGCTCCGGCGACCACGCCGATCATCTTCAACCCGAACGCCGCCGCGCTCACCACCCGCACGATGGGCACCACGGCGAACACCACGAAGAGCAGCGTCATCCCCCACCCCGACACGGCCGCCACGCGCAGCCACACCGGCGGCCGCGGCATCCCGGGGCCGCGCCCCAGGATGGGGATGGCGAACATCACCAGGTACGTGAGCGCCCAGCATACCAGCCCCGTGTTCAGGAACAGCTGGTACGCCTCCTGGTGCTCGACGCCGGTCAGCCCCAGCACGGAGAGCGTGGCGCTCACGGCCGACACGAAGAGGATCGAGTTCACCGGCACGCGCGACCGAGGGCTGAGGCGCATGAACCACGCGGGCAAGAGGCCGTCCCACCCGGCCACCATCGGCAGGCGGGTGATCCCCGCGAGGCCGACGCCCCCGGTGGCGATGAGGGTCAGGACCCAGAGCACGGTCGCGACCGACGCGATGTGGGACACCGGCCCGAGGCCCGCCGTGGCGACGCCTAGCACCTGCGGGATGGGCGCCAGGAGATCGACGTCCGCCGGCGCGACGAAGGCGAGCACCGCGGCCGTGCCCCCTACGAACATGACCACGATGAGCGGCGCCCCGACGTACACCGAGCGGGCGAACGCACGCGCCGGGTTGCGCGACTCACCGGCGAAGATGGCGGCGTACTCCAGCCCGCAGAACGCGCCGAAGCCCATCTTGGCGAGGAGGTTCACGCCGAGAAGGGTCGGCGTCGGAACCTCGAGGTGCGTGGCTTCGGCGCGCAGCGGATGGGCGAGCACGAGGGCCACGAGCGGCGTGAGCAGGAGCAGCGCGAAGACGGAGAAGCGCACGACGCCCCCGGCGTTATGGAGGCGCTTGCCGAAGTGCAGCCCGGCAAGCGCCTCGGCGGCCAGCGCCGCGATGATGGCGACGCTGGCGATCGGCGCGACGAGCGGATCGGTGCGCATCCAGGCGAGGCGGTCGAATGCGTAGGCGAGAGCCTGGACGACGTCGAGCCCGACGTTGACCGTCAGCGAGATGGCGTAGAGCCAAAGGTTGAACGCGACGAGGAACCCGAAGCCGGGCCCGAAGGCGAGCTTGGCCCACTGGTAGGGGCCGCCCTCGATGGGCGCCCACCGGTTGAGGAACAGCACGACCACCACGTGCGGCAGGAAGAAGAGGGACGCCGCGAGCAGCCAGTATCCGACGTTCGCGGCGCCGAGCTTGGCCGCCGTGCCGACCCACGAGCCGCCCACGACCATGAGGACCTGCGCGAAGACGAGGTCGCGCACGCCGAGCTCTCGCCGCAGCTCCGCGCTGTGCGCCAGCGTGGACGTCGCGGGCTCGGCGGGATCGACCGTCATGGGCCAGGCCAGGTTCGCACGGAGCGGGACCGCCCGGGGGGCGAATGAGCGCCGAGCTCCCTTGACGTCTCATACTTGTACGACCACAATCATTGTAGATGCACAACGAAAGCCCCCCCTCGCCACCCCCGCTGCGCCGCCGGATCATTCTGGCCACCTGCTGTCTGAGCCTCTTCATGGTCTCGATGGACGTGACTATCGTGAACGTCGCCCTCCCTGCCATTCGTCGCGATCTGCACACCTCCGTCGCCGGCCTTCAGTGGGCCATCGATTCGTACACCGTCGTGGTCGCCAGCTTCCTGATGCTGGCCGGCTCGACCGCCGATCGGCTCGGTCGCCGGCGCACCTTCCAGGCAGGGCTCGCCCTCTTCAGCCTCGGCTCGCTCCTCTGTAGCCTCGCGCCGACCACGCTGGCGCTGGTGGTCTTTCGCATGGTGCAGGCCCTCGGGGGGGCGATGCTCAACCCCGTCGCCATGTCGATCATCGTCAACACCTTCACCGACCCGAGAGAGAGGGCGCGCGCGATCGGGGTCTGGGGCGCCGTGTTCGGAGTGTCGATGGCGCTCGGCCCGCTGGTCGGCGGCGTCCTCACGCAGAACGTCGGGTGGCGATCGATCTTCTGGATCAACGTGCCCGTCGGGGTCCTCGCCTTCGTGCTCACGGCGCGGTTCATTCCCGAGTCGCGCGCGGCGAAGAAGCGCCGGCTTGATCTGGTCGGTCAAGCGCTGGTGATCGTCGCGCTTGCTTCGCTCACGTCGGCGGTGATCGACGGACGGCGCGCGGGTTGGGGTTCCCTGCAGATCGTCGGGTGCTTCGGCGTCGCGGCGGCCGCGGTGGCCGCCTTCGTCGCGTACGAAGCTCGTCGCTCCGAGCCGCTCATCGAGCTGCGGTTCTTCCGCAGCCTCCCGTTTTCCTCCGCGACGGTCCTGGCCATCCTCGCCTTCTCGTCGTTCAGCGGGTTCTTGTTTCTCAACTCGCTCTACTTGCAAGACACGCGAAGCCTGCAAGCGTCCGTCGCGGGGCTCTGCACCTTGCCCATCGCGCTCGCCATGGTCGTCTGTTCGCCGCTGTCGGGCCGCCTGGTCGGCGCCGGGCGCGCCCGCTTCGCTCTGGTCAGCGCCGGGACCGCGATGGCGACAGCCGCGCTCCTTCTCACCGACCTTCGCCCGGACACGCCCATCGCCCGCCTGCTCATCGCCTACGCGGTGTTCGGCGTGGGGCTTGGAATGGTGAACGCGCCGATCACCAACGCCGCCGTCTCCGGAATGCCACGGGCGCAGGCGGGCACTGCGTCGGCGGTGACGTCGACGAGCCGTCAGGTGGGTGCTTCTCTCGGCGTCGCACTGGCGGGGTCGATCGCCGGCGAAGCGGTCAGCCCTGCGTTTGCTTCCTCGACCCACGCGGTCTGGTGGCTTCTCGTCGCGCTCGGCTGCGCGATCGTCGCGCTCGGCGTCGCGTCCACCAGCGCCCGTGCCCGCGCCAGCGCCGCGCGCGTCGCCGAGGCGCTGGGAGACTCGGTGTCGTCCCCCGAGCGTGCGCCCGCGGAGCGCCCTCGTGGCGCCGCGACGGTGTACCCGTGACCTCCCGCTCCTCGGCCGACCTCGACCGCATCTGGCAGGCGCTGGTGACGCTGGTCATGGACAGCCGCGGAGACTGGCGCCGCAACGTCAGCGAGGCGACCGGGCTCCCGTTCAGTCGCGTCCGCGCGCTTCGACGCATCGCCAAAGGCCCAACGACGTTGCGCGCGCTCGCAGAGGAGATGAGCTGCGACGCGCCAGCCGCGACGGTCGCCGTGAACGATCTGGAGAAGCGAGGCTTCGTCACCAGGCACCCGGACGCGGACGACCGGCGCGTGAAGATCGTGACGCTCACGCCGGAAGGGAAGCAGGCGATGAAGGCCGTCCGTCACGTGGCGGACCATGCCCCCGGTGTGCTCGCCGCGCTCTCCGCCCGAGACGTCGCAGAGCTGACGCGGATCCTCGAGCCGCTCACGCGCAGCCGGCGCTGAGCGCAGGGCGGCGACGCGAAGCGTGATGGTCCTACCGGCGCGCCAGGTACCAGGCGAACAGCGGGCTGGACGCCCTTTTCATGCAGCGACGGGCCTCGATGAGCGCCTCCCGGCTCCTCTCGACGTCGGGTGACGCTGCGCGGACCAGGGCGTCGACGAACTCCCGCGCTCGGGCCAGCAGCGCCGACTGCGCCGCCGAGGCATCGGCCGGCATGGGCAGCTCGCTGGTCGGATCACGTGGCCTCGGCAAGATGCCCGCGACGATGCCGACCGGCGCGCACCACGCCCGCGGATCGCCGTCGACCTCGGCTTCGAGCTCGGCGAGGAAGGGCAATCCGCGCACGTCTTCGTCCGCAACGCCGTCGAAGGCGGGGTCGAAGGGGTCGAGGAGCAACGCATCGCGGTAGCGTCGCCGCGCGGAAGACCGATCGTCGAGCGCCGACTCGACGTCGCCGAGCGCAAAAAGAGACGCCGCGCGGGGTGGACCGGCAACGGACAGGATCGCGCTCCGCGCTCGCTCGAGGTCACCCGCCTCCACGAACAGGCGCCCGGCGGCGACTCCCTCGGCGGGTCCGAGAGCGGCAGCGGCCCGCGCGACCAGTGTGCGGCCGAGACTGAACCATGGGCCGCTCTCGAGCGCCAGGCGTCGCCCGAGCTCGAGATGCGCGCCGACCTGGGCGGAGGGCGGCGAACTGCCGACGCGTTCCAGCTGGACCCGGATTTCTTCGACCCGCGCCTGCATGGAAAGCGCGACCGGGTCGCCGTCCGGCGCGAGCCCACCGAGCAGCGACGCCGCGCGAGTCAAGTCCGCCGCGGCGATGGCATCGAGCGCGGCCCTCATCTGTCGCACCTGCGCGTCGAAGAGGCCCATCTGCCGAGGGGACAGCGGCGCGGACGCTGGTGCGGTCTGCGCCGCCGGCTCCTCGAGGGCGGCAGGCGCGTCGAGCGCTCCCATGGGCCCCACGCCGGGGAAGAGCGGGAGTTGCCCAGCCATCGTGCGAGCGATAGCCGGACAAGGGCCGCCCGACAACGCCGCGCAGCCCTCCGGCCATCAGCCGGTGGGCGCGTCCGACGACCCGTCGACCGGGCTCGTCCCTCCCCCGGAGTCCATTCCCGGGGCCGACGCCTCGTCCGCTCCGCCTTCCGGGCCGGGCGGGACGAACAGGCCCCCGCCGTCGGGTGGAAGGCAACAGACCATCACCGAGTCGGCGCACAAGACCGTGTTCTGCTGCAGCACGGGGCACGACGTCTCGAAGGACACGCAGGTCCCGCCCGCCGCGGCGCAGGTGTTGGCGCTGGCCTCTACGGCGGGGGGCGCAGCGGACGCGTCGTCGGCAGACGGAGGCTCGACGGTGCTGCACGCCGTCGTCGCGCGGAGAGCCGCAAGGAGCAGCAACGCCGGGCGCAGGCGCACGAACGCTCGAACTGTCCCCAGGCCGATTCTCACGCGATTTCTACTACCTCCCGCGTCACGCAATCGCCAGCCTCTTCGCGCGCTGGCCTTCGGTCTCTCCATGCACGCGATGATCGGGTTGATGTTCGGTCCGGTCCGGTGGTTCGCGCTGCTCATGATGACATTGCTCGTGGCCGGCTATCTGCCCGAGCGATTTCTTGGTCGGCTCGATGCCCTCGCCGAACGTCTCGAGCCGGCGAGGACGCGCACGCCGCGAGGCTGAGGCGGCCACTGGACGAAGGGAGGGCCGCTCGATTACCGTGCCGCTCGTCTTGGCCAAGCCATCGAACAGCAAGACGTCTCTGGGCTGCAAGCACATCGGCGCCCTGCTCGTAGCGGGAGCCCTGGCGCTGGGCTGTCACGACGACGCGACGACGGCTCCCGACGCCTCTCCTTCCACGGCGCCGCCGTCGCCGCTGGGTATGGCAAGTGCGACCACGCTGGTGGCGGCCGCGAACCCCGTCGAGGTACTGGCCAGGCTTCATCGCCCGAAGGAGGTGGTGCTCGGGAAGAACGCGCTCTTTGCCATCGACATCGCGGGGGACGCGCCCGATCCCGAGGACAAGCTGGATATCGTCTCGATCCCGCTCGTGGTCGGCGGATCCGTCACGCGTGTCTACCAGGGCCAGCGCAGCGCGGAGGGCCTGGCGATCGCGGGCGACCGCCTGGTCTGGATCACGGCGCCTTCGACCGACGGCAAGGAGCACGCGAGGATCGTCTCCGCGCGCCAGGGCGGCGCCCCGGCCACCGTCGTCCGGACGTACGACGTCGACGCCACCTCCGCGGTGTCGGACGGCAGCGATGCGTTCTCGTTCGGCGACGCCAAGGACGCTAAAGGCAAACCCCACGATCCGGACGTTCTTCGGATTGGAGCCAATGGCAAGGCGGCCATCGTCGCCACCAGCGCGGGCAAGCTCGTCCGGACGGCGATGGCCATCAATACGACTCACGTCTTCTGGGTGCAGGACGGATCCATCGTCCGTGCGCCCAAGGCCGGCGGCGACGCGTCCCCCGTCGTCAAGCTGCCGGCGGGCAAGATCCAGCGCATGGCCGCCGACGACGGCGCGGTGTACTGGACGGACTCCGGCACGGGCGATCCAACGTGGTCCGGCCGAGTGTATCGATGGGCGCTCGCCGGCGGAAAGGTCGAGACGCTGTCGGACGCCCCCTCCCCCTTCGCCATCGCGCTCGACGGCGACACGGTTTACTGGACCTCGAGCATCGACGTCGGCGGTCGCGTCCTCGCGCAGAAGAAGGCGGGAGGCGCGACGTTCGTCCTCGCCGCGGATCTCCATCAGCCTCGCGGGCTCGCCGTCGACGACAAGTACGTTTACTGGATCGATACGGGCGACGGGAACGCGTGCCGCACGGAGAAGACACCGAGACTCGCGCACTGAGACAGGTTCCACGGCCCCGTTCGGATGCGGAGCAGCCTGGCCGCCGGATATGGACCGACGAGGTCGTGCAGGCCCGCGCCGTGACTTAGGTGGCCCAGCCGGGTGGCCGTAGCCTGAAGGCTGGGATGCTGCGTCGCGAACGAGGAGACACCCACCCATGAACCTGAAGAACAATCCCTCTCCCTTCCCCAAGGAAGAGAAGCCTCTCTCTTTGGTACACCTCCTGGTAGTTGCGGACTGGGCAGTCTTCGGCTGGCTGGCCATGCTGCTGGTCTTTCGTCTTCTCGTCTCCTGACCCGGCCAAGCGCCGTGGCCCGGGGCCTGACGCCGGAAAAGGACGCGGAGGCGCGGAGTGCGTTGCGCGCCTGCGAGGGGCGTTTGACTCAGGCGCCCGCCAGTATCTCCGTGATCGGTCCGGTGTTCAGCGTGAGCGAACCGGTGGCGCCGAAGGGCCCTCCGGGCATCGTCGTAGTGCCGAAGGTGCTGCCCACGTTGACACCCATGATGTCGGCCAGGGTGAGGAGCAGATCGTTGTGGTAGCGGTTGTTCGTGGGAGGGTGGTTGCCGGGGGTGCTGTACATCCCGGCCAGGTTCAGCGGGAAGCGCACCAGGCTGCCCGTCTTGAGCTTGCCACTCCCCTTGCCGCCGATGAGGACGAAGGGGGTGTCGTCATGGTTATGGTACGCCCCCATGTCGAGCTCGCTGCCCCAGCACACCACCGTCTGGTCGAGGAGGTTTTTCCCCGTCTTGGTGGTGAGCTGACTGAGCAAATACGCGAAGCTCGCCACCTGGCTCGCGTACCACGCGTCGATGGCGATGAGCTGCTTCGGATAGAGGTTGACGGGGGACGATCCCGCGCTGTCGAGGGCGCTGTAGAGCGGGTCCGCCCCGCACCCGCTGGCGTTGCACTGCATGAGCGCGCCAAGATACGACGGGCCCGCGTGCGACCAGACGTGGTGAGTCGACGTGTCGCCGTCGTTCCAATAGTGGACCGTGGGGCTCAGCGCTTGCGACATCTGGAGGCTGGCGACGCGGGTGAGGTCGCACGCCAGCGCCATCGCCAGGATGTTGGTCATGGCGGTGATGTTGTAGGGGAGAGGGTCGACCGTACCGCACACATTCGGCGCCTGGAATGGATCGCCCGCCGGCTGTGTCCCGATCGACGGCTGCATGCAGGAAGCCGCAGCGCTCGCCGCCATGGCCAGCTGGGTCTCCGCCGCATTCCACATCGACTGGAGCGCCTGGAGCTGGACGCGGTCATCGGTGCACACCCGCGACCCCAGAGTCGTCAGCTCGGAGTTGACCTGCTTCTGCACCTGCGCACGGATGGCGTTGGTCGGGTCGGGCCCGCTGCTCGCCACGACGGAGGGAAATAGAATGCCCATGGCCGCCGACGGGGTCTCGATGGGGTCGACGTAGTCGGCGACGGTGCTGCCAGGGGGGGGAGGCGCATACAGCATGCGGTTGTGCACGCCTCGAGTCTGTTCGTCGCAGCTGCTCACCGCGTAGAGCGCGATTCCGTTGGGGTTGCTGGTCTGGACTCCCTGCGCGACAAGGGCGGAGGCGATGGCCTGGTCGATGCTCTGCCCACTGGCATTGGCGCCGTTGGAGTTGATGCTCGTGCCCGTCCAGAGCGACGACATCCCGGGCTCGTGGCTGCC
>Ga0302324_100005511_pt1 | contig 27592 bp, 22 predicted proteins | sample Palsa_T0_1_FD_201949 | JGI IMG/M metagenome (GOLD analysis project Ga0302324, IMG submission 201949) | Peat permafrost microbial communities from Stordalen Mire near Abisko, Sweden - Palsa_T0_1 | ecosystem: Environmental > Terrestrial > Soil > Palsa > Peat permafrost | place: Sweden: Abisko...
AGCAACGCCTCCATGGGGCCGGCCTTGAACTCGCCGGAGCGGAGCGCCGCAGCGGCGGCAGTTTTTACCGCGCTGTCACGTGTCAGCAATTCGGGGGTGGGATCAGCTTTTTTACCGGCGGTGGAGTCGACTGCGAATACGGTAAGCAGCTCAGTTTTGGTCTTCGACAGTGGTTTCGTTACCAGTTCAGTTTTCATCATTCGTGTTCCATCCTTAATGTGTAGCCCTGCGTTTGCTGGCGTTTACGGCGGCCCGGGCTTCGCGGTCGGCCTCGCGTTTGCGCTCAGTTTCGCGTTTATCCCAGTCCTGTTTGCCCTTGGCGATGGCCAGCTCGCACTTGACCTTGCCGCGGCGAAAATAAAGACGCGTGGGAATGAGCGTAAGTCCTTTTTGCTGCGTCTTTCCTTCGAGCTTCCGCAATTCCTGGGTGTGCAGCAAAAGTTTTCTGGTGCGAGTCGCGTCATGGTTGGCGATATTTCCATGCGAATACGGACCGATGTGTGCGTTCAACAGGAACGCCTCGCCGTCTTTGACGAGACCGTATGCATCTTTGATGTTCGCCTTGCCTTCACGGATGGATTTCACTTCCGTGCCGCGCAGGGCAACTCCGGCCTCCACTTTTTCCAGGAGGAAGTAGTGGTGGGCGGCGGAGCGGTTGACCGCGGCGTCCCGTTCGCCGGAAGCCACGGGGTCGCGAGGCTTGGCTTTCGCAGGATTTTTCGGCGGGGCGGGAGCAGTATTCTGTGTGGCCTGGCGGGGCATGAAGGTGGTGAAACTTCATGCTAGCACGGGGTTTGCGCTTCAAGTCCGGCTGCGACCGGATGGTATACTCAAGGTCGCTTCCCGGCCTGCACTATGCCTTGCCACGGTGTTGATGGCGGCAGGGCGCACGACGTTGGATGTTGTCAAATCCAATTAGTTTGAATCTTGCGCGGGGACACAAAACCCCCCGCCTCGGAGTTGCATGAACCGGAGTTGCATGAACCAGCCTTGGAATTTTCATTGGCGACGCGGGGCGTCGCTGCTTCTGCTGCTTTGCTTCGTCGTTCTGGCGGTGCCGCGGATGGCGTCCGCGGACGCCGGCAAGAAGCTGTTCAAACTGGGCGGTGACGCCGAGGCGCGCGAAGATTATCCGGCCGCCTTTGACTACTACCACCAGGCGTGGCTCAAGGTCCCGAAGAATGAGCGCTACCGTACGTCGTACGAGCGGCTGCGGCCGGAAGCGGCGTTTGTTTTTCTGAAGCGTGGCCGCAAGCTGCGCGATGACGGCGACTTTACCGGCGCGATTACGGAATTTCTGAAGGTCATCGAGATTGACCCGTCGCTTGAGATCACCAAGCAGGAGATCGCGATTACCCGCCGTACCATGGCCGAGGCCAAGGCCAAGGAGTTGGGAGCGGCGCCGCCTCCGCCCGACGTTGAACAGATCAACGAGGTCGAGTCGCCGGTCGAGTTGAAGCCGCTGTCGAACGAGCCGCTGACGCTGCATCTGAACGAAGACTCGAAGATCGTCTACCAGACGATCGGCAAGCAGGCCGGCCTCAACGTGCTGTTTGACTCCGATTACACGGGCAAGCGCATTCCGGTTGACCTGACCAACACGACCTTGTATGACGCGCTCCGGATTGTCGGCGCCATCTCCGGCACGTTCTGGCGGCCGATTACGCCGAACACAATTTTTGTCGCGCAGGACCAGCGCAGCAAGCACTCCGCCTATGACCAGATGGCGGTGCGCACGTTTTACCTGACCAACCCGTCGCAGCAGCAGGACCTGAACGATATTCAGACGGCACTGCGCAGCTTGATGGGCGAGGGACCGAAGTTTTACAGCGTGCCCAGCCAGAACGCGATCGTTGCGCGGGGCACGCCGGACCAGCTGACGCTGGCCGAGAAAATTATCGATGACCTGGACAAGGCGCGCGCCGAAGTCCTGATCGACGTCACTGTTCTCGAGGTCGACAAGGACCTGTTGCGCAACATTGGTATCCAGCTGCCGGGCTCCTTCGGCCTGACCCTGACCGCACCTTGCACAAACTCGACGACATCGAACTGCTCAACGTCGTCATCTTCGTCCTCGTCGTCCAGCTCGACGACAGGTACCACGACGACGGCGCAACCGACCCTGAACCAGCTGGCGTCACTGAACGCGACCGACTTCGCCGTAACCATGGGCAGCGCTACGGCCAACCTGCTGCTCAGCGACAGTGACACCAAAATTTTGCAGGACCCGCGCATCCGTGCAACGGACGGGCAGAAGGCGACGCTGAAGATTGGCTCGCGGATCCCAGTCGCGACTGGTTCTTACTCCTCCGGTGCCAGCGTTGCGGCCACCATCAGCCCGCTGGTGCAGACGCAGTTTCAATATCTCGACATCGGCACTAACGTCGAGGTGACGCCGACCATCCACTTCGACCGCGACGTCACTCTGAAAATTAAAATTGAAGTGTTGTCAGAGAACGGCAGCACGACCATCAGTGGCGTGACTGAGCCGATCATCGGCCAGCGCTCGATCGAGCACACCATCCGCTTGAAGGAAGGCGAGACCAATATCCTCGGCGGCATCCTGGAGCGGACGGACAGCCTGACGGTCGCCGGAACACCGGGCGTCGGCGAAATTCCGATCCTGAAATATCTTTTCAGCTCCCAGCAGACTGAGACGCAGACCTACGAGATTGTCTTCCTGCTGACGCCGCACGTCGTCCGCGCGCACGACGTGACGCCGCAGAATATGCAGACCATCGACACCGGCACCAGCAACTCGGTTGAGCTGCGGCACATCTCCGTGACGCCTGCGGAGGTCATCGTTCCGCCGCCGGCCATGCCCTCGCGGCCGGCGCCAGTTCAGCCAATCCAGCCGACGCCGCAGCCGATGCAGCCTGCCCCGCCAGCTGCTTCCAATGCAGTGCCGCTCGTCCCGTCTGGAGCAACTCCGAACGCGCCCCAGGTCACGATGCAGATGAGTGCGCCGTCGACACCGGAAAAAGTTGGCAGCACGTTCACCGTCGCGGTGCAGATGACCGGCGGCCAGGATATCTTCTCCGTGCCAATGGAAATCCAGTACGACACGTCGAAGCTGATGCTGGTGAACGTGGACAACGGCGACCTGCTGACCAGCGACGGCCAGATCGCGTCGCTCGTCCATCGCGACGACAATGGCACGGTCAAGATCAATACGTCGCGGCCGCAGGGCTCGACCGGAATCACGCGCGACGGCACCGTCGTGGTCGCGTCCTTTGTCGCCAAGGCGCCGGGAGATGCGGCCATCACAATGACGCAGTCGATGCCGCGCAACAGCCAACAGCAACCGATGAACGCCACCGGCAGCCAGGTGGTCGTTCACGTCCAACCGTAACGCCATGCTGGACACGCGACGCCACAACTCGGGCCAGGCCGGACTCACGCTGGTCGAACTCATCGTCGCCATCGCCATCCTCAGCGTGATTTCGGTGATGGCGCTGCCGATGGCGCGGTTTGAAGCCAAGCGGCAGCGGGAGCGCGAACTTCGTCACGACCTGTGGGACATGCGGGGCGCGGTTGACCGCTACAAAGACCTGGCGGACAAGAACGCGTTTCAGACGAAGGTGGACAGCTTCGGTTATCCGCCAGATCTTGAGACGCTGGTCAAGGGTGTGGACGTGCAGGGCAAGAAAATCAAGTTTCTGCGCCGCATTCCTGTTGACCCGATGACGGGCAAGGACGAATGGGGACTACGCTCGATGCAGGATGATGTAGACAGCGACTCCTGGGGCGGCCAGAATATTTTTGATGTTTACTCGAAGTCTGAAGGCACGGCACTGGACGGGACAAAATACAAGGAATGGTAGCCAGACCTGACATCCCGGTGACGAAGCGGCGCGCGGTCCGCGGCGCTGGCGGCTTTACCGGCGCCAGCGGCTTTACTATCGTCGAGCTGCTCATCGTCATGACGATCATCGCCGTCCTCATGGCGATAGCCGTGCCGCGCTACCAGGCCAGTATCAAGGCCGCGCGGGAGGCGTCGCTGCATGAAGACCTGCAGGTGATGCGGCAGGCCATCGATGCCTACACGATGGACAAGCAGAAGGCGCCGCAGAGTCTCGACGATCTCGTCCAGGCCGGCTACCTGAAGAATGTTCCCGAAGATCCGATGACGCGCAAGAGCGACACCTGGGTGCCAGTGATGGACGACACGCTGCAGAGTCCGGACCAGACGGAGCCGGGCATTACGGATGTTCACAGTGGCTCCAGCGAAGCAAGCTCAAGCGGCACGCAGTATTCTTCTTGGTAGCCGATTGGCCAGGGAGAATGTGTGGTGGAAGCAGATTCGACTTCGCGAGATGACTTCCAGTCTGCGCTGTACACGTCCTATGACGCGTTGCATGCGGCCTCTGCGGAGTTTCTCGCCGCGCAAGCAAGAGCAAGTTCAGCTGTCGACACGAAAAAGGGAACGCTGGCGGGCGAGTTCATCGTTGCCGACAGCCTGACTGGCCCGGCCGCGACGCTGCCCATCGCCGCGTTGCTGGCAGGCGCCTGCTTTCTCGGCGTCGACAGCGATCCTGAAGCGGCCAAACAGTTGCTGCGCCATGGCCAGTGCGACTTCGTCGTCAACGCGCTGGATGAGGCGCTGCGGATTCTGAAAAATGAGTTGCGGCAGAAAGCTGCGGTTGCGGTCTGTCTCACGGCTGATGTGGCTTCCGTATTCGCCGAGATGGTCGAGCGCGGGCTGGCGCCCGATTTGCTGTTGCAGGCAGGAAGCGCGCCGCCGCTCGGAGTGCGCCAGTCCGAGCAGCAATTGTCCGCGACTGGAACCGTGATTCATTCCGTGACGGAAGTCGTGCAGTTTCCCCAGAGCGGTTCGGACCTGATCGAATGGACGCTGCCGACGGGCACTTCGGCAATGCTGGGCCGCGTCGATGCGATCGCTCTCGCCCTGATCCCGGGCACCGATCGCAAGCGCCGTCGCTGGCTGGAAGCCTCGCGCTATATTCCGCGGCAGATTCCGCCGGCGCGAATCTGCGCGATGACTGCCGGCGAGGTGGAGCGATTTGTCGATGCTGTTGCAGGACGCATCATGTCGGGCGAAATCGCCGGCCCGGTGGTCGTCAAAACGCCGCGCGGCACCATCAACGTTGGCGGCTAGCTATTCCTCGTAACTACTCCTCGTAGCTACTCTTGGCTCGACGCAGCAAGGATCGTCGCCCACACTTCTTTGAGGCCGGTTTTTTTGTTGGCGGAACAGGGAAGAATCGCGTCAACGTTCAAATCGCGTGCCAATGTCGTGAGCGTCTTGCCCAGGGTGTTCCTGCTGTGCCGGTCGGCCTTGGTGGCGACGACGATGAAAGGCCGCTGCCAGCGCTGCAACGTCTCAAACATCTGCGCGTCGGATTTTTGCGCCGGAATATTGCTGTCCACCAGGCAGACACATAGCGCCAGGGTTTCGCGCTCCTCGAGATACGGCTCGATGAACGTCGGCCACTCGGCTGAGATTGATTTCGAAATCTTCGCGTAGCCGTAGCCCGGCAGGTCGGCAAAAATCATGTGCGCCGGTTTGGTTGGGCCGGGGAGCAGGGCGAAAAAATTAATCGCGCGGGTGCGGCCGGGGGTCGACGAAACCTTCGCCTCGACCGAGCCCAGCAGCGCGTTAATCATGCTGGATTTGCCGACGTTGGAGCGGCCGAGGAAGGCGATTTCCGGCACGCTGGGTGCGGGAAATTGCTGCGGGCTGGTGGCGGAGAGCAGAAACTTGACGTGCCATTTCATAACAGTAGAGCCAGTCTAACCCGTGCGCAGCAGTCTGGCCCGGAGTCTACATATCCGCGTTCGTCTGGCCGTATTCGAGCAGCGTGACGAGCAGGACACCGCCGCAAATGTTGCCGGCAACTGCGGGGACAATCCAGCGCGTGTAGTCGAGGATGCCAAGCTGGTGGGTGAGGACGGCGGCGAGAATTTCGCCGCTGGTCGCGATGCAGTGGGCGAAGCCGCCGAGTCCGACGACGAAGGTAAGCAGCCAGATGAGCGCGACGGAGCCGGTGATGGAGTGGCTGGCGCTGACCAGCCACGCGACCATGGCGATAATCCAGCCGCCGATGACCGCGCTCCAGAAGATGGGCCAGATGCCGCCGCCGGAAGCGACGACTCCCATTTGCGCCATCGCGGTTACGAATTCCGGCTTGATGGCGCCTGTCTTCGTGACGAGCAACGCGAACAGCAGCGCACCGCAGATATTGGACGGAAGCACCAGCGCCCAGAGGCGAATCGTGTCGCGGACGTGGCCGCGCTCGGTGAGGACCAGGGCGACAGGGTAGAGCGTGTTTTCAGTGAACAGCTGCGAGCGGCCGAGGATGACGACGATAAAGCCAATGGGATAGAGGGTATGGACGATAAACTGCGCCCCGCCACTGTTGCCAAGCAGTGCTGCGGCGATCGCGGTGGCCAGCGCGGTGAGGCCCATCCCCATGCCGCCGGCCAGACCGGAGACCAGGAGGCTGAAGGCGTCACGATCCAGCTCCTGGCGGGCGTTTTTCGCGACTTGCTCGTAGATGGCATGCGCGGTCGGCCGCTCCAGCTCCAGCTGCGGCGCGGTGGAGTTTGGCTCCGAGCCGCGTTTTGGCCGGCGCTTGAATCGGTTCTGGGCAAAAGCCATGGCGGTTGGATGTCAGTCTAGTTCGTACAGCCAGCTGCGTGCAGAATTTTCTCGCGATGTGCAGTTACAAAAGAAGAACGGCGCCCGGATGGACGCCGTTCTTCATGCGTTGTTCAATTACTGGTGTGCCATGGGAGTGGATGTCTGCGATAAGTCGGGAGTTGTCGCCAGCACTTCCGGCGTCTCCTCTGCGAGTTGTGGCAGCTTACCTTCGAGCGCGATGCGCAGGACGTCGTCCATTTCGGCGACGAAGTGGAGCTTCATCGCAGACTTCAGGTTCGCCGGCAGCTCAGCCAGATCGCGCTCATTGTCGGCGGGAAGAATCGCTTCGAAGATGCCGGCACGATGCGCTGCCAGCAGCTTCTCTTTCAATCCGCCAATGGGCAGCACCTTGCCGCGCAGCGTAATTTCCCCGGTCATCGCAATATCGCGGCGCACCGGAATCTTGATCAGCGCGCTGGTCAGCGCCGTCGCCAGCGTGATGCCAGCCGATGGACCGTCCTTCGGAATCGCGCCTTCGGGCACGTGAATGTGGATGTCGAGGTTGCGATAGAAATCGCGCGCCAGCCCCAGGTGCTGCGAGCGGCTGCGGACGTAGCTAAGCGCCGCCTGCGCGGACTCCTGCATCACGTCGCCAAGCTGCCCGGTCAGCGTCAGCTTGCCCTTGCCGTCCAGCACCTGCACTTCGGTGGACAGAATGCTGCCGCCCGCCTCCGTCCACGCCAGGCCGGTGACGAGGCCGACTTCCGACTTCTCGTTGACCTGCGACTCGCGGAATTTCGATACGCCGAGGAACTCGTTGACGTTCGCCGCCGTGATCTCTTCCTTGTGTTTCTTGCCGGACTTGATGACGCGCCGCGCCACCTTGCGGCAGACGTTGCCGATCTCGCGTTCGAGATTACGGACGCCAGCTTCGCGCGTGTAGTGGCGGATGATTTCGAGAATCGCGTCGTCAGTGAAGACGAGATTCTTGTCCGTCAATCCGGTCTGCTCGCGCTGCTTCTTCAGCAGATACTGCTTCGCGATTTCGAGCTTTTCCTGCTCCGTGTAACCGTGCAGCCGGAGAATTTCCATGCGGTCCTGCAGCGCCGCGGGAATCGTATGCAGCACATTAGCCGTCGCAACGAACAGCACCTGCGACAAGTCGTACTCAACGTCGAGATAGTGGTCCTGGAACGCGGTGTTCTGCTCCGGATCAAGAACCTCAAGCAGTGCGGACGCAGGGTCGCCGCGGAAGTCCGACGCCATCTTGTCGACTTCGTCCAGCATGAACACGGGGTTGCGCGTCCCGGCCTTCTTCATGCCCTGGATAATCTGTCCCGGCAGCGCGCCGATATACGTCCGGCGATGACCGCGAATTTCCGCTTCATCGCGCACGCCGCCCAGGGACATGCGGACAAACTTGCGGCCCGTCGCTTTCGCAATCGACATGCCTAGCGAAGTTTTGCCGACGCCCGGAGGCCCGACGAAGCAGAGGATCGAGCCCTTCGGATTTTTCACCAGCTGACGCACCGCGAGAAATTCGAGGATGCGCTCTTTGATCTTTTCCAGGCCATAGTGGTCGGTGTTGAGAATCTTTTCCGCGTGATCGATGGAGCGAATGTCTTTAGACCGCTTCTTCCACGGCACTGCAAGCAGCCAATCGAGATAATTGCGCGAGACGGTGGACTCCGCCGACATCGGCGGCATCGCTTCCAGCTTCTTGAGTTCCTGCGTCGCCTTTTCGAGAACATCCTTCGGCATGCCCGAGGTGTCGATCTTCTTCTTCAGGTCGTCGAATTCGCTCTTCTCGCCGCGGCCCAATTCCTTTTGGATGGCCTTGATCTTCTCGTTGAGGTAGTACTCTTTCTGCGCGCGCTCCATCTGCCGCTTCACGCGCGTCTGGATGGTGCGGTCCATGTTCAGCTTTTCAATTTCAATGTCGAGCACGTCGGCAACTCGCGCCAGCCGCTCAGCGGGATCGAAAATCTCCAGCAGCTGCTGCTTATCTTCAATCGACAGTTGCAGGTTCGCCGCGATCGTGTCGGACAGCTTTGCGGGATCGTCCATGCGCACGGCGGCGATCATGGTCTCGTAATTCAGCGACTGCTGCAGCTTCACATATTGTTCGAACAGGGAAGTGACGCGCTGCATCAGCGTCTCGAGCGACGCGCTTGTGTCAGTACTCGGCTTGCTCAGCTTGATGGTCGCGACAAAAAATCCATCAGCATCGGTGACTTCGGTGGCGCGTGCGCGCTCCACTCCCTCGACCAGAACTTTGATATTGCCGTCGGGCAGCTTCAGGCTCTGGACAATATTGGCTACGGTCCCGACTTGATAGATGTCGCCGGCCGCCGGCTCGTCCACGCTCGCGTCATGCTGCGTCGCGAGGAAAATTTTGCGGTCGCCATTCAGCGCCTCTTCCAGGGCACGGACACTGGACTCACGGCCGACCACGAAGGGCGTCATCATGAACGGAAAGATGACCACGTCCCGGATGGGCATCATGGGCAGTTTACGAGTTTCCAACTTTTCCTTCGACGCGGATTGGGTCACACGGCCTCCTCTACTCAATCAAACGTGACTGAATGTTATTTGTGATTGTATGCCCGAATTCCTGCGGAGCAAGCGAATGTGTATGAGATGGGAAGCGATTGTGACAAGGCAACGATTACATTGCTGCCATTGACGAAGTTCCAACGATGACGAAAGAGATGGCTGGCAGTAACGGTCGCGCGCAAGCCGTGCACCGTCGGTTGTAGATAAATACGTAATCGGTGCGAACTCGTTCCGTAACGGGAACGTTATCCCGCTTTTTCTAAGATGTCCGAAGGCACGCGACGATTCAGAACCATCTGCTCGGTGACCTCGAAATCCTTAATCTTCTTGTTGCCCGGCAAGTGATACATCAAGTCCAGCATCAACTCTTCGAGGATCATCCGCAGGCCGCGAGCGCCAACCTTGCGCGCCAGCGCTTCGCGAGCAATCGCGCGGGTGCCGTCTTCGGTGAAGTGCAGCTTGACGCCCTCGTACTCGAACAATTTCTGATACTGCTTCAGGATCGCGTTGCGCGGCTGCGTCAGGATCTGGACCAAAGCGGCTTCGTCCAACTCGTCGAGAATTCCCACAACGGGCAGGCGACCGACAAATTCCGGGATCAGGCCAAACTTGATTAAATCCTGCGGCTCGGCCTGGCGCAGCAGCTCTGAATCGCGCTGCGCGCCGGAAGCGGGAATGACAGCGCCATCTTTTTCTGCGAGAGCCCTGAAGCCCAGCGCCTTTTTGCCGACGCGGCGTCCGATGACGCGCTCCAATCCGACAAACGCGCCGCCGCAGATGAACAGGATGTTCGTCGTGTCTACGGGAGTAAATTCCTGGTGCGGATGCTTGCGCCCACCTTGCGGCGGAACATTGGCAACGGTGCCTTCCAGAATCTTGAGCAGCGCCTGCTGCACGCCTTCACCGGACACATCGCGCGTGATGGACGGGTTCTCATCTTTGCGACCGATCTTGTCGATCTCATCTATATAGATGATGCCGGTCTGCGCGCGCGCAACATCGCCGTCCGCAGCCTGCAGCAATTTTAAGATGATGTTCTCGACGTCTTCGCCGACGTAGCCAGCTTCCGTCAGAGTAGTCGCGTCGACCAGTGCGAATGGCACATCCAGCATCTTGGCCAAAGTTTGTGCGAGCAGAGTCTTGCCGCTGCCCGTCGGACCGACAAGCAGAATATTCGACTTCGACAACTCGACATCGTCGGAGCGCTGACGATTCATCTGTACGCGCTTGTAGTGGTTGTAAACCGCGACGGCGAGCTTCTTTTTCGTCTGCTCCTGGCCGATAACAAATTCGTCGAGGAACTGCTTCACTTCCTGCGGCTTCGGCAAACGCGCAGGCGCAGCTCCGGCGGCAGCTTCGGTGCGGTCGTCTTCCAGAATCGAATTGCAGACCGCGACGCACTCGTCGCAAATGTAGGCGCGCGGGTAGTCACTGGGCGAAGAAATGAGCTTCGCCACGGCGTCTTGCGACTTGTGACAGAACGAACATCTGAGGGCTTCGTCGGTTCCTGTGCGCGTCTTCATATGGGTAACCTCAATGTACTCCGAAACTGCGTGCGAATGCGGCTAGGTACGTGGTTTGTCAATAATCTCGTCGATGATGCCGTACTCTTTCGCCTGGGCTGCGTTCATTATGAAGTCGCGCTCTACGTCGCGTTCCACTTTGTCGATGCTCTGGCCGGTGTGCTTGGACATGAGCTTGTTGGTGATCTCGCGGATGCGCAGAATTTCGCGTGCGTGGATGTCGATGTCCGTCGCCTGGCCGGACAGTCCGCCCATCGACGGCTGATGGATCAAAATGCGCGAATTGGGCAGGGCAAAGCGCTTTCCCTTGGTCCCCGCCATCATCAGGAAGGCACCCATGCTCGCCGCCTGGCCAATGCAGAAGGTGACAACGTCGTTCTTGATGTACTGCATGGTGTCGTAAATCGCCAGGCCCGCGGTGATGGATCCGCCCGGGGAATTGATGTAGAGCTGGATGTCTTTTTCGCCGTCTTCAGCTGACAGAAAAAGCATCTGGGCGATGATCAGATTCGCGATCATGTCATCAATTGGAGTCCCCAGAAAAATAATATTGTCGCGCAGCAGACGGGAGTAAATGTCGTAGGCGCGCTCGCCTCGGCTCGTCTGCTCGATCACCATGGGTACTAATGCCATGCTGTGCCTTGTTTCCTTTCGCCCATACTAGGATGGATTCCGGTGGATAAATGGAGCCCAATTCCACTCCCGGGTAAATCGTTTAGAAAATTTTCCTGGCGCGTCGTTATGCCAGTCGACCATAAAGCAGTGCTGCTGTTTTTTCCCGCCGGATTTGTTCCCGGATTCTAGCCAGCGTGCCATCGTCGGTCAAACGTTTGCGCAGTGACTCTACTGGTTCGCGTGATTCGAGCGACGCGACTTCAAGCTCGCGATCCATCTCGCTGTCACTGACTTCGACATTTTCCGCATCGGCAATGCGATCCAAAACTAATGACGCACGAACTTCATGTTGCGCGCCCTCACGCTGACCTTCACGCAGACGGCCGAAGTCGAGCTTGCGCATATCGTCCGGCGTCATGCCCTGCTGCGCCAGTGCGCGCAGGCCGCGTTCCAGGCGCGTATCAATTTGCTGCTGCACCATCGTCTCGGGCACCGGGAATTGGAATTTCTCCGTCAACGCATGCACCAGCCGTTCGCGCGCTTCGCTCTCCACCTGGCGCTTCTTGCTGGCCGCCATGTGCTCGCGGAACTTTTCCTTGAACTCGTCCACACTGGAATATTCTCCCAGTTCCTTGACCAGGTCGTCGTTCAACTCGGGTACAACTTTTGTCTTCGCACCGTTGACTTCAATCTCGTAGGAAACTGTCTTCCCGGCGAGACGCTTCTCCGCAAAATCTTCCGGATAGCTGACTTCGAGCTTCAGCTGCTGGCCAGCTTTCGTCCCGCGCAGAGCTTCGGTAAATGCCTCGACCGTGTCCTTGCCGCCAAGCTCGATCATCGCGTTCTTGCCATTCAGGTCAGCCTTGCGCTCCGCACCAGCTTCAAGTTCCGCTCCGTCAGCAAAGAATCCCTCGAAGCTGATCTGCGCAAAATCACCGTCCGCCAGAACGTGGTCTTCTGGCAGCGGCTCCATCGTGTACCGCGACTCGCGCAGCCGCACCAACTCCTGCTCGACTTCTGCGTCGGTCAAATCAGTGTCCGGCTTGTCGACGGAAATTTTGTTGTAGCCGGAAATGTCGATCGGCGGCAGCACTTCGAACTCCGCCTTGAAGGTCAGCGGCTCGCCTTCGTTAAATTTCAAATCAGTCACGCGCGGCTGCGAGACGGGAACAATATTCTGCTTCTGAATTTCCTGCTGGAAGTAGCGCGGCATCAGCGCCTCGACGACATCGCGCTGCAGCTGGTCAGCAAACTTGCGGCGGATGAGCGACTCCGGGACCTTGCCCGCACGAAAACCGGGGATGCGCGCCTGCTTGCGATACGTCTTCAGCGTCGCGTTGTACTCGGCCTCAACTTCAGCAGCCGGCACGACGATGGCAACTTCGCGGCGGCACTCGGGATTCAGCGCCGGGCCGTGATCGTGAGCATGGTCGTGCGTGTGGTCGTGGCCATCGTGATCATGCGTGTGCTCATGAGTATGTTCGGCTGTTGCTTCGTCTGTAGTGGCAACTTCGGTCGCCGGAATTTCAGTAGTTTCGCTGGACAAGGGAATCTGCCTTTCAATCACTAAATAAATAGATGTCGGGGAGTCGCTGGCCGCTGCAGTTTGCTGCCTTGGAATGGGCTGAACCGGGCGGGGTGCGGAGGTCGTTCTACCCCTGTCTCTATCCTACGGTGCAGCGCGCCGCGCCGCAAACGGCGACGCCCTGCAAAAAAGCAGGGCGCCAGGCAAGACAATGCAATTTGCTGGCTACGGAACAAAAAGCTCAAGCTTCACATGCCAGGTCACGGACTCACCCGGCTTCAGCGTCACCATGCCGGTGTTCTTGCCCTTCCACTCCTTGCCGAATGGATCGCCGAGGTTGAACTGCGGCTCAATGGCGACAAATTTTTTGTCCGTCGGCGAATAGGCCTGGATGGCGCGGAACTCCGGTGAGATTGCGATGACGCGGATGCCGTACTTCGCCGCCGGGTCGCGCAGCTCAGTGATTACCGTGCCGTCGGGACTCTTGACCAAATCAACAAAGCTGTCGTCCAGCAATTTGTTCGGCAGCGTGACACCGACGGGCGCCGTAAAGTCCAATTGCGTGCCTTTGACGGACAGCAATTTTCCAGTCGGAACGACGTCGTCGTAATTATTGACCTCGACCGTGTTCAGCCCGGGAAGATGCAGCAGCGCCTGCGAGCGATCGCCGCTGGGCAGCGCGAAATATGGGTGCCAGCCGACTGACATCGGCTCCGGCGACTTGCCGACATTTTTCACTGTCACCTGGACATCGATCGACGGGCCAGTCAGCGCGGTCGTCACCGTAATGTCATTTTCTGAAAACCAGTGACCGCCAAAATTGCCCGCATGCATGACGCCGGTGAAGCTCTCGCCATCAGCTGTCTTTGCAGTGGAAACCGAGTCCGACTTTTCGGCGACGATCAAGCCGTGCATCGCCTGCCGATCATGTCCCGGCATGGGCACGCCGGCGTTGTTTGCAACCCAGTTGGCCGGCAAGGTAACTTTTTTGCCTTGCCATTCAATCTGGATGTCCTTGCCACCGTTGACCGCCTTGCCGAGCACGCGATTCGCAAACGGGATCAGGAACGCGCCGCCGCCGATCTGGAAGCTGTGGTTGCCAAAGGCGTCGCCGGAGAGCAATGTCGCGGCGTCCTCCAAGGTGGGCGAGGCGAGCACGTTCGTCTCGCCGCGGCCGGGAACCCACGCCGTGAACTGGAAGGTGTTCATGCCGCGCCCGGGCAGAAGTGTCGCCGACAAAAATTCCGGCTTCGATCCCGTGCCGCTGCGTCCGCGCGACAGCACTACTACATCCTGCCCACCGATCTGCGGCCGCTTGGCCACGACCGTATCAGTCTTGGTCGGAGACTCGGTCTCTTTCGGGTTGGTCGGGCCGCATCCCATGAGGACTGCTCCGAGCATACTGGTCGAGACACACAACGCAAAAAAGCGGATACCACTCAAGGTCGTCATCGGTCGCCCATTCTATATCTTGGAGAGAGCGTGGGGCCAATCCGCAAAAATCAGACTGCCGCTGCCGTGAATGCATTGGATGCGCTGAATCAGCGCATCATCCAATGCGAGCTGTGTCCGCGGCTGCGCGCTTACGGCGAAGAAGTCGCGCGCGTCCGCCGCCGCGCCTATCGCGATCAGCAATATTGGGGCAAGCCGGTGCCGTCCTTCGGTGATCCGCAGGCGCGTGTGCTCATCGTCGGCCTCGCACCCGGCGCGCACGGGTCCAACCGGACGGGACGGCCATTTACCGGCGACGGCTCCGGCGACTTTCTCTATCCGACACTGTACGAAGCCGGATATGCGTCGCAACCGAAGGCAATTTCGTGCGACGACGGCATGCAGCTCGACGATGCCCGCATCAATTCCATGGCCCGTTGCGCCCCGCCGGACAATAAGCCGCTGCCGCAGGAGCTGCGCAACTGCTCGCAGTATTTCGACGCAGAAGTAGCCCTGCTACCGCGGCTGCGGGTCTTCGTCTGTCTCGGAAAAATTGCCTTCGACGGCGTCACCGGCTATCTCATGCGCGCCGGCCGGATAAAGTCGCGCGCCGGTTACATATTCAGCCACGGCGCGGAGCATGAACTGCCGCAGGAGCCCGGAAAGGCGCAACAATATATAGTTGCCAGCTACCATCCGTCGCTGCAAAACACCAATACCGGCAGGCTGACGCGACCCATGTTCCTGAAGATTTTTCAGCGCGCGCGTGAATTGTCAGAGTGAGGAAATTCTGGAGCGGGAGACGGGGATCGAACCCGCAACCAACGGCTTGGGAAGCCGCTACTCTACCATTGAGCTACTCCCGCCCGCGGCCGTTGCAATGTCCAAATGTAGCAGAAAAGGGAGCTGCAACGAGACCCGGCCAACCCGCGCAGAGTATCGTGTCTCTAACGACTCTGTATAGCCACACGCAGAATTTATGATCAGCCACACAAGGAGCAGGCAATGAAAGCAATGCGCTATTGGGCAGTATTCACATTGGGATTGGCGGCCGGCGCGGCCGTGGCGCTGTGCTATGCGCCGCAAACCGGCGACAAGACGCGGAAGCGTCTGCGTCGCGGCTGGAATGACGCGTCCGATTACGTCAAGGACCGTTCCGAAGACATCAGCGACCAGGCCGAGAAGCTCTACAAGCGCGGCCGCAAGCACGCCGGCACTGTCGCCGACCAGGCGTCAAAGGTCAGCCGCAAGGTCGCGGACCTGGTCTAATTTTCGCAGCGCGAATGAACGATAACAATTGGGACACGGCAGTCATCGGAGGCGGTATCGCGGGACTGTCGTGCGCCCGCGCGTTAGCGCAAGCCGGCCAGCGCGTTGTGCTGGTGGAAGCGCAACAGCGGCTTGGCGGTCGCATCCTGACAGAGCATTCGGACGGCGTGCCCATTGAACTGGGCGCGGAATTCATCCATGGCAAGCCCACGCCGTTGTTGCAGCTGCTGCGGGAGGCTGGCCTGGAAACTTACGAGCGCACTGGCGAATTTATCCACGCCGAAGACGGCGTCGTCGACGAGTCCGGGGGCGAGAATTCCGGGGGCGAGGATGACGATGATTTCGGCACGCTCGACCAGCTGCCTGCATCCGCCGACAACGATTCGTCGTTCGCCGAAGCCGTCAAGAATATGCAACTGCCAGAGGAACAAATTCACTGGCTGACGCGTTATGTCGAAGGCTTCAACGCCGCGGACGCAACTCTGATCAGCGCCGCCGCGCTGAAAAAGCAGCAGCTCGCCGAAGAGGCCATCGACGGGGACACAAGCAGCAAACCCTCTCTGGGATATTCCGCGCTGATTGATTTCTTGACTGCAGAATGCGCCCGGCTCGGCGTCGAAATTCAACTCGGCCATCCCGTTCGCGAAATTCTTTGGCGCACCGGCGAGACGGTCGTCATCTGCGATGAGAGTGAATTTCACGCGCGGCGCGCCGTCATCACGCTGCCGCTGGGAGTGCTGCTCGGCGGCACCGTCCAGTTTCAGCCCGAGCCGGAAGAAACATTCCGCGCGCTGCGGCGGTTGGAGATGGGTTCCGCGATTCGCATCAGCTTATTATTCAAGTCGCGCTTCTGGGAGAGCACCATGCCCGACATGAGTTTTCTCATCGACGGCAGCGCCGACCTGACTGCGTGGTGGACGGTGAATCCCAACACCACGCCGCTGCTGACGGGTTGGGCGGGCGGTCCGCGAGCGCTCAAATTCCACACCCCGGAGCAGCTGCTGGAATCCGCATTACGCACGCTGGCGAAATTTTTCCGCCGGAGCGAACTGGAATTGCGCGACCAACTTGTCAGATGGCACACGCATGATTGGCAAGCCGATCCGTGGTCGCGGGGCGCCTACAGTTATGTTCGCGCCGGCGGACTGCAAACTCTGCCGCAGCTCGCCCGGCCGGTCGACGACGCGCTCTTCTTCGCCGGGGAACACACGGACCAGGACGGCCACTGGGGAACGGTGCACGCCGCGCTGACCTCGGGCCTGCGCGCGGCAGCGCAAATTCTCGCTGCTGACCAGCAGCCGCAGCTCCGGCAGGCGTAGCATAATCTGCGAAGTCTGCGAAACTTTTGCATGCCCGACCCGAATCCCATCCGGCCACCTCACGCGCCCAAACCAAGCCCGGCTTCCACCGCGGACCCGCGCCTGCTGCGGCTTAGTCAATTTGTCGTCGATCTGGATCGCCGCCTGCAGGATGTGCCCGATGGTCCGTCGGAAGAGACCGTGCATCGGTTGCGCACCAACACCCGACGCAGCGGAGCCCTGCTGCAGTCACTGTTAGCCGATCGGCGCAAGGCGAAATCCACCCGCGAGCTGCACAAGGATGCGGACAAATTATTGCGGCAGTGGAAGAAGCTGCGCCAGGCTGCCGGCGATGTCCGCGATCTCGATGTGCAGCGTGATTTGTTGAAGAAGCTGCATGCCACGCTGACAAAAAAAGACAATGGCGCCGCGCTGGATCCTGCGCACGTTGTCCTGGCCAGCCAGTTGCAGCAGCTGGATGCGTGGCTCGCGCAGGAACGCGAGAAGCGGGCCGGGCAGCTGCGCCGGGAAGCGGCCAAGCGTGCGCCGCGCAGTGCTGCGCTGGTTCCCAAAGTTCTGACAGCGCTGGAGAAGTCGACGGCGCGGCCATCGAAAATTTCCAGACGTCAGGTGCCAAGAGCGCTCGCGCTGGAGGACTTCTTCCAGACCTCCTACGCGATGCCCGCGCTGGATGGCAAAAATCTGCATGACTTTCGCAAGCGCACGAAGGAAGCTCGCTACGTGGCTGAGGCCGGCGGCGCGGAGCCGCACGCAACCGCGGTGGCCAGCGCGCTGAAGCGCATTCAGGACGCAATCGGCAGCTGGCACGACCTTGACGCACTGGAACAGGAAGCCGGCGAAGCGCTCGGCAACGGCGGCGTCGAGCTGGGCGCGTTATTGTCGAAGAAAGCACGGCAACAGCTGCAGCAGGCGTTGCGGACGTCAGAAAGCCAGCGCCAGCGCCTGCTTGGCGAACGTCTCGCGTTGCAACAAGAGGGCCGGAAACGCAAGCCTCCGGCGCTCGCGATTGTCAGTGCTTCCCGGCGCGGCGCTGTGCGATGATATCGGCACTGTTGGCTGCAACTTTTTGCACTTTGGGACGGTCTATGACAACAATGCCCGCTCGCTCCCGTATTTTCGCGCTGCTGCTTCTGGCTGGCCTGCTCGCCGCGTCTTCGCTCCGCGCGCAAACCGCGCTCGGTTCCATCGAAGGCCAGGTGTTGGACGCGAACAACAATAGCGTGCCAGGCGCATCGGTCTATATCGTCAGTGGTCCGGCTGGCACCGGCAAATCCAGCTTGGTGCTGACCAATGCCGACGGTCGCTTCCGTCTGGAAAGCCTCGTCCCGGGCACCTACAAGATCAGCATCTTCAAGGTTGAAGATGGCTACGCTGACACCTCCATCCCGTTTTACGCCGACCCATCGCGTCCGCTGCCCACGGTGAATGTAACGTCGGGCGTGCAGACATCAAACCAGTCGTTTCAGCTGGGAGCCCGCTGCGGCACACTGCATCTGAACGCCAACGACGCGACGACGCATCACCTCATCACCACCGCGACGATTGTTCTGCATCAGCGCAACATCGGCTCCGCAGTTCTGCAGGCGACCAATAAGGAATTGCCCGCTGACTTTCTTGTGCCGCCGCAGGACGTGACCGTCGCGATGGAAGCGCCCGGGTATGTGACCTGGCGCTACAACGACGACGGCCACAATTACGTCACGCTGCGCCCCGGCGACCAGAAATCGGTCCAGGCGGACATGCTGCCGGTGACCCCGACCAAATAGGCACGTCCGGAGCTTCGAGACCGGGCTTAATCCTCGATTCCGGCCTCTCGCTGCGAGGGGACGCAATTCGCTCGCTCCGGATTCGCCAAACAGGGCACTTATGAGCGAAAATTGGATATCGGACTAAATCGCTCCTGATTCCTTTCACCGCATGTTCACAGATACGGTTACGGATGCCAGGCGCGCCGTCCAGAACGTATGAGTGCCGCCACCTCGACATCGCCGGAGCGTGATTTCCAGCAGGACGCCGGTCCCGTTGCAGCCGCACCGGCGACGTCGGAAGTCCTGGTGTCGCTGGAGGACCTTCCGGTCGGCGGCCGCGGCGTCATCGTCTCGGTGAAAGATGAGTTCGCGTACCTCTTCCTGTTGCGGCTCGGGCTTGTCGTCGGCGCCGAGGTTGAGTTGGTTCGCGCCGTCTCCCGCGGCCGGATGCGCATCGTCCGCGTCGATAGCGGCGAGCTGGCACTGCGCAGCGATTCTGCACGCGGCATCATCGTCCGGCTGGAGTCACACCGATGAGCACCGCTGTCAAAGTTCCGGAGCTCAAAGTGCCCGCGCAGAAAACGCAGCGCATGGTTGCGCTGGTCGGCCCGCCGAACGTTGGCAAGTCGACGCTGTTCAATCGCCTTACCGGACTGCGGCAGAAGACGGCGAATTATCCCGGCGTCACGGTTGAATATCGCTCCGGCAGAATGCGCAAGACTGACATTGAGATCGTCGACCTGCCCGGCATCTGGGACCTGTCGCCATCGTCAGAAGACGAGCGCATCGCGGTTCGCGTGCTCAGCGGAGAAATCTCCGGCCTGCGCAAACCTGACGCTGTCATCGTCGTGCTCGACGCGACACAGTTGCTGCGCCAGCTGCCATTCGCGCAGCAAATTATCGCGCTCAAGCTGCCGACGCTCATCGTCATCAACATGGCCGACCTGCTCGACCGGCGGCAGGGCCATCTCGACCCGCTGGCTCTTGCGGAGCGGCTGCGCGCGCCAGTCGCGCTGGTCAGCGCCAACAATGGCCGCAGCCTCGAGGCCGTCTATCGCTTCGTCGACCGCAAGCATGCACCGACACAGCTGCTGCCCGTGCTGCGCACGCCGCCCCCGGGCAGCGACAATTCCGGATGGAACGCTCGCGGCCGCCTGACCAGCGAAGGCGTTTATCGCCGCCCGCTGCCGGCGCACTGGTCGCGCCGCATTGACAGCGTCGCGCTGCACCCCATCTTCGGGCCGATCGCGTTTTTCGTCATTGTCATGCTGGTCTTCCAATTCATTTTTCGCATCGGCTCGCCCTTGAGCGACGCGACGACGCGGCTCTTCGAAATTGTCGCAACTTGGCTGCATTCCATCATCCCCGCCGGCTGGATCAGTTCGCTGCTGGTCGATGGTGTGTGGGCCGGCGTCGGCTCCGTGCTCGCGTTTCTGCCGCAGATTCTCTGCCTGTTCCTGGTCATCGCGATCCTCGAAGACTCCGGCTACATGGCGCGCGCGGCCGTCATCTCTGACCGGACGATGCGCCGCGCCGGCCTCGACGGCCGCTCCTTTTTGCCGCTGCTGTCGGCGTACGCCTGCGCCGTCCCGGCCATCATGGCGACGCGCGTCATTCCCAATCGCCGCGATCGCCTCGCGACCATTCTGATCGCGCCGTTCATGACGTGCTCCGCGCGCCTGCCGCTGTACACGATGGTCATCACGTCATTCGTCGTCGATCGCCACCTCATCGGCGACTTGCTCGGGCTGCGCGCCGCCATCATGATCGGCCTCTATGTGCTTGGCCTCATCGTCGCGCTGATCACGGCGAAGCTGCTCCGCTCCTCCATCCTCGACGCGGAGGGCAAGCTGCCGTTCGTCATCGAGCTGCCGGAGTACCGCTGGCCGTCACCGAAATCCGTGCTGACCTACCTGTTCAATCGCGGCCGCATTTTTGTCGTCCAGGTCGGAACCATCATCGTCATCCTCAGCATGATTGTCTGGCTGCTCGCGAATCTGCCGATCACCCACGGCCACACCGCGGACATCGGCCACAGTTATCTGGCATGGGTCGGCCGCGCGATTGAGCCGTTGCTGCATCCCCTGGGACTAAATCCCAAGGTCGGGATCGCGTTGCTGTCAGCCTTCGTCGCGCGCGAATCGATCGTCAGCACACTCGGAACTCTCTATGGCACGCAGGCCGTCGGCCACGCGCTGCGGCTGGACATCGGCTTTGCGGGCGCCATGTCCCTGCTGGTATTTTTCGCCGTCGCGATGCAGTGCACCTCGACGCTGGCCACAGTCCGCCGCGAGACGGGCACGTGGAAGTGGCCGATCCTGCAATTCGTTTACATGAACGTGCTGGCGTATGGGCTGGCTGCAGTTACTTTTTATCTTGTGAAGTAACTCGGTTGCTGAATCCGGGATAGACCTTGGCAACCAGGTACGTCAGCAAATTCTGCTTCGGTTGCAATTCGGCGATCTCTACGCGACATATTTGTTCAGGGTCAGCTTTTGGTGCGGGAGTGCAAGTGTATGTGTCCCTGTGAGCAGCCTTGCCAGAACCCTGAGTTATGACGAGATCGCCCGGAAAATCGCAACGGTGGCCATCATTGTCATGACATTTTGCCGTGTCAGCGTCTTCTTTATCGATATTTTGATAGAGCTTATCGGAGACGTACTGCAATTCATTTTCCATTGAAAAGACGGTGATGTTTGCTGCAGAGGAAGATGCGTCAACGCCCATCGGCCTGCAAGCGCTGTCAGGATTTCCCGGAGAACAAGTCACGACGCCATGTTGGCAGCCGAGTTGATTATCGGGCCCCGGCGTACGGCCCAGGTTCAGGTCGCACACCACGATCTTCCAGGGCAGCTGAAGGCCGGGACAGTTCGTATCACCGTTTTTACACAGAACTGTCGCGGCGTCGGAAGGGATGAAGTCGGAAGAGATGTATATCGGGGTAAGGTAGAGAAATCCAACCGTATATAGCCCCGCCGAGCTTGTAGTGGGCTCATTCCAGAATTGAACTTTGAGCGATCCGTCGTGCACCGTAACCGGTGGTTCCTTCGGCCTCTGATCAGTGCCCGGCGCTTGAATCAGAGAAAGCGCGCCGCCAACCAGCACGAGGAGAACGATTGTTATGACAACTCTCTTCAACAAGGAACACCTCCTGCACTCACTGAAGCAATTTCAATGTCTGCTCAATATCAGGCCTGGCCGCGAACGTCTGGTACTGCTCCGGTGTCCAAGATTCCTGCACCTGTTTGCGTTTGTCAACCGCAAATGTAATAGCCGCGTTGCTATTTACTGAGTCGTCAATGGCCGCATCCGCCTGGGCCAGCAAGGCTGCGGCCTGCATGGCGGAAACGGGCGCATCGATGCTTTTATAAAAATCCAACGCAGCTTCCGCGTCCTTGTTTGCAGCCGCGCTTTGGTGATTGCGCAGCTCGACGTTCGCACGAACCATCTGCCATGCCGCGCGCTCAGCTGCCGTCCTGGGCGTGACTGCGGCAAGATCGCGCGTGGCCTGATCCAGCCTTTGCAAATTCGCGTCAGCCTCAGCCTTCGCCAGCCGCGCTTCAAATAGCGTGCCTGAGCCGCTGCCGGATTCGTGGTCGGCCAACTGAAGAGCCGGAGCAAACTTCTGCTGGCTTATCAGCATGTTGATCCTGACAGAATTCGCCAGCGCGATGATCTCCGGCGACAATCCTGCGGGCAGCGCGGCTTCTGCTTTCGCATAGTCACCCAGCGCGGCTTCTTCCTGGCTGACATCGATTTGAAACAGCGGCCGGAAGTTTTCCAGAGACAATTTTTCTCCCTGCCGGGCCAATTGCAAAGCAGCAGGGTAATTGTTTTTTGTATCCAGCACTTCAACGATCAGAAGCCGCAGCTGCGACGCTTCCCGCTGGCTGCCTGCCTGTTCGGCCAGCTTCAACAAATCGTTGGCCGACGCGAGTGACTCATCCAGATGGCCGGTCTTTTCCTGCGCGCGAGCCAGCAGTATGCCGGCGACCAGAGCGTTGCCGTTAAATCCGTGTGAGCGGTCATACTCCAGCGCCTGCTGTGCTAGCGGAATCACCTCCTGCGGCCGCTCCTGCTGATCGCGCAAACTGGCGAGCGTCAGGCCGGCCTTCGCCTCCCAGCGATGCTGCTCGCTCTGCCGTGAAATCTCCAGCGCCTGCTCCAGGTCCGCCTCAGCCTGCCCGTACATTGCGGGATTGCTCAGATATGCATTGGCGCGTGCGATCAGCCCGTTCGCCGCCCACGGCTCCAGCGAATGTTGTCGCGCCAGATCGATCGCCTGCGTTGCGTAATTTATCGCCTGCTGATTATTTGTGTCGAGCGATGCGCTGCTCATCCATGACAACGAGCGAATCTCAAGCTGCACGCTGGGGATTTGTCGCGCCATGGTGAGAGCCAGATTCAAATGCTGCAGCGCCTCGGCGGATTTGCCCTGCTGGTCGGCAAGGTAGCCGCGCTCGAACTCGACTTCGGCCAGGCCCTCAGAATTTGAATCGGCGCGATACAAAATTTCGGCCTGATCGAAGGCCGCCTGCGCATCCGTCTCGTGCTGCAGGTGGCTTTGCAGGACGCCGATATGCACGAACGGTGCCGGCATTTCCGGCGATAGCGCAGCCGCGTGTTTATACGACGCCAGCGCCAGCGCCGGTTCGCCGGCTTTTTCCTGCGCGCGCCCCAGGTCGACATAGCCGGTGGCTTTGTCCTGGTCGCGAAGGCCGTGCAGGATGTCTGCATAATCCCGCTCGGCGCCGGCGAAATCTCGCGTCAGTGTCGCCTCAGTCGCGGCGAGATATTTCCGGTCCGTCGCGCTGAGCTTGTTATTCGGAGCAGCCGCGCCGGCGAGCAGCATTTCATGCTCCGCGTTGCCGGTAAAGTCGAGCTCGCCCCACGCCTCCGCCAGCCGCGCGTGCGCCATGGCAAAGTCGCTGTCGCGCCCGGTCGCCGCTTGCAACGCGCGCGTCGCTTTCACATACGTGCCTTCGCGCAGCGCGTTCACGCCGATCGCGTACCAGTGTTTGGCATCGCCGCCGGGAGCGTGCAGCCGCAGCTGTCGCCGAACGTAAATGCCGGCCATCACCAGGACGAGCACTGCCGCCACCGCCATGCCGATGCGATAGCGCCGGGCAAACTGCAGCGCGCCGTGCGCCGAACGCCACGCCGGATTCGCAGCACGGCGCAGCGCGCTGGCCACCTGTTCCGCGGAGGAGTAGCGATTCTCCGGCTCGAATTCGAGGCAGCGGAAAATAATCTCCCGCCAACCCTGCGGCGAATGCGGCAACGCCGGTTTGCGCGCGCGGCCGATTGCCGCTGCCATCGGCGTGCTCGCGCCGTACAGCCGGTGCCCGCTGACCATCTCAAACAGGACGACGCCGAGCGAATAGATATCGGCGGCGCGCGTCAGCTCCTTGCCTTCGAACTGCTCCGGCGCCATGTACTCCGGCGTGCCGGCCAGCAGATGCGTCTCCGGCCCGCGCTGCACGCGGCCGCCATCATCCAGCTGGATCGCGAGGCCAAAATCGGTGAGCACGGCGCGCGGCTGACCCTCGCGTTCAACCAGCATGATGTTGCGCGTCTTCAAGTCGCGATGAATGATGCCGGTTTGATGAATCGCCTCCAAGCCGGCGCATAGATCCAGCGCGACGCGTTGCGCCTGTTGCCAGGGCAACGGGCCGGCGCGCAGCTTGTCCGCCAGCGTCTCCCCCTCCAGAAATTCCATCGTTAAGAAGGCAGTGGCCGGCTGGCCAGCGCTCTCCGGCAGCGTGAACAATTCGTAGATCTTGCAAACGTTGGCATGGCTGACGCGCCGCGCCAGCTGAATCTCCTGCCTGAACCGTTGCAGCAGCTGCGAACCAACGCCGGTGTTGCTGCGGATCGTCTTCAGCGCGACGCGGCCAAGCTCTAGATCCTCCGCCTCATAAACTTCACCCATGCCCCCGCGGCCAATGAGGCGCACCACGCGAAAGCGTCCGAGCAGGAGCTGTCCGTCTGCGAAGGGCCTGGCGCTCGTCGGAGTTGGAGCAGCTGCTTCCGCGAGGGAGTCCACCTGGGTGGCCGCCAGCAGCGACATCAGCTCCTGACGAAGAGACAAATCGCTGCCGCAAGCCGACGCGACGAACGCATCGCGCTCGAGGTCGCCCTTTTCCAGAGCGGCGTCAAGCAGCGGTTTCAGCTGTTGCCAGCGTTCAGGAGTCATAGCAAGCTCGCAACGATGCGGCGCAGGAGCCCATTGCGGCGCCCTGTTCGGCTGACGGCAGTATAGTGCGAAACGCGTGGCCGCCCATCCAATTTATTGCGCCACTGCTACTTGCCAGGCAGGAAAAATGTGCAGACCGCCAGCACCGCGGCCATTGTCATGCTGACGAGCGTGATCCAGGTAAAGATTTTGCTCGCCGGGCCGCTGACGTATTCTCCCATGATGTCCTTCCGCGCCGAGACGCGAATCAGCAGATAAATCATCGGCAGCGCGACTACGCCGTTCAATACTGCGGCGTAAATCAGCGCCTTGATCGGGTCGATGCCGATGTAATTCAGCAGCACGCCCGCGATCGTGCCCGCGGCGATAACGCCGTAAAATGCGCGCGCCTGGCTGAAGCGCATCGCCAGACTTTCCTTGCGGCCAAAGCAATCGCAGAATGCATACGCCGACGAAGCCGCGAAAATCGGCACCGCCAGCAGGCCCGTGCCGATGATGCCAAGACAGAACAGCAGCTCGGCGATAAATCCTGAGTGAGGGAAGCGGTGGACGAATGGTTCAAGCGCCGCCGCTGCCTGTGCCGCGTTGTGAATGTCGCGAACACCGTTCGGGTACAGCACCTCGGCGGTCGTCAGAATGATGAACCACGCCGCGACTTCTGAAAACAGCATGCCGGCCACGGTATCAATCCGCATGTCCTTGATAACGTCTTTGCAGAATTGCTTGCCGCGCTTGCCCTTCTCCGCATTTTCCTCGCGCTGCTGCGCGGCCTGCCAGAAAAACATGTAGGGCGAAATCGTCGTTCCGAGAACGCCGACGATGATCATCAGAAATTGAAAGTTGAAATGAATCTGCGGAATGAACGTCGCCTTGAAGACCGCATACCAGCCGCGCGTCGCAATGCAGCCGGTAAGAAAGTATGCGAACAGCGACACGGTGAGAATTTTCAGGTACGGCGCATAGCGGCGATAAGGAACGAGAATCTCAAGCACCAGCCCGACCAGTCCGAAGACAAGCACAAACGGGATGTAGGACAGCTTGATGATCAACCGGGACGACTCGGCCATCGCGCCCAGGTCCGCGCCGAGGTTGATGGTGTTGGTCAGCAGCAGCAGGCCAACGATGCCGTAGAGCCAGACCTTGGAATAATTTTCGCGAATGACCGTCGCCAGGCCCTTGTCTGTCACGATCGCGATGCGCGTGCACATTTCCTGCACAGCAATCAGCAGTGGCAGCATGAAGAGTACGGTCCACAGCTGACCGAGGCCGAATTGCGCGCCCGACTGGCTGTAAGTAAAAATGCCCGACGGGTCATCGTCCGCCGCGCCCGTGACTAACCCGGGACCCAGCAGCGCTGCGAACTTGCGCAGCACGACGATCGGAGAATTTTTGCCTGCCATCGCGTTCGCTTCCCCGGGGTATGGTCTCAGATTTTTATTGTCCTCGCGTTACCATGCGCGCATTTGTGCGGTCACTGGTTCTTTATTCGGCAACGCCTCAGTGGCTGTCTTTCCAGACCACCCGTCGTATGCCGACTACCAGCAACTGCGGCGTGCCCAGTGACAGCACCGGCGTCTTCGCAACTTCGATGTTGCGGTTCAGCAGGTTCTGCACGGAAACGTAAGCGTCCCAGTGATGCGTCAACGTGTGCGAATACTCGACGTCAAATCGCGAATAGCTATGCAGCAGATACTCGTTCTGCGAATCGTCATACTGTCGCCCGCTGATGTACGCCAGAAAATTCAGTGTCCCCCAGCCCTGCGGATCCAGCGCGACATTGCCGCTGAACATATTGCGCGGCACCTCCGGAATCCAGAGCCCGACCAGCGTCGGATCCGGCGCAAATGCGGTGACCGTCGCCTTCGCGTATTGATAGCCGGCGTTGATCTGCGCCCACGTCACCGGCGCCGCCTGGTATTCCAGTGCCACGCCGCGGCTGCGGAGTTGGCCAAGATTCTCGCGCATCTCGAGAATGCTGCTCGACGTCTGCGAAATGAGCAGTGCCGTGATCGGCCGGTTTACCTCGGTCCAGAAATAGCTGGCCCGCAGCGATCCCGCGCGCCGCGCCGACAGCAGCGCGCCGAACTCGAAGCCGGTCGCGCGCTCCGACTTCAGGTCGGGATTCGGCAGTGTCGTCTCGTCGCCCACCTGGCCGGTGCGATACAGCTCATTGAATGTCGGCCCGCGAAACGCGCGAAATACCGAGCCGGTGAAGGACAGGTATTTTCCGGCCTCGCGAACAATCCCGAGATGCGGATCAAGCACCGTCTCGCCTATCGACGGCAACGGCTTCTCTCCCGGCGTTCCGCCGACAGTCGTTTGCGCGTCAAACGTGGAGAAGCGGTCCAGGCGGGATGACAACGCAATCGACCAGCCGCGCGGCGCAAAAAGAATCTCACCGTACACGCCAGTTGCGCGTTGCCGGGCGGTCGTGCTCGCCGTCGGCTGTTCGACGCCGCTCTTCACCGGGGTCTCGTTGTCGTTCGCGCGAATATCGAGCACGTCCGCGCCTCCAACCAGCGTCACTGCATGCGGATACGTCTTCGCCCACTGTGCCCCGCCGCCAATTTCCTCTGACGGCACTCGCTGCAGCCGAGTCAAGGTTTCCTCATCGCGGTCTGCGGAAACGGACGAAAAGCTCTGCCGATAATCTTCCAGCGCGCCGTACACCCGGACGTTGATTTGCCCCGCGACCGGCCGGTCCCAGTTGCCGCCCGTCGCATATCGCCAGATGCGGCCCGCGTTGTTCTGCAGCACGGTTCCATTCTGCCGCGTGTCATTCAGGACGTTGCCCAGCGCAAAAATA
>Ga0302324_100005515_pt1 | contig 27584 bp, 29 predicted proteins | sample Palsa_T0_1_FD_201949 | JGI IMG/M metagenome (GOLD analysis project Ga0302324, IMG submission 201949) | Peat permafrost microbial communities from Stordalen Mire near Abisko, Sweden - Palsa_T0_1 | ecosystem: Environmental > Terrestrial > Soil > Palsa > Peat permafrost | place: Sweden: Abisko...
AGGGACCCGAACGGACGCGCGGTGAAGGACTCCTTCCATGCCCCTCGCCACCGAAACGGTCGCCGAGCGCGTGGCGGCGCTGCGCGAGCGCGTCGACGAGGCCTGCGTCGCCGCCGGGCGTGAGCCTGGCTCGGTCGCGATCCTGGCGGTGACCAAGCACTGGCCGCGCGAGGCCGTCCTGGCCGCGCTCGACGCCGGGCTGCGCGACGTCGGCGAGAACTACGTCCAGGAGGCGCGCGCCAAGTACGTCGATCTGCCGCCCTGTACGACGCACTTCATCGGCCACGTCCAGACGAACAAGGCCAAGGCGATCGTGCGCGGCTTCGACGTCGTCCAGAGCGTCGACCGGCTCGAGGCCGGCCTCGCGCTGGCACGCGCGGCGCGCGAGCTGGGGCGCCCGGCGCGGGTGCTCGTTCAAGTCAACGTCTCGCCGACCGAGCGGTTCGGCGCCGCGCCGGAGGAGGCGCAGGCGTTGGCCGAGCGCCTGCGGGAGGCGGGTTTGAGCGTCGAGGGCGTGATGGCGATCGGCCCGCTGGCCGGCGATACCGAGCGCGCCTTCGCCGCGGCGCGGGCGACCTTCGAGCGCGTCGGCGGGACGACGCTCTCGATGGGGATGTCCGGCGACTGGGAGTGCGCCCTCAAAGCCGGATCGACGATGCTCCGCTTGGGCACCGCGATCTTCGGGCCGCGACCGGTTCGAGAAAGGATACCAGCGTGAGCGTATTCGCACGGATCGGATCGTGGTTTGCGATCCACGACGAGGACGACGACGAGCTGTATCCCGACGAGGTTGGTGCCAAGCGCAACGTCGTCCCTCTGAGCGACGCGTCGCGCCGCAACGGCGGCTCGGTCGCGGTCTTCGCGCCGCGCTCGTTCGGCGACGTGACCGAGATCGCCGACGCGCTGCGCGCGCGGCAGGTCGTGATCGTCAACGTCCAAGGCGCCGATCGCAATCTGCTGCAGCGGGTGGTCGACTTCACCTCGGGCGTCGCTTACACGATCGACGGCCGCATTCAGAAGCTGGCCGAGTCGATCTACCTGGTCGTACCGGCCGGCGTCGCCGTCAACTCGGCCGGCATGCGCGAGCAGCTCGACAACGACGGTGTTCTGGGTATCAAGGACTTGCGTTGATGGCCAAGATCACGATTATCGACATCCAACACAAGGAATTCAAGCGGTCGCTCCAAGGCTACGACCGCAACGAGGTCAACGAGTATCTCGACGAGATCATCGAGACGCTCGAGGACGAGAACCAGGCGCGCGCCGCTCTGGAGGCCGAGATCGGCGACCTGCGCGAGCGCATCTCGCACTTCAAGGCGATGGAAGAGTCGCTACAGTCGACGCTGCTGCTCGCCCAACGCACCGCCGACGAGGTCAAGGCGGCCGCCCACAAGGAGGCCGATCTAATCCGCCAGGAGGCGCGCCTGTCGGCCGAGCGCGAGATCGCGGCGCTGGGCGACCGCATCGAGGACTCGCGCCGTGAGGCGCAGCGCGCGCAGGACAGCGCCGAAAAAGCGAAGAGCGAACTGCGCTCGCTGCTGATGTCGCATCTCTCGCTGCTCGAGCGCCCGGCGGAGCGGCCGGTTCCGCGCGCCGCCGCGCCGGCCGAGCCCGCCGCGCCCGAACCCGATCAACTGCCCCTCAACGGCGCCCCCGCGGAGCGCACGCTAGTCGACTAAGTCGCCGCGGTCTAGTGGGGGGTGAGTTGCGCCCGCAGTTCGGCGGCCGTGAGCGGCTGATTGTAGATCGGCGAGCCGGGCTGCTGCGAGCGGCCGCCTTCGACCAGACCGCCGTTGTCGACCGGGTCGAAGCCGATCTCGTCGATCAAGTCCATCACGACCCGCTTGGCGGCGGCATCGTCGGAGGCGACCGGGATCGCCAGGCGCCGTTTCGCGCCCTTGGCCTTGCCCTCGTCGGCCAGCCGCTTGTAGAAGATTGTGTTGAACGCCTTGACGACCCGCGCGCCGGGGACCAGGGCGCGGATGAACTCGGTCGAGGTCTTGCGGCCGAGGTCTTCGATCTCGAAATCCTCGGTGTAGGGGTTGATCGCGTCGATCACGATCTTGTCGTCCCACCCCTCGAGCTCACCGAGCGCTTCCTCGCGCTTGGTCCACGGGACCGCGATCAAGACGATGTCGCTGGCGTCGACCGCATCCTGGGCCTCCGAGGGGACCACGTTGGAGCCGATCTCGGTGGCCAGCGCTTGGAGTGAGGCGGGGCCGCGGGAGTTGGCGATCCGCACCTGGTGGCCGGCACGCGCGAACAGACGAGCGGCGGTTCCCCCGATGTTGCCGGAGCCAACAATCCCGATGTTCATACGTTCCCCTGCCGGCGAGAGTCCGCTCCCGCCCGTCCTGCCTGCGGGTTACGCCACGCGGCCACCAGATTCCGCGAGCCGGCCCGGAATCCGGGGCCGTCGTCGTCCGCTCATCCTTCGGCAACGCCCCGGCCATCGCCGTCCCCTAGGATCGCCGGCATGGATGGCATGGAATGGATGGGCAGCGCGATGCGGGCCGCCCGCGCGCAGCTCGATGTCGCGACGCACGACCTGGCCAACGTCGGCAGCGACGGCTTCCGCAGGGCGGTCGCCGACGTCCGGCTGACGCCGCGCGGCCTGACGGTCGCGACGCACGCGAGCGCCGAACAGGGCGCGCTGCGGATGACCGGGCGCCGCTTCGATCTCGCGCTGTTGGGGCCGGGCGCCTTCCGGGTCGGCGAGACGAGCACGCGGGGCGGGGCGTTCAGTCGCGACCGCGAGGGCTGGCTGGTCGACGACCGCGGTCGCCGGTTGCACGGAGCGTGCGGCGCGCTGCGCGTCTCCGCGGAGGCGAGCATCGACGCCGACGGTCTCGTGCACGACGGCGGCCGGATCGTCGACCGCATCCCGCTCCCGGCGGGGACGCATCTGCAGGCCGGCGCGCTCGAGGCCAGCTCGGTCAACGCGATCGACGAGACGCTGGCGATCCTGACCTCGCAACGCGCGTTCGAGACGGCGCAGAAGACGCTGCTCGCGATCGACGCGACGCGCGAGAAGGCCGCCAACGAGATCGGGCGCGTGCAATGAACCGCGCGATGGCCGCCGCCGCCAGCGGGATGGCCGCGCAACAGCTCGAGCTCGAGGTCGTCGCCGACAACCTCGCCAACGCCGACGTCGCCGGCTTCAAAGGCGCCACGGAAAGTTTCGCCGACGTGCGCGCCGGCGCGATCGGCCTCGGGACGGTCGCGCTCGGCCGCCACCCGGTGTTCGTGCAGGGAAAGCTCGAGCGCAGCGGTGGTCCCTTCGATCTCGCGATCGACGGCCCGGGCTTCTTCGTCGTCGAGCGCGATGGCCAGCGCGCCTATACGCGCAGCGGCGCCTTCGCGCGCCAGGCCGATGGAAGCGTACGCGACGCCGCGGGCTGGTCGCTGGCCGGCGTTCGCATCCCGGCCGACGCGTTGACGGTGCGCGTCGCGCCCGACGGGCGCGTCTCGGTCAACGTCCCCGGCGGGCCCGAGCGCACGATCGCGCGACTGCGGCTGGCGAGTTTCGCCGCTCCCGAGGCGTTGCGCCCGCTCGGCGCGACGCTCTTCGCACGCACCGAGGCTTCGGGTCCCGCGCACCTGATCGCGCCGGGCGCGCGCGGCGGTCCGACGCTCGCGTTCGGGATGCTGGAGCATTCGAACGTCTCGATCGTCGAATCGATGATGCAGATCCTCGGCGCGCAGCGCGCGTACGAGGCCAACGCCAAAGGAGTGCAGGCGGCCGATGAGATGCTGCGGATCGCCAACAATCTCCACCGCGGCTGAGCCGCTCGCACCGCCGGCGCCGCGTCCGCAGGAGGTGCTCGAAGCGCTGCTCTTCCGGGAGATCCTCAAGCCGCTCGCGCAAGGACTCGGACCGGTCGGCGAGATCGCGCTGGGCGAGGTCGCCGACACCCTGTTCGTGCGCGTGCGGCGATGAGCGAGGACGAGCGCGAAGCGCGCATCCGCGAACTCTTGCCGATCGTGCGGCAGGTAGCACGCCGGCTCCATCGGATGGTGCCGACCGCCGATTCCGACGATCTCATCGGTGACGGCAGCATCGGGTTGATCCGCGCCGTCGACGCGTTCGATCCCGAGCGCGGCGTTCCGTTGGAGCAGTACGCCCGCAAGCTGATCCTGGGCGCGATGCTCAACGGGATGCGCCGGCTCGATCCGGTCTCCGAACGCGTCCGCCGCCGCGTGCGCCAGGCCGAGAACGCGCGCTTCGCGCTGGCCCAGGAGCTGGGCACCGTGCCGAGCCTGCAGACCCTCGCCTTGCGCGACCCGGCGCTGGCGCGCGCCCGGACCGACGCCCATCGCGCCACGCCGCTCTCGTTGGACGCGGCGTTGCCGCTGGGCGAGCGGATCGTGCTCGACTTCGCCGGCGATCCACAGGCGATCGCCGCCGATCGCGCCGAGCGCGCCCGCGTCCGCGCGGCGATCGACGAGCTACCGCCACGCCAGCGCCGCATCGTGCTAGCACACTACTACGGTGAACGCTCCCTGCGCTCGCTGGGCGCGCCGCTCGGCATCTCGCCGCAACGCGTCTCGCAGTTGCACGTCTCCGCGATGCGGCGCTTACGCGTCGCGCTCGTCGCCGACGGGCCGTAGCCGATGCGCCGCACGCAGCGTCCAGCGGAGACGCGCGCGCCGCTCGCCGCCCGCTCGGTCGGCGCTACCGGCGACAACGAAGCGGCCCTCGGCGACCTGCGTCCGACGCTACCCGCTGACCATCCCGTCTGGCAGCGCGACGTGCTTGCCGTCTCGGCCCGCGTCCGCACGCTGCTCGCTGCGCTCACCCCGGTTGCCGTGCGCGTGCTCAGCTTCTGGGATCACTCGCTACGCACGCTCATCGTCGGCGGTCACCGGCTCGAAGTCGATCCGAGCGGCTCCTACCGCCTTTGCTGACACGCACGCGCGTTACCGCGCGGTGGCGGCTTCCTCGGAGAATGGGATGCCGAAGGGTTCGGCGGGGTTTGCGAAGCCGGTCTTCACCGAGTATGCCCACATGTGCGCCAGCAGGTTCACCTGTTCGGGAGAGTACCAGAGCAGCGAGGGCGGGTTCTGGAACACGGTATAGAAAGCGGGCAGGTTCCAGAGCGCGTACTGCGCCGAGCGGTCCTGGATCGCGTTCTGCACCGGTGCTTGCAAGGCGTCGTACCAGCGCTGGTTCAAGTCGTTATAGAGCCAGAAGACCTGCACCGTCCCGCCGTTCGGATACGGCGGGATACCGAACGGGTTGTTCGGGACGACGCTATAGGTGTCGGCGAAGACGACCGGACCGCCGGCCGCGCGCGCACGTTTGAGCCCGGCGGCGACGGCCGGCCACTGGGCGGACGGGAAGATCTGCGTGTTCTGGCTGTTCCCGAAGTCGTTCGGCGGGATGAAGCCGAACAAGCGGCTGATCTGACCGTCGATCCCATCGACGCAGCCGGAGTCGAGCGAGCCGACCGGGTACGCCGAGTTCACGAAGGCGAAGATCACGCGATAGCCGCGGTGCAACAGGGGCACGATGCCGACGTTCTCGAGGATCCCGCCGTCGCCGATCGTGACGATCCGGCCCGGATCGCTCCCCGCGCGCTGCGGCGAGAAGTAGTCGAACTGCGGCGCCGCGGCCTTGATCCCGATCTCGACGGCGACGGAGGCGAACGCCGAGCTGCTGCTGCCGATGACGTCCGAGAGCAAGAAGCGGTACTTGTTGGTCGCCACCGAGACGATGTCGCCCCGCGGTGGGGCCGTCGGTGCTTGCTGCGCGAAGCCGACGTTCTCGACGAAGCCGCCGCCGAACGGACCGCGGTTGGTGGAGAACTGCTGGTCGCCTGCGTACGACGCCGTGTATTCGAACTGCTCGTAGTACTGCCCGGGAAGGTCTGCGACGGCCTGGGTCGCGAGCTGGAAGGCCACATCGGTCCCCGGACGCGCCCCGAGATCGCCGGTCGGAGAGACCGTCGGCGCCACCGCGATGTGCGTCCCGCCCGCGATGAAGAACGGTCGGTCGGGTCGCTGCGTGACGAACGAGCCAGGCGTGAGATTCGGGTTTCGGGCGACGATCGCGTCGACCGTCGTGGCGTCGAGCGCGAGGTACGTCTCGGTGCTGCCGGCGCCGAACGGGAAGAGCAGCGCGGCGTTCATCAGCCGGGACCAGATCTTGTCGGCCGGCGTCCCCAGCAGGTACTCGATCGCCGCGACCGCTACGAGCGCCGTATTCGTCATGTTCAGCAACCCGGAGCCGATGCACTCCGATGGGACGCTCGCGATGTTTGCAAGCGTGATCGCGCCGGGTTCGAGATAGGTGCCGAGGAGTTGCGCGTCGGTATACTGCGTCGCGTAGGTGAACACCGATCCGAACCAGGAGCCGCCCGAGACGCACGAGATCGCGCCGATGCGCGAGAACGCACCCGCCGCGACCAAGCCGCGCATCTGCCCGAGCGACGCCGCGCACGAGCGCGGTCCACCGCCGGAGAAACAGGCACCCCACCGACCAGCGGCGGCGGAAAAGCGCGGGTTCGACTGTTCCGGATACCGCGCGTTCGGCAGGCTGGTCGGGTTGATCTGAACGTTGAGGGTCGCGGGCTGCGCTGTCTCGGCCGGCCGCGCGGCGGCTGCCGTGGCGACATCGAACGACGAAAGATCGGAGTCAGGCATTACCACACCTCAGGTAAAGCAACGCAGGGAGAGACCGCACCGGCTCTCCGCTAATGCTTACGCGAGAAGTGTCACTTATCCTGCTGGGGTAGGCGACCGGCGGCTGAGGCCTTGGGCTACGCGGGTCGAGTTTCGCCTCGTCGAACTTGAACGAGCCATACGAGGCCTCCGAGCAGCCCCAGCTCAGGTGTCATCACGGTCGCGGCAGGCTGGTAGTTTCCTGCGGCGGCCACCGCGTTGACGACGCTGAGCCCGATCACGACGACAATCGAGATCACCAGCGACCCGACGACGTCGACGATCCCGCCGATCAAGATTGCCTTGAGCGAGAGCCGATGCATCTCCGGGTCGTTCGCCAACCCTAGCAAGCGACCTGACGGTGGTGCTCGGGGTTACGCCCTGCCCGGGTTGCGCGCGATGTGCAGCGTCGTCCGCTCGCCAGGGTGCAGCGTCGTGACCGCGATCTGCGGAGCGACGCGGGCGATCGCGGCGCGGAAGAGATCGCCGGCCTGCGTGCCGAGGACCAGTGGGTTGTGCGCGTAGTGGACGGGGATCGCCGCGACGACGCCGAGCAGCTTGGCGGCGTAGGCCGCGTCGTCGGGACCCATCGTGAACGCGCCGTTGCCCGCGCAGACGACGGCGAGATCGGGGTGATAGCGATTGCCGACGAAGGCCATGTCGCCGTAGCAGTCGGTATCGCCCGAGGCGTAGATGCGTGCCCCGCCGACGTCGATGATGAACCCCGCCGCCGGATAACCGGAGGCGCACGAGTGCACGGCGGGGACGAGCTGGAAGCGCACGCCGTTGTGGGTGGCGACACCGCCCATGTTGATCCCGGCGCCGTTGTTGAGGACGATCTGCGTGTTGTCCAGGCCCGCGGCCTTGAACTTGGGCAGCAACCCGACGCGCATCAGATCGCTCTGCCCGACCGTCTTGACGTCGAGGCCGGTGGCGACGAGCGCGGGCAGCAACTCGAAGTAGTCGCCGATGTGATCGCCGTGATCGTGCGTGAGCGCCACGATCACCGTGTCGGGAGCGCGTCCCTTGATGTGCGCGGCGTAGGCGGCGGCGCTCGAGAGTTCGGCCGGCTTGTCGATGCCGAACGCCTTGAAGCCGGTGTTGTTCCAGATCCACGCGTCGACCAGCACGATCGTCTTGTCGTCGGGGGTCGCCAGCTCGTAGACGCCGCCGCCGTACCAGCGGATCGTCAGCGGCGCTCCACCGCCGGCTGCGGCGACGACCGTGCCGCCCGGGACGGTTGCTCCGGCCACGCCCGCGGCGGCCGTCACCTGGAAGAACTCGCCACGCGAGAGCGGATCGCTCATGAAAACCCTCCTCGAGAACGGACCGGGCGAGGATACGCCAGCGACCCTGCAAGCCCTGGCGCTTGCCGGGTTCTCTCCCGGCGTTCGACGAACCACGCCGCATGAGCCTAAACCAGCGGCGAGCGCGATTCGCCCTTTCTCTCCTCTTCGCGTTGCTCGTCACGGTGCCGGCAGCGGTGACGCAGGCCGCGCCGTCGGCGCGCGACGAGCTCGCTCCGACCGGTCGCTTGCGGGTCGCCATCGCGATCAGCCCGCTCGGCGGCGCCTTCTGGTCGAACGTCGATACGGCCGGGCATGCGAGCGGCATCCCGGTCGATCTCGGCGCGGAGATGGCGCGGCGGCTCGGCGTCCCCGTCGAGTACGTGCAGTACGAAAACTCCGGCCAGATCACCGACGCCGCGGCCAGCGGCGCCTGGGACGTCACGTTCGTCCCCTACGATGCGGTGCGGGCCGAGAAGATCGCCTTCGGGCCGATCTACAACGCGGCCGACGCGACCTACATCGTCCGCCCGGGCTCGCCGATCCAGACCCAGGCCGACGTCGATCAGCCTGGCGTGCGGGTAGCCGCAGTCGCGAACACGACAACGTTGCGCGGCGCGCAACGATCGCTGCAGCACACCACGGTGGTCGGGTATCAGCGCGTCGACGAGATCATCGGGCTGCTGAAGACCGGTCAGATCGACGCCTTCGCCAACCTGCGCGACCAGCTGGTCCCGCTTGCCGCGCAGATTCCCGGGTCACGCGTCCTGCCGGGCGCCTTCCAACAGACGAAGACCGCGATCGCCGTCCCGCTCGGCCGCCCGGCCGCGCTCGCCTACGCAACCGCGTTCCTGACCACGGTGAAGACCGACGGCACGCTGCGGCACGACCTCGACGCGCACGGTCTGCAAGACACTCCGATCACACCGTAGCGACGCCGTCGAACAGCGTCGGCGTGTCGCTGTGCGCGCCTTCGATCGTCAGCAGGCGCAGCTTCGTTGCGACTCCGCCGGGTGCGGAGAAGCCGCGTAGCTTGCCGCCCGCGGCGAGCACGCGGTGGCAGGGGACGACGATGGGAAATGGATTGTTGCCGAGCGACTGGCCGACGTCGCGCGCCGTCCCCGGCTCGGTCAGCCGCGCTGCGACCTCGCCGTAGGTCAGCGTCGCGCCGGGCGGGATCGCCCGCGCGACCGCGTACACGGCGCGATCGAACGGAGCGACGCCGTCGAGATCCAGCCCGACCTCGCGCAGGTCGGCGGCCTCGCCGCGTAGCAGCGCGACGATCCCGTCGATCGCCCGCTGCACCGCCGGCGGCGGTACCGCTTCACGCGCATCGGGACAGCGGGCGAGAGTCCGCGCGCGCGTCGCGCGCGGACTCGCCTCGGGGAGCCGCACGGTGCGAATGCCGTGCGGCCCCCAGGCGATCCCACAGGTCCCAATCGTCGTCTCAAAGAGGGTGAAGCCCGACTCGCTCATCTGTCGACCATAACACCCCGGTTGGCCGAAAGCGTGGCGATTCGTGCGCCGGCGTCAGTAGATCATCGGACCACAGGTCGGCGAGTTCGTCCAGGTCCCGCTGCAGTCGTACAGCGTGATCGACGCGGTGTAGCCGTACGCTTGGCCGAGCTCGAGGTACTCCGCCAGCGTGATGTAGCCGCCGGAGTAGGCGAGGACGACTGTCGTCGTTATGCTCTTTGAGTACGGCGGAGTCGCGGTTGGCGTCGGCGCGGGGGTCGGCGTCGCGGTGGGCTTGGGTGTCGCGGTGGGTGTCGGCGTCGGCGCCGGAGTCGGCGTCGCCGTACCGGCAGGGGTCGGCGTCGGAGTCGGGGTTGGAGTCGGCGTGGCCGTCGCCGTGCCGCCCTCGAGCGCCTTGACCATGTTGTAGATCGCGGTCATCTGGATGCCCGACTTGAGCGCGTAGCTGCTGTTGGTGTAGCCCCACCAATCCCAGCAGCCGTTCGGGTTCGAGCCGCCGGTGGTCTGATAGGGATACAGGACGATGATGTTGTTCGTGTCGGCCCACTGATCCAGACCCGACTGGCTGACGAAATCGGTGCCGACGACCGCCTGATACTGCTCGCATCCGTCGAGCGCGACGACGATCGAGCAGGTCTGACCGGCCGCGCAGTTCGCCGGGACGAAGACCCAGCCGTTGGTGTCGAGTTCGTTCGAACCGCCACCGAACGGCGACTGGTTGAAGTTGATCAGCGAGCCGGTCAGCGTCCCGGTGTTCTTGGCGTTGAGCGTGCCGAGGAACTTCGTCAGCCACGTCTTCTCCGAGTCGTAGCTGCTGCAGTCGATCATGTAGGGGCTCGAGAGCGTGCCGCAGGCGACGCTGCCGTAGGGCGATTCCCAGCCGTGCTCGGCCGCGTAGGTGTTGTCGTAGGTGACCGTCACGCCGTACTTCTGGTACTCGGTCTGCAAGTCGTTCATCGTCTTTTGCGGGACGACCGTGTCGCCCGTCCCCGACCAGAGGTAGACTTGCTGTCCGCTGATGTTGCTGACCGGGTCCATCCCCGCCGTGTTTTGATTCGCGTTGATGTAGTTCTCCGACGGGGTCAACTCGCTGGTGTACTCGCCGGCGCCGCCGCAGTCGAGATCGGCGGTCGTCTCGCTGTCCTGGCCGCAGTAGTCGGGACCGCCGGCGTAGATCGCCGCGCCCTTGAACGTCCCGGAGTAGGCGAAGTGCATCTGGACCGCCATGAAGCCACCCGACGAGATCCCGGCGACGTAGACGTGGCTCGTATTGACGTTGTAGCTGCCGAGCGTGGTGACGGCCTTCGCCGAACGGAACGCCCCTTGGACGGACGGGAGGTTCGCGAACGAACCGCCACCGCGTCCACCGCACCCGCAGGCGACGGACACGACGGCCAAGGCGGCAATCAGCGGCTTCCAGCGCATACGAAAACACCCCTCACGTTGGGCGGCGAGCCCAAACAGCGGAAAGCCTCCTCCATATGGGGAGGCTCGATGGGGAAGATTCTTGCACGGTCGGCGCCCCGATCCTCCGGGCCGGGGACCGGTCTCAGCCGGCGGGCGTGGCGGGCGCTGCCAGGTTCGCGACGATCCCCTCGACCAGGCGTGCGACGTCCTCGGCGCTGCGCTGGGAGGCGGCCAACACCTCTTCGTGCGAGGTCGGGACGCCGGCCCCGTGGACGTTGGTGATCAGCGAGAAGCCGACCACGTCGCGGCCCAGCGCGCGGCCGGCGATCGTCTCGAGGACCGTCGACATCCCGACCGCATCGGCGCCGATCGTGCGCAGGTAACGGATCTCGGCCGGGGTCTCGTACGTCGGACCGATCAGGCCGGCGTAGACGCCGTCGTGCAGCACGATCTCGTACTGGCCGGCGATGTGGCGGGCCAGCTCGCGCAGCGTCGGCGAGTAGGCGTCGACCATGTCGACGAAGCGCGCGCCCGAACCCGGCAGCAACTCCTGTCCGATCAGTGGGCTGGTCCCGGTCAAGTTGAGGTGGTCGACCAGCAGCATCAAGTCGCCGGGCCGGTACGCGGTGTTGACGCCGCCGGCGGCGTTGGTCAGCACGATCGTCCGCGCGCCGGCGTGGGCGGCCGCGACGACCGGATAGACGACCTCGTCGGCGCTGCGGCCTTCGTAGAGGTGGAAGCGTCCGCTGAACGCGACGACGCGCTTGTCGTGCAGCATCCCGATCAGCGCCTCGCCGGCGTGACCGGCGACGCTGGGTTCGGGCATCCCTTCGATCCGCCGATAGGGGACGGTGATGCCGTCGATGCGATTGCGCAACACCGCGCCGAATCCCGAGCCCAGCACGATCGCGCAGTCCAGCTCGCCGCCGGCGCGTTCGCGCAGGAAGTCGGCGGCCGCCTCGACCCGTTTGCGCTTCATCGCGCCGCCGCCAGCGGAGTCAGTAGGTTGACGCCGGTCATCTCGGGTGGGACCGCCAGGCCGAGCAACGGCAGCAGCGTCGGGGCGATGTCGCCCAGCTTGCCGCTCTCGAGCGTGCCGAGCGGCTGCGGCGCGACGAGCACGAACGGGACGGGATTGGTCGTGTGCGCGGTCAACGGATTGCCCTCGGCGTCGATCTTCTCTTCGGCGTTGCCGTGGTCGGCCGTGATCACCAGGATTCCGCCGGCGTCGATCACCGCGTTCGACAAGCGGCCCAGCGCGACGTCGAGCGTCTCGAGCGCCGAGATCGTCGCGCCCCAGACGCCGGTGTGGCCGACCATATCGGCGTTAGCGTAGTTCATCACGATTACGTCGTGGCGATGGTGTGTCACGTCCTCAACCGCCGCGGTCGTGATGTCGGCCGCCGACATCTCCGGCGCGAGATCGTAGGTCGGTACGCTTCGGTTGGAGGGGATCAGGATCCGGTCCTCGCCCGGAAACACGTCCTCGCGCCCACCGTTGAAGAAGTAGGTCACGTGAGCGTACTTCTCGGTCTCGGCGAGCCGCAGTTGGGTCAGGCCGGCGGCGGCGACGACCTCGCCGAAGACGCCGAATTGCGGGCGCGGCCCGAACAGCACCGGGTTCGGGAAGTGCTCCTCGTATTGCGTCATCGTCGCCCAGATCAGCCGCTCGTACGCGTGCACCGGAAAGTGGTCGAAGTGCGGATCGCTGAACGCCATGGTGAGCTGCCGCGCGCGGTCGGGTCGGAAGTTGAAGAAGATGCAGGCGTCGCCGTCGGCGATCGGGCGCTCCTCGCCGACGATCGTCGGCGCGACGAACTCGTCGGTCTCGCCGCGCTCGTAGGCGGCCAGCAGCCCATCGACTGCGGTATCGGCATGGTACTCCGCCGCGGCCTCGGCCAGCGCGTCGTACGCCTTGCGGGTGCGATCCCAGCGCTTATCGCGGTCCATCGCCCAGTACCGGCCCTGGATCGTCGCGATCGCGTCGAACCGCGCGTGATCGTTGCAAAACGCGTTCAGCCGGTCGAGGTAGACCGAAGCCGATTTCGGCGGCGTGTCGCGGCCGTCGAGAAAAGCGTCGACGACGAACGGCAGCTTCGCCGCGACGGTCGCTGCGATCAGCGCTTCGAGATGGTCGAGCGAGCTGTGGACCTTGCCGTCGGAGACCAGACCCAAGAAGTGCAGCTGCCCGCCGGTCTGCCGCACGTGCTCGAAGCAGCTGCGCAGCGTCGCGTTCTGCGCGAGCCGCCCGCTCGCGATCTCCTCGTCGATCACGACCAACCCCTGCGGGACGACCCGGCCGCTGCCGATATTGATGTGACCGACCTCGCTGTTGCCCATCACGCCTTTGGGGAGTCCGACCTCCAGCCCCGACGCCTCGAGCAGCGTGTTCGGATACGTCTCCAGCAGCCGCTTCCAGGTCGGCAGGTCGGCGGCGGCGATCGCGTTCCCGTGCGGCGCGGCCGAGAAGCCCCAGCCGTCGAGGATCGCGAGAACGAAGGGGCGGCGACGGCTCACGCGCTGGAGGCTCCTTTGCGCGCTCCGTCGAGCAACGCGGCGAATGAGGCGGGAACGAGACTCGCGCCGCCGACCAGGCCCCCGTCGATGTTCGGCTGCGCGACGAACGCGGCGATGTTGTCGGGCTTCACGCTCCCACCGTAGAGCACCCGTGCGTCCTGCAAGCCGTCGACCGCCGCGCGGATCGCGCCCATGATCGCGTCGGCCTGGGGCGGGGACTCGGGCTGCCCGCTCCCGATCGCCCAAATTGGCTCGTAGGCGACGACGCAGCGCGCCACCTGCTCGGCCGGGATGCCGTCGAAGGCGGCTCGTATCTGCCCCTCCACCCAACGGCGAGCGCGGCCGGCCGCGTGCGCCTCGGCGGTCTCGCCGACCGCGACGATCGGCGTGATGCCATACTCCAGCGCCGCCTGCACCTTCTCGTTGACGCGCAGGTCCAGCTCGCCGAACAGCGCGCGCCGCTCGGAGTGCCCGATCACGACCCACTCGACGCCCAGCTCGACCAGCATCGGGGCCGAGATCTCGCCGGTGAACGCACCCTGCGGCGCCCAGTGCATGTTTTGCGCACCCAGCCCGACCCCGGAGCCGGCCAACGCCGCCTGCGCCGCCTCGAGGGCGGTGAACGGCGGGCAGATGACCGCGTCGACCGCGTCGAGCGGCAGCGCGTGCGCGCGCAGCTCCGCCACGAAGGCGACCGTCTCGGCGACGGTCTTGTGCATCTTCCAGTTCCCCGCGATCAGCGGCCGGCGCGGTTTCATCGCTGCTCCAGCGCCGCGACGCCCGGCAGCGTCTTGCCTTCGAGGAACTCGAGCGTCGCGCCGCCGCCGGTCGAGACGTGCGTCATCGCGTCGGCGAAGCCGAGCGCGTGCGCGGCGGCCGCGGCGTCTCCGCCGCCGACGACGCTCACGGCGCCGGCGCGCGTCGCTTCGGCGATCGCCGCGCCGATCGTGCGCGTCCCGTTCTGATAGGCCGGCTTCTCGTAGACGCCCATCGGGCCGTTGAAGACTATCGTCTTCGCCGCCCGCAACACGGCGGCATACGCGGCCGCCGTCTGTGGGCCGATGTCGAGGATCATCGCGCCGTCGACGTCGGCGATCGGCACGGTGCGGGCGGTCGCATCGGCGTCGAAGGCGTCCGCGACGACGGCGTCGGTCGGCAGATGCAGGGGGACGCTCCGGCTCAGGGCGAGCGCGATGATGCGCTGCGCCGGCAGCAGATCCGGGTCGCGCAGCGAGCGGCCGACGTCGATGCCCTGCGCGGCGAGGAACGTGTTCGCCATCCCGCCGCCGATCACGAACGCGTCGACCTTCGCCACCAGGTTCTCGAACACGCCGACCTTGTCGACGACCTTGGCGCCGCCGATCGCGCAGACGTAGGGATGGACGGGGTGCTCGGTGAGGCGGGTCAGCGCCGCCAGCTCGGCCTCCATCAGGAAGCCGGCGTAGGCGGGGAGGTACGCCGCGACGCCGGCGGTCGAGGCGTGTGCGCGGTGCGCGGTGCCGAACGCGTCGTCGACGTACAGGTCGCCGCTCGCCGCCAACTGGCGCGCGAAGCCGGGATCGTCCGCCTCCTCGCCGGGATGAAAGCGGACGTTTTCGAACAGCGCGAAGCCGCCGTCGGGGAGCGCCCGCGAGGCCGCGACGCAGCGCTCACCGACGCAGTCCTCGACAAAGGTCACCGGCATGCCGAGCCGCTCCGCCAGACGCGCGGCGACCGGGCGCAGCGAGTAGGCGGGATTCGGCTTCCCGTCGGGCCGGCCGAGATGCGAGAGGATGACGGTCTTCGCGCCGTGCTCGTGCAGCCAGCGCAGCGTCGGCAGCGCGGCGGTGATCCGGGTCTCGTCGGCGATCGCGCCGTCTTTCAGCGGAACATTGAGGTCCTCGCGCAGCAGCACGCGTTTGCCGCGGACGTCCGCATCGGCCAGGCTCCGCCAGCTCATCGAAACCGGTTGGCGATGAAGTCCAGGGTACGCTGGTAGACGTCGGCGGCCCGTACGGGGTCGCTGGGGAAGTGACCGTCGATCGGATAGGCGACGAAAGTGGCGTCCTTGCCGTTGTCGCGCAGGGCGCGCCAGTACATCGACGAGGTCGCGAACGGATCGCGGTTGTCGCCGACGTCGGAGAGGATCAGCACCGGCGTCGTGACCTGGCGAACGTACGAGATCGCCGAGGCGCGATCCCATTCCGGCCGGTTGCCCGCGACGAACGGCGAGCCGTGGAAGAGCGCGCGATCGGAATCGGAATCGTCGGCGACGCCGTAGTCGGTCGTCCAGTCGTTGACCGACGCGCCGGAGACCGCCGCGCGCCAGAGGTGATACTTCGAGATCATCCAGGCCGTCATGATACCGCCGTACGACCAGCCGTAGACGCCGATGCGGTGGTCGTCGACGATCCCGCGCGCGCGCACGGCGTCGATCGCGGCCATCACGTCGCGTCCCGGACCCTCCTCGGGATCGTAGAGCACGCCGCGCTGATAGGTCAGGCCCAGGTTGTCGCTGCCACGGTAGTTCGGTTGAAGCACCAGCCAGCCGCGGGCGGCGGCGAGCTGCGCGAAGCGGTCGAAGCTGCGCACCGAGGCCGCGGTCGGGCCCCCGTGGATGTACACCAGCAACGGGTAGGTGCGGCCGGCCGTGAAGCCGATCGGCGTCGTCAGCACCGCGTCGCCCGGCGGGACGAGCGTCGTCGGGAAGGCGATCGTCTGCGAGGGCGCCAGCGCGAGCGCCGTCGTCGCGGCGTTGTAGTCGGTGACGCGGACGGGCGCGCCGTCGGCCGCGCGCAGATAGAGCTCCGGCGGCTGCGTCGTCGAGGTCCCGACGAAGACCAGCGCACCGTCGCGCGCGATGGCGCCGTCGAGCGGCGAGAGGACGCTCAGCTCGCCGAGATCGACGCGCACGGGCGCCGCCCCGTCGAGTGGCGCACGCACCAACGTAGTCGCGGTGCCGTCGTGGCACGTGAACAGGATCGCGTTCGAGTCGGGCAGCCAGGCCGTGTCGTGGACGGCGCGGTCGTAGGGATGGGAGATGGCGCGTCCGGCGCCACCCGCGGGCGTCGTGACGTAGGCCTCGGTGAGGGTGATCTGATTGTCGCCGGCCGAGTGCACGTACGCCAGGTGTTTGCCATCCGGCGAGAAGCGCGGGTCGGCCTCGTACCCGGCGTTCCCGCTCGGCGCGCTCAGCCGGTGCGTCGCGACGTCGACCAGCTCGACGTGGGCATGATCCGTTTCGTTGAGGATCGCGTTGGGCGCCAGCAGAAACGCGATCGTCGTGCCGTCCGGCGACCAGGAGAGCGTCGACTGTGCCTCGCCGGTGGCGACGCTGGCGCTGCCGCTCGTCAGCTGGGTCGCGCGGCCGCCCGCGGTTGCGACGACGAACAGGTGGAGCGGCTTCGGTGCCGCGCGCGCGACGATCGGCTCGGTGGTGAAGACGAACGCGTCGCGGAAGCGGTCGGCGCCGTGCTTGGTCGGATCGGCGTCGCTCGCGGCGTAGGCGAGCGCGTCGCCGTCGGGACGCCAGGCGAACTGCGCGACGCCCTCCGGCGCGTGCGTGATCGCGCGCGGATCGCCGCCGTCCATCGGCATGACGAAGATTTGCTTGTGCGCGTCGTCGCCGCTTCCGACGTTGGCGAGAAAGGCCAGCCGCGTCCCGTCCGGCGACCAGCGCGGCTGGCCCAGCCCGCTGCGGTCGTACGTCAGCGTGCGCCGCGCGTGGGTGCGCAGATCGATCAGGTCGAGCGCGCGCTTGTAGGTGTCGTCGTCCCAGCTGACGCGGGTGACGATGACCACGGCGCGCGTCCCGTCCGGGGAGATCGCCGGCGCGGTGATGCCGACCAGCGTGCGCAGGTCGTCGGCGGCGAACGTCCGAGGCCCCGCCGAGCTACTGACGCACGGCGCCGCCGCGAGGAGCGCGGCGGCGACGGGGACGAGCAGGCGCCGGCGCGCGATCACGGGACGGACGAAGGGATCTTCGCCGCGATGATTGCGGTCAGATCGGCGAGCCGGCACGAGTAGCCCCACTCGTTGTCGTACCAGGCCGCGATCTGGATCAGGTCGCCGTTCGCGTTGGTCAGCTTGCCGTCGATGATCGAGCTGTATTGATTCTTCTTGAAGTCGCTGGAGACCAGCTCTTCCTCGGTGTACTGCACGTACTTCGCCAGCGGCCCGCCGGCGGCGGCCGCGCGCAGCAGCGCGTTGAGCTCGTCCTTGGTCGTCGCCCGCTTCGTCTGCGCGACCAGGTAGATCATCGAGACGGTCGGCGTCGGGACGCGCAGCGAGAACCCGTCGAAGGTCCCCTTGACCTCGGGGATCGTCAGGTAGAGCGCCTTGGCCGCGCCGGTCGAGGTCGGGATGATGTTGGTCGCCGCGTTGCGCGCGCGCCGCAGATCGCGGTGCGGACCGTCGAGGATGTTCTGATCGTTGGTGTAGGAGTGGATCGTGGTCATGAAGCCGCGCTGCCAGCCCAGGCTGTCGACGATCGGCTTGACGGCGGTCGCCAAACAGTTGGTCGTGCACGAGGCGTTCGAGATGATCTCGTGCTTGACGGGATCGTAGTCGCCGTCGTTGACGCCGAGCACCAGCGTCACGTCTTCGCCCTTGGCCGGCGCCGAGATGATGACTTTCTTCGCGCCGCCGCCGTCGATGTGGGCGCGGGCCTTGGCGGCGTCGGTGAAGAGCCCGGTCGACTCGACGACGACCTCGACGCCGAGCTTGCTCCAGGGCAGCTTACCCGGATCGCGCTCGGCCAGGATCGCGATCGTCTTGCCGTTGACCGTGATCGAGTCCGGCCCGGCGCTGACCTCGCCGGGGAACGTCCCATAGTTGGAATCGTACTTGAAGAGGTGCGCGCTCTCGGCGGCGCTAGTCAGGTCGTTGACCGCTGCGATCTGGAGGTCGGGGTACCGCTCCAGGAGCGCTTTGGTGAAGTTCCGACCGATGCGGCCGAAGCCGTTGATACCGATGCGCATGGGACGCTCGCTTTTAGACGCGGGAAACTTCCGGCTCCTCTCGTTCGCCGCGCAGCCGTTTCACCAGCCGCATCAGGGAACTGAGCCTGCCGTTGATCGTCGCTTTCCCGACCGAGGGGTTGCACCTGCGTCCCAGTTCGGCCAGGGTCTCGTCGGGGTGCGCCAGGCGAAGCTGGGCCGCCTCCCGCAGCGCCGGCGAGAGATTACGCAGGCCGTAGGCGTCCGCTAGGTACCCGATCGCCTCGCGCTGGGCCGCCGCGGCGGCGGCCGCACGCACGACGTTGGCGGTCTCGGTGTTGACCAGCCGGCGGATACGGTTCTTGGTCTCCTTGACCGCGGCGACGTCCTCGAGGTACAGGATCGCGCCCGAGGCGCCGATCGCGCCCAGTACGGTCACGATCGCGTCGAGCCCCTTGAGATAGACGACCCGGCGCCCCTTGCGCAGCATCGTGCGCGGCGCGAGCCCCTCGGCGGCGATCAGCGCGGCGATCCGCTCGGCGCGGGCCAGGTCGGGGACGACGAACTCGAGATGGTACCCGTGCTGCGGCGTCGCCAGCGAACCGACGGTCAAGAAGGCGCCGCGCAGCTCGGCCCGGCGCTCGTCGCGCCGGCGCGGCCGCGGCGGCGGATCTTCCGGGGGGCCGAGGTCGATCTCGAAGGTCGTGGCCCGAAAGAGTCGCGCGTCGTGGCCGCGCCGCACCCCGGCCGGTCGGCCGGCCTCATCGAAGACGGTCCGGGCCAGCCGCGCGACGGCCGGCCGGCGGGTGCGGAAGACCCACTCGCCGCGCGCGTCGAGTTGGCCGCCGTAGAGCGCGAGGCCGGCGCGCAGCGCGGCGCGCACGCCGCGGTCGGCCGGGGCCTCGCGCGCGAGGGCGTCCTTGGCGTCCGCGGAGAGCCGCGAGCGACGCGTCGGCGTTCTCACTGTAGCCAGTCGATCGGATCGTCGCGGCGGTCCTCGACGATCTCGTACAGGTCGGCGGGGCGCAGCGAGGGGAGAACGCGCGCCGGGACGTCGCGCACGCGCACCGTCAGGAACTTCGTGCGGTAGTGGATGACCAGCACGTCGCCGACCTTGACCTCGTAGCCGGGCTTGAGCGCCCGGCCCTCTTTGGTGATCCGGCCCGCTTCGATCCCGTCCTTCGCCTCGGTGCGCCGCTTGGCGAGCCGCGAGACCTTCATGTACTTGTCGAGCCGCACCGCCAGGCCGGCTTCCCCACCACGAGGCGCCGGCCATGCCGCCCGCCGAACGGCGCCGCATGGGGTTCTTGACGACGATCGCCGGCAGCTTGCCGAAGCCCGCCTGGCTGGCCGAACCCGAGCGCCTCTTTCCGAATTGGCGGCTCGAAGGTGAGGCACTGCGCGAGGCGCAGCGCGACGCGGTCCGGATCGCGATCGGCGAGCAGCTCCGGGCGGGGATCGACACGGTCACCGACGGCGAGCAGTCGCGCTCGCACTTCGTGCACGGCTTCGCCGAGCGGCTCGGCGGCGTCGACGCGAGCAAACGCAGTTCGCGCGGGATTCGCGCCGACCGCTACGAGGCCGTCTGCCCGACCGTCACCGGCGAGGTCCGCCGCACCGGCCCGATCCACGTCGAGGAGATGCGCTTCGCGCGCTCGCTGACCGACGGGCCGCTCAAGGTGACCATCCCCGGCCCGATGACGCTGGTCGACACCGTCGTCGACGAGGCCTACGGCAGCCGGCGTGAGCTCGGGCTCGCCTTCGCGCGTGCGATCCACGAGGAGATCGTCGAGCTGGTCGAGATCGGCGTCGACGTCGTGCAGCTGGATGAGCCGGCTTTCAACGTCTACTTCGCCGAGGTCGCCGAGTGGGGAATCCAGGCGCTCGACCTCGCCTTCGGCGGCGCGAGCTGCACGCGCGCGGTCCACGTCTGTTACGGCTACGGCATCCCCGCCAACGTGCAGTGGAAGGCGAACCTCGGCGAGCGCTGGGATCAGTACGCGCACGTCTTACCGCTGCTCGCCCAGAGCAGCGTCGAGCAGATCTCGGTCGAGCTGGCCGGTTCGCACGTCCCGCCCGAAGTGCTCGCATTGGCCGGCGACAAGGTGCTCGCGGTCGGCGTCATCGACGTGGCGAGCACCGTCGTCGAGACGCCGGAGGACGTGCAGCGTACGATCGCGCTCGCCCGCCGCTACGTCCCCGAAGACCGGCTGGTCTGCTCGACCAACTGCGGGATGGCCCCGATGCCCCGCGAGGTCGCCTACGCCAAGCTGCGCGCCCTCGCCGACGGCGCGCTGCTCGTCAACGTCGGCTTGTAGCGCGCTGGCGGTCCTTCGGCGTCACGCACGTCCCGCGTGCGCGGACGACGAGCAGCGGCTCGGCCAGTACGTCGGCGGCCGAAGAGGCGAGGTCGGGGCGCGGCGCGATCACCTTGTGGGCTTCGAACTCCATCGTGCGCGAGGTCGTGCCGACGTGCGTGATCCGCCCGCGGGCTTCGATGTAGTCGCCGGCGTGGACCGGCGCTTTGAACTCGACCAGGTCGTAGGCGACGAACAGCCCTTCGTCGCCGTCGTGACGGATCAGCAGCTCGGTTGCGACGTCACCGAACAGACCCAGGATGCGCGCCCCGTCGACGAGATCGCCGCCGTAGTGCGCATCGTGGGCGCTCATCCGCACGCGGATCAGGCCGCCGTCTTCGCCTGCTGCCACAGATCCTCGAGCTCGTCGAGCGTCATGTCGTTGAGTTGCCGGCCGCTGGCGACCGCGGAGGCCTCCATGTAGCGAAAGCGGCGGTCGAACTTCGCGTTCGCGTCGCGCATCGCGCCCTCGGCGTCGATCCCCAAGCGCCGGGCGAGGTTGACGACGGTGAACAGGACGTCGCCCAGCTCCTCGCGCACGTGCGGGTCCTCGGGGCGCAGGTCGCCGGCGCGGATGCGCGCGTCGGCCAGCTCGCGCAGCTCCTCGGAGAGCTTCTCGGTGATGTCGCGCGCGTCGGCCCAGTCGAAGCCGACCCGGGCGGCTTTCTCTTGGATCTTCTGGCCGCGCTGCAGCGCGCCGAGATGGACTGGGATCCCGTCGAGTTTCGAGGTCCGGGCCAGCCCGGTCGCCTCCTGCGACTTGAGGATCTCCCAGTTCGCCCAGACCTGATCGACGTTCGCGACCGCGACGTCACCGAAGACGTGCGGGTGACGGCGGATCATCTTGTTCGAGAGGGCGTCGATCACGTCGGCGACGGAGAACTTCCCGCGCTCGGTCGCAAGCTGCGCGTGGAAGACGACTTGGAAGAGCAAGTCGCCCAGCTCTTCGCACAGGTCGCCGTCGGTGCCGTGCTCGATCGCGTCGACGACCTCGAAGGTCTCCTCGATCAGGTAGCGCACGAGCGAGGCGTGGGTCTGCTCGCGGTCCCACGGGCACGAGCGCCGCAGCCGCGCCATGATCTCGACCAGGTCGTCCCAACTGTGGTGCGTCGAGCCGGGCGGGAGCGGGACCAGCGGCATCGTGATCGAGGCCGAGAGCGTCGCGCGCGGCATCCCGGGGATGATCTCGGCGTCGATCCTGGCGCGCTCGAGGGCGCGCAGCAGCAGCGGCAGACCGGCGAAGTCCGAGAGCGGATTACCGAGCACGCCCAGGCCCAGGTCGCGCGCGTCGAGCCGCGCGACGAAGGCGTCGATCACCTCGGTCGAGCCGCGTAGGAACAGTCCCTGGTCGAGGATCAGCGCGCGCTCGATCGCGACCCCGTCGCTCTCGAGGAAGCGCACCAACTCGGGCGGCGCGAGCACGGTGGCCGCGCGCCCGACGGCGCGTAGGGACTCGCGGCTACCCAGCGTGAGGAGGCCCGGGTCGCCCGGACCCAGGCCCACGATCCGAATCATGGCTGCTGCGCCCAGTTCGCGAGGCGGGGTCGTTCCGACTCCCGCCTCGCGTACCGGATTACGTGCCGCTCGGGGCGGGTGTGGGCGCGGTCGTCGCGGGAGGCGGTGCCGGTGCCGTCGTGGCGGCCGCGGCGGCCGGACTCGGCGGCGGGAACAGATCCTTGTAGCGGTCGTCGTACACCGTGATCGTCGCCGCCGTGCGCAGCCCTTGCAGGAAGACCGGCACGGCCTGTCCCTCCTGCTGCTGCGTGAGCTGCGTCTTGATCTGATCCTTGACCGACGCGAAGCTCGCCGTGGTCGGAGGCTTCTTCTCTTCGACCTGGATGATGTGGTAACCGAACGGCGACTTCACCGGGCCGACGATCGCGCCGACCTTGGCCGCGAAGGCCGCGTCTTGGAACGCCGGCACCATCTGGCCCTTGCCGAAGAAGCCGAGCTCGCCGCCCTTCTCCTTGCTCGAGGGATCGGTCGAGTATTGCTTGGCCAGCGCGTCCCAGCTCCCGCCGGCTTTCAGCTTGGCCAGCACGATCGCCGCCGTCTGCGGATCCGCGACCAGGATGTGGCGCGCGCGCACCTGCTCGGGCTTGTCGAAGGTCGCGTGATTTTTCAAGAAGTAGTTCTTCACGTCGGCGTCGCTGACGTGCACCTGCGGCGCGACGGCTTGCTCGAGGACGAGTTGCTGGCGCAGGATGTTCTGGACTTCCTGTTCGGTGAGCCCTTGCTGCTTGACGATCTGGTCGAACTGCCCCGGCGGGTACTTCGCTCGGATCTCGGCTTCGCGCTTGTCGATCTGCGCCTGGGTGATGTCGACGTGCTTGTCCTGCGCGTACTCGTCGATGAGCTTCTGCTGCACCATTTGATTGAGGACTTGCTTGGCGTTCGGGCTGGCCTCGAGACGCCGATCGAAATCGGCGTGCGTGATGGTTTGGCCGTTCACGGACGCGAGGTTGCCACCGCCTCCGCCGGACGAGCACGCGGCGAGCGAGGCGCAAAGCGCAACCGTGCCGAGCACGGCGGCAGCGCGGACTATACGGGACATCGGTTCTCCGTCAATGGTCACGACGTGAAAAGGCGGAGGCGAATGCGTCCTCCGCGCAGACCAGGCCGGGTTCGGGACCCACCGTCGGCGTCCTCTTCGCCCGCGCGGCGGCGCGGGGCGGGAAGCGAGCGGTTGGGTGCCGGAACGAACCCGCGTGCCCGAGCCGTTCTTGCTCGTCCTGGGGCTGGCTGCAACCATCGCCGGCGCCATTGTCGCGCGCCGGCTCGCTCTGCCGGCGCCGATCGTCTTCGTCCTGGGCGGGACGCTGCTGGCCTTCGTCCCGGGGTTGCCGCCGATCCGCATCGCGCCGGACTGGATCTTCCTGGCCGTCCTCCCGCCGCTGCTCTTCAGCGCCGGCTGGGCGACCGATTGGAAGCTTTTCCGGGCCAACCTGCGCCCCATTCTCTTGCTGGCGGTCGGGCTGGTCATCGTCTCGACCGTCATCGTGGCAGCCGTCGCGCAGCGGATCCTGCCGGAGCTGGGCTGGGCCGCGGCCTTCGTGCTGGGCGCGGTCGTCTCGCCGCCCGACGCGGTCGCGGCCGGCGCTCTGTTCGAGCGCTTCTCGATCCCACGCCGCATCGTCGCCATCGTCGAGGGCGAGGGGATGGTCAACGACGCGACCGCACTGGTGATCTACGGCTACGCCGTCGCGGCGGTGACGACGGGCGCGTTCTCGCTGCCGGCCGCCGCGGTCTCGTTCGTCTTGATCGCGGCGGGCGGCGTCGCGGTCGGCATCGGCGTGACCTGGCTGACCGTCAAGGTCACCATGCTGCTGAACCGCTACGAGCTCAACGACGCGACGATCCAGAACGTCCTGTTGATCGCCGCGCCGTACGTCGCGTACCTGACTGGTCAGGCGCTGCACGTCTCGGCGGTGCTGGCGACCGTCGTCGCGGGGATCGCGCTCGCGCGCCGCTCGGTGTACCTCACGCCGGAGGCGCGGCTGATCGGGATCAACGTCTGGACGCTCTGGATCTACCTGCTCAACGCGTTCTTGTTCCTGGCGATCGGGCTCCAAGTGCGCACGATCGTGCGCGACGATCCGCATGCCTTGGCGCTGCTGCCACCCGCGCTCGCGATCTCCGCCGTGCTGATCGTCGTTCGGCTGCTGTGGGTCTTTCCGGCGGCGTGGCTGCCGCGCCAGATCCCGGCGATCGCGCGGCGCGATCCGCTGCCGCCCTGGTCGTACATCACGATCATCGGTTGGAGCGGGATGCGGGGGATCGTCTCGCTCGCCGCCGCGCTGGCGCTGCCGCTGACCACGGCGACCGGTGCGCCGTTCCCCGGCCGCGACGCGATCGCCGTGGTGACGTTCGTGGTGATCTTAGTGACGCTGGTCGGCCAAGGGCTGACGCTGATCCCGATCTTGCAGTGGCTGCACGTGCGCGAGGAGGGTGACACCGCCGCGCGCGACATCGCCGCCCGGGTCGCGGCGCTCGAGGAGGGTCTCGCCGAGCTGCGCAAGCTGGACGCGGCGGCGGCCGACGCGCAGCAGCACGAGATCGTGCAACGCCAGATCGACGAGTACGTCCATCGCATCGAGCACCTGCGGGGGCACGAGGGGCACAAGGAGCCGGCCGAGAGCTCGGCCAGCAAATTCGATCACGACGTCCAGTGGAAGGCGCTGCAAGCCGAGCGCCGCAAGATCGCCACGCTGCGCGACGCGGGGAAGATCCCCGACGAGGTCTTCCGCACGATCCAATACGACCTCGACCTCGCCGAGTCGCGGCTGGTCTGAACTCCGCTTACGCGGAGAGGAGTTCGCCGAGCGCGGGGAAGGCGCCGTGCACGTCGCGCTCGACGACCAGCGCCGGGCGCTGCTCGGCGCGAACCGGCTCGCGGCGGCGTGCGCCGCCGCCGGTGACGTGGACCAGTAAGCGTTCGTTGGGCGTCACGTCGCGGGCGCGGACCGCGCGGACCAGCGCGGCGAGCGTCACCCCCGCGGCCGGCTCGACGTCGATCCCTTCGAGATCTTCGAACAGCCGCATCGCGGCGCGGACCTCGGCGTTGGCGATCGCGTAGGTCGTGCCGCCGCTTTCGGCCAGCGCGTCGCGCAGGCCGCCGATCGTCGCGTAGGGCGGCGCGACGTTGGAGAGCACCGAGGCGGCGATCCGGCGCACTTGCTCGCGCGCGACCAGCGGGCTGCGCTCGTCGAGCGTCGCGCTGCGGCCGACCCAGGCGTCGTGGATCGGGGTGAAGGGGGCGTTCTGGCTGAGCATCAGGCGCGGCAGACGCTGGCCGAAACGGCCATCGGCGATCAGGCGCAGGGCCGCCTCATGGGCGGCCAGCGCACCGGCGCCGCTGCCGATCGCTTGGAAGTAGGCATCGGGGAGCTGGCCCATCGCTTCGACGGACTCGAGCATCGCGGTCCCCATCCCGTCGCGCCGTCCGACGTTGCGAACGCCGCCCTCCAGGACGTAGCCGTCCTCGGCGGCCAGGCCCCGCGCCAGCGCGATCGCGTCCTCGTATTGTCCGCCATCGACGGCGACGACGAAGACGGTCGGCCCGACCCGGACCAGCGCGGCGAGCCGCTCCCAGGCATCACCCGGGATGACGATCAGGACCGGGGCGTCGATCTCGGTCGCGGCGCGGGCGAAGGCGGCCGCCGTATTGCCGGCCGACGAGACGACCAAGGTGCGGGCCTCGTCGCGCGCCAGTCGCCCCAGCACCGCGTAGGCTTCGAGCTCCTTGAAGGTCGTCGTCTCGAGGGTCGCGCCGCGCTCGGGCCACCAACCGCTGAAGGCGATCCACAGCTCGCGCAGGCCCAGGTGCGCCGCCAGGGCGGTGCTGCGGTAGACGGCACTGCGGGCGTCGGTCGCCAGGGACCGCCCGCGGGGCAACCAGCGGCCGTAGCGCAGCAGCGAGGGGAGCGGGTCGACCGCGAAGGTCCGCGGATAGACGCTGCGCAGGAGGGCCGGCGCGTGGGCGTGCGGGCAGTCCAGGACGACGCCGTCGTCCTCGAGCATGCTGGCGCACGCGCAGCACCGGAGCTGGTAGTCCCTCCCGGTCGTCACTTCTGAAGTATCGGCAGGGGCCCGGGCCGCCTCCAGGGCGCCGGTCAGGGGGCACGGAACCCTCGCACGCCTTGAACCGCTTCTTCATCGTCTCGACCCCGCGCACGGGCAACGTCTTCATGCGGCGCGTCCTGACCGACGTGCTGGGCCTGCCCAACCTCGCCGTCTGGGTCCCCGGCGAGGCGCAGTGGGACCAGTTCCCACCCGACGTCTCGCTGGCGATGCACTGGCGCTACAGCCGCGAGTTCGAAGGCTTCCTGCGCGAAGCGGGGTTTCGCATCGCGGTGACCGCGCGCCACCCGCTCGACGTGCTGCTCTCGATCTTGCACTACGCGCCGACCGATCCGGAGACCAACCGCTGGCTCGAGGGCGAGTGCGGCGACGAGCGCTCGCTGACGGCCGAGGTCACGCCGATCGACGAGCCGTTCGTGCGCTACGCGATGAGCTGGCGTTTCGCCGCGCTGCTCGAGGTGAGCAGCGGCTGGGCGCCGCGGGCCGATGCGGTCCTGCGCTATGCCGATTTCGTGCGCGACGCGCGCGGCGAGATCGAGGTGCTGCTGCGTCAGTTCGGACTGGTCGCGGTCAACGACATCGACAGCGTCGTGCAGCGCCACGCGCCCGAGCAGACGCGGCTGCGAACGCCCGGCCACTTCTGGCAGGGCTCGCCGAATCACTGGCGGCGGCTGATCGTTCCGACGCTGGCGCGCGCGATCTTCGAGCGCCACCCGCGCGCGTTCTCGACCTTCGGGTTCGCCTGCGATCCCGATCCCGATCTGACCGAGACGCAGGCCCGTGCGAACTGGCGCGCGCTGCAGGCATGAGAGCGCCGAGCCACTGAGGTGATTCGCGGCCGGCGTCGCACGCTCGCGACGCTCTCGCTGGTGAGCGGGACGTTTACCTCGGTCCTCGCGACCACGATCTTGTACGTACCGATCGACGCCATCGCGCGGGACCTGCGCGTCTCGGTTTCCGCCGCGTCGCTCGTCATCACCTCGGCCTCGATCTCGTTTGCGACGCTGCTGCCGCTCGGCGGTTGGTTGGGGAACCGTTTCTCGCGCCGAGACATCTTCTGCGTCGCCGTCGGGGCGGTCGGCTTGGCCGGGCTCGTCGCGATGACCGCGCACGATCTCACCACGCTGGTCGCGATGCGCGTCGTGCAGGGGGCGGCGGCCGCGGCGATCGTCCCGGTCGTCATGACACTGCTCAAGGACGTCCACGAGCCGCAACGGCAAGCCTTCGCGCTCGGCGCGTGGGCGACGGCCAACAGTCTGGGGCAGGCGTTAGGACCGCCGCTGGGCGGCGTGCTGGCCAGCTCCTGGACCTGGCGCGCGGTCTTCGTGCCGACCGCACTGCTCGCGCTCCTGTCCTGCATCGCAGCTTGGCGCTACGTCCCA
>Ga0302324_100005517_pt1 | contig 27577 bp, 19 predicted proteins | sample Palsa_T0_1_FD_201949 | JGI IMG/M metagenome (GOLD analysis project Ga0302324, IMG submission 201949) | Peat permafrost microbial communities from Stordalen Mire near Abisko, Sweden - Palsa_T0_1 | ecosystem: Environmental > Terrestrial > Soil > Palsa > Peat permafrost | place: Sweden: Abisko...
AAATTCTGTCTCCTGACTCCTTTATTCTGTCTCCCGTTGTTCGCCCAGGCCCCCGACTTCCGTAACTCGCCGCGGGTGCACGACCTGATCCGTGCCGGCAATCTCTATCTCTCGCAAGCCGACGCGCTGGCCCTGGCCATCGAAAACAATCTGGACGTGGAACTCGATCGCTTCAGCTTCCAGATCGCCGATACAGACCTGCTGCGCGCCAAAGGCGGCGGACTGCTGCGTGGCATCCCCTTCCTGATCACGGAAGCGCCTACCGGCGCGGGAGGTCCGCTCAGTCCCATCGCGACCAATCCAGCTTCGGCGACCAGCGTCACCACTGGCACCACGATCACGACCAACGCGCTGGAGTTGGGCGCCCTCGGCGAGCCTCAAACCAACCTCTCGATTCAGGGCAGCATTCCCCAATCGAACGGCACCGCGGTACCGATTTTCGACCCGTCTATCGTCGGGCAATTGAACTGGATGCACCAAAACACGCCGGAATTGGACATCCAGTCGTACGGCGTACCTTCCCTGGTAGCCAATGGGTTCAACGCCAACGCTGGCCTGGTGCAGTCCTTCGGCAGCGGTGCCCAGGTAAACCTGGCGTTCGATAATACGCACCAATCGCTGAACGCCCTGGACACCAACTACAACCCTTACACGGGCTCCAGTCTGGGCTTGACCGTGACACAGCCTCTTCTACGCGGTTTCGGGCCCGCGCTCAACCATCGCTTCATCCGTATCGCGGCCAATGACCGTAAGATCAACACGCTGCTGTTTCACCAGCAACTGATCGCCACGGTTTACGGAGTGATCCGGCTCTACACCGATTTCGTGGCGCTCTCGGAAGACGTAAAGGTGAAGCAGGAGAGCGTCGCCGCGGCGGAGAAGCTGTACTCGGACAGCAAGGCGCAGGTTGACGAAGGCACCCTGGCGCCGGTCGAACTGACCCGCGCCAACGCCCAGCTTTTCGCCACCCGGCAGGACTTGATCAACTCGCGGGGCGTGCTCGAGGAACAACAGGCGATTCTGAAGAACCTGCTTACGCGCACCGGCAATGCGGACCCGGAAGTGCAGGCCGCCACGATCATCCCCACGGACCCGCTGAGTGTTCCCGAGAAGGAAGATATCCGGCCCATACAGGATCTGTTCACCGAAGCCATGGCCAATCGCCCCGATCTGGGCCAGGCCAGCCTGCAGATCGAAAATACCCAGATCGGTCTGAAGGGAGCGCGGAACGCTACGCTGCCCGAGGTGGATCTGGTCGGCGTGGTGCAGAGCAACGGCCTGGCCGGCCCTCTGAACCCGCTTGCGCCGTCTACGGACACTCCGTTCATCGGCGGCTACGGCACCGTGCTCGATCAGTTATTCACTCAAAAGTACCCCACTTACGAAATCGGCGTGCAGGTGACCATACCGATACACAACCGCATCGCCGAAGCCGACCTGGCGCGGGATGAGTTACAACTCAAGCAATCGGAAGTACGTTTGCGCCAGTTACAGAACCAGGCGCGTCTGGAAGTGGAAGACGCGGTGATTGCGATGCGGCGCTCGCGCGCGTCCTATGAAGCCGCGGGGCAGGCCAGACGGTACCAGCAGGAGTCGCTCGAGGCCGAACAGATGAGGTATGAAGTGGGTGCTTCCACCGCTTTCTTTGTGATTCAGTACGAAAGCCTGTTGGCGCAGGCGAAGTCTACCGAGGTGGCGGCGAAAAGCGCCTATGTGAAGGCCCGCGCCGCCCTGGAACGCGCCACCGGAAGCATTCTGGAAGCGCACCAGATCTCGCTCGAGGCGGGGATCAAGGGGCGGATGTAGCCGTGGAAACACCGGCAGACGACATAAACCGATCGTCTGCCCCACCGATCACTCGACTGCTGTCACGATCAGCGTGGCATCGTCCTGAAAGTTGCCGCCACTGAAATCGGCGATGGCCGCCATCACCCGCTTTTGCATGGCCTCCGCATCCAGCGCGCGATTGGCGCGCAGCACTTCCATCAGCCGCTCCTCGCCGAACTCTACGTAGTCGGTGTTCGAAATCTCGGTGATGCCGTCGCTGAACAACACTAGCCGGTCGCCGGCTTCCAGGTCCACGTGTTCTTCCCGATACTCCCACTCCGGGAACACGCCGAGCACTACACCGCTATGATTGACGCGTACGCACTCGCCCGACCGCCGCACCAGGATGGGCTCACAGTGGCCGGCGTTGGTGTAGCTGAACCGCCGGCGCGCGCTGTCCAGCACGCCATAGAAGAATGTGATGAACTTGCCGCTACCCACGTTGGCTGCGACGATGCGGTTGATGCGCCCGCAGAGTTCGCCGGTAGGAAGCATCTCGCCGGCTAGCGCGTGCACCGCAGCCTGCACGTTGGACATCAGCAGCGCCGCGGGCACGCCCTTGCCGATTACATCGGCCACGCACAGCGCCAGGTGGCTCGAATCCAGCCGCAGCACATCCAGGTAATCGCCGCTCACGGCTCCGGCGGGACGCCAGGCGGCCGAGATGCCGTATCCCGGAAAATCCGGAATCGAGCGCGGCAGCAAGCCCCGCTGCGTGGCGCTGGCTTCCTCGATTTCGCCCGATGCGCGGGCCGCGCCGTTGCGCCGTTCGTTGCGTGCCGCGATCTGGGTGCGCAGGGTCAATAGCAGTTTCGAATTGTCCCAGGGCTTTTCGACAAAGTCGGCTGCGCCGCGCTGCATGGCTTCGACCGCCAACTTGATGCTGCCCCAGGCCGTCATCACGATTACGGGCAGCGTGTGGTCGAGCTTCTGCACGCTCGCCAGAAGGTCCAGACCTTCCTGGCCGGAAGTGGTATCGAGGGCGTAGTTCAAGTCCATCAGCAGCACGTCGTACTCGCGGTTGCGCAGCCGCTCCAGAACGGCTTTGGGCGAATTCACCGCCTCGATCTGGTAGCCTTCCCGTTTCAGGAGCAGGTGCAGCGCTTCCAGAACATCGGGCTGGTCGTCGGCGATTAACGTTCGGGGGGCGCTGAATTCGGGCCGGAGCATTGCGTGCCTCTATAAGTATGACGGTATCCCGATAGAACAGTTAGCGTGCCAATCGGCGGACGGGGCTAAACCCCATGCTCTCAATGGCAAACAAGCTGTCGCCATAGAGCTCTTGTCCCGTCCACGCAACATGCCGTCCCAAAACCAGACACTTGCCGTCAAGCCGATATGAAGCCGCCATGATGCGGCTATGATAAAAGATGCCCAGCGCGATCGTGATCGGCGGTGGATTGGCCGGCCTTTCGGCGGCGGCGGCGCTAGGGGGCGCCGGGTTCCGGGTCCAGGTGTTCGAATCCCGCCCGTTTCTGGGCGGCCGCGCGACTTCGTTTCCGCTGGCGCCATCCGGCGACGCTTCCGTCCTGATCGACAATTGCCAGCACGTGCTGTTGCGCTGTTGCGTCAATTTGATGGATTTCTACGCGCGTCTGGGCGTGCGGGACAGCATTCGCTTTTATCGCGAGTTTTACTTCATCGAGCCCGGCGGCCGCGTCTCCACGCTGCGCCGCGGCGCGCTGCCGGCCCCGCTGCATTTCACCGGATCGTTCCTGCGCCTGCATTTCCTGGATGCCGGCGACAAGCTGACCATCGCGCGCGGGATGTTGGCACTGCGGCGCGAGCGCACCCGCCGTCAGGATCTGGATCGCATCACCATGCTCGACTGGCTGCGCGAAAAGCGCCAGACGCCGCGCGCCATCGAGCGCTTCTGGCGCCAGGTGCTGGTCAGCGCCATCAATGAGGATGTGGACCGCATGGCCGCCCGCCACGGGTTTCAGGTTTTCTGGCTGGGCTTCCTGGCGCGTGCGGATGCATACGAGATGGGGGTGCCCGCCGTCCCGCTGGGGGAACTCTACCGCGCGGAACGCTGGCAGGCGGCCGGCGATGTCACGCTGCGCCTGCGCGCGCCCGTGGAGCGCATCGATCCGGATGGCATCGTCGCGGGCGGTGAGCGTCACACGGCCGATTACTATATCTGCGCGCTGCCTTTCGAACGTTTGCCGGGCCTGGGCCTGCCCGCGCCCGCTTTCGAACATTCCCCGATCACGGGCGTTCACCTTTGGTTCGATCGCGCGGTGACCGATCTGCCGCACGCCACGCTGCTCGACCGCACCATGCAATGGATGTTCAACAAGTCCGAGGGCCGCTATCTGCAGCTTGTGGTGAGCGCGTCGCGCGGGTTGGCGGCCGCCAGCCGTGCGGACATCGTGGAGTTGGCGGTCCGCGAACTAGCCGAATTCTTCCCCAGCGTGCGAGAGGCCCGGCTGGAGAAGGCCCATGTAATTAAAGAATTGCGCGCGACTTTCTCGCCGGTGCCGGGGACCGAAGCGCTCCGGCCGGCGGCCGAGACCACCCGTCCGGATCTTTTTCTGGCCGGCGATTGGACGCGTTCCGGATGGCCCGCCACCATGGAAAGCGCGGTCCGCAGCGGATACCTGGCCGCCGAGGCCGTGGCGCGCGCCAGCGGCCGGCCGGCCCGCTTCCTGCTACCGGATATTGCCTGATGAGGCATGTCATAATCGGGGAATGCGTTCCTGCTTGGCGCTTTTGACTGCCGCGCTTTTGTGCGCGTTCACGGCCAGGGCTCACACGCCGACGACCAAGATCGATGTGCTCGTCACGTCGATGCAAGGTGTACCCATTGAGCACGCGGAGGTCACGGTGCGGCTCATGAAGGGCGATAAGCCCCGCACTTTCTGGAGGCTGCGCACGCATGACGACGGCATCGCGAGGACTCCCGCTGAGATGCAGATCCCGCAGGGCAGTATTGTCGTCGAGGTGACGGCCGCGGAATATGAGCCCTTCAGCCAGACGTTTGAAGTGCATGAAGAGAAGAAGACGATCGAGGTGAAGATGACTTCGGGGATGACCAAGCTCAATGTGCAGGTCACTACGCAGGGCGGCAAGCCCATTGAGCACGCCGACGTGGTGGTCAAGTTTGTGAGTGGCCATTCCGTGATTCTGCTTGGCAAGGCCATCCGTACGAGCTGGGAGATGCGCACGAATCAGGAGGGCGTCGCGAAGGTGCCGGAGGTTCCGCAGGGTAAGATTCTTATCCAGGTGATCGCCACCGGTTATCAGACATTCGGGCAGACCTACGACGTGAACCAACTCGAAAAGACCATCGACATCAAGCTGAACTCGCCACAGGAGCAGTACTCGGCACATTAGCGCAGGCCGCGCAAGCAGTGGTGCGATTGGCCGATAAGGATGGCAGGAGGTACATTATGGCAAGTTCCATAAGTCCCCTGAGTTACTTGGATGCGAGCGCCTATCAGAGCCTGCCCCCATCGTCGTCTGCCGCCAGCGCGGCTGGCGCGAGCGCCAGGGTCAGCGCTACGGCGGAACTGCAGGCGATGCAGAAACAGGGCGATTTTCAATCCTTTTTCAATGAATCGATGGCGAGCACGCTGTTGCAACCGGCCGACGGCATAAACAGCGGTACACCCGCCACCACGCTGATCAACAATCTGTTGGAGCAGGTGATGGGAGCCTATCAGACGCAAAGCGCGCCGGGCGCGCAAACCAGCGGCAGCACTTCGGTTTTGGGCTGACTCAACTGCAAGAGGCCGCGTCGATGCGAGTGTCGGCGCGGCACGCAGGAGTGCCTCGCGTCAGGCCAGCAGTTCGCGGGCGGCGGCAACCACGGTGGCCGGCAAAAAGCCGAACTTCTTCTGCACTTCTTTCAGCGGCGCGGAAGCGCCGAAGGTGTGCATGCCGATCATGCGCCCATGCGGACCGACATAACGATCCCATCCCAGCACGGATGCCTGCTCCACGGAAACGCGCGCCGTTACAGCCGGCGGCAGGACACTCTCGCGATATTCCAGCGGCTGCCGCTCGAACAACTCCCAGCTCGGCATGCTCACGACGCGCGCCTTCACGCCCTCGGACGCGAGCTGCTCATAGGCCTGCACGCACAGATACACTTCGCTGCCGGTCCCGAGCAGCAGCACCTGCGGCTTGCCATCCGGCGCATCGGCCAGGATATAAGCGCCTTTCTCCACTCCCGCTGCCGCCGCGTATTTGGTGCGGTCGAGCGTGGGTAGCGCCTGGCGGGTGAGGATCAGCGCCACGGGTTGATGGCGCTGTTTCATGGTGAACTTCCAGCACTCCACCACCTCGTTCGCATCCGCGGGCCGCAGCGTAACCAAGCCAGGCACGGCGCGCAGCGATGCCAGCTGCTCGATGGGCTGATGCGTAGGGCCGTCTTCGCCTACACCGATCGAATCGTGGGTGAAGATGTGGATCACCGGCAGATCCATGATGGCGGCGAGCCGAATGGGCGGCTTCATGTAATCGCTGAAAATCAGGAACGTGGAGCCGTAAGCCCTGATCTTCGAGAGCGACAAGCCGTTCACGATGGCGCCCATGGCGTGCTCGCGGATGCCGAAGTGCATGTTGCGTCCGCCGCGATCGTCGAATTCAAAGTCGCCGGCGCCCTCAAACGTCAAGCGCGTCTTGGTGGAGGGGAACAAATCCGCCGCGCCGCCCATCAGCCATGGAATGTTCCAGGCGAGCTTGTTCAGCACTCTGCCGGACGAGTCGCGCGTGGCCAGGCCTCTGGCATCGGCCGGAAAAGTGGGCAGATCCTTGTCCCAGCCTTCCGGAAGCTGACGGTGCAGCATGCGGTCGAGCTCACCGGCCAGGTCCGCATACTCACCCTTGTATTCCTCGAAGCGCTTCATCCAGGCGTCGCGCAACTGCTGTCCGCGTTCACCCATCCCCGCGTGGAGGTGCTCCCGCACTCCTTCGGGGATCAGAAATTTGGCGTCTTCGGGCCATCCGTAAGCGCGCTTGGCGAGGCGCACCTCTTCCTCGCCCAGAGGCTCGCCGTGCGCTCCGCTGGTGTCCTGTTTGTGCGGCGCCCCGTAGGCGATGTGGCTGTCGACAATGATCAGGGTAGGCCGGTCGGTGGTGCTCTTGAACACCTGCAGCGCGCGCTCCAGCAATTCTAAACTGTTGGCATCGCTGACCCGCGTGACATTCCAACCGTAGCCGATGAAACGGGTGGCCACGTCCTCGCTGAACGCCAGGGCGGTATGGCCCTCGATGGTGATCTTGTTGTTGTCGTAAATCCAGCAGAGATTGGAAAGGCGGTGGTGGCCGGCCAGTGACGCGGCTTCCCCGGTGATGCCCTCCATCATGTCGCCGTCACCGCATATCACGTAGACGTCGTAATCGAACATGTCGAAGCCTGGGCGGTTGAAATGCTTCGCCATCCACCAGCGCGCCATGGCCATTCCGACGCTGTTGCCGACGCCTTGACCGAGCGGACCGGTGGTGGTTTCGACGCCCGAAGTCCAGCGGTACTCAGGATGCCCGGGACAGCGGCTGTCGAGCTGCCGGAAGCGCTTGATGTCTTCCAGCTTGACGGCCAGTTCGCCCAGCGTTTCGTATTGCGGGTTGACGGCTTTCACGCCGCAGAGGTGCAGCAGCGAATAAAGCAGCATGGAGGCGTGGCCATTGGAGAGCACGAAGCGGTCGCGATTGGGCCAGATGGGATCTTCGGGATCGAATCGCAGGAAGTTCTGCCAGACCGTATAGGCCACCGGCGCCAGCGCCATGGGGGCGCCCGGATGTCCGGAATTGGCTTGCTGCACCGCGTCCATGGCGAGGGTGCGAATGGTGTTGATCGTAAGCTGGTCGAGCTGCTCGTTAGTCATCGGGGTTCCTTGCGGGCTTGCGCGCCGAATTTTTATGATACCGCGCTAAGATGAACCATAGACCCGCTTCCATGAAGAGACGCATCCTGGTGGTCGAGGACGAAGAGAAGCTGCGCCGCGTCCTGGAACTCCAACTTACCTCCGCCGGATTTGAAGTGGATAAAGCCCGCACGGCTGAGGAAGCGCGGAGAGTTGCAGACCGCGCCGACCTGGTACTGACCGATTTGCGCCTGCCGCAAATGGACGGCCTGGAATTGCTGGCCGCCATCCGCCGCCAGAACTCGCAAACGCCCGTAATCGTGATGACGGCTTTCGGCACCATCGAGACCGCCGTCGCAGCCATGAAGACGGGCGCCACCGATTTTCTGCTGAAACCCTTCTCGCTCGATCACCTGATGACCGTGGTGCAAAAGGCGCTCGAAATGCGCGCGCTGCGGGACGAAAACCTACAGCTCCGCGAAGAGCTGGGGCGGCGCTACGCTTTCGACAACATCGTGGGCCGTAGCGCTGCCATGCAGGAAGTTTTCGCCACCATCATGCGCGTGGCGCCCACGCGGGCCACCGTTTTGCTGGCCGGCGAAAGCGGCGTTGGCAAGGATCTGATCGCGCGCGCCATTCACTTCCACTCGCCGCGCCGCGACCGGCCGCTGGTGAAGATCAACTGCACCGCGCTGCCGGAAAACCTGATGGAGAGCGAGCTATTCGGCTACGAGAAGGGCGCCTTCACCGGCGCCATGAACACCAAGCCCGGCAAGTTCGAGCAAGCCGACACCGGCACGGTCTTCCTGGATGAAATCGGCGACGTGCCGGCATCGATTCAGGTGAAGCTGTTGCGCGTGCTGCAGGAGCGCGAATTCGAGCGCCTGGGAAGCAACGTCACCCGGCATATCGACGTACGCGTAGTGGCCGCCACCAACCAGGATTTGCGCGCCGCGCTGGAGCAGGGCACCTTTCGCGAGGATCTCTATTACCGTCTGAACGTGGTGCCCATGAACATACCGCCGCTGCGCGAGCGCAAGGAGGATATTCCGTTTCTAGCGCAGCACTTCGTCACCAAGCTAGGGCCAGACACGGGTAACCGGGTGCGCGATGTCACCGATGCAGGGATCGCCAAGCTGATGTCGTATCACTGGCCCGGCAACGTCCGCGAGTTGGAGAATGTGATCGAGCGCAGCTTAGTAATGTGCTCCGGCGAACGGCTGGACGCCGCCGATATCAAGCTGGAAATGGCGCCGCGCAGCCGCGCCCAGGCGGATCACTTTTTGCCGGATGGACTGACGCTCGATCAGTACGAGCAGGATCTGATCCGCGAGGCGCTGCGCCGCGCGGACGGCAACAAGAGCCAGGCGGCGCGGCTGTTGGGTCTGACGCGCAATGCGCTGCGGTACCGGCTGACGCAGATGGGATTGGAATCGTGATTAGCTGGGTGAGGCTGCCGTGAAGGCTCAGGGGTCCGACTTACGAGAGGGCGTGATAACATGGCTCGGAGGCCATGGCGGCGGACGATCGACAGCCTATTCGCGGTGAGATGCGGTCCAACCTGACAGCAGCCGGCTGGCTGCTGTTGGTCACCGTACTTTTCTACTGGAAGATCCTGCTCACCAATCAGTTCTCGCTGCTTACGGGCGGCGAAGGCGTCAACCAGGCCTATGCCTGGTTTAATTTTTTGGCCCACAGCATCAAGCAAGGTACTTGGCCGCTGTGGGACCCTTACACTTTTTGCGGCCACGTTTTTTCCGGAGAGATGCAGAGCGGGAGCTTTTACCCGTTGTATTTTCCGCTGGCGCTATTCCCGTTGAACCGGCATGGGCTGTTTTCTCCAGGCCTTTACCGCGTCATTTTTGGAGTAACTCATTTCCTGGGCGCCTGGCTTATGTTCCGGTTGGTCCGCGACCTGGAGCTGGACGATTTTCCGGCTATAGTGGCCGGAATCTGCTTCTCTCTGGGCGGATTACTGAGCCGGTTTGGCGAGTGGCCGCACCTGCTGAGCAGCGGGATCTGGCTACCGCTGATTTTCTTGTTCCTGTTGAGAGCGCTCAAAGCACGGGACGTTGTCCGTATGGTCTTGTATGCCTCGGCATGCGGTCTCACTCTCGGGCTATCGATCCTGGCCGGCGGTCTCCACATGGCGATCATGCAAGCCATCGCGATCGTTAGCGCAGCCGTCTTCTCCAGCTTCGGCGGCGATTCGGATGCCACCGATAGTAGCCCCTTGAAGGGATGGCGGCGCAGTGCCGTGGTCCTCGGAGTAACTGGTGTGGCGGCTCTCGCTTCCGGGGCGGTGCAACTGCTTCCGTCCATGGAATACAGCCGCCTGGCGTTGCGATTTGTGGGCGCAGGAGTCCCGGCTTCCGAAAGAATCCCCTACAAATACCTGGGCGAGGGATGGTACCCACACGGAATCTCCAATCTGCTGATTGCCGTGCCTAGAAGCGGAATCGGCAATGGTGAAGTGATCAGCCCATATCTGGGAGTCTTTCCGCTGCTGCTGGCCGCTATCGGTGTCTGGAAAAAGTGGCGGTGCCGCTGGGTGCGCTATCTGACGGGTCTCGCGATCGCGGCGTTCGCGTATTCCCTCGGACAGTTGTCACTGCTGCATGGCGTACTCTATGCGCTCACGCCCTATCTCTGGTTGGCGCGCGAAGCCGGCCGCTTCATGTACCTGGCGGATTTTGCGCTGGCCGTTCTGGCGGCATATGGCGCCCAAGCCTTGTTTTCGGGTCCGGGCCCTGTGTGGGACCCTCTGGCTAAGATACTGAAGTGGCTGGCCTGTGCGGCGATGATCGCTCTCGTCATCCCAGCGCTTTACTCCCAGCCGGAGTTAACTTCGTTTGTCTCGATGTCACTCGTCCTCATCGTGGTATCCTGGCTGCTCTTCCGATATATCGCTTCCGGTCACAACGGAACTGGCGCCCGCGTTCTCACCGCAGCTTTGATCCTGTTTGACTTGTATGCGTTCGATTGGTCGGCCACGAATCGCATCGATATCTCCGCGAGAGGCGCGGATCAGATGGAGCGGCTGCTCAGTTGTCGCGGCGTCATTCAATTTCTCAGGTCCCGGCCAGGACTCTATCGCTCCCAAATCGCAGCCGATCCAGCGCCGAATATCGGGGATGTTTTTCAGGTGCAGACTACCTGGGGCGGTGCTGCCACCCTGGTGGCGGATTATGCACAGTTCATGGGCCACACGGACCTGTTGGGTGCCCGCTATACCGTCAAGCCGGCGACGTCGACGGATGCGGGATCCGTGTATCAGGACGCCGCGTGGAAGGTATACGAGAATCCGCGCGCCTATCCGCGCGCATGGCTGGTGCATCATACTCTCACCCAACCTACTCTTTCGGAGTTGCGGAAACGCCTGGATGCGCCGGAGACCGATCCGCATCGAGTTGCCCTGTTGCCGGTTCGCCTGGATACATCTCTCGATCCCGCCAAGGAGGGGGCAAGTGAGCAAGTGCACGTGGGTCGGTACGCACCTAACCGGATGGAATTGGACGTCCACGCTGCCGGCCGTGCCCTGTTGGTGCTGAGCGAACTTTACTATCCCGGATGGGCCGCCTCGGTCAACGGCAAGCCGGCGCGCATCTGGAAAGTCGACGGGTTCCTGCGAGGAATCGTCGTGCCGCTGGGAGACAGCCAGGTGTCTCTGCGGTACAGACCCGCCTCGATCTACATCGGCGCGGCCGTCACCGTGGCCGCGTTTGTCTCTATATTGTCGGCGCCGATCTGGTTGTGGCTGCTCCGGCGGCGCAGGCTTTAGTGTAGTGTCTTCGAAATAACTAGACAGTTACCGCGGCGGCGTGGCGCAGACGAGTTGTTTGCCGTCTGCGCACCGTGCCCGAACTCGGCAGGCCACCAACAACAATGGCCTGCCCCACAGCTAAACGTTAGCCTTGAAGCGCCGGCACGGGGGCCGAGGCCGGCGGCTGGCAAACAACGACGGCTTGCTTAAGCGCGCGTCAAAAAGATCGGCAGCCCCAACTTATTCGCGTAATTCGGCCGGTACCGCCGCGTGTTGTACATGGTCTCCAGATCCACACGGCGCGAACCTAATTTCGGGTCCGGTATGGGCACCGCCTGATAGCAGCCGCCGGAAATGGCCATCATCACGCCATGCTGACCCTGCTGGATGCAATCCATCGCCATACTGGCGAACGTCGACGCCACCATCTTGTCCACGAAGTCGGGGCTGCCGCTGCGCAGGTCGTAAGTCAGATCGCTGACGATAGTCTCTTCGCCGGTGGACTTCTTGATTTCCTCGGCCAGGTCCTCGCCCACGTTCATCTTCTTCTTGTGCCCGAAGGCATCCGCTTCGCCGACTTCTTTTACCTGGTAACCTTCCCACTCGGCACCCTCCGACAGAATGATCAGGGCGTAGTTACTCGGATTGTACTGTTTGTCGGTAATCAGCAGCTCAATCAGGTGCTGGAGATTGAATTTGTATTCCGGGATGCAACACCGCATCGAAGTTACATAAGCCGTGTACAGCGCGGTATATCCGGCGTCGCGTCCGAAGATGCGGAACACGCCGATGCGCTCGTGCGAGCCTACGGTGGTGCGCTGGCGCTCGATGGCTTCCGTCGCGCGCGTAATGGCCGTTGAAAACCCGATGCAATACTCGGTGTTGCGCACGTCGTTATCCATGGTCTTCGGGATGGCGATCACCTTGAAGCCTTCGGAATCCAACCGCGCGGCATAGCTCAAGGTGTCGTCGCCGCCGATCGCGATCAGGCAATCGAGTCCCAGGGTTTCCACGTTCTTCAACACGCGGGCGGTCATGTCGTAGACCACCGAAGTAACGCCCTTCTTGGTGACTTCGGACTTGGGAAACTCCAGGCCCTTCACCACCGGCGGCAGGGCCTTCATCTTGGCCGGGTTGGTGCGGGAACTATGCAGATAGGTACCGCCGGTGCGGTCGATCGTGCGCGTGTTCTCGCGATTGAGTGGCAGAATATAGCGCGCCCGGCTCGCCGGATCGTCCAGATTCACATGCGTCAGGCCCTCCCAGCCACGGCGAACACCGATGACTTCGCAATCGATTTCGCTTCCTCTGTAAACTACAGTCTTGATGACGGAATTCAGGCCCGGCACGTCTCCGCCGCCGGTGAGTATACCAATCCGCTTCGCAGGCATCCATGCTCCTTCAATTGGGGATTTAACACCCTATTATAGAGTACGGCGGGCGTCCGGGCTGCGCTGGTTCCGAAACCGGGCCTTGGGTTTTCCTGATGGGGCGTGCTGGAGCCCGCTACTGCGGGTTTGGCTGGCGGGCCATCCACTCGCCGATGGCGATTACCAGCTTGTCGATGCGCGAGTCAGTCTCGCGGAAGCGGCGGTCTGTCTCGCGGTCGCGGAGGGCGGCTTGCTCCGCCAGCTCGCCGATGCGCGCGCCGAGGCGGTCGTCGACTTCGACGACACGGATGGTGAGCTCGTTAAGTTGGCGCTGCGTGTCGCGCCAGAGGGCGCGGAACTCCTCGCGGTCTTTGCGGCGTTCCTCGGCAAGGCCGGCGGTTACGTGCTCGATGCGTTCGAACCGCTCTTCGATCGTCATGGCCATTTCCATTATAACTGAGGCGCAACAGCTGCCCAGGTTGCTCAATGGGCGCAAGAATGCGGAGCGCACTCCGCCGCTGAACTCCGGCAAACCGGCCCCGCTCCGGTCAAGGTCGGGCATTGGAGCCTGACCGACGCTGAGTGCGCCCAGATGCGCGAATACCTGATGCGCGGCGGCTTCTTCATGTGCGACGCCCGCGGGCTCCGGGAGCATTAGTGGTAGCTTAGAGGCCTCACCGGAGCGGAAGATAACGGACCTGGCCTTCCCATTCTCCTTCGTTACCGCAGTCCGACAGCAGCAGGATGTCCTCGATTAGGGCCGAAACTGGAACTGAGCGGCTGACCTCAAACACGCCAGGCATGCGCCGTCATAGTGCTGACGTCATGGGTGATCAGTACGCGATCCTGCGTCGCTGCCCAAGCAAACAGGGACGAGTCGTCCATGCCCGACAGACCGGCGTCCTGCACTCGGAGGATGTCGAGAGCCGGCTTGCGGCGCAGTAAGCCGCGAACAATGTCGTTGTTCAAATTCTCGTCGGCGAGCCAGCGCACGATATCGGCCTGTCATCGGCTCATGCGCGGTTTGACCGTCGAGCCAACAAGCGTTGGCGAACGCCGTCGGGCCTCCAGCGTGCCTCGTTCTGCCGCTGCGCTTCCTGCGACTCGCGTATACGCCTGCGGAGGTATTCTTCCATTTCGGCAGTATGACGAAGGTAGTAGCCGATCAGGTGGTAGATGTCCGCCAAAGGAACGGTCGGGTACTGTTGTGCGGTCTCTTCCGGCGTTGCGCCCTCGTTAAAGGCCAGCAGAATCGAATCGAGTGTCACGCGTGTACCACTTACGCGGATCACTCCATCGGCCCCAGTCGCCATGGGAATCGTCTCGATCATTTCGCTTGCGGGCATCTGTCAGCTCTCAGGATAGCGCATCCGCAAGCGCCAGGGGCTTGAGGAAAACACGGAAAATGAAGATCATGTTCAGCAGCCACAGTATCCAGAAGAGAGACCTCAGGTGGGGCAGGTGGACTCGCGCAACCATGGCACGCGGCCCTTCATCAAGGCACGGGCCCGTGAGCAACCGGCAAACCGGCCCCGCATGCTATCCTGAAAAACATACGAGGGCCTCGTCCAAATGCGCCGCCGCTTGCTCATCCGCGGTAGTCTTGTGGCGTTTTCGGTGACGGCGTTGTTCGCCCTCCAGGCCACTTTCCGCCAGTTTCCCGAAATGGAAGACGACCACGTTCCTGTGCCGCCCGACGCCTACGAAAAGACCGAATGGGCCTTCACGCGGCTGATGTATCCATCCGGCAGGCATGCCAGCGTTTTCGGCCAGGTCGGCAGTTGGCCCACCGATTACCCCAAGGCCGATCGCCAGTTCGTGCAAGGCGTGCGCCGGCTCACCCGCATCCACGCACGTTCATCCGAACAGGTAGTGGACCTCGACGGCGACGAAGTTTTCAACTGGCCCTGGCTGTACGCGGTCGAAATGGGCCACTCGGACTGGACCGACGCCGAATGCGCCCAGATGCGCGAATATCTGCTGCGCGGCGGCTTCTTCATGTGCGACGACTTCCACGGCAGCGGCGAATGGAACGTCTTCCTGGAAAGCATCCGGCGTGTGTTCCCGGACCGCCCCATCGTGGAAATCGATAACCAGGATCCCATCTTCCACGTCCTATACGACATAGGCGAGCGGATTCAAGTGCCCGGCATACAATATTGGTACACCGGCCGTATCTGGGAGAAGGACGGCAAAACGGCCCACTGGCGCGGCATTTACGACGACGCCGGGCGGGTGATGGTGGCCATCTGCTTCAACCAGGATAATGGCGACGCCTGGGAATGGGCCGACCATCCGCGCTACCCCGAGCGGTACACTTCGCAAGCTTATCGCATGGGGATCAACTACATTATTTACGCCATGACGCACTAAAGACACACTGGAATCCGAAGGCCATCATGTTCGAGTTTCTCTTCAAATATCCCGGCGCGGTTTTCCAAAAGGGGCAATTCGTGCTGTTGGGGTCCTGGCCGGCGTGGATTCTGGCGTTGGGTGTGATGGCGGCCGGGGGGTTGCTGCTCTGGCACGTGCGGCGCAACCGCGGGTCGCTCACCGGCGCACGTCCGACAGTGATTTGGCTGCTCGAGACGGCTATGATCGCGCTGCTCCTGTTCCTGCTGTGGCACCCGGCCATCAGCATCGCCACCTTGCGGCCGCAGCAGAACGTGGTCGCGGTGCTGGTCGACGATTCGCGCAGCATGGCCATCCAGGAGGGATCCTCAACGCGTAGCGCGCAGGCCGCTCGCGTGCTCGACCGCAACCTGCTGGCCGCACTGGGACAGAAGTTTCAGGTGCGCATCTATCGCTTCGGCAAAGACGCCGAGCGCATCCAAAAAACCAGCCAGCTCACCGCGTCGGAGCCGGCTACGCGCCTGGGCGACAGCTTGCAGCAGGTGCTCGCGGAATCGTCCACTTTGCCGCTGGGCGCGGTGGTGCTGCTGTCGGATGGCGCAGATAACTCCGGCGGTATCGATCTGGATACGATCTCGCAAATCCGGCAGCGGCGCATTCCCGTACACACCATCGGCTTCGGCCGCGAAAAAGCCGAAAAGGACATCGAAATCACGGACGCCGTGCTACCCGCGCACGCACTGGCCGATTCCCGCTTGAGCGCGCTGGTTACATTTCGCCAATATGGTTATGCGGGCCAGAAGGCGCTTCTCTCGGTGCATGACGCCGGCAAAACGATCGCCTCGCGCGAAGTACAATTGAAAACGGACGGCGCTCCGCAAAGCGAGCCGGTGCTGTTCAACGCCGGTCTGGCCGGGCCTAAGACGCTAGAGATTTCCATCGATCCGCTGCCGGGCGAAGAGAATCGCAACAACAACTCGCTGCGCCGGCTGGTCGACGTCGAGACGCGTAAGCCGCGTATCCTTTATATGGAAGGCGAGCCGCGCTGGGAATTCAAATTCATCCGCCGCGCCGCCGAAGACGACCGCAGCCTGCAGCTGGCTTCGATGCTGCGCACCACCCAGAACAAGATCTACCGGCAGGGCTTTTCCGACGAGCATGAGCTCGCAGATGGATTCCCCGCCAAGCCCGAAGAGTTGTTCGCCTTTGACGGCCTCATCGTCGGCAGCGTGGAAGCCAACTACTTCACACAAACGCAACAGGACTTGATCCGCGAATTCGCCAACCGCCGCGGAGGCGGCATTCTGTTTCTGGGCGGACGCTTCGCGCTGTCCGAAGGCGGCTACGCGCACTCGCCATTGGCCGAGTTGGTGCCGGTGCAGATTCCGGAAAACAAAGGCACGTTCCACCGCGATTTTTCGAACTTCGAATTGACCGCCCAAGGCCGCGGCAGCCTGATCTGCCGGCTGGTCGAGGATCCCGAGCGCAACGCCGCGCGCTGGGCCAGCATGCCGCAGATAGCCAATTATAACGACGTCGGCGAGGCCAAGCCCGGCGCGGTGGTCTTAATGGACGTCGTGCCAGCCGGCCGCCATCGCATGCCGCTATTGGTCACCGAGAACTATGGGCGCGGCCGCACCGCGGTCTTCGCCACATCCGGCACATGGCGATGGGTGATGTGGCAGGACCATACCGACATCACACACAAAACCTTCTGGCAACAGTTAATGCGCTACCTGGTGTCCGATAGCCCGGGCCGGGTCGCCGCTTCCACGCCGCGCGCCGTATTGCCGGATGAAACTAAAGTCACGCTGCGCGCCGAGGTGCGCGATAAGGCGTTTAAGCCCGTGCCGAACGCGGTAGTTGAAGCCCACATCGTGGGGCCGGACGGAGCCGCCAGCAGCGTCGAGATGACGCCGCTCCCCACCGAAGAAGGCGCATACACCGCGGATTGGAACGCAGAGAAGCCGGGCTCGTATGTGGCCGAAATCGTGGCTGGGCGCGATACGGAAGAACTCGGACGCGGCGTGGCAATCTTCCGCCGCGAAGATGGCGTGGCCGAAAACTTCCACACCGCGCAGAATCGCGAACTGCTGCAAACGCTGGCCAATCAGACCGGCGGCCGGTATTACAGCGCTTCCAACGCCGGCCGTCTCGCGGACGAAATTTCCTATTCGGATGCCGGCATCACTACACGCGAAACCAAGGATCTCTGGGACATGCCCGCGGTCTTCTTGCTGGCGCTGCTGCTGCGCGGCTCCGAGTGGGTGCTGCGGCGAAGATGGGGTGTGGTATGAGGCTGTTATTAACCCTCCTTCTCACAGCCGCGTCCCTCCACGCGACCACTTACTACGTCACAGTCACCGGTCTGGGCGGCGAGCCCGACTACGAGCAACACTTCGCCATGTGGGCCAAAGACATAGAGAAGGCGGTTAAGACCAGCCCCGATTCCAAAGTCGAAACATTGGTGAACGCCACCCGCGAGCAGGTCCGCGCCACGCTGGATGGTATCGCCAAGCAGGCCAAGCCGCAGGACGCTTTCGTGCTCATGCTCATCGGCCATGGCAGCTTCGATGGCTATGAGTACAAGATCAATTTGCCCGGTCCCGATTTGACCGCCTCGGAGCTGGCCACATTGCTGGACCGCATCCCAGCCTCGCGCCAGCTCGTCGTCGACATGACTAGTTCTAGCGGGGGCGCCATCGAATTCCTGCGCAAGCCCAACCGCGTTGTCATTGCCGCCACTAAGAACGGGACCGAAAAGAATGTTACCATTTTTGCGCGCTACTGGGTGGAGGCGTTGGGCGATCCCGCCGCCGACAGCGACAAGAACGACGTGGTCTCCGCGCTCGAAGCCTTCCGTTTTGCCGACAAGAAGACAGTCGCGTTTTACGAATCGCAGAACCGCCTGGCTACGGAGCACGCCGTGCTGGAAGACACGGGCAAGGGCGAAGGCGTGCGTGCGCCCTCGCCTGAAAACGGTGAAGGGATGCTGGCCGCTCAATTCCCTCTGTTGCGAATCGGCGCGACAGCCATGGCCGCGAAGGACCCCGCCAAGCTTCAGCTACTGGCTAAGAAAGACGAGTTGGAACAGCAGATCGACAAGCTCAAATACGAGAAGGCCGCCATTCCGCCCGACGAGTATAAGAAACAGCTTGGCGCGCTCTTATTGAAATTGGCGCAGACTCAGGAGGAGATCGACAAATGAGACTCCGAACGATCCTGCCGGCCATTCTGTGCGCGACCGCCGGGCTTACCGGGCAGACTCTGGCGCCGACTCTAGCCCAGGCCGAGTCGCTGTGGAAACAACACCGCTATGTCGAATCGAACGACGCCTTTAGGGCCCTCGTCGCCGCGCATCCGCGCAACGCCGAGTACCGCGTCCGCTGGGGCCGGTTGTTTCTGGAACGCTTTAACGCGCCCGAGGCATCCAAGCTCTTCAACGAAGCCCTCGAAATCCAGCCGAAGCGCGCGGACGCTTTGCTAGGTATGGCCCTGGTCGCGGCCGACGGTTTCGAGGCGCAAGCCACGCATTTCGCGCGCCAGGCGCTGGAGGCCGATTCCCATCTGGTGGATGCGCAGGAACTGCTGGCTCGGCTGGCGCTCGAAGATAACAATCCGGCCAAGGCCGCCGAAGAAGCCCACAAGGCCCTGGCCATGTCGGCGAATGCCACCGAAGCCAAAGCCATCCTCGCCACCATCGACTGGCTCAACGACAAACCCGACACTCCCTGGGATCCGCACGAGGGCGCGGCATACGAAACCGCGGCCCGCATCTTTGTGCTGAATCGCCGTTATGAAGAAGGTATCAAACTATTTCGCAAAGCTATCGCCGCACAGCCGGACTTATGGAGCGCACACTCGCAGTTAGGCATCAACCTGATGCGTCTCGGCCACGAAGAAGAAGCCCGCACTGAGCTGGAGCTGTGTTACGAGAACCAATACAGAGACGCCGCCACTGTGAACACGCTCCGACTGATGGATAGCTACAAAAACTTCGTCACTTACAAGACGGACAGAACCGTCCTGCGTCTTCACAAGAAAGAAGCAGAGTTGTTGCATCCTTACTTCGAAGCTGAGATGCTGCGCGCGTTAGCCACTTACGACAAGAAGTATGATTTCAAGCTGGATCGGCCGGTGCAGGTGGAAGTTTACCCCGATCATGAAGACTTCGCCGTGCGCACCATGGGCATGCCCGGCCTGGGCGCGCTGGGCGTGACCTTCGGTTACGTGGTGGCGATGGACAGTCCCTCGGGCCGTCCGCCTGGAACGTTTCACTGGGCCAGCACGATGTGGCACGAATTCAGCCATGTGTATGTCCTGAACATGACCAATTTCCGCGTGCCGCGCTGGTTTACCGAAGGGCTGGCGGTGCATGAAGAAACGGCTGTCTCGCCCGAATGGGGCGACCGTCTCGACCCGCATGTCATCATGGCGATCAAGGACAAGAAGCTGCTGCCCGTGGCGGAATTGGACCGCGGCTTTGTGCGCCCCGAGTATCCCACTCAGGTGGTGGTGTCCTACTTCGAGGCGGGCCGCATGTGCGACTATATCGACCGCGAGTGGGGTTGGCCGAAGCTGCTGGCCATGATTCATGACTTTGCCGCCGGCGCTTCCACTCCCGAGGCGATCGAGAAAGAGCTCGGCATCAAGCCGGAAGAATTCGACAGGCGCTTCATGGCTGCGCTAACCGCCGAAACAAAGAAGACTGTAGATGGATTCGACAAGTGGCGCGACCAGTTGAAGGAAGTCGCGGCCGAATACAAGGCGCACAATTACGAAGACATGATCCGCGACGCATCGGCCATTCGCGACACATATCCCGACTACGTCGAGACCGGCAACGTCTATCAGTTTCTTGCCGACGCCTACCTGGCGAAGGGCGACAAGAAGATCGCCATCGGACAACTGGAACGCTACGCCAGAGAGGGCGGACGCAGCCCTGATACACTGAAACAATTGGCCACCCTCCTCGAAGAGGCCGGCAATCGGAAGGAAGCGGCTGAAGTGCTCGACCGGCTAAACTACATTCAGCCCATCGACGAGGATCTGCATCGCCGCTTGGGCGACTTATGGCTCAGTCTGGGTAACACCGCCGGGGCCATCCGCGAGTATCAAGCGGTGTTGGCTAAGGCGCCCACCGATCCGGCGGCATCGCACTTCAATCTGGCGAAGGCTTACCGCACAGCGAACCGTCCGGACGCCGCCAAAGACGAATTGTTGCTCTCGCTGGAGTCCGCCCCCGGATTCCGGCCTGCGCAGAAAATGCTGCTGGAGTTGTCGAAATGAGACTCACAACTATATGTCAACCACTGTGACACATCAGTTAGAACCTGACGCCTTGCGCGGCCGCATCGGCCGGTTCCGGGAGGTGCAGGCGGAAATTGTGCGCCAGGTCCGCCGCGTGATCGTTGGACAGGAAGAGGTGCTGGAGCAGGTGATGATCGCACTGTTTGTGGGCGGCCACTGCCTGATCACGGGCTTACCCGGCACCGCGAAGACGCTGCTCGTGCGTACCATGGCGCAAACCCTGGGCCTGCTGTTCAAACGCATCCAGTTCACGCCGGACCTGATGCCGTCCGACATCACCGGCACCGATATCATCGAGGAAGATCCCACTACCGGCCATCGCACGTGGACCTTCGTCAAGGGCCCCATTTTCGCCAACGTGTTGCTGGCGGACGAAATCAATCGCACGCCGCCCAAGACGCAGTCGGCACTCCTCGAAGCGATGCAGGAACTCGCCTGCACGGTGCGCGGCAACAATTACAAGCTGCCTGCGCCGTTCTTCGTGCTGGCTACCCAGAATCCCATCGAACTGGAAGGCACCTACCCGCTGCCCGAAGCGCAGTTGGATCGCTTCCTGTTCAACACTGTGCTCGGCTATCTGAGCGCGAACGAGGAACTGCAAGTCGTCGATCTAACCACTACCACGCACATCGCGCAGGCCGACCCAGTGACCACCGCCGAAGAGATCCTGGACTTCCAGCAACTGGTGCGCATGGTGCCGATCGGCGAGTCCATCGCGCGCTATGCCATCGAACTGGTGCGCGCCAGCCGCAGCAGTGACGAAAGCGCCCCCGACTTCGTCAAGAAGTATGTGAACTACGGCGCCAGCGTGCGCGCCGCGCAGTTCCTGGTGCTCGCCGCCAAAGCCAGAGCGCTCATGAAAGGCCGCTATCATGTGACCTACGAAGACATACGGGCGCTATATATCCCGGTCCTGCGCCACCGCATCCTGTTAAATTTCCATGCGGAATCCGACCGTCTTAAACAAGACGACATACTCCAGCGTTTACTCGAATACAAAGGAGCGCCGAAGGAGTGAGATGGCGCCAGGCGCCGGTGCAGCCAGACGCTAGGGCCCAGCACCCGGGACCCGGAATCTAGCACCCATCTTACAGCCATTTTTAGGCCATGTTACAGCGCTTTCTAGACCCGGCGACGCTGGCCTCCATCTCGGGCCTCGACTTAGTTGCCAAGACCGTGGTGGACGGTTTCATCGCGGGCCTGCACCGGTCGCCGGATTACGGCTTTAGCCAGGAGTTCGCCGAGTACCGCGCCTATACGCCGGGCGACGATCTGCGGCACGTAGATTGGAACGTTTTCGCGCGCAGCGAGCGCGTCTACCTGAAGCGCTACCGCGGCGAAACCAATACGCAGCTGCTTATCCTGCTGGATGCCAGCGCTTCCATGAGCTACGGTTCGCATGCCGTCAACAAATTGGATTACGCGCGCTTCCTGGCCGCTTCGCTCTGCTACCTGGCGCACGCCCAGCGCGACGCCGCCGGCCTCATCGTGTTCGACGAAGATGTGCAGAACTACGTCGCGCCATCCGCCCGCCAAGGCCAGCTATTCCGCTTGCTGCATGCCATCGAGAAAGCCCAGCCTGGTACGCGCACAGACTTCGCCAAACCCTTCGTACACTTCCTGGACTTTACCCGCCGCCGCGGCCTGGTAGTGGTGATTTCGGATTACTACGAGCGCCCGGAGACGATCGTCAAGACTATCGAGCCGCTCCGTTTTCGCGGCAACGAGGTGATTCTGTTCCACGTCCTCGACCCACAGGAGATCGAGCCCAAGTTCCGCGAGCCTGTGCTGCTCACCGACATGGAGACCAGCGGCACGCTGGAGGTCTCTCCCGAATATGCGCGCGGAGAATATCGCCACAGGATCGACGCGCACATACAAGCACTGCGCGACCAAGCCAAAGGCGCGGGCCTGGATTACTTCCTGATGGACACCGGCCGGCCGCTCGACGAAGGACTGCGCGAGTACCTGGGCGTGCGGCAGGGGAGGATGTAAATGGGATTCCTGGTTCCCTGGGCATTAGCGGGCACCGTGGCGGTGGGCCTGCCGGTGTGGCTGCACCTGCTCCGCAAACACAAGACCACCCCCCTACCATTCGCTTCGTTGATGTTCTTCGAACGCCGCACCCAAAGCTCCATCAGGCACCGGCGCTTGCAACATCTGCTGCTGCTCGCCTTGCGCGCGGCGGTGATCGCACTGTTGGCCTTGGCGTTTGCACGCCCGTTCCTGCAATCGCGCCTGGCGGCATTGGCGGGCGGTCCCAAGCTGATCGTATTGGCCATCGACAATTCTTTCAGCATGCGGGATGACGATCGCCTGGCGCGCGCCAAGCGCGAAGCGGCCGAGGTGGCATCGAGGCTGCGCGATCGGGACAAGCTACAGGTGCTGGCCTTCGGCTCTCAAGTGCATGTGATGGGCGATTCGGCCGCGGCCATCGGGACCATCGAGCTTACTGACACGCGCAGCTCTTACGCGGAGCTTTCCCGCGCGCTGCGGTCTATTGCTCAAACGGGTGCTCAAGCGAGTGCTCAAGCCGGCCGTATGCCGGTCGAGGCGCATCTGTTCTCCGACATGCAGAAATCGTCGCTGCCGGCCAATTTCGCGGATCTGCGTCTGGGCGATAGCGTCCGGCTGATTGCGCATCCCGTGGCCGACCGGCGCGCCGCCAATTTCGCCGTCGAGAGCGTCAACGCGCCACGCAGAGTCTATGGCTCCGGAAAAACGCGCGTCGAAGCCACCATCGCGGGCTACGGAACCGAGCAGGCCAAGCGCCGCGCCACCCTGGTGCTGAACGGCCGCGAGATCGACTCGAAGTCCATCGACGTTCCGGCCGGCGGACGCGCCACCGCGGAATTCCTGCCGGCGGATCTGCCCTTTGGGCTGAATCGCGGCGAGGTCCGCATCGATTCCGCCGACAAGCTGCCGGACGACGACCACTTCTATTTCTCGGTGGAACGCGCCGAAGCGCGCCGCGTATTGTTCGTGCACGAAGGGCGCAACCAGCGCGACGCGCTGTACTTCCGCACCGCTCTGGAAGCCGCCGCCGAATCGGCCTATGCGCTGGATGCCGTGCCGGTGGAGCAGAGCGCCAATCTCGATCTGCATAAGTACGCGTTCGTGGTGCTTTCCGATGTCGGGTCGCTGCCCGCCAGCTTTGAAGCTGCGTTGCGCGACTACGTGCGCAGCGGCGGATCGCTGCTGGTGGCATTGGGACGCGAGTCGGCCTTGCGCAATCGTGTACCGGTGTTCGACGAGGCCATCGTCGAGCCACGCTATTATGGCCGCGATGGCGCCCTCTTCCAATCCGCCGCCTGGCTGGACGCCGGTCACCCGTCGATTCGCAACGCGCAACGCTGGGACGACGTGAAGTTCTACCAGGCCGTGCGCGTGAATCCGGGCGCAGCCCGCGTGGCCGCCCGCCTCGGCGACGATACCCCGCTGCTGCTCGAGAAGCAGCTAGGCGAAGGGCGCGTGCTGGTCTTCGCTTCCACCTTCGACAATATCTCGAACGATTTTCCGCTGCATGCTTCCTTCGTGCCGTTCATCGAACACACCGCCAACTATCTGGCGCGCCAGGAGGAAGGCCCCGGCAATTACGTGGTGGGATCGTACCTGGAATTGCGGCAGGCCAAGGAGCAGGGTGCAGCGGTGGAAATCCTGGACCCCAAAGGCGAGCGCGCGCTGACCCTCGACGAAGCTACCCGCGCGCAGAATATGCCTCTGTCTATCGCTGGGTTTTACGATGTGAAGCGGCCCAATGGTCGGCACGAACTGGTAGCGGTAAATGCGGACCGGCACGAGTCCGACCTGGATGTGATTTCGGCGGACACGCTGGCGTTGTGGCAGAATACGGCTCAGGGGCCGCAGAATGCAACTTCCAGAGGGGAAACCGAAGCGCCTAAACCATTGGAGTTTTGGTGGTATATCCTGATAGCTGTTCTGGCGCTGGCCGTAGCCGAATCATTATTGGGTAACCACCATTTAACGGTAGAAGGTGAAGCAGGCTGATAGCTGAAAGCAGCTAGAGCTGAGAGCTACTCATGAATCCATTAACCGGATTGACCGAATACTTACGCCGCGTCGAGCGGCGCTTGCGACTTCTGGCCGTCACGAAGGGCGCGGCCATCACCGCGGCCGCGGCACTCGTCTTCACGGTGCTGGCGGTGCTGCTGGCCAACTTCTTCGCCTTCTCCGATCCCAGCGTGACCAGCGCCCGCGTATTGCTCTTCGTGGCGCTGGCCCTCGCACTGGGCATCGGGCTGGTGGTCCCCCTGCTCCGCCTTAACCGGCGGCATGCCGCGCGCGAAACCGAGCGCAAATTCCCCGCGTTCGAAGAGCGCCTGCTCACCTTCACCGAGCGCGCCCGCACCAATCCCGAAGATCCGTTTCTGCCCTTGCTGGCCGCCGACACGCTGGAAGTCACGCGCCAAGCCGAGCCCACGCTCGTGGCCGGACGCAATCGCATCCTCAGCTTCGTCGCCGGCGCTGCCGGATCGCTGGCGGTGCTCATCTGGCTGGGCACGTCCGGTCCCGGATTCCTGGGTTACGGCACCTCGCTGCTCTGGGGCAGGCTGCCCAAGGGCGAACTCGCGCCATATTATGACATCTCTGTCGAGCCCGGCAATCGCACGGTACGACGCCTCGCGGATCAGTCGATCGGCGCGCAATTGAAGGGCTTCCAGGCGCAGCGCGTGCGCATGTTCGCAAAGTACGCCAGCTCATCGAAGTGGGAACAGGCCGACATGCGTCCGCAGCTAAGCGGGCCGGGTTACGAGTTTCTGATCGCCGGCGTGCCCGAGTCACTCGACTACTACGTGGAAGCCGGTGGCGTTCGTTCCAAACAATACCATCTAAAGGTCGTCGACCTGCCCGGCATCAAGAAGCTCAAAGTCACTTATCATTTCCCAGGCTGGACCGGCATGAAGGACAAAGTCGAAGATCCCGGAGGCGATCTGCGCGCTGTGGAAGGCACCGATGCCGACGTGGCCGTAGAGACCGACCGGCCGCTGGTGAACGGCGCTCTGCTGTTCGACGATGGCACCAAGGTGCTGCTGCGCTCCGGCGAAAACGGCCTGCGCAGCGCCAGCGTGCCCATCCGCAAGGACGGCATGTATCACATTGCCGTGGTCGACCAGGGCGAGGATGTGCGCCTCAGCCCGGATTATTTCATTGAAGCCGAGAAGGACGAACCGCCTACCGTGCGTATCACCCGCCCGCAACGCGACGCGCGGGTGAATCCCGTCGAAGAAGTGACCGTGGCGGTGGATGGCCAGGACGATTTCGGCCTTAACGAATTGAGCCTGCACTACTCCGTGAACGGCGATGCGGAGAAGACCGTCTCGCTGCTGAACGCCAAAGGGCTGAAGAGCGCCTCCGGCTCCACGACGATCGCTCTGGAGGATTTCAAGCTCTCGCCGGGCGATCTGGTCAGCCTGTATGCCACATCGCGCGACGCGCACTCCACCGCCCGCACCGATATGTTCTTCGTGCAAGCTGAGCCTTTCGAGCGACGCTACTCGCAATCGCAGGAATCCGGGGGCATGGGCGCCGGCGGGCAACAAGACGACAACAAGATATCCGAACGCGAGAAAGAGATCATCGCCGCCACCTGGAACCAGATCAAAGACACGTCCGGCGATAAAGCCGCGGCGGCGGAGAACGCCGGTTTCCTCTCGGGTATCCAGTCGAAGCTGCGCGACCAGGCGCACTCGCTGTCCGATCGCATGAAGGCGCGCCAGTTGGGCGGCTCCAGTGAGGAGTTCAAAACATTCACGGCCGATATGGACGAGGCTGTAAAGGCCATGGGGCCGGCCTCGGACAAGCTGCGCGGCTCGCAATGGCAGAACGCGCTGGCGCCGGAGGAGAAGGCATTGCAGCATTTGCTGCGGGCGGAAGCCGCGATGCGGGATATCAAGGTGGCCTTCGGCAATCGCGGCGCCGGCGGCGGGGGCGGCAACAGCGGCGCCGATCGGGACCTGCAGAGTCTGTTCGATCTGGAGCTGGATACCGAAAAGAACCAGTACGAGAACGGCCAGCAGTCGGCTTCGAAGGATCAGCGGCAGCGCGAAATCGACGAGGCTTTGCAGAAGCTCGAACAGCTCGCGCGCCGGCAGCAGGAACTGGCCGAACAGCAGCGGCGCAATCAGCAGATTTCGCAACAGCGCTGGCAGCAGGAGATGCTGCGCCGCGAGGCCGAGGAACTGCAGCGCAAGATGGAGCAGCTTTCGCGCAATCAGCAGGGCCAGCCCCAATCGGGCCAGCCGCAATCGGGCCAGCCGAAATCCGGCCAACAGTCCGGGCAGCCGCAATCGAGCCAGGGCGGCCAGCAGTCAAGCCAGGGTGGGCAAATGTCATCCCAGCAATTGCAGCGCGCCATCGAGCAGTTGCGCCAGGCTCAGCAGGATATGCGGCAATCCACTTCCACCCAGAGTGAGGCCGATTCGCGGCGCGCAGCCGAGCGTTTGAAGGAGGCGCGCGACCTGCTCGCGGGCCTTCGCCAGCAGCAAGCCGCCGGCAGCGTGGACGATCTGGCGCGCCAGGCCGAAGATATAGCCAGCCGCCAGCAGGAGTCGAACGCCAAGATGCGGCGGGCTTTCGGCGCGGGCCAGCAGCAGGGGCAGCCCGTCACGCCCCAACAGACCGAAGAATTGGCGCGCGAAAAGGAGCAGTTGGCCAACGACTACCAGCGGCTGGAGGCCGCCATGGGAGTTGCGGCGCGGGACACGCGGGCCACCAACCGGCCGTTGTCCGGCAACCTGCGCGATGCACTGGGGCAGGTGCAGCAGAACGAGGTAAACAATCGGCTGCGGTTGAGCGCCGACTGGCTGCGTACCGATAGGGGTCCGCAGGCCACCATGCGCGACGCTGTCACTACCCAGGCGTTGAACAATCTGCGCGACCAGTTGCGCGAAATGCAGAAGTCGATGGGTGACGGCCAGCAGGGAGCCGGCGATAAGGACCGCCAGGCGCTTGAACAGGCGTTGGCGCAGACCGAGAGCTTGCGCAAAACGATGGAGCGCGGGATCCGCGGCCAACAACACGGCCAGCAACGCGGCGCGCAACAGGGTGAGCAACCAGCCGGAGGCCAGCAGGCTGGCCAGCAACCGGGCCGGGAGCTTGGCCAGCAGCAAAGCCAATCGGAAGCC
>Ga0302324_100005519_pt1 | contig 27570 bp, 22 predicted proteins | sample Palsa_T0_1_FD_201949 | JGI IMG/M metagenome (GOLD analysis project Ga0302324, IMG submission 201949) | Peat permafrost microbial communities from Stordalen Mire near Abisko, Sweden - Palsa_T0_1 | ecosystem: Environmental > Terrestrial > Soil > Palsa > Peat permafrost | place: Sweden: Abisko...
TCTCAAACGGCGACAGAACTCCCCCCACCGCCTTCTCCACGAAGTCGAACTCCGCCGTATGCTCCGGCTTCGTCCCTACCAAAACTCCGCCCAGGCCGTCGCTGTGTCCATTCAGAAACTTGGTCGTCGAATGCATCACAATATCCGCGCCAAGCTCGATCGGCCGCTGAAAGTAAGGTGACATAAATGTGTTGTCAACCGATAACTCGACGCCTCGGTCATGGCAGATCGCCGCAACCGCAGCAATGTCGGTCAGCGTCATGAGCGGATTGGTCGGCGTCTCGATATGTACCAGCTTCGTCTCTGGCCGAATTGCCGCCTTGAGCGCTTCCAGGTCCGAGGTATCGACATAAGTGAAGGCAATCCCATAATGCGCAAAGACCTGGTTAAACAGCCGCGGAGTGCCACCGTAGACATTGGCCCCGCAGATCACATGGTCGCCCGACCTCAACAGCGTCACCAGCGCGGCAATGGCCGCCATCCCACTGCCAAAGACGTGCGCCGTCAACCCGCCCTCGATCGAGGCCAGGCAAAGCTCCAGGGCCGTCCGCGTCGGGTTCCCCGCCCGCGAATAGTCATACTCGGGGGCTCCGCCAATCTCCTCCTGCGCATAGGTCGAGGAGAGATAGAGCGGCACATTCACCGCTCCGGTCACCGCGTCGGGCGGCTGCCCGACATGAATCGAACGCGTCGCAAAACCAGCAGAATCCGTACCCGCCATAGTTACAATCCGCCCTCAAAGATCTTCTTCGATAGATATCGTTCCGCCGAATCCGGAATGATCGTTGCCAGGCGCTTTCCAGGCCCCAGCCGTCGCGCAACCTCCAGTGCCGCAAACACGATCGCTCCAGCACTCGAACCACCCAGCAGTCCCTCTTCCACTGCCAGCCGCTTCACCGTGTCAAAGGCGTCCCCATCGCTGACCTTGGCAATCTCATCGCTCACCTCGCGGTCAAATGTCTTGGGCACAAACGAAACCCCAATGCCTTCCACCTTGTGGTGCCCCGGTGGGCCGCCCTGCAAGACTGAACCCTGTGTTTCTACCGCAACCGTGAGGATGGAAGCGTCCTGCTCTTTTAGAAATCGGGAAATGCCGGAAAACGTTCCTCCCGTCCCAATTCCCGCGACAAAAGCGTCGACTCTTCCCTCCATCTGTTCCCACAACTCGACCGCCGTCGTGTCATGGTGGTACTGCGGGTTCGCCTGATTTTCGAACTGCAGTGCAGTGAAGGCGCCCGGAATCTCCTTCGCCATCGCCAGCGTTCGCTGAATCGCGCCCGACATCGCCTCCGCCTCCGGAGTTCGCACCACCGTTGCGCCGAAGCCGCGCATTAGAATGCACTTCTCTTCGGCAAATCCCTCGGGTACAAAGAGAATTACTTTGTAACCGCGATTCACGCCCACCAGCGCCAGGCCGACACCAGTGTTTCCCGCCGTCGCCTCCAGGATGGTCGACCCAGGCTTCAGCAGTCCGCGCCGCTCTGCATCCAGAATCATTCCCAACGCAGCGCGGTCCTTCACGCTGCCGCCGGGGTTGAGAAACTCCAGCTTGGCATACACGTCGGCCGCATCCCGCCCGGAAATCCGGCGCAGATGCAGCATCGGCGTCTGTCCCATCAACTCGGTAATATCTTCCGCAACCCGAAGCCCGGTTTTGGCCGGAGAATCGTGCGTCAAAACTTCCATGTCGTACTCCTGAGTCAAGCACCAGAGAGTGCCCAGACTTCTATCTTATAGGCCACTCCAGACGCCTCAAAAAGCATGTGGCTGAAAGGGTTCTTCGCTACCCGGGCGACAAGATACGAGCACCTTTCCTTCGACTCAGCGAGCACTGGTGAACCGAGGGTATCGCTTGCAGTTCCCAGCCTAGAACTCCCAGGTTTTCCGAGGGCGGTATGCAAATTGATGGGCTCATTGGCCTGCCTCGTCCCGAGGCTAGCATTGTCGTTGAACAGTGGCCCCACGTACCGGGCCGCCACTTTGTCCGCTCGGGATGACAAGCAACAGCTCTCGCATCCTACTGCGCTCCCGGCACTCGCGCATCTGCGCGGCGGCTCTTGTCCACGGGGACCGATCTGACCGTCGGGTAGTAGCCGCTCTTGGTTCGCACCAGCAGCTTGCCGTATCCCTGGGCGTGGGCCTCAACTTTCACCAGCCGGTATCCTCCCTGGGTGAACGGTTTCGTGGAGTGATAGCCGATCGTATATTGGCTGCGAATGTCCCGCGCGACTTCGTTCGCGATATCGTCCACCTCGCCAAGCGTTTTGGGGAAGAACGCCACGCCGCCGGTTTCGCTCGAAAGCAACTCCAGCGCCCGTTTCGCCCGCCGGGCCTCACGGCCGCCGCCTTCATCTTTGAAGAGGAGGCCGATCGAATACACCACCGGCCCCTGCAGGGCCTGAATGCGTTGGATGGTCTGCTCCAGCGACATCACCGATGCATTGTCTTCGCCATCGGTGATCACCAGCAGCACCTGCTTGGGACGTTTAGCCCCCTTGGCCAACTGGTCGGCCGACGCTACCACCGCATCGTAAAGCGCCGTCCCGCCTTTCGAATCGATGTGCCCCAGCCCGTCGCGAAGCTTGCCTATGTCCGAGGTAAAGTCCTGATCGATGTATGCCTCGTCGGAAAAATTCACGATAAATGCTTCATCGTCGCGGTTCGATGCCTTCACCAGGTCCAGCGCCGCCGAATTCACCGCCGCCCGCTTGTCCCGCATCGACCCCGAATTATCCACCAGAATCCCCATCGAAACCGGCAGATCTTCGTGTTGAAACGCAATGATGGATTGCGGCACGCCGTCTTCTGAGACCTTGAAGTCCGGCTTGTTCAGGTTCATTACCAGTTTGTTGTGCTCGTCAAGCACCGTGACGTTCAGCACTACCTCTTCCACATCACGGTGCAGAATATACCCGCGGTCGCCTTTCGATAAGGTGTTGGATGGTGCCGAACCTGTCGGCTGCGACGGCGCTTCCGATCCCGGCTCATTGTCCCCGGGATCGGGAGAAACGACCGGATCCCGGTCTATATTGAGCGGCTTTTGCGGTTCAGGGGCCTTGGTTTGAGCGTCACCCTGGGCAACAGCAACTGGCGCTCCGCATAGGGCCACAAGGAAAACCAGCACGATGGGGATCAGCAAGCAACGAGCTGGTTTACTGCAAAGGCGCATAGTATCCGGTGCGGGCATGAACAGTCAGCGGAGGAAGCCCCGGCGGGGCATTCAGCTTTACTTTCAATTTACGCCACTTTCCGTCGTGCTTCTCGTCCACGGGACGATACCCAATTACATACTCGTTGCGAAGCTCCGCGCTGATCTTGGTAGCGATGTCGGCCATGTCGGCCACGTCGTCGACCCGGAACAACCGCCCACCGGTCTCCTCGCTGATATCGTTGAGCAGCAGCGGCCCCAGCCGCTCCTCGGTCGTCGGCGCATATTGGTCAAAAATTCCGATCGAATAAATCTGCACATCTGCTTCCCGAACCGACGCCCGCACCTCGTTTTCCGTATACCGGCTGCGATTGTCGCCACCATCGGAGACCACCAGCAGCGCCTTCCGCGGATACTTGGCCTCCTTCATCTTGTTGAGGCCGAAATAGATCGCGTCGAGCAAAGCGGTTCGGTGTCCTGGCTTGACCATCTCCAGCCGCGCCTCGATGTCATCGACGGACGAAGTGAAATCCTCGATAAGCTCCGGGCGATCGTTAAACCCGATAACAAAAAACTCGTCCTGCGGATTGGCCGTCTTCAAAAACTGGACGATCGATTCCCTCGAACGCACAATCTTGTTCGACATGCTGCCGCTGAGATCGAAAATAACCCCGATCGACACCGGAGCGTCCTCGCAGGAAAACGTCTTGATCGTCTGGGGACCATTGTTTTCATAGATGGCGAAGTTTTCCTTGTCCAGGCCGGTGACCAGCCGGTTGAGCGGGTCGGTGACCGTGAGCGGGACCAGCACCAGATTCACATCCACGCGAATGGGTTCATTGGGGCGCGCGGAGAGCGCCACCGTGCCCTCGACCGGAGCAGGTTGTGCGGGCAGGCTGGGCGCGGTTGAAGGCACAGCAACTGGAGGCGGAACATGCACCTTGTTCAGCGGATCGTCCTGGGCATGAAGAGCAACCGAGAGCGCCAATAACCAACCCAGAGCGACGATTAGAGCGAAGTATCCCTGGCTACCAACGCGCAGACTCTCATACCGTCCGCGCTTCGGTGAGTGACTCGACATCCCGGCGGCCCTGCGACCGCGAAGGATCGCCATAACTCTAGCCTCCATTGAGATGAGCGTAGCATGGCAAAGGAACCCTGCGCTTCATTCCATTTGATACTTCGCCGATTTGGGTTGGCCGCACCAAAATCGAACCCCTTCCTCGCCGCAGGGAGCAAGTCGCTCTTCACCGGTCTCCCATCCTCATTGGTTTACAATCCCCAGAGAGAAGCCGCCGGAAACGAGTGGCCGCGGCATCGGCCTTACGGCACATTGGAGCTCCAACACAGGCATGGCCCGCATTTATCCGTTTCGAGCGTTGCGCTACAACACGTCGCGGGTCCGTATCGAGGATGTCGTCACTCAACCCTACGACAAGATCACGCCCTCGATGCAGCAGGCTTATTACCAGCGAAGCCCTTACAACCTCGTCCGCATCATTCTCGGCCTTCCTGAACTTTTCGACGCAAATTCGTCGAAGGACGGCGAATCGTCCAATGTCTACACCCGTGCCGCCCGCGACTTCGCCGATTGGCGCAGCCAGGGCATTTTGACCCGCGAAAAAGACCCCTGCATCTTCGCCTACTCGCAGCGCTTCACGGTTCCCGGCTCAAATACCGTCACCGAACGGCGCGGCTTCATCGCCCTCGGCGAACTCTCCGACTACGGCCAGGGAGTCGTCTTTCGCCACGAGCAGACGCTTGCCAAACCCATGTCGGACCGCCTCAGTTTGCTGCGCGCAACCCGCGGCCATTTCGGCCAGATTTTTATGCTGTATTCCGACCCCGCCCAGACTGCCGAGCGGCTGCTCTTTTCCAGCATCTCCAGCCCCGACATCGAAGTTACCGACGAGTTCGGCGTTTACCATCGGGTCTCCAGGATTAGCGATCCCGGTACCATCAACATTCTCTCCGCCGCCATGGACGACAAGAAGCTGATCATCGCAGACGGCCATCACCGCTACGAAACCGCCCTTCAATATTCCCGGGTTTACGCTCCCGCCCGCCACCTGAATACCGAACGCAGCTCGAACGCAGTTCGCCTGCCACCCTATGCCGAGTCGGCGGTGATGATGACCTTCGTCAACATGGACTCCGAAGGCCTGGCCATTCTACCTACCCACCGGGTCGTCTTCGGGCTGAGGAACTTTGCCGCGAATCGCTTTCTCGAAGACGCGCGACGTTATTTCGAAATCGAAGATCTCGGGACCATTGAACCCGAACAACTCGGCGCTCGCCTCGCAAAAGAAGGCCAGACGCAGACGGCTTTTATCGCCGTAACCCAAAACGGCCGCCATCTCTTAAAGCTGAAGCCCTCGGCCGTCAACGAGGCGCTGCAATTCATTCCCGAACGCCGGCGTCAACTCGACATCGTCCGTCTCCACTCGCTCGTGCTCGAACAGATCCTGGGCATCACCCCCGAAGCCATTCGTGAGCAAACCAACCTCCGCTACTTAAGGGACATCCCCGAGGCCGTCGAACAAATCGCCGAAAACCGCGCCGATATTGGCTTGCTGGTAAATCCCGTCACGCTGGGTCAACTCCGCGAGATCGCCTTTGCCGGCGACGTCATGCCCCAAAAGTCCACCGACTTTTATCCAAAACTGCTGAGCGGCCTGGCCATCTATGCCCTCGATTGATATCGAGGGGCAAGCACCGCCTATCCTCCGGACTACCGGTCTTCTGAAACGTCTCTGCTCTCCCGCCCATTCGGTGCTGATCGCGCTGTCTCTCACCACACCCGCCTGGGGTCAGGCGCCCCCACCGGCGCCTCCATTGGCTCCCCCTAGGCCAGAACTTCCAGCCCTTCCACCGACGCCGACCAATCAACCCTCCATCCAGGCAGCTTTCTCGGTGCTGATCGACGCTGCCCACGGAGGCGCCGACAGCGGGGCCCGCATTGCCAGCCAGCTGCTGGAAAAGGATCTGACCCTGGGGTTTTCCGTCCGTCTCCGTTCTGCTCTCGCCGCCCGCGGCATCACCGTCCTCACCACTCGCGAGTCCGATATCGTCCTTCCGGCCAACCAGCGCGCCGGCATCGCAAACCACACCCTTGCCTCCGCCTGTCTTCTCATCCACGCCACCGCCACCGGCAGCGGGATCCACCTGTTTACCTCCTCGCTGCCTCCAGCCAGCGTGCCGTCGGCCGCCGTGCTTCCCTGGCAAACTGCGCAATCTGGTTGGATAACCCGCAGCCTTCGCCTGTCCTCGGAGATCAATTCCGCCCTCGGACAAGCCGGCATCCCGGTTACTCTCGGTCGCGCCGCCGTGCGGCCGCTCGACAACCTCACCTGCCCGGCTGTGGCCATCGAAATCGCCCCGCTCGCCGCCTCGCCGGCCAACCAGGCTCTCCCCATTTCTGACCCTAAATATCAACAGCGCATCCTCGATGCCCTCGCCGCCGCCCTCCTCGAATGGAGCACCGACTGGAGACAGCAGCCTTGATTCCCCGCTACCAGCGCATCCTCTTCTGGATTCTGCTCTTCGCCTCGGTTGTCCTGGCCGCGGTGCTGATCCGGCTCAGGGAACGCGCCGCCGACCGGATCGCCAGTCGCGCTTACGAGCCGGAAAACGCCCCGCTCAGCGAACCGGTTGCCGCCCCGGACGAAGCCGCTACCCTGCTGGAGGCGAACGATCTGGACGGAGCCATCGCCCCCGTGACCCGCAATCTCGCCCTACCCCAAGAGACCGGAGCTCGCGCCCGCGTGCTGCTGCGCCAGCTGTTGGCCGACTACGCCGCTCCCGATTCCAGACATCGTCTCGCCGCCGGCCCGGGGGTCGAAGGAGTCTTTTTCATGCCCATTGCTGATTCCGGCAAAATCGGCCCCAGCTCTGCAGCCAAAGACGAACAAACCGCCGTGGTCAACCTCACCAGCGCCTTCGCTGAAAACCACCCCTCTGGCATCGAAGCTGAAACCCTCACCCTGCTCTCAATTCTCGCTACGCTCCACCAGAATTTCCCCGCTGTTCAGCAAGTCCGCTTCCTGGTCGACGGCCAGCCCAGAGACACTCTGGCCGGCCACGCCGACCTCACCCGCACCTATCCCGCCGCCGAAGGCGCAGGTCGCTAAGCGGCGTTAGGACGACTGCATGGGCAGTAATAAACTATTGCAAGCACCCGCGAACCGACCGATGAAAACCCCGCTCACTTACGAAAGCCAAACCCCATCATGAAAATCGGAGTCTTCGATTCCGGCGTGGGCGGACTTACCGTCCTCCGCGCCCTGCTTCCCCGTATTCCAAACGCCGAATACCTTTATCTCGGCGACACTGCTCGCCTGCCTTACGGCTCGAAATCCCAGGCCACCATTGCTCGCTATGCCGTCTCCAGCTCCCAATTCCTCATTGACCAGGGCTGTGAATTCCTGGTCATCGCCTGCAACACCGCCAGTGCCCTCGCCTTGAACGAAATCAACCAGACCGCCGCGCCCCACGGCGTCCCGGTCGTGGGCGTCATCGCTCCCGGGGCCGCTGCTGCCTCAGCGGGCAGCATCACCCGAGACGCGCTCGTCATCGCCACTTCCGCCACCGTCCACAGCCACGCCTACGCCAGCGCCTGTCTGTCGCACCAGCTTCGCGCTCTCGAAAAAGCTTGCCCGTTGCTCGTGCCGCTGGTCGAAGAAGGTTGGATCGACCACCCGGTGACCGCAGAAATTGTGCAAATCTATCTTTCCGAGCTCCGCACCGCAGCCACGGAGGCAGGCTCCACCCCCGACACCCTGGTCCTCGGCTGCACTCACTATCCGCTGCTCCGCGCAGTCATCGAAAACGTCGTCCGCCAACTCTGGCCCGCTAGTCCTCCCCAAGTCATCGACTCCGCCGAAGCTGCCGCTCTCCAAGTCCAGGCCCAGCTCCACGTCAATGGTCCCAAGACTCGCCCGGGCCCGGGCGAAATGGCCCCTTGTAGGTTTTTTGCCACCGACTCGGTGACCAAGTTCTGCGACCTGGGAAGCCGATTCCTCGGCCAGCCCATCGACGAAGTTCAGCTCGTCGACCTCGGAGGCTGATATCCTGATCGTTCGCGACCCGTGTCCTGAATGTGTCCGGGTATCACGGTGATACCCAGGTCTCGCATGAGACCTGGACTTTTCCCGAGGAAATGTTCTAAGGAGTAACACCATGCTCAATCTTGAAGGCCGCGTCGCCGTAGTCTTTGGCCTTGCCAACAAACGCAGCATAGCCTGGGCCATCGCCCAGAAGCTCCACGCGGCCGGAGTGAACCTGGCCATCAGCTACCAGAACGAGCGTCTCCGCGCCGACGCAGAAGACCTCGTAACCGAGCTCCCCGGCGCACAGCTCTTCCAGTGCGACGTCTCGATCGACGCCGACATCGACCGCGTCTTCGTCGAACTCAAAGAACGCTACGGCAAGCTCCACGTCCTGGTCCATAGCATCGGATTTGCCCCCGCCGACACCATGCAGAATCCCTTCTCGGAGACCTCCCGCGAAAGCTTCCGCATCGCCCAGGACGTCAGCGTCTATTCGCTCATTGCCCTGGCTCGTGGAGCAGCGCCGCTGATGACCGACGGCGGCAGCATCATCACCCTTACGTACTACGGGGCAGAAAAGGTCTTTCCCCGATACAACGTCATGGGCGTCGCCAAGGCAGCGCTCGAAGCCTCAGTCCGCTATCTTGCCGCCGATCTGGGCAAACGAAACATCCGCGTCAATGCCATCTCTGCCGGCCCTATCAGAACGCTCGCCGCTCGCGGCATCGGCAACCTCACCGATATGATGAAAGCCCACGCCGAGCGCTCTCCCCTCAATCGCAATGTCGAGCAAGCCGAAGTCGGCGGCGCTGCCCTCTACCTGGCCTCCGACCTCAGCAGCGCGGTCACCGGAGAAACTCACTTCGTCGATTGCGGATACAACGTTATGGGTTTCTGAGGTGCGAGGTAGGAGACCCGCGCGGGATGGCCAAGTCGTGCCATAGAAATTGCCTTTTCCGTCGAAATTAGGCCTCCCGGCGGATCTAACCCGTGGCCTCGGTATGGAAGCTATGCAAAACCTCCTCGGTCCAGCCTCCGCCCTCCTGTGGCTTCAACTCGAATACCGTGGCATCTCCCTGAGCCCCCCATATGCGGTCTCTCCGTAGAGATTGCCGGAGCCATCGAAGGCCAAACCACTCGAGGAGTTGGCCCCGTCGTCTCCGCGCCCAAAATTGTGCACCACCGCCCAGGTCTATACTCCCCCTCCTTGGGGGCTCAACTCGAAAGCTATTCCGTTGCCGTAGGCGCCTCGACCAGCCAGAGTTCTCATAGTATCGATGCACGTTTTCGACTCCAAAGGAGTCAATCGCCTCCTCCGTCGAGGCGCCATCCGGCCCGGGGCTCGTTGGCCGGGACAAAGCTATAGGCAGGATTTCCCCATTTTGGTTATCTTTTCCTCACATCAACAAGTATTGCCACGCGGTAAACACGATCTTACCCCTCACGCTAACCTTCTCGCACGAGATGTGATGAAAGTCATTGCCAACTGTTATCTCGCAAGGCTAGGATTTGCCCTGTAATTGAAGCAACCACCGCAAACAATTCCAGTTCCAGCTCCAGGTATGAAGTCGTTCCCTCTAAATCTCGACCAGCTCAAGAATCCTTGGCCGAATGGCCATTGCATGGAGTGATTGTCTATGGCGTGGTATGCCTATTGCATCAGCGAAAAGCAGGCTTTTCCCGATCTTCTTCGTCACCGCAAACCAGTTCCGCTCGAAGCCGTGACGGGCATTGCAGGAAATCAGGTATTTCTTTATCCAGCCAGTGATTTAGCCGTAATAGTAAGCGAACACGATCCCGCAGAACCTCTCGTTCAAAAGTCGGCCGTCGACCATGCCAAAGTCATCGCGGACTGCTTCAAAATGTCCACCGTTCTTCCCTTCCGCTTCGGCACCGTCTTTTCCGACGACGAAGCCCTTCGCCGGTCGGTACGCTCCAACCAGCGGCAGTTCCTCACCAACCTCGACCGCCTCCGCGGCAAAGCCGAAATGCACCTCAAAGTCGTCGTTGACGATTGTTGTCGCGAACAGGACAAGCCAATCCTACTGAACCGCGTCGGCAAGGAGTACCTCACCAGCCTCCGCGAAAACGCCACCCAGCAGCGCGAACGCCAGACCAGGGCCCGCGCCGTTTCAGTCCAAATGCACCGCATGTTTGCCCCGCTCGACGAAGAAATCACTTGTAAACGTGACGGCGCCGGCAAGATGTTCCTCGACATTGCCCACCTGATCGATCACAAGTGCATCGAGCGCTACCAGAACCGCTATTCCACCGCCTCGGTTCAATTGAAAGACTGCCAGATGCAGCTTTCCGGCCCCTGGCCGCCCTACCACTTCGTCCACCGCCAGTCCCGCGTCCCTGCTTATCCCACCCCGGCCCCGAGCAGGGTCGCCATCCCCGCCTAGGCTTTCCAGCCGCTACCGAAAGACCCGATTTCTACCGAAATCGGGTCTTTCTTTGTTTAGCGCGAAGTGGGCGCACCGAAGTTGGCTGGAGCCGATGTACATTTGCTCTAACTGAGGTGGTTGCAGGTGAAACGGGCCTCTGCATTCCTTCTTCTTGCCTCCTGCCTTCCTCTCTACGGGCAAACCTCCATCTCCGACCGGGACAATCTGGAACGCACCGACTTCGACCCTCCATATTCCGACCTTCCGACTTACACGGCCCACTGGAAATCGGCCATCGACAGCAATCCGAACGACACCAAAGTTTTCTTGCACGCGCTTTCCGTTCTTCACGCGGTCGATGTTCAGGTGCCCTTTCTATGCTCGGCGAGGCTCCGAACACTCCTGCCAACCTATCCGCAGTTTGCCGTTCAACTCGCCGTCTACTAACTAACCCAGTTCATCGTCAGCCAGTCGCAACAAACCGCCCCCGCACCGGGGAGTCAGGACCATAGCGCCTTCACCACTGTCATTCACTCCAATGACCCCGCAGTGATCGGCTTGACTGGCCAACTGCTCTATGGAATCGCCCCGGTAGACGGAAAGACTGAAGCCCATCTTCCCCAGGCTGTGGCCTTGTTGAAAAAGGCCACCGCACGCCAACCCTCTCCAACGGTAAGCCGGTCAAGGTCTTGACCGTCATCCATCTGAACTACACCGCTGATGTTCAGCCGCACTCCAGCGGCGGAGCAGTCGTGGGAGGGATACTGGGTGGCCACGATTCCGCCGGTACGGCATGAGACCCAAGCTCTATGCTGAACAAAATAGTGGTGGAACCGGGAGTGATGGCAGCCAACCTGCTCTCCAAAGCCCCACGTGTTTACCCGGCTATCGCCAAGGCGGCGCGAATCCAGGGAACCGTCGTGCTTCAGACGCACATATCGAACGCCGGACTGATCGATGCCCTTCAGGTTGTCTCCGGGCCTCCTCTTTTGCAACAATCCGCCATCGACGCGGTCAAGACCTGGCGGTACAAGCCTTTCCTCCTTAACGGCATACCTATGCCGGTAAGAACTCAAGTGAACGTCGTCTTCGCGCTTCAGGACAAGCCGGCATCCACTCTCCCGTCCAACCCAACTGCGCAACCGCAGTAATGGGCGCGCCAACCGCCTGGCTGAATCTGCGCGAGCGACGGATGATTGCATCCACAACTCCGGGTTCCCATCCTTGAAGACGCTCTTCTTTTTGTTGTGAAGTGAAGGGTGGGATCAACGACTCCGCCCTTCATGCCAGCCGTCGAAAATTGGACTTCAGCGCCCCACTACGAACAAGCTCAACAGTGAAGCCGCAACGCGGGCGCCTGCTTTCCAGAATAAAAAACCTTCAAGCCAGAGTGTGCATTCGAAAAAATCATCGCAAAGCAATGACCAACTCGAACCGCGCCGACGACTTGGGCTTCCCGATTTGAAATGCTGAACGGCGTTGCCGCGCGATCGAGGGCTGCGTTCTCGCCAATGGTCGCCATCGGCGAGGGAGGAGTGGCGGCCATACACTTCATCTAACTCTGCGTGCCCCATCCTTCGCGACACTCTTGTTTTTTGTCGTGAAGGGTGGGATGAACCAGGACTACTCTGCTCGCAACGCCTCGACTGGATTTACCGACGCCGCGCGACGCGCCGGAAAGTAGCTCGCCAGCATTGCACAGATCCCCAGCACCCCCGCAACCGCTGCCAGCGTCGAAGCATCCCATGCCGTCACTCCAAACAACAGGCTGCGAATCGATATCGCCGCGCCAACTGAACAAGCCAGCCCCGCTGCGATCCCGAACAAGGTCAACCACCCCGCCTCTTTCAGGATCAGCCGGTAGACCGAAGCCCGCTGCGCGCCTAGCGCCATCCGCACCCCAATCTCCCGCGTCCGTTGGCTCACCGAATACGCGATCACTCCATAAAGCCCGACCACACCAAGAAGCAAAGCCAGCCCCGCAAATCCACCCACCAGCCACGCTGCCGTACGATGTATATATGCGGTCGGAGAGTCATTCATGCGCTGCACCATCGTGGCTTCATCCGCCGTGCCAATCCCCGGATCGATCTTGCGAATCACCGCGTCGATTGCCGGCAGCGCGGACGCCGCATCCTGCGAGGTCCGCGCGACCACTCCGAAGTAGGTATCGGTGCTCTGCTTGAAGGGCTGATACTCGGCCGGCAATGTGTCCGTGTCCAGCGAGCTTTCTCGCACGTCGTCGACGATGCCCACAATCGTTCGTATCGATTTCGGGGTGAGCTGGGTATCGCCAATCCGCTTGCCGATCGGATCCTCGCCCGGATAGTACTTCTTCGCCAACGACTGGTTGATCACGATTTCTAACGGCTTGGATGCATCATCGCTCTCCTTGAAGAAGCGTCCGCGAATCAGCTTCGCCTGCAAAGTCTCGAAGTAGTTTACGCTCACATCGCGCGTATTCACTTCGTTGTGGGTCCCGTCATACGGCCGCCCCTCAAATCGGATCCAATCGGTATTGCCATTCCCGCTCAAGGGCAGCATGTTCTCGACGCCAACTGACTTCACTCCCGGCAGCGCCGCCACCTGCCGGAGGATTTCCTGCTCCACGGCGATTACCTGGGCGTCCTTTGAATACGCTGCATCCGGCAGCGCCACCTGAACCGTTGCCAGGTTGTCAGGCTGAAAATTCAGCTCTACATGCAACAACCGGTAGACGCTCTTCCCCAGCAATCCCGCAGCCACCAGCAACACCATCGCGATGGCCAGCTCCAGCACCACGAGGTTCGCGCCAAAACGCCGCCATAATGTCCCCGCCGAACCTCGGCCGCCCTCGGCCAGCCCATTCCGCATCTCTGCGCCGGAACCGGAGGACGCCAGCCGCAGAATCGGGGTCAGCGAAAACAGCGCCGCCGCCAGCACCGAGATCCCCACCGCGAAGGCCAGCACCCGGCCGTTCAGTCCTATGCCGATCAGGCTGGGCATCCGGCTGATCACATCCTTGGAGATAAGCCGCGACAGCACCTGAATCCCACCGCCGGCGGCTGCCGCACCCAGCAGACTTCCCATGGCCACCAGCACCAGCCCCTCGGTGAACAGCTGCGCCGCAAGCCGCGCCGGCGAAGCTCCCAATGCGCCGCGCACCGCGATCTCCCGCTTCCGGCTCTCCGAACGCACCAGCAGCAGGCTCGAAACGTTCACGCAGGCAATCAGCAGCAGCAATGCTGCGCCCCCTAGCAGCGCCAGCAAAATCGGCCGGATGTCCCCGACGATCGCCTCCGACAGCGAGATCACGCTCGCCCCCTGGCCGCGGTTCGAATCTGGATACTGCCGCTCCAGTTGCTTCGCGATCGCCGCGATATCGGCCTGCGCCGCCTCGACCGAGACTCCATCTTTCAGCCTCGCCATTCCATAAAGGTCGTGGCAGCTCCGCCTTTGACTGCAAGGATCGTCGGGATACAGCGCCGCCCAGATCTGCGCGTTTCCCCGCGGCGCAAATTGAAAACTTGCCGGCAGCACGCCGATTACGGTCATCGGAACTCCGCTCAGCGAAACCGTCTCCCCAATCACGTTCTTTCGTCCGCTAAACCGCTCCTGCCACGCCGAATAACTGAGGATCACCGTCTTGGGCGCGCTCGGCTGGTCTTCGCCAGCATAGAAATCGCGACCCAGAATGGGTGCGACCCCCAAGGTTCTGAAGAAGCCATCGCTCACTCGCGCCCCCGGCACCGGCTCCGTTCCGGTTGGAGTACGCAGCAAATAGCCCGTCCCGGTATAGACCTCCAACGAAGCGAAGACTTTATTCATCCGCTTCCAGTCCAGATAATCCTGATAAGAAAGGTTAGCGCGCCCAAAGGTTGCGACCGTCTCGGTCGGCGCGACCAGCCGGTTGGGGTCCGCATACGGCAGCGGCTTGATCAACGCCGCGTCGACAAATGCGAAGATCGCCACGCTCGCGCCAATCCCCAGCGCCAGCATCAAGACCGCCGTCAATCCGAATCCGGGATTCTTCTTCAATTGCCGAAAAGCAAACCGCAAATCCTGCATCAACATGGCGAAAAACTCCCGGGATGGGCAGCTGCATCTCAGCGGCCAGTATTTTGCGGCCGTAAGTGGCTGACAAATAAGCGCGGAACCCGCGACGCTCGCGGCCGGCGTGTCCGGAAGCGGCATCCGGCTGTTCAGAAATGAACGATTCGCGCAGCGAGCGGCCCCGGTGGTGGACTTGGTGAAGTTCGGCAGTAGGAAACTGAAAGCCCCCGAAATCACGCCAAGAAGGGATGTCCCAATTTCACCGCCAAGTTTCATATTGGGACGCTACAACCAAGAACACTCTTGGACAGGCGAGACAAGTCAGAGGGTCGTTAGCGCCATGGAGCCGAGCGGTTCGAACAAGCACGAGGTACGACCATGAAACTGCTTCATCTGCCCTGGATTCCCACCCTAGCCAACCTCTTCCCGAACCCTCTTCCGCTGCTGGGCGGCGCCCTCCTTTGCGGTTGGCCTGAGATCGTTGGGGCGCAAAGCGTGAGCTTTGCCGGCGCGGCTAACCACCCTGCCGACCAACGGAATATCTGAACCTGACGCAGCTGCCGTGGACCGCCGAGGAGACCTGTTCACCGGCGAATTTCTCGGGGTAGTGATGGAATTGCAGCGGACCGGAGCCGGCAGCGGCCGATCTGTCGGGAAGCTACTGCAGCCGGTTCAGAAAGGAACAACCGGGCGTCTCGATTCCGCTCTAACTCATTGCAGGATCAACCGCATCCCCACAAAGTCCAGCGTCAGGGCATGGGCCTTTAAAAAGTCGTTGCCGGCCATTCCATCTACGTGGAAGCCCCAGGCGTTTTCCCACGGGAACGGCCCGTCATAGATTCCCGAGACGTTCTTCTCAGTAACCTCGCCCAGCGAAAAACTGGTCACCGAATAAGGGATCGTGATCAAGTGTCCGCCGCCACCCAGTCCGGCCTCAGCCTTGCCGCGCTCCAGCGTGATTCCCGCCGCTTTGATGGCCGATTCCGCCAGCTTCACCCCTGCACCGGCTAACCCGCTGTCCACGAAAAACAGTGACGAAGGAATCGCCTGCACCTGGCCCCAGGTCACCATAAAGTGGTCTCCTGCCATCCACATCGGCATCACTGCACGCTTTCGCCGCGGCGAAGCCTGCGACTGGGCGTCGAATGCCTTCAGGTCTGCCGGCGTCTTGCGCCGAAGCACCAGTTCCCCGGCCGGATAATCGATCGTCGCGAGAAATTGATAGAGGATTCCCGTTCCCACGCATCCATCTACCTGTGGCACCCCAAATGCTCCCGACATCGACCGCAGCGGAAGCATGCCCACCGGCACATTCTTGAGCGTCCAGTCTCCCAGGGTGACCGAATCCACCCGCCCGTTTCCCACCAACGCCGTCTGCCCGCCAGAGAAGAGGCCCGGCACCGAGCCCATGGTCTTCACCCCTAGTTCCCGGGCAAACTGGGTGTCCAGCAGCAGCTCGGATCCCCCCGTATCGAGAAAGAAAATCGCCTCCCTGCCGCCGTTCACGCGCACCTTCAATAGCGGCAGCGGCTCTGCCTTTACAAACTTCAAGCGGGTGATCTGTCCCGGCCCGTGCAATTCGTAGGGAATCTGCCCGGCAAAGCTCTTCAGCTTGGCGACATTGAGCGAAGCGTAACTCTGCTTGACCGCTGCGGCTTCAACGTCCGCGCTCCCTACCGCACCGCCCGCATCCGCAAATTTGCCCTCGCGATACAAGGCCTCTGCCAGGATGATCTTGGCATTGGTATCTCCAGGCTTGAGCACCAACGCCCGATGCGACCAGTCGATCGCCCTGTCCAGTTGATTCGAAAGCAATGCAATGTTAGCCAGCTTCAAAGACGCCGGGTAGCTCCTCGCATCGGTCTTGGCAATTTCCGAATAGATCTTCTCCGCTTCAACAAACTGTCCCGCTTGATACAAGCTGTCTGCCGGGCCAATACCTGGTTGCTGCGTCAAAGCGGGGGCCGCCATGAAAGCGGCAGCGGCGAATGCGCTGAAGAGGGTTTTGGCACCAATCATGGAAGCTCCTGAAGGGCTTCTCCTCAATCCAGCCACTCACTATGCGCACCGGCGGGACGGCGGAGACCAACGCGGATCGACGTTGCGAGAGCATTTTCACTTCCGATGCTGAGAAGCCCATAGGTCGGTTCGTGGCTCTTCCCCAGAAAACGCCACAGCCCCGCAACTCTCGGTTGTAAAGACTAGCGAACGTGCTCTAATTCACCGCCGAGATGTTCTTTTTGCGGCTCAACACGCTTCCGACTTTTACCCGCGACGCGCTGGACGCGTGGTCGATCTTCCGCCAGAAAGCAACAAAATAATCGACCGCAGAGATAATCGAAACCACCACCATGAAGTAGATCGCGGTGATCGCGGTCGGATATACCCACAACGTAAACCACCCGAAATGCCACTCATACCAGCGATGCGCCAGGATCGACGCCACCACCGAAACGATCTGGATGATCGTCTTGAGCTTGCCCAGATTGCTGGCCTCGATTGTGAATCCCTCCGAGCTAGCGATCGAACGTAGCCCACTGACCAGGAACTCGCGCCCAATCACCAGCACCGCGATCCACGGCTTCATCACATGCGGGTTGTAGCTCACCAGGCAAATGAAGGCGGCGCTGATCATCAGTTTGTCGGCCAGCGGATCCAGCAGCATCCCGATGGTCGTAATCTGCCCACGCCGCCGCGCCAGATAACCATCCACGCCATCGGTGATCGATGCCGCGATAAACACCAGCGAAGCAATAATCTCCTGCTGCCCGTACGACGCATCGTGAAATGGAAAGGAAGGCGAGAGCAGCCAGATCAGCACCGGCACGCTGACGATGCGGCTCAACGTAATGGAGTTGGGGAGATTCACACGCTGCCCTTTGCGGGGAGTTCGGCGCTCAACTGTATTAGAGCATCTTTTAGGGGCGAGCGTGTGCCTTTCTGACGAACCGGCCGGGCCACATCCTGCAACCACGCGGGGCTCATCCCACAGTCAGGTCGCCATCGAAGCCCGGCGCGGATTCAACAAATCCGGCGCACATGATACTCATCGAAGACCTGCTCACGATCGCCAGGTCCTCGGCAAACGCCTGCGCGATCAGCATCCGATCAAATGGGTCTTGGGGTGCGCCCGGCAGCAGCCCGGCGCGCCGGCCGTGCTCGACAGTGATCGCAAGCTCTTCAAAACCCAGTCCCTTGCCTTGATGCGAATCTGGTGGGCAAACTTCGCACCCCCCGGCAACTTCCGCGAACGCACTTTGGTCGTCAACGGCCAGGCCGAGGCCGCACTGACCAGCACTTCATTGTCGCAAAGGAGAATTGCATTCTTTGCCGCCTCAGACAGCTTGGGGTTGTCAAAGGCAAACCAGATCAGCGCGTGAGTGTCTAAAAGGACCCGTACGACTGGTTCCAAGCCTCAAGCTCGTCGTCGGGAAGAGGCTCGAAAAACTCTGGCCCGAGTTCAAAGCCCTCGTCTTGGTAGAGTCCAAGTGGACGCATCCGCAGAGCGGGTATCACTCCCAACAGGAGGCGCACCACCGGGTGCTTCCCGCGGGCAATAATGATCTCTTCACCGCGGTCCGCGCTTTCCAGCAGCTTTGAAAGATTCGTCTTGGCTTCGTGAACGGTAAAGATCTGCACCATGGGGCTCCCGAGTTAGCTAAACCCAGTAAGATAACTCAGGTGAGAGTTTCCAGGAGAACCTCCACTTCAGCCCAGCTTGGCGAAGAAATCCTTCATCCGCGCCACGCCCTCATCCACATCCTCATGGGTCACGGCATAGGACAGGCGGATATGCTGCTGGGTCCCAAACGCTTCGCCCGGAACCGTCACCACATACGCCTCATGCAGCAGCCGTCCCGCCAGTTCTAAAGCCGTCTGCGAACCCGGCTTTCCCAGATAAGTCGATACATTCGGATACACATAGAAAGCGCCTTCGGGTACCGTGCAGGTCAGCCCCGGAATCGTCGCCAGCCCCGCCAGCACCCGGTCGCGCAGCTTCAGATAGTCGGCTCGCATCTCCAGTACACAATCTTGCCGCCCCGTAAGGGCTGCAACCGCCGCTTTCTGGACAAAATGCGCCGTCGAACTGGTCGACTGGCTCTGCAGCTTGCTCATCGCGGCAATAATCGGCTGCGGCCCCAGCGCAAAACCCGCGCGCCAGCCGGTCATTGCATAGGTCTTCGACAGCGACCCGGCGACGATCACATGCTCCTTGGCCTCGGTAAATGATCCCCCGCTCACCAGCGCGCCGTTGTACTGCAGGTACACATAGCATTCGTCGAGGATGATATAAATCGCCCGCTCATGCGCCAGCCGGACGATCGCCTCCAGATCCGCCGGAGACACCACCGAACCCGCCGGATTCGACGGCGAATTCAAAATGATCGCCTTGGTGCGCGGAGTAATTAGCCCCTCCACCGCTTCTGCCGTAATCCGAAAATTCTCCGCCTCATCGGTCTCCAGATAGACCGGCTTGCCGCCGCCGTACTGGATGATGTCCTTGTAAGAGACCCAGTACGGCACCGGCAGGATCACCTCGTCGCCATGCTCCACCAGCACCTGCAGAGCATTGAAGAGCGCCAGCTTGCCGCCGGTCGTGAACACCGCCTCGTCCGGCGAATAACTCGAGCTGAAGTCGCATGCATGGCGCTCGACGATCGCCTTCCGCACTTCGGGAATGCCGGAGACGATGGTGTAGCGCGTGAAGTTCCCCTCGATTGCCGAAATCGCGGCGTCCTTGATGTGCCGCGGAGTCGCAAAGTGCGGTTCGCCGGCGCCAAAATCCACCAGCCTGGCGCCCTGCGAGCGCAGCTTCGCCGCCTCGGCGGTTACCGCCATCGTCGCGGAAACTTCAATCCGGCCAATGCGGTCGGTCAATATCTTCTGAGCAGTCGGAGTGGTTGCCATAGCTCTATCTTTTCAGATTTTCCCGAGAAACGCGGAAAAGATGAGCGAGAAATCTTCCATCCCGCATCTTAGGTAGAAAACCCAGCCGCGGCGAATTCATCGGGAAATCGCATCGTGCTCTTGGCTTCTGGTCGCCGCTCTGATACACCGTAATCAGACGCTCTGCTGCAACCCTGCATCGCTCTGCCAGGCTCCCCAAGGAAAACGCCCAGGAAAGGACCTTTCCCGTGACCCTGTTGCTGCTCCAGATGTCCATCGTACTGTTGGTTGCCTTGGCTTGCGGCCTTCTCGCCCGCAAGCTCGGCCAGCCGCGCGTCATCGGGGAGATCATCGGCGGCATTCTGATCGGCCCCTCCGTCTTTGGACGCTTTGCTCCGCACCTTTCCGCGGAGCTCTTTCCCCAGTCATCGCTGGCGCAACTGGAACTTCTCTCGACTGTCGGCCTTGTTCTGTTCCTCTTCCTGATCGGTATGGAGCTCGATTCCGCACATCTGCACCGCCAGCGGGCGACCGCCCTTGCCGCTGGTGGTATCAGCATTGTGCTACCCTTCGCCATGGCCGCCCTGTTAGCGCATCCGCTGCGGGTTCGCTTTGCTCCGCATGGCATCGGCAACCTGCCGTTTGTCCTCTTTCTCGGAATCGCCATGAGTATCACCGCCTTCCCGGTACTGGCCCGCATTCTGGAAGAGCGAAACCTCCAATTGACACCGCTCGGAACCACCGCCATACTCTGCGCGGCCGTCCAGGACGTGGTTGCGTGGAGCCTGCTCGCCGTCGCCCTGGCGCTGATCGGCGAGGCCGGCGGCCCGCTCTCACTTCCGCTTCGTTTGCTCGGACTGGTCGTTTATCTGTTCATCATGCTCGGCATCATTCGTCCGCTCGCCGCCCGGCTGGTGCGCCGCCGCCACAGCCCCGAACTTTCCCTCGAACTCCTCGGCCTGGTCGTTGCCGGGGTCCTGCTCTCCGCCGCCGCCACCGACAAAATCGGCATCCACCCGCTCTTCGGAGCCTTCCTCGCCGGCGTCTGCTTCCCCCGCATCGAACACTGGAAGATCGCCATCCGCGAACGCCTCGATATGCTGGTCTCGGTCCTCTTGTTGCCGCTCTTCTTCGCCCTCACCGGCATGAGGACCCGCTTCGACCTGCTGAACGGCTCCGCTATGTGGGTATGGGCCGGAATCGTCCTGGCCGCCGCCATTTTAGGCAAAATGGGAGGCGCCGCCATCGCCGCCCGCTGGACCGGCCAATCCTGGCGCGACGCCATCGCCCTCGGAGCCCTGCTCAACACCCGCGGCCTCGTCGAGCTCATCGTTCTCAACATCGCCTACAACGTTGGCGCCTTCACACCGACGCTCTTCACCATGATGGTCGTCATGGCCCTGGTCACCACCATGTGCACCGCGCCGGTGCTGAATCTGCTGGGTATTAAGGACGGGAAGGCTAAAATAACCTCGCACCAGCATGCGCACGCGTGACCTGAAGAGAAGTTGCTTCACCCTCGACGTATGGACAAGGTGCGGGCCCGAGGCAGAAATGCATTGCAGTGGCCCCTACAGCAAAGATCCAAAGTCCTACGCTCGTTCCTGCATTCCTGTCAGCGGATGAGAGAGTCGACTCTTATCCCAAGCCATTGCACTGGCTAGCGATGGTTGCTGCATTTCACCGTTGCCAGTGCGGCGAGGCCGAGACAATACAGCGAATTCAGAACCAGAGAGTCCGGTCGCCTCGGCAATGTCCCGCCCTACGCGACTGAGCACATCCTCGTGCACGAGCAATCAAGGCGTGCCACCCGTGTAGCTTCTATGGAGATGAAAGCCCTTATAGTCATGCCGATAGTAGGCGTATCCGGCGAATCCATCTGAGGCTGACCAGACAACTACCGGTGCTACGATGGTCGATATGTCAACCATCGCCAGTGGGGTTTCGCGCGAAAGTGAAATCGAATGGGATCGCGACCTGCACGCCTGGCTCTGCGGACTGGAGGACAATTCTTCTCTCTTTCAGCCCGAACAACTGCGGGAGCGCCTGATCGCGCTGGACGACCTCGATGCCGGCTTTGGGGGTATCGATTCGGAGGATTCCACGACGTGTGTCGATTCACGAGTTCATAAGCGTGCGAAAGCGCTCAGGACGCAACTCGAAGCCGCCAATGCGGAACTCTACCAGTCGGTGCGCTCGGAGATAATTCGCGGCGGTCAACCGAGTCTGCTTCTTCAGTTGCTTCAGAATCCAGCGAACCAGAGGGAAACTCAAATCTCATTGCCTGGCTTGGGCTACGACTGCCGGGACGAGTTGTTCAGCGGGGTTCTTCAGCTGTGCGAACCGAGCGAACAGAACCTTCAGCTGTCACCGGAGATGGTGGCTTATCAGCCAACGCCGGTGCGCCATATTCTCGAACTGATTGCATCCACAGCGTTTTCAGAAGATGACATCTTTGTCGATCTCGGATCAGGATTGGGCCATGTGCCGCTTCTGGTGTCTATGGTGACTGATGCCCAGAGCCTTGGTATTGAGGTCCAGGCGACCTATGTCGCCAGTGCGCGGGGCTGCGCTCGAAGTCTTCACCTTAACCGCGTCCGGTTCATCCCGCAGGATGCGCGCGAGGCAGATCTGTCCAGCGGCACCGTTTTCTATCTGTACTCGCCTTTCAAGGGCTCAATATTGGCCGATGTGCTGAGCGCCCTGCGAGTCGAGAGCACACGCAGGTCCATCCAAATTTGTTCACTCGGGCCCTGCACCCGCACCGTTCAGGGTGAGACCTGGCTGCAGGCGAGGACACTGCCCGCTATGGGGCGCATTGCCGTCTTCGACTCTCAATGAACACCTGATCTCGAGTGCCGTATCAACAGTGTTCGGGCACGGAGCTGTGTGGATCGCCATTGCACTGAGCGACAGGTGCCACGCTGTGTCGCCGAAACGAGGGTTTCTGCACATCGGCCTTCCTGGGCAAAGCACCCCTATTTCCAGTTGCAACGACCAAGTTGAATCGCCCCTCACTGCCAGTAGGCCGCCGGACAGAGCCTCACCGCACGATTCTTGACGTTGCCAGGTGGGACTCCCCTAGTTTACTGATGCCCGGGCATCGCAGACCATTTCCGCTACCTCCGCTGCTGGTCCCTGCGATGCCGCTTCGCCCCGTTGATCGCTGGCTGGGCACGGCGAAGACCCTCGGCTGAGCAGCATCAGGCCGGCGATGACGATGCCCACTCCAACGTAAGCCATCGCATGGATGCTCTCGTGGGCGAGCTTGCCCCAGAAAAGTCCCCAGATCGGCCCCAGGTAAGTGACCGAGGCGACGCGCGTCGGCGAGACCCGCTCCAGCAGAGTGTAGAAGAGCAGATACGCGACGCCGCTTCCCAAGATGCCGAGCGTAACCGCTGCCGCGAACGAGGCCGGCTGTATCGCAGCGGGATGAGGGCCCAGAAGCGCGACCGGAAGCACCATCAGGCCGGCGAGACTTAGCTGGGTTGTCGCCAGGCCGATCGGGTCAAGGCCGGCAAGGCGCGACTTGGCAAGCACTGTGGCGATCGCATAGGCCGCGCTCGCGAAGGCGATGAAGCCCGCGCCGAGCAGGTAATCGTGCCGCGATGCGCTGCCCACCGTGGCGCCATGCGAGAAAACTACCAGGACGACTCCGAGGAAGCCTAGCACCACGCCGGGAAGTGCGCCCCCCTCGGCCTTCTTGCCCAGAAAACCCATGCCTAAGAGCAGCGTCCAGATGGGTGTGGTCGCGTTCAGCACCGCCGCGATGCTCGACGGCACCGAGCGCTCCCCAAGGGGAAAGAGAACGAACGGGATCGCATTGTTGAACAATGCCACCAGCAGCAGCACGACGATCAGCCGGACGGGCGGCAGCTTGCGCCGCTTCGCGAGCAGGACCGTCCATAGAAATCCCGCCCCGAACAGTAGCCGCAGCGATGCGACCCATGCTGGCGGAAAACTGCTGACGGCGATCTGAATGAGCAGAAACGAAGCCCCCCAGATTGCCGAAAGAAGCACCAGTTGCAAACCGTCGCGGAGTTTCATGGCTGCGTTTCCTCTGTCTTCGCACTACCTACCCGTTCAGAATCCCACCCCTTTGCCATCGTGTCCAACGATTTGTTTCGATGGAAAGCATCGATTTATGCGATAGTATGACGATGCTCGATCTTCGCGAGTTGAAGACCTTCCGCGCGGTCGCTGGGGAGAAGAGTTTTACCCGAGCCGCGAACCTACTGCACTATGCCCAGTCCAGCGTGACCGCGCAGATTCAGGCTCTTGAGGCCGACCTCGGAATTCCGCTCTTCGACCGGCTGGGACGGCAGATCGAGCTGACCGTCGCCGGTCGGCAACTCCTCGTCTACGCAGAAAGGCTGCTCGATCTGGCGGCGGAGGCGCAGCGCTCCGTCTGCAACGATGGCCAGCCGACAGGAACACTCACCGTACTCGCACCGGAAACACTGCTCGCCTATCGCCTGCCCGAGCTTCTCAAGCGCTTTCAGTCGCAGTATCCAGGAATCCATCTTTCGCTCTCCGCCGTGGAGAGCTGCTCGATGAGCGACGACATCGAGCCCAGCGTCGACATCGCCTTCTCGTTGAATGCTCCCCTGCGCGCGCCGCATCTGGTGGTGCAGCGGCTTCGCGTCGAGCCCATCGTCCTGGCGGTCGCGGCAGGACACCCGCTGGCGGGAAAGAAGAAGCTCAAGGCCGAGGCCATCGGCGCTGAGCAGGTGCTGGTTAACGAACGCGCCTGTAGCTATCGCGCGCTCTTCGAACGTACGCTTCGCGCGGAGGGGGTGTCGGCCGTCCGGTCGCTCGAATTCCTCAGCGTGGAGGCGATGAAGCAATGCGCGCTGGCATCCATGGGCATCGCGGTGCTGCCCGAGGTTGTCGTTCATCGTGAGCTCAAGCAGGGACTGCTGGTGGCGCTGGACTGGCCCAGCAAGCCGATCGTCGTCTACACCCAGCTCTATCGCCATCGCGATAAGTGGATGTCGCCGATCATGTCCGCGTTCTGGAATCTGGCGGTGGCAACCTGCGCGGCAAAAGACAAAGAGATGCGATAGCAAACTCAGAAACGAACGATTCTAACCAAGTGAGGTTCCCTCCGCCCGTGGCCTTTCCCCTAAGAAAGACCACAGGCGGAGACCTACCGCTAGACCGCTACCATTCAGGGAAACTGAACACCGGCGTAGTAGGGCTGGCCCAGTTGGAAGGTTGCGACATCCGCAACCTGTTATTGGCTTCAACGACATAGTAGTAAGTCGTCGACGGAGTTAGCACGCTATCTACATAAGTGACCGCACCAGGAAGAAGCTATAGATCTTTTCTGAACTTGCCAGGTCATTTCCGATCTTGTCGGCGAGGAGAAGCGAGCCGTTCATGGGATGAGACTAGCTCTTAAGACCCTATTACTTCGGCGTCCCATCTCCATTCACCACTTCCTGCCGCGTCCACGTCCCGGGCAGCACGCCATTCGGATTGGCCAGCCCATCGCTGGTCTGGTAACCCACCTTCCCCGTGTTATCCACCCAGGTGTAGTTATAGGCGCTCGAAACCTTGTTCGTCGCCCCCGTATTGGGATCTCGCACCGTCTGCTGATTCAGCGCATAGTCCACAATGTTCGAGGTCGACGTCGACCGCGCCTGCATCGCCTGGTTGGCCCGCGCCCTGGACATATCCGTCCCCCGCTGCATAGTCGACAGGAACTGCTCATGCATCCGCTGGTTGGTCGCCTGGCTCTGCATGAACTGCTGATGGCTCGCCGCCTGCTGCGCCTGGCTCGCCTGGAACTGCGCCTGACTGTTCGCCATCGCGGTCTGGCCCATCTGGTTGATCATCCGTATGTTCTGCTGCGTTTGCTGTTGGAGCCTCGCGCTCCAAGCCTGCGTCCAAGCATCCTCCTGCTTCGCCCCTGCCGGCTCCAGCATCTTCACCGCAGCGTCCAGTTGCGCTTCCGGCGCGTGAATATACCGTACTGTCGCCGTGCACTGATAGGCCCTGTACGGCGGTCCGCTGAAACCCGGCGGCCTGCGGTGATTGGCCGCCGAGCAGTATGTGGAGGCGGTCATCAGCCCCTTCATCGTAAAGCTGCCGTTGGAGTAGCGCACGAACGCCCGACCGTCCTCCCGCCGCTCATCCGGCGGCTGCATTCCATTCGCCCGATACTTGGCTGCATTGGCCGCCTTGTTTTGTTGGAACGTCTGCTGAATCTTGTCCAGATCGGCCGCCGGAACCGGGTCATCACCAACATATTCCACGCCCATCATCTGGGAAATCTTCTTCAAAAATTCCTGCACCGGCAGGTACTCTTCCAGCGGCAGGCAATCGTGATTGACGTCGCGAGTCGGTTGAGCGCCCGGACCTTCCTGCCACGTCCAGTCCATCCGCGGCAGCCGCTCCAGCACCGTCAGCCCATCCGGACTCGTCGCTCGAAAAACCGGAAACGCGATCGCCGAGCAACTCGTTCCCTGAATCATCGCGCCCGCAAAATGCCACGTTGCCGGCACCACAACTGAAAACGCCGTCATCCCGAGCGTCGGATCGTCGATCGCCTCAAGCCTCATTCCCGGCGGAGGTGCACCCCGATACCCGTCCTGTGCGTAACTCGCCACCGCCGGCACCAGCGCCGGCAGCATCATCCACCGTTGGATTAGCATCTGCATTCTCCTCCTTCGCCCGGCCCGCGCCGGCGCTTTCAGGAACTGCAATTCGCTCGGACAAAGTGAACCGCGTATTTCAATCGCCCTCCCTATCACCCACGTCAGACTTGTCAAGGCGGAAGGAGCAGCCTTTGCCATTTCTGAAGCGAACAATCTGGATGCCCGTTGGCAAGGCCATCGACCTTATCGATGACACCCGAGAGGTCCGGGGGGTGGCCCAAAGCCCTACTTCCAAAATGGGCCTCCACACCCTGGATTTTGCGATGTCGGCTTCAACAGTAGCACGATTCTTCCTGAAGAAGATCCACTACAACTCACGGTTTTTCAAATCTCCGACAGCCGTCGACGCCACCTCCGGTCGCCTGGACCAGCCCAGTTCCGTGATGCTTCCTCGCACCCTGAATCGAGTTCGTCTATCCCAAAGGGATTTCTGACCCCGCAGGCTAAACAACAGCGGTGACATCAGCTGGCATAAGGACAGGGTGTTCATCAGCGAGGTCTTTCGCCTTGAGGACCTAGGTTTTGACATGGTGGCCGAAGACTTCTACAAGGTATTCTTCCGAGATGTCGAGATTGGAGAGTTCGACGTCGAAGAGCTGCGGTTTAGACCAGTGCAGATATTGCGATAAGCTTGAGCTGCCGCCATGACATTCGGCGTCGGGCTGCCTCTCTGAGGCCAGGCAGCTCGATTGATGTCGCAGAGAACCGACGCCGCACGGACACGGGCAAGGCTGGCATCAACGAGCAAAGTGGGCGAAGACTTATCTGATCAGTTCGTCCCCATGCTCGACTATATCGCCGGTATCGATCTGGCCCTTGGACATGGGAATCCGGCGCTCACCCAAGACACGGACAAACTGTTTGAAGTAAGAGGGCACGCCCGGAGATGGATAGTTGGGACCATCGGTTACGTTGTAATGCAAGTGAGGGAAGAGTGAATCACCAGAAAAGCCGACCTTGCCGATGAGCTGTTCGGCACGCACATGATCTCCAACCCTGACTCGAATCGAATTCGCCTGCATGTGGAGTAGCCAACTGACTCGTCCGTCGGCATGCTGTATTTTCACGTGATTGCCGAACCCCATTGGATCCTTAGCCTCTTCTAGTGAAGGAGATTGAGCTTCTCCAGTGCTGGTGAATGTATTTTCCGGAAGATCGGAGACCATCTCGATCACCAATCCGTCCGCCGGAGCAAATATCGGTTCTCCGTAGGAAAGCCAGCTCTCCTTGCGATTTGGATCACCCTTGAACAGCAGGCCTCCGCTCGTGGTCGTCATGAAATCGTACGCGTAGAGATTCGCGGATACTGCCGAGCCGGGATCGGCCTCGTATCTTGCCACCAGGTTGTAGCGCCGGTGGTGAGAATAAAAATCGTGACCATCGTGAACCAGGACCAGACCGTGGAG
>Ga0302324_100005521_pt1 | contig 27560 bp, 26 predicted proteins | sample Palsa_T0_1_FD_201949 | JGI IMG/M metagenome (GOLD analysis project Ga0302324, IMG submission 201949) | Peat permafrost microbial communities from Stordalen Mire near Abisko, Sweden - Palsa_T0_1 | ecosystem: Environmental > Terrestrial > Soil > Palsa > Peat permafrost | place: Sweden: Abisko...
AATCTGCTCTGAGATGCTTTCCACATCTTCAGATTCCCAGTCGCGCTTCAAGCGGACATTTCATTTGCTAATTGAGGCGGACAAATCACATGCTAACGACAAGCCCTTCAAGAAGCCCGCACAACGGAAAGCCGTTGGGAGTATAATGCCGCGATAAAAAGCCAAAGCGGAAATTCCGGATTAAAGGAGAATTCATTCCATGGCAACCGTAACGTCCCCGGCCCCGGGGCCCAAGATCGTCCCCACGGCAACTAAACTTCTGATCAACAACCAATGGGTTCCCAGTGAATCGGGCAAGACCTTCGCTACCTTCAACCCGGCAACCGGCGAGGAGATCGCACAGATATCCGAAGCCGACGCCGCCGACGTGAACAAGGCTGTTAAGGCGGCCCGGGGCGCCTTTGAGCGCGGCCCCTGGCGCAAAACATCCGGGCCGGAGCGCGGCCGGCTGTTGAACCGGCTCGCCGATCTGATCGAGCGTGAAGCCGAAGAGCTCGCGTATCTGGAGACGCTCGATAACGGCATGCCGCTAACGGTGGCGCGTTCCGTTGCTTTGCCGCTTACGCTCGCTGCGTTCAGATATTACGCTGGTTGGGCCGACAAGAACCAAGGTAAAACAATCCCCGTTAGCGGCGACTATTTCTGTTACACCAGGCACGAACCGGTCGGAGTCTGCGGCCAGATCACGCCTTGGAACTTCCCGCTACTGATGTACGCGTGGAAACTCGGGCCGGCTCTAGCTACGGGCAATACCGTCGTCCTCAAGCCCGCGGAGCAGACTCCGCTGACCGCATTGCGAATCGGAGAACTCGTGGTGGAGGCCGGCTTTCCGCCGGGAGTTGTAAACATGCTGCCAGGTTTCGGACCCACCGCGGGAGCCGCTATTGCAAACCACATGGACATCGACAAGGTGGCATTCACGGGCTCCGGAGAAGTGGGCCACCTTATTATGGAAGCGGCGGGCAGGTCCAATTTGAAGCGCGTGAGCTTGGAATTGGGCGGGAAAAGCCCGAACATCGTGTTCGCGGATGCCGACATGGATCAGGCCATCGAAGGCTGCCATTTCGGGCTGTTTTTTAATCAGGGCCAGGTTTGCTGCGCGGGTTCGAGGCTGTTCGTGGAGGACTCCGTCTACGACGAATTCGTGGAGAAAAGCGTCGCTCGAGCTGAACGGCGCACCCTGGGCGATCCGCTCGATGCAGGTACGGAGCAGGGGCCGCAAATCGACCGCACTCAGTTCGATAAGATTTTGTCCTACATAGACGCGGGTAAGCGCGAGGGCGCCGAACTGCTCACCGGGGGAAGCGCGCCGGCGATCAAGGCTATTTTATCCAGCCAACCGTGTTCGCCGAGGTGCGGGATGATATGAAGATCGCTCGGGAAGAGATTTTCGGGCCGGTAATGAGCATCATCAGATTTCGGCGGCTGGACGAAGTTATCCACCGGGCCAACAACACGACATATGGTCTAGCGGCCGCGGTTTGGACCCGCGACATCGGAAAGGCGCTGGCGATCGCGAATAACGTCAAAGCCGGCACGGTTTGGGTTAACTGCTTTGACGTTTTCGATGCGGCGGCGCCGTTCGGCGGCTTCAAGCAGTCCGGAATTGGCCGCGAGATGGGCGAGTACGGGCTGCAGCAGTATACGGAGGTGAAGACAGTCACCGTCAAGCTATAACGTTTACCGGGGTGCCCGACATAACTATACGCACCTTTACTGCCGATTCAGATATAGTGAGTACAAAGGTTCTTTGAACCGAGAAAGGCGAAACAGCCATGCGGTGGTTTAAGGTGATGCGACAGCAGAAGCTGCTGTCATTGAGTCTCCTGCTCGTCACGCTCTCAATCGGGATCGTCATCGGAACGTTGGTTAACCCCGGCGTCCACGCGGCCCGCGGCCAGACTGCCGCTCCCGATGCGTCGCCGCTGGTGGTGCCCGACGCGGTGCAGCTTGGAAACGAGTTCAGCAAACTCGCCAAGAAGCTGGAGCCGTCGGTGGTTTACATCACGGCCGATTACACGCCCAAGGTCGCGGAGAATCCGCATGCGCGCGGCCAACAAGAGGAGGAGCAGGGCGACGGAAACGGCAATGGCAAGGACGACGGCCTGGACCTGTTCAAGCGATTCTTCCGCAATGGACCCTCCGGCGAAGACCCGCCGCAGCGCGCCTTCAAGCAGGAACAGTCGGGCACCGGCTTCATCGTCGACAAGAACGGATACATCATCACCAACCACCACGTGATCGCGAAGGTGGATCACATCAAAGTGAAGCTGCACGGCGACGACAGCACCGAATATCGCGCGCGCGTGGTCGGCATCGATCCGGAGACGGACTTGGCGGTCATAAAGATCGATCCCAAAAGCCCGCTGGTGCCGGTAAATATCGGGAACTCCGAAGCCGTGCAAGTGGGCGATTGGGCGGTAGCGATCGGCTCTCCGTTTGGCCTGGAGGCTTCGGTGACGGCGGGTATCGTGAGCGCGCTCGGCCGCGACATCGGCGGCCCGCTGCAGTTGCAGCGTTTCATCCAAACCGACGCCGCCATCAATCCCGGCAATAGCGGCGGCCCGCTGCTGAACATTCGCGGCGAGGTGATCGGCGTCAACACCATGATCGCGACGCAGAGCGGCGGCTACCAGGGCATCGGCTTCGCGCTGCCCATCAACATGGTGGCGCGGGTCTATAACGACATCATCCGGACCGGCCGGGTCACTCGCGGATCGATCGGAATCGAATGGTATAAGGGCGACGACAAGCCCGAGCTGTTCAAGGGGCTGGGCACCAGCCCCGGCGTGCTGATCAGAACGGTGCACAAGGGCGGACCGGCCGACAAAGCGGGCCTGAAGGCGGACGACATCATCATCGCCTTGAACGGCAAGCCAGTGAAGAACGGCGACGACCTGGTGGCGCGTGTTTCCGAGACGCCCGTCAATTCGACGATCAACGTAACCGTGGATCGCGACAGCAAGCACATGGATTTCAAATTGACGGTTCTCGACCGCGCCGAGGTCTTCAAGGACGATCCGCGTTTCGCGGCGCTCCGCGAGGAGCCGGAACCGGAAAGCTCCGTCAAGCCCGAGGAGTCCCGGCAATATAAGTTCGGCATTAAGCTGCGCGTGCTCACCGATAGCGAGCGCAGCGCCATGGGATTGGACGTCAAGGGCGGCCTGCTGGTCCAGGGCGTCGATGCGGACTCTTTCGCCGAGGACATCGGCCTGGCCGAGAAGGACGTGATCCTGTCCATCAACCGGCAACCGGTGGAGAGCGCGGACGACGTCCACAAGATCCAAGCCACGCTGAAGCCTGGTGACGCGGTCGCGTTCCACATCATGCGTCCCACGGCGGGCGGGCGTAGCCACGCGCCACAGTGGACTTCGACTTTCGTGTCGGGCGCTCTGCCGAAGGAGTAGCAGGCGCAGCCCCTTGGGCGCTGTCGCAGCCCCGCGCCGGCACCACGTCCGCGCCCCCGATGGGCGGGATTCTGGCGCGCTTCGCCGACGGCTCCAGTACCGCTCGACTCGTACTAAGAGTATTTCTGAGGCTGGCTAGTAGCTTCGGCTCATTTCACATCCGGGCGCGAGACATCAAAGTACTTATAGAGCATGGTTTCGGCTCTAGGCCACTCTTGCACCTACGGATAATGACGTCATACAGCCCAACAAATGCGGGTAAAGCCGTGTCGGCGCGGCGGAGAGCCACCCAGGGTGGCAACGCAATTCTGGAGGGCTCGCTCATTTTGCTCCCGATGCTTGCAATGTTTTTTGGGATTGTGGATGTGTCTATGGCAATCTACATCCAATCCACGCTGTCGAGCTCGGTCCGCGCGGCAACCCGGTCCGCCATTACCTACAACTCCAACATGACCTGTGCCGGTTCGCAAGCCGTCTGTACCGCTCAGGTGGTTCAGAACAACGCGGTAGGTCTGCCGGCGGGGCTTGCGTCCAGCTACATCACGGTGAATTACTACACCACCAACAATCTGTCGACTCCCGTGATGTCCTGCAACAACGGAACTTGTACCACGAACAGCGTGTGCGGCCCAGCCAATAACGGTCCTTGCACCAATGGGGCCATGGACGTAACGCTTTCAAACGGAATAGTCGTGAATTACGCAAACCAGCCCGGCAACCCCGTGCAGGTCGTAGTAGCGGGATACCCCTGGAATTGGCTGGTACCCATGCCGGGCTTTTCCGCTGGAACTGGTATCACGCTGCAAGCCGCATCGGTGGACGTCCTGGAAGGGCTGGCGGCAGGGGTCACGGTACCGCCAACTCCATAAAACGATGCAACCAAGAAATATGCAAAACATTCGACCAATGAACAAGCGCAGCCGGGCCGGCAACACCATTCTCGAATTCGCCATCGTGATGGTGTTCCTGGTTCCACTGTTTGCGGGAGCGTTCACCATCGGAATGGCTCTTACCAAGGGAATTCAGGTATCCAACGTGACTCACGACGCGGTTGTTTTAATGGTCACGTCGATTACCAATTCCACTTCCGGGCTGGATCTGTCTCAACCCCAGAATCAAGCAATCATCGTAGACGCCGCCTCGGGCCTGGGCATGAACGTGAGCGGAACCGACACCCCCAGTTCGACCGGCCTCGGAGTCGTGATTTTGTCTAAAGTTGTCATGGTTGGGCCGACCGAGTGTTCCCTTGGGGGGCTGACGCCGAACTCGACCGCGCCTTTCTGGAGCGCCAGTAACTGCCCAAACTACGGCAGCTACGCGTTCGAGTACCGCGTGGTCATCGGGAATGGAAGCCGATGGAGCAGCGCCTTGGGGAACCCAGGAGCTACTATACAGTCCAACGGAACAATTACGCCCCAGGACATCGCGTCCAACACCGCCGATCAGGATACTACTTTTCCAACCGTCACCGGCATGACTTTATTGGCGAGCAACTACGCGCTCATTTCGGAGATGTACGCTGACGTGTCTTATTTGAACTTCTTTAACGTGATGAGCAATCCCGTAATCTATGCACGCAGTATTTCGTAGCAGGACTAGGTCGCGAGTGTGGGGAACTGAAAGAAGGAGCGGTGTTATGGCGCCCAGCGGCCGGAGATCGGGCCAACGCGGTTTCGCGATAATGTTTTACGCGGTCATGCTGTTTTTCGTGGTCGCCGTGGTCGGTCTTGCCGTGGACGCGGGGACCATTTACATGATCAAGGCTCGCCTCAGCTCGGCGGTGGATGCGGCGGCATTGGCCGCTGGGCGTTCGGTGAACGTCACGGAAAATCTCGGCGCTGCACAAAGCGCCGCCACCACTACCGCCCAGCAGTTTTTCGCCGCGAACTTCCCCACCGGGTATTTCAACACGGGGCCGAACGCGCCCACTGTGACCCCCACGCTCACCGAGCAGACCGACGGCAACGGGAATCCGAACGGCGTGATCAATATCCAGGTGAACGCCAGCGTGGCCGCTCCGACCTACTTCATGAATATTTTCAATATTAGTAACGTAACCGTCAACGCCACCGGCACAGCCAGCCGCCGCGATCTTATTATGATGCTGGTGCTCGACACGTCCGCCTCGATGAATACCGCTACCACTCCGACCGCTTGCCAGGCGATGGTTACAGCCGCCCAGAATTTTATCACCCTGCTCAGCCCCTATGACGAGGTTGGCCTGATTGAATTCAATCTTACGGCGACAATGAAGGATTCGCCTACCACCAACCACACGCAGGTAAGCAATGACATAGCCAATATCACGTGCGGCAGCAACACGAATACGACCTCGGCCCTCGAACTGGCGTATGAGCAAATCCAGCAGGCCGCTGTCCCCCTGGCGCTCAACACCATCGTATTGTTCACCGACGGCTCGCCGAACGGAATCACCGCGACATTCCCCGCCCGTGCGGTGTCGGACACACGCTATGGCCCCGCGGTCCCTAACCCGGCGTCGCCCGCCAGCTGCGCCAACACTGGCGCTACCGACGCGAACGGTGACAACGAAAACACGCTCTGCGTAATGGTCCCCATCTGCACTTCCAGCAGCACCGCCTATGGGGCGTCCGGTACCATCTATGGGACGATTTCGCAGGGCTCCGGTCAGGATTCCTACGGCGGAAATACTTTCGGATTTGGTAGCCCGACCTCCGGGGTTTTGGCCGGATATCTGCCAAGCGGCGCCAACGCGCCCGATTCCATGAACCTGTCCACTTCCACCTGCAGTTGGAGCAACACCGCCCCTCCGGCTGCCACTGCGCCCTTGAGCGCCAGCAATAACCCGGGAAACGCTACCGAGCGACAATTCGTTGCATACATTCCGGACACCGACGCATACGGCAACAGCCTGCATGGCGTAGCGGCAACGGGTACGTCCCCATATGGGTCGGTAAGCGGCGGCATGGAGACGCGCGATTTCTGGTTGTTCCAAACCAACCCTGAATGCAGCCCGGACCCAACTGTCGTTCCGAATTGCAAGAATACGGGCGGCCCTTGGACAGCCGGCCTGGGCATCGGTACGGGCTCAAACAAATTTACCAGCGGCGCGTACTCTGGCCAGTTCCGGCCCGATCAACCGAACACAATCGTCGCCGCGTCCATGAACGGCGCGATGGCGGAGGCTTACCGAATCCGGTCCGATGCAACCTATCACGTGGTGATTGACACCATCTATCTCACGGGAAATGGAACCGATTCGGTGGATCACGAATTTCTTGCGGTGGTGGCCAACGCGCCGCAAGTGACACCGTTGCCGTACGACGCCGCCGGCACCGCGCCTTACGCGAACCCTGCCTACCAGGTGAATCAGCAGTCAGGGCTGTACTTGGTAACCTCCAGCAGTAGCGCCCTCGCTAGTCTTTTTGCGCAGGTCGCGAGCGAATTCCTGACCTTGAGCCATTGACGTACATGCACGCGATCCTACTGTTCGCGTTCTTGCAGGCGCCTCCGGCCGTCGAGCCTCTGCGTTCCGGGTGTTCGGCCGACGACCAGCAGATCGCTACAGTCAGCGCGGCCGACAGCGTTCAAGTTCAAATGGCTCGGGCTGGGGAAGGGCCGAGGACATGCTACAAGGTCGCGATCGACAACGCAGGCCAAACCTTAACCGGATACGTGCTGGGCGAATCGCTGCCAGCTATTGCGGCATTTGCGCGGATCCGCGAAAAGGAGTCCAGGGAGGCCACCGAAGCGCAGGCCCGGATGGCATTGGCTCCTCCAGCGGTCAAGACCGGCGACAAGGAAGCGAAGGCCGCCGATCCAAATTTGCCCAGTCACTTTGACGATTTCTCGTGGCGCGACTGGCAGGGAAAGGCCGGCAGCCTTTCCGGCTTGGGCGGCCGCGTGACTCTGGTGACGTTCTGGCCGCCAACCAGCACCAAGTCCCGAGACGAATTGAACCGCATCCAACCGCTCTACAACGAATTGCGCCGCAGGGGACTGGCTGCCGTCGGCGTAAGTATGGACTCGAACCCCAAGCGTATGTACGACGTTCTGGACGATACCAATTTCACCTTTCCACAGGTCCCCGACCAGAACGGCTTGGCAGCGCGCTACCATGTCAATCCGCGAGCTGGAGAGACGTTCGTGCTGGATGCCTCGCACCGCGTCGTGGCCGCGGGCCGCATGGGGCCGGAAATCGAAAAGGCCGTTCGCCAGCTCCTGGCCGCACCCTGACACTACCGAAGAAAGCCGCTTCTCAGGGCGCGATGAGCAGTTGGCGAACCGCCTTTTCAATCTCGGGTCCCATGGGACCGGCTGCCACCACCTTATGGGAGGCATCCAGAACGAAGGTTTTGCCCGCCCTGGGATCGACGTGGTATTGCGCGGCCAGGCCGCTCTGATCGGGCATCTGGGGCCACTCGAAACTGCGGTCGTCGAGCGCCAAATCGATTCGATCCGCGCGGGGATCCATGCTGATGCCAACCGCCTCCAGACCGTCCTTGTGAAATTGTTGGTAGAGCGGCCTCTCCCGCATCAGGTCAGTTTGCGATCCGACATTTGTAGGCGACCAAAACGTCACTAGCGTAGCCCGGCCTTTCAGCCCCGAGAGGCTGACGGGCTTTCCATGGCGGTCGCGTCCGGAGAAGTCTTTGAACTGCGTCGATACGGCGGGATCCCGCGGCTTCTCGGGCTCGCTGCCGGCCGGGTTGGAAGCGGGCGCGGCCTGTCTTAAAGCCAGGCGCGCTTCAGCCTCGGCGGCGGCGACTGAAGCCTCTTCTCGTTGACGCTGGAATTCGGCTATGGCAGGCAGGGAGTTCCCCAAAACGTATCCCGTCAGATTCCCACCCTGACGGCTGACCGTGACCTTATAGCAGGGTGCATCCCATCCAGCCACCGACATCAGAACCTCTACCCCATCGTCCGGGCCGACCGTGGCGAGTTGGCCGGTATCCGGCGAGCAGCCGGAGCGCAGCGGCTCGCCAGTTGGGGCAGCGGCCTGTAGAAAAGCGAACAACAGCAAGATGTGCATAGCGTTAATGACTCAGCCGTAAGGCTTCGCTTGCGAGCTGGGCGAAAAGGGCGGTAAGTTGCGTTGAATCGGCCGTGACCAGATACGTGCCGCTCGGCTGAGTGTTCACGTAGGCCGGATTGGCGTACAGCACCGGGTCGTTCGGAGGGGCGGCGTAACTGGCGTCGTACGGTAGAGCGGTGATGTTGGGCGAGTTGGCTATGATGGCCAAAAACTCGCGATCCACTGCCTCGGTTCCGTTTCCGGTGAGATAGATGGTGTCGATGACCGGGTAGTAGGTGGTGTCGGAACGGATGGTGTAGGCTTCCGACATCGCGCCGTTCATGGATGCAGCCACGATTGAATTCGGTTGATCGGGCCGCAAGTAGCCGGCGTAATAATTGGCATTGCTGTATTGCGCGTTGGTGCTGGGGAAGAAATTAGAGCCGCTTCCGTAGCTGGAAAAGTCGGACCACAGGCCGCCGGTATAAGCGCACAAACCGCCGTTGCACTCCTGGTTGACTTTGTAAATCCAGTTCTTTCGGGTGTCGTATCCGCCTGTCACCGTTCCGTACGTTGATGTGCCGGTGGCTGGCACTCCATTCACCAGGTCGTTACCGTAGATATCGGTATTCGGAATGTAGGCGATGTATTGGCGGATATATTCCGTGCCGTTTGGAAGCGAGGCATAGGACAAATACGAGCCGCAGCTAGAGGGATAACTTACCGTGCTGGTATCGTAGCCGCTGATGGTCCTCGCTCCCGCCGCGTTGGTCGGGGGCATGAGTCCGTTGGAATAACCGCCGAAATAATTCTGATTTCCCCATTGCGCCAGGTTTCCGGTCATAACCGCGCTGGAGTCGGTGCAGGTTACGGGCATGTTGATGCAAATGGCGTCGGTGTTGGTCCCGGTGACTGGATCGATATTGCTGGTCCAGGCACAACTGTTGGCGATGCCAAACGTCGAGCCGCTCTGCGCGGGCGTTGTGCTCGCCGGCCCCCACCGCGACTCATTGGACGCAGGAGCGCGCGCGGGGAACCGGGCATTGATGCCGTTGGGCGCGCCATCGGTGAAAAGCACGATGGTATTGAGCGCCAGCGGAAGATTGGTGGCTTTGATCTGCTGGTAGGCCATGTCGAGCGCGGCAATCGTATTGGTGTTGTTCTGGCAAGTGATATTGCCGATGTCGGTGCTGATTTGCGTGAAGTTCGTGGTGGGCGCGTCCATCAGGTACGCCGTGGTGTCGAACTCGATCAGCCCGACCTGATCGTAAGGGCTGAGTAGCGTAAGGAAATTCTGCGCCGCGGTCCGCATGTTTGCGCATGCGGTCGGGGTGGACGAGGTGTTCATCGAACTGGATTGGTCGAGCACCAGCATCACCACCAGGCCGCGCCGGCTGGAGGTGCCCGTGGCTTTGACGGTGATGTTATTAACATTGAAGATGTTCATAAAGTAGGTCGGAACCGTTACGCTGGCGGTCACCGCAATGTCCAGGACTCCGTCCGGATTCCCGTTGCTGTCGTTCTCCTCGCTGAGTGTGGGCGTCACGGAGGGCGCGCTGGGACCGGTGTTGAGATACCCGGTGGGGAAGTTCGCCGTGAAAAACTGATCGGCGGTGGTGACGGCGGCGGCTTGTGCAGCGGTAAGACTATCCGCCAGATTCACGGAGCGGCCGGCGGCCAGTGCGGCCGAGTCGACCGCCGAGCTGAGTCGCGCCTTGACCATGTAAATGATTCCCACGTCTATGGCCAGACCGGCCACTGCGACCACAAAAAACAGCATGGTGGCGTAAAACATTATCGCGAACCCGCGTTGGCCCGCTTTTCGATGGTTTTTAGGATATACTTCGCGCATAGATTATTGGATTACTCATCACGTCAGAGAAGTTAAAGTAGAGTGGGCGGGACTGTGGTCCCGACGAGCAGGCCGCCTAAGACGTCCAGCGATACAGCTTGCAGCGTAATACCAAGTCCAGCCGAGTAGCCCGGCACCGGGACCAGCCAGTTCCAGGGGTATCCGGCGATCACCACTGGCACGACTTTGCCGGGCGAGTTCGCGTAATTTACCACCGTGCCGTCTGTTCGCGTTATGTCCATCGAACCGTTGACGCAGCGCTGTCTTGCGAAGAGCCGCAAATGCTGTTCGTGGTACAGGTTCCGTTACCGCAGGCCGTCACGGTGAGGGCGCCTTCTAGTATTGCGTTGCCACGCTGGGTGGCCTGCCGGCGCGTCGACGCCGGTCTCCCGCAGGTTGAGAGGAAGTCTTCAGGCGCCGGATTTTTTCCAGTGCCGCTGTGCGATGTTGTTATCCTTGGGTGCAACGGTGGCCTAGAGCATCGAAATACGCTCTAGTAGTAAGTCGGCCGTTCCCGCGCGACGTTTAATGGGGTCAAATCACTACGACCGCGTCAGAAAGACCTTAGTACGTGTCCAGCCGTACTATTGCCTTGGCTGCCGGGGTTGGCGGGGACCGACCGCCACCGCGAGGAGCGCTCAGGGCTCGACGAGCAGCTGGCGAACCGCCTTTTCCATCTCCGGCCCCATGGGACCGGCGGCCACCACAGTGTGCGAGGCGTCCAGAAGGAAGGTTTTGCCCGCCCTGGGGTCGACATGGTACAGAGCTGCCAGCCCGCTCCGATCGGGCATCTGGGGCCAGGCGAGCGCCTGGTCCCCGAGCGCGTCGCCAATCCGATTCCCTCGCGGATCCATACTGATGCCCACTGCCGCCAGACCTTTCTTATAAAACTGGTAGTACAGCGGCATGACTCGCAGGAGGTCGGTTTGCGATTGCGCGCTTTGGGGCGACCAAAAGGTCACCAGCGTCGCCCGGCCTCCCAGACCCGAGAGGCTGATGAATTTCCCATGCGAGTCGAGTCCCGAGAAGTCTTTGAAGTGCGTCGATACGGCGGGATCTTGGGGCTTTTCAGGCTCGGCGCCGGCCGGTTTCGGAGCTGCCGCTGCCCGTTCCAGAGCCAGGCGCGCTGCAGCCTCGGACGCGGCAGCGGAAGCCTTTTCTCGCTGAAGCTGGAATTCGGCGATGGCGGGGAGAGTGTTCCCGAGAACGTATCCCGTCAGATTCCCACCCTGACGGCTGACCGTGACTTTATAGCAGGGCGCATCCCATCCAGCCACCGAGGACAGAACCTCGACCGGATCGTTCGGGCCGACCGTGGCTAGCTGGCCGCTGTCCGGCGAGCAGCCGGAGCGCAGCGGCTCCCCGGCCGGGGCGGCGGCCTGTAGAAAAGCGAACAACAGCAAGGCGTGCATGGCGTTAATGACTCAGGCGCAAGGCTTCGCTTGCCAGCTGGGCGAAAAGAGCGGTGAGCGTAGTGGAATCGGCGGTTACCAGATAAGTGCCGCTCGGCTGAGTGTTCACGTAGGCCGGGTTGGCGTACAGCACCGGATCGTTCGGAGGGGCGGCGTAACTCGCGTCATACGGCAGAGCGGTGATGTTAGGCGAGTTGGCTACGATAGCGAGAAACTCACGATCCACTGCCTCGGTTCCGTTTCCGGTGAGATAGATGGTGTCGATGACCGGGTAGTAGGTCGTGTCGGAGCGGATGGTGTGGGCTTCCGCCATCGCGCCGTTCATGGAAGCCGCCACGATGCTGTTGGGTTGATCGGGCCGCATGTAGCCGTGGTAATAATCCTCATTGCTGTATTGCACGACGGCGCTGGGGAAAAAATTATAGCCGGTTCCATAACTGTTGCCCGTAAAGCTGGACCACAGGCCGCCGGTATAGGCGCATAGACTGCCGTTGCACTCCTGGTTGACCTTGTAAATCCAGTTCATGCGAGTATCGTATCCGCCGGTTACCGTTCCGTAAGGGGAAGAGCCGGTGGCCGGCACTCCGTTATACAAGTCGTTACCGTAGATGTCGAATTGCGGAATATAGGCGATGTACTGCTTGATATACAATGTTGGGGCCGGGCTTGGAGCGCAGGTAGCGGGATAGCTTACCGTGCTGGTATTGTAGCCGCCGATGGTCCTGGCTCCCGCTGCGTTGGTAGGGGGCGCCAATCCGCTGACATTGGACCCAAAATAATCCTCATTCCCCCATTGCTCCATGTTTCCAATGAGAACCGCGCTAGCGTTGGTGCAGACTGAAGGCATGCTGAGGCAGATGGCGTTGGTCGTTATGGTGGAGCCGGCAACCGGATCGGGGTTGCCCCCGAAACCGCAACTGTTCAGGATTCCAAAGGTGGAGCCGGTCTGCGAGGGCGAAGAGGTTGAATCGGGACCCCACCTTGACTCGGCCGACGAAGGCGCGCGGGCGGGAAACTGAGCGTTGATCCCATTGGGCGAGCCGTCCGTGAAAAGCACGATGGTATTGAGCGCCAGCGGAAGGCCGGTGGCCTTAATCTGCTGGTAGGCCACGTCCAGCGCGGAGATCGTGTTGGTGTTGTTCTGGCACTGGATATTGCCGATGTCGGTATTAATTTGCGTGAAGTTTGTGGTGGGCGCATCCATCAGGTACGCCGTGCTGTCGAATTTGACCAACCCGACCAGATCGTAGGGGCTCAGCAGCGTAAGGAAATTCTGCGCCGCGGTAATCATGTTGGCGCACGCGGTCGGCGTGGACGAGGTGTTCATCGAGTTCGATTGGTCGAGCACCAGCATCAGCACCAGGCCGCGCCGGCTGGAGGTGCCGGTGGCTTTGACGGTGATGTTACGAACATTGAAAATGTTCATGAAGTAAGTCGGGGCCGTGACGGTGGCGGTCACCGCGATATCCAGAATGCCGTCCGGAGTCCCATTGCTGGCGTTCTCCTCGCTGAGCGTGGGGGTCACCGTGGGCGCGCTGGGACCCGTGTTGAAATACCCGGTGGGAAAGTTCGCCGCGAAAAACTGATCGGCGGTGCTGACGGCGGCGGTTTGCGCGGCGGCGAGACTGTTCGCCAGGTTCACGGAGCGGCCGGCGGCCAATGCCGCCGCGTCCACCGCCGCGCTGAGTCGCGCCTTGATCATGTAAATGGTTCCCACATCCACGGCCAGACCAATGCATCCGATGACAAAGATCAGCATGGTGGCGAAGAACATGATTGCGAAGCCGCGTTGGCCCGCTGGTCGTCGATTTTGTTGCTTCTTAGGATATACTGCGCGCATAGATTACCGGATTTCCCATCACGTTAAAGAAGTTCAGGTAGGACACGTCGGTGTACATCTCGGAAACCAGGGCGTAATTGCTGGAGGTCAGAGTCAATCCGGTGGCCGACAAGAAAGTCGAGTCCAGAGCGGCGCCGTTGGAGGCGATGTTCGCGGCTGAAATTGATCCGTTGGATTGTATGGCTACCGATGGATTTCCGAGCGTGCTGCTCCAGCGGGTTCCATTGCCGATCACCACGCGATATTCGAAAGCGTAGCTGCCGTAGTTGGGGCAGTTGCCCGTGGTCCAGAATGGAGCGCTGCCGTTCGGCGTCATCCCCCCTAACGAGCATTCGGTCGGCCCCACCATGACGACCTTGGACAAAATCACGACCCCGAGGCCGGTCGAACTGGGGGTGTCGGTTCCGCTCACGTTCATGCCCAGGCCCGAGGCGGCGTCTACTATGATGGCTTGATTCTGGGGTTGAGACAGGTCCAAGCCGGATTGAGTATTGGTAGTCGACGTGACCATTAAAACCACCGCGTCACGAGCTACGTTGGATACTTGAATGCCCTTCGTGAGGGCCATCCCGATGGTGAACGTTCCCGCGAAAAGCGGCACAAGAAATACCATCACGATGGCGAATTCGAGAATGGTGTTGCCATCCTGCCTGTCCGCGCTCATTCGTCGAATGCTTTGCATTTTTCTTGGTTGCATGGTTTTATGGAGTCGGCGGGTTTAAGGTCCCCACCGCCAGACCGCCCAACACGTCGAGCGATGCGGCTCGCAACGTGATTCCTTTTCCAGCGGAGAATCCCGGCATGGGGGCCAGCCAGTTCCAGGGGTATGCGGCGATCACCACTTGCACCACGTTGCCGGGCGCGTTCACGTAGTTTACGATCGTGCCGCTTGCCAGTGTGATGTCCATCGAGCCGTTGACGCAGGTGCTGCTCTGCGAAGATCCGCAAATACTGTTGGTGGTGCAGGTTCCATTACTGCAGGCCATCACGGGAGTCGCCAGATTGTTGGTGGTGTAGTAATTCACCGTAATGTAGCTGGATGCCAGTCCGGCCGGGAGACCGACCGCGTAATTCCGCACTACCTGTGCGATACAAGCGGCCTGCGAACCAGTGCAGGAAGAATTGAAAGTAATGGCATAGCGGGTGCCTTCGCGGGCGGAGCTCGACAAAGTGGATTGGATGTAAATCGCCAGGGACACATCCACCATTCCGAGAAACAGCGCCAGCATCGGCAATATAATGAGAGCGCCTTCCAGTATTGCGTTGCCGCGCTGATTGGCCCGTCTCGAGTTCCCGCTAGGCCGGCGGTTGTTCGGCGTGGTGCGTTTCACTTGAATTGGCTGGGGCTTTTCTCGCAAGGCGGCTCTCCACCTTCATGCTGGGGGCGCGGCACGGAAACCCCAATAGGGAACGGGCCTTACTTTACGCACTGCTCCAGCGGTGTCCGGTACGGAATAGGTGGACTGATCTGGCCCCCAGGGCGCGGCGAGCAGAACGCGCGCCAGTCCCCGGCCGACCTCCGGGGACTACGCGAGTGCTCCGATCGCGCCCGCAATGGACTCGCGTGAGGCTTATCTGGCTTCGACGTAGTCTCGGGGCGTCATGATGAGAACTCGGCAGGTGCCGATAACGGCCCCTGCCAGCTCCACGCGCGGGCGTCCAGCCGGTAAAGAGCCAAGTCGGCGCGAACCCGCTCCGCCTCCCAGCCGAACTTGTGGGTCAGCACACTCACAACCTCTTCCTCAATGTGGCCGCACACGGCGAAACCGATCCTGGGCGAAACAGCTCGCTCATGGTGCGGCTTTCGGTCTTGGCGAGCTGCTCGGCCTGTTCAGCCAGCTCCACTGGAAAGCTGACGGTAATGGTTTTGGTGTTGCCTCGAGCGGCCAACCGGAACTTTGCCATGCTGTTACAATTGTTTCACCGCCAGTTTAACTTGGCTGAGCCTCGCCGGACGAGTGCGCCATGGATTTGGATCAGCTTCACACGTTCCTGGAAATTGTCCGCTTAAAGAGTTTCTCGAAAGCGGCGCAGACGTGCTACCGCACGCAACCGGCTATTAGCGCCCAGGTCCGCCAACTCGAACAAGAGCTGAATACCACGCTATTTGAACGGCTGGGAACCAAGATCTCGCTTACCATGGCCGGCAAGATCTTCGCCGAATACGCCGAGCAGATCCTGGACCTGCGCAGGCGCGCGCAGGACACCATCAACGAGCTCGACCGAGTCCCACGCGGCGAGCTGGTCATCGCCGCCAACGAATCCACCTGCATCTACGTGCTGCCTTGGGTTTTTTCCGAGTACAAGAAGAAATTCCCCAACGTCCAACTGTCGGTGGACCGCGCCTACGGCTTGCGAGTGGTGGAGGCGGTGCTGGAAAACCTGGCCGACTTCGGCATCACGCAGTTGCCCGTTCAGGAAAAAAAGCTGCAAGTGGCGCGCATCCATTCCGATGAGATTATGTTGCTGCTGCCCGGCAAGCACCCCCTGGCGAACAGGCGCTTCGTAACCGTGCGCGACCTCATGGATCAGCCGCTGCTGCTGCCGAAATCCGGAAACACGCGCGTTCGATTGAACTCGTGGCTCGAGCCGGTGGAAGATCAGATTCACATTTCCATGGAGCTGGACTCCACCGAAATGATCAAGCGCTTCGTAATGGCCGGGCTGGGCCTTTCCTTCCTGGCAGCCTCCAATTGCCGCGAGGAAGTGGCCACTGGGAAACTCTCGGCGGTTTCGCTTGGACCGGAACCGGTGATTCGGAAGGTGGGGTTGATTTATCGAAAAGATAAAGCGCTGTCCAAAGCCGCTTTGGGTTTCATTCAGGTAATATTAGAACATGCGGGGACGGAGATCCCCGGGGCGGATCGGTCCAAGTTGCCCGAAGCCGTATCGTCGTAGAGTGGTATCGTCCTAGAAGACGGAGAGAAGCAGTATGTCCCGCGTCACACTGAAGAGTTCTACGATTTTCATTTCCGTGGGAGATAAAACGGAAGTGTACCGGTCAGTGGCTGATGTTCCGGCTCCGCTGCGGAAGAAGCTGGAGCAGTCCACCAACAGCATCAATTCGGCCACCATTCTGATCGCGGATCGCAAAGGCAAGGAAGAAATCGTGCGGGCCATCCGCGGCTTGCCGTCCAACCTGCGGTCGCGCATTTCCACCGCCGTGCGCGACGAGACGCCGCCCGCCCGGAAAAAGCCGGCGGTCACATGGTCCAGCCTGTGGCAGGATTGGGCGGAGTTCTTGCTCCCGGCGGCCATCGGAATTGCCGTCTGGCTGTTGTTTAATGCGAAATAGCGCCTACGGCGCTTCAACAAAGCCGAGCAGCTTCTTGCGCAGCTTGTCGGCTGTCGCGCTATCGGGCGTCACAATCAGCACGGTGTCATCGCCCGCGATGGTTCCCACAATCTCCGGCCAATTCTCCTTGTCGAGAGCCACCGCGAGCGCGTTGGCGTTGCCCGGCGACGTTCGAAGCACAATCAGATTCTGAGCCGCGCGCACATCCTGCAAAAGCTCGCCGGCCACCGTTGCGAGATCGGGTCCGGAGGCGGCGGTCACTTGGGCGTAGCCGTCCGGGGTCTTCAGCAAGCCGAGTTCACGGACATCGCGCGACAGCGTCACTTGCGTTGTGTCTAGCCCGAAGCTTTCCTTCAGCTCGCGCGCCAGGTCCTCCTGCGTCAGGATACGTTTGTTGCGGATGACTTTCAGGATTTGTCCTTGGCGAAAGGATTTGTTCATGATTGCCTGTCACGGCCGACTGGGTAATTGTTGCCAGAGCCGGAGCCGCGCCTCGGCCTCTTCGAGCGCAAGCGCGACAGCCGAAGGCCCCGCGCCGCCCGGAAGCTCGCGCGTCTTCATGCCTTCGGTGGGCTGCAGCAGGCGCGCCATGTCGGCGGTGAACTCGGGCGCGAAAGCGGTGAGCTGGTCGGCGGTCCAATCCGGCGGCTGCTTGCCTTGCTGAATGCTCTCGAGCACCAGTTTGCCCACAATTTGGTGTGCGCGATGAAAGGGCGTTCCGTTGCGCGCCAGAGCTTCGGCGAGGTCGGTAGCCACCACCCAACTTTTCTTAGCAGCTTCCAGCGGCGCGCTCGCGTGAAGCTGGGTAGTTCCGATCACGGCGGCCATCATTTCGAGCGATGCAGCCAGTTGCGCCGCCGCGTCGAACAGCGGCTCCTTGTCTTCCTGCATGTCGCGATTGTAGGTCATCGGCAGCCCCTTCATGGTGACGAACAGCGACGTGAAATCGCCCAAGACGCGCCCGCTTTTGCCGCGGATCAGCTCGAGCGAATCCGGATTTTTCTTTTGCGGCATCAAGCTTGATCCGCTGGTGACGCCGTCGCCCAATTCGAGCCAGCCGAATTCCTCGCTGGAGTAGAGAATCCAATCCTCGGCCAAGCGGCTCAAGTGCAGCATGGTGACGGAAGCGGCATACAGGAAGTCGAGAGCGAAGTCGCGGTCGCCCGAAACATCCATGCTGTTGCGAGTGATGGCGGCGAAGCCCAGGTCCCGCGCGATCTGCTCGCGATCGAATGGGAACCCGCTGCCGGCCAGCGCGCCCGACCCGAGCGGCAGCACGTCCGCGCGCGCCCGCGCCTCGGTCAGACGTTGGTGGTCGCGCGCCAACATTTCAAAATAGGCCAGCAGGTAGTGCGCCCACGGCACCGCCTGCGCCCGGCGCAGATGCGTGTAACCGGGCACAATGGCGTGCGGATACTTTCCCGCCATAGCAACGAGCGCTTGCATCAGGTTCACGAGCAGTTCGAGAACGCCGTCAATGTGTTCGCGCAGCCATAGCCGGACATCCAGCGAGACTTGTTCGTTGCGGCTGCGCCCGGTGTGGATCTTGTCCGCGAGCGGGCCCACGCGGTCCTTGAGCTTGCGGATCACGAAGGTGTGGACGTCCTCGTCGGTGGCGCCTTCCAGGAATCTTGGATCGCGCGCCTCGGCCCGGATGTCCTCGAAAGCAAGTACGAGCTGCTCGCGCTCGGCCGCGGTCAGGATGCCGGCGCGCTCCAAGGCCCGGGCGAACGCCTGCGATCCACGGCAATCGGCGTCCAGCAGTTTCTTATCGAAATGGAGCGAGCCGGAGAAACGCTCGAAGACTTCGGAGGTTCCGGCCTCGAATCGCCCGCCCCAGAGTTTTTCAGCCATGGACCGCTCCCTATGGTCGCGGCTCGGCTAGTTGCGGCTCGGCGGTCGCGAACTCTGAGCCGCGCGCGTGAGCAAGCGGTTGTTCGTCCGCCACCATTTGGGCACGCACGCGAATCGGCAGACCGATCAGATTGATGAACCCCTGCGCGTCCTTCTGATCGTATTCGGCGCCCATGGTGAAGCTGGCGATATTGAGCGAATACAGCGAGTACGGCGACTTGCGGCTGACCGGCTCGATGTTGCCTTTGTACAACCGCAACGTAATTTCGCCCGTCGTCGTTTGGCTGGTAGCCTCAAAGAACGCGTCCAGCGCCTCGCGCAGCGGGACGAACCACAGCCCGTTGTAGACCATCTCCGCATAGTCGAGAGCGAGCTTCTGTTTGTAGTGCAGCGTGTTCTTATCCAGCGTGAGCGATTCGAGCTCGCGATGCGCGTACATGATCAGCGTGCCGCCCGGCGTCTCATAGCATCCGCGCGATTTCATGCCGACGAACCGGTTCTCCACCAGATCGACGCGGCCGATGCCGTGTTCGCCGCCGATCTTGTTCAGCGTTTCAAGCAGACTGACGCCCGAGCGTCGCTGGCCGTTTACCGATACCGGCCGTCCTTTTTCAAAACCGATGGTCACTTCCACCGGTTTGTCGGGCGCGTCCTTCGGGCTGCGCGTCAGCATCCAGATATCGCCGGGCGCCGCGTTAGCCGGATCTTCGAGCGCCCCGCCTTCGTGCGAAATGTGCCAGATGTTGCGATCGCGGCTGTAGATTTTGGTGGTGGTCTGCGAGATCGGAACGTTGTGCCTGGCCGCATACTCGATGGCGTCCTCGCGCGAAACGATGTCCCATTCGCGCCACGGAGCAATTACCGTAAGCTGCGGCGCGAGCGCTTTGTAGGTCAGCTCAAAACGGACCTGGTCGTTTCCCTTCCCCGTGCAGCCGTGCGCCAAGCCGTCGCATCCGGTTGCCAGCGCGACTTCCACTTGGCGTTTGGCAAGCAGGGGCCGTGCGATGGAAGTGCCTAGCAAATATTTGTGCTCGTACTGGCCGCCCGCGCGCACTACGCGCCACAAATAATCCGTCACGAACTCCTCGCGCATGTCGGCCACGTGGACTTCGGACGCTCCCGTCTTCAGCGCCTTCTCTTCCAGGCCCTTCAACTCGTCTTCGCCCTGGCCGATGTCGCCGCACACCGCTACGACTTCGCACTGATAGTTTTCCTTCAGCCACGGAATGATGATGGATGTATCGAGGCCTCCAGAGTAGGCCAAGGCTACTTTCTTGGGTTTCATAAACTGAGCCGCGCGCGTAAGCAAGCGGAGGCGCGTTAGCCAAGCAACATCAATAGTAACGCCTTCTGTACGTGCAAGCGGTTTTCCGCCTGATCGAAGACCGCCGATTGCGAGGATTCGATGACATCGTCATGCACTTCTTCGCCGCGCTTGGCCGGCAGGCAATGCAAGAAGATGGCTTCGGGCGCAGCGTGCTGGAACAACCCCGCGTTCACTTGGTAGGGAGTGAAATCGGCGAGGCGCTTTTCCCGCTCGTGCTCCTGCCCCATGCTGGCCCATACGTCCGTATAGACCGCCTGTGCGCCGCTAACGGCCTCGCGCGCGTTATTCGTGATGGCGAGTTGCCCGCCCGCGACAGCGGCCAAAGCCTCCGCCTGGGCGACGATCTCGGCGTCCGGCTCATATCCGATCGGAGTGGCGAGCGAGAAATTCATTCCTAGCCGCAGCGCCGCCAGCATTAGTGAGTGCGCCACGTTATTTCCATCGCCGACGAAGGCCAGCTTCAGGCCGCGCACGTCGCCGAACCGTTCCTGCAGCGTGAAAACGTCCGCCAGCGCCTGGCACGGATGGAAGCGGTCGCTCAGCGCGTTGATCACGGGCACGCTCGACCAGTGCGCCAAATCGTCGATGGTCTGCTGTGAAAACGTGCGCGCGACGATAGCGTTGGTCCAGCGGTCCAGGTTGCGCGCTACGTCCTTGAGGGGCTCGCGATCGGCAATGGGGCCGACGGCGAGCACGGCATCGCCTCCGAGTTGCTTGATGGCCAGCTCGAAGGTGAATCTGGTGCGGAGGGAGGGCTTTTCGAACAGGAGGGTGATGTACCGGCCCGTGAGAGCCGCCGCAAAACGGCCGGGATTTCGCTTCAACTGATGGGTGAGGTCCAACAGGGCAAGTAATTCATCCTGAGAGATATCGAGGTCGCGAGTAAAGTCGGCCGCAGCGATCTTCGGAAGCGCTCTGGGCGCGGGCATTCTCTTGACGGATTTGAGCGAAGATCCGACGGACGGCATGGTCGTCAGGCTCCTTTCCCGCTGGCGATTGAATGTTTATTCACTATGCTGAATATTTACACATCTGGGGGCGGTTGTCAAATGAAATCAGATCACCGCAACCGACAGCTCACCATGCGCTTTGCGCGTGGGGCGGACGGTGATTTCTACGTCCTGACCGAGGGCTGTCAGGAAATCGATCAGGCGGCCAACCGAAAAAGTTCCGGCTCGATTGCGCATGAGCAAAGAGACATGCGGTTGCTTTATGCCCAGCGCTTTGGCGGCCTGCATTTGAGTCAGGCCACGTTGCTTGATGATGCGATAGATCTGGAGCGTCAACTGGGCCTTCAGCAGCTCCTGATCGGCGTTTGGCAGTCCGAGATCGGCGAACACGTTGCCGCTGCCTTCCATAACGCGTTTCGAGGAGAGGTTCTTCTTGGGGGTCTTCATTGTCGTTGTCAGTTCTGCCTTCTTCTATAGTCACGTTCGGCCTCAGCAAGCCGTTGTTCGATCAAATCGACATCCTTCTTCGGCGTGGCGATGCCGGACTTGGACTTCTTCTGGAAGGCGTGCAGTATGTAGACCGCGTCATGAAAACGCACGGTGTACACGGCCCGCCACGCATCGCCGTCATCACGCGCGATGACTTCCATCACGCTGCTGCCTCCAAATCCCTTGAGCGGCTTTGCAGGTGGGTCAGTTTCGCCCTTCTGCGCCGTATAGAGAGCATGGCCGACCTCACGCCTAACCGCTTCCGGAAACGACCGGAGATCCTTATGGGATGATCCAACCCAACGGACCGGCTTCAACTGCTCGCCAGCCACGATACCATTATACGTATATCTTTATAGTTGTCAACTCGACGTGTTATTCGTGACGTGTTATTCGAGTGCGGTTCTGAATTTTGCGATCCCACGCTACACTATCATCAGTCCTCGGGACTGTCTTGGGAATGAAAATTTCGGCCGCGATCATCACCTACAATGAAGAGCCCAACATCTCGCGGGCGCTCGAAAGCCTGCGATGCTGCGATGAAGTGGTGGTGGTGGACAGCGGATCGACGGACCGGACGGTGGAACTGGCCGCCAGGCTCGGAGCGCGGGTGATCGACAGCAACTGGCGCGGCTACGCGGGGCAGAAGAATTACGCCTCCAGCCAGTGCGAGCACGATTGGGTGCTTTCACTCGACGCCGACGAGGCCCTGAGCGAGGCGCTGGAGGGCGAAATCTGGCAGATCAAGAAAAATGGTCCCGAGTTTGACGCCTTCACGATGCCGCGTCTAGCGCAGTATTTGGGCCGCTGGATTCTGCACTCCGGCTGGTATCCTGATCGCAAGGTGCGCCTGTTCGACCGGCGGCGCGCGAAGTGGGTGGGCAACTTCGTCCACGAATCGGTGGCTGTGGAGGGCAACATCGGGCATCTCAAATCCAACCTTCTTCACTTCACCTGCAGCTCGCTGTCCGAGCATCTGAAGACCATGGATCGTTACACCACGCTGGCGGCCGAGCAGCTGGTCGCTCAGAAAACGCCAGTCGGTTGGACGCAACTTGCCCTCGATCCTCCCTGGACGTTCCTCAAAACCTACCTGGTGCGACGGGGGTTTCTCGACGGCGCCGAGGGGCTTGCCATCGCCTACATGGCGGCGCTGTACAATTTCTTAAAGTACGCCAAAGCCAAGAACATGAGCCCACGAAGATGATGGAAGCCCTCCTGGCCGCGCTCGCCGGCTTGCTTGTCGGCAGCTTTCTCAATGTCTGCATTTACCGCCTGCCGCGCGATCTTTCGGTGGTGAAGCCGCGCTCGTTTTGCCCGGAATGCAATCAGATGATCGCTTGGTTCGACAACATCCCGGTGGTCAGCTTTATGGTGCTGGCGGGCCGCTGCCGCCGCTGCGGGCGCCGCATCTCGGCGCGTTATCCGATCGTGGAACTGCTCACCGCCGCGGCGTTCTTTTGGTCCGTGCGGTATCTCGGGCCCACGCTCGCGGCGCTCAAATTTTGCGTCTTCGGCGCCATCCTGATCGCGCTGGTGTTCTCGGATCTGGAGGAGCGCATCTTACCCGACGAGTTTACCCTCGGAGGCACGGCGCTCGGTCTCATCTTCGCCGCGTTTGTGCCGCTGAAGGGTGGTATTCTGCGGCTGGCCTTCCTTTCCCCCACGAATCAAATCTGGATCTCGGTGTCCGACTCCTTGCTGGCCGCGGCGTTTTGCGGCGGAGCGATGTGGGGCGTGGGCGCGCTCTATCAAAAGATTCGTCACCGCGAGGGGTTGGGATTGGGCGACGTCAAAATGGTCGCGATGATCGGGACGTTCTTGGGCCTGCAGGGAGCTCTGCTCACGCTGATCGCCGGATCGCTGTTGGGCGCAATCGTCGGGCTGGCCTACATCTGGTTCACCGGCAAAGATGCGTCCACCTATGAGCTGCCCTTCGGAACATTTCTGGGCGTGGCCGCCTTGGGGGTCGGCTTCTTCGGAGAAGTGGCTTTCAACTGGTATAGCCGGCTGGGCGTGTAGAAGCTTCCAAACATTTCTGCGTCAAAATGATCTATCCTGGTGGGCGTGATGCCCTGGTTTTCTTTCCTCGCGGGTTTGCTTGCCGGCGGCCTGATTGCCGCTCTTTGGATGCGGGCGCGCGTGGCGCGCCTGGAAGAAGCCAAGCACTTTGCGGAAGCTGGTGTCACCAAACTGAGCGACACGTTCCAGGCGCTCGCCGACGCCGCGCTGCGCTCCAATCAAAGCGCGTTTCTGGATGCCGCGCGCACCACGCTCGAAACCACGCGCGCCGAGATGACCGGCGACTTGGCGCAAAAACAAACCGCGATCGAGGGCGCCATAGGAGGCATGGTCCAGCCGCTCGCCGATTCGCTCGGCCGCTTGGAAACGCAGGTCCGGGAACTGGAGCGCGCCCGCGCGAAGGCCTACGGCAGCCTCGGCGAACAGGTGCAAACGCTGGCGCGCGAAACCGCCACGCTCTCCACCGCCCTGCGGTCGCCGCACATTCGTGGACGCTGGGGCGAGGTGACGCTGCGGCGCGTGGCCGAGCTGGCGGGCATGGTTCCCAATTGCGACTTTCAGGAGCAGGAAACCCAAGAGGGCGACGGCGTGCGCATCCGCCCAGACATGACCGTTCGATTGCCGGGCGGGCGCGCAATCGTTGTGGACGCCAAGGTTCCACTCACCGCCTATCTCGACGCAGTCAGCGCCGCGGATGAAACATCGCGGAAAGCCGCACTGCAGCGTCACGGCCAGCAAGTAGCCGAGCACGTCCGGCAGCTCGCGAGCAAACAATATTGGAATCAATTTCAGCCGGCGCCGGAACTGGTGGTGCTGTTCCTCCCCGGCGATCATTTCTTCAGCGCGGCGCTCGAAAGCCGCCCGGACCTGATCGAGGAAGCGCTGGCGCACAAGGTTGTGATTGCAACGCCCGTGACGCTCATCTCGGTGCTGAAGGGCATTGCCTACGGGTGGAATCAAGAGCAGCTCGCCGAGAACGCCGAGGAGATCCGGCGGGTGGCTTCAGAGATGTATGATCGCGTGCAGTTGGTGCAGGAGCACTATTCCGACACCGGGCGCTTGTTGGAGAAGACCGTCGAAGCTTACAACCGGTCCGTTGGATCGTGGGATCAGCGCCTGGTGCCCGCGCTGCGCAAGATGCGCGAATTGGGCGTGGCAAGCGGCGAAGAACCTGAAGCGCCGGAACAGATTGACTTGATAGCGCGGCGGCCGCGCGCGGTAAGCGGCTTCTGAACCCTGACCGCTTTCTAACCGAGCCGTGACCGTCAGGGAGCGGTCTACGACATGTCGATAATGTCGAAGGTGAAGCGCTCCGGCGGCAGGCAGGAGAGCGGCGCGGGACTCATGTGCACCCAAGTCTCAAACGCCGTCGTGGCGACGCTCGAGTTCAGATAAAACAGAAACTGGTTGGAGAAGCACGAGATTGGTGGTGGTTGTCGAAACGTCAGCCGCATCCCGACCGCTTTTTCAAACTCCACGCGTTTTTCTGTGTCCCCGGCGCTCGGGACCGCCTTGTCTTCCAGCAGCATCACGAAACTGGAGCGCCCCGCGTGCGGCCAGACATCCGGGCGGAGCAGGTTGCGAAGCTCCAGGCGCGCGCCGAAAGTCATTTCGCACTGGCGAATCCATTCGAGAATGCTATCGCCCCACTGCCATTGCGTGACGAACCGCAAATACTGATCGGTCAAGTTAATGGCCAGGTCCATCTTGCGGCGATCTACTTCAAAATCGGCGGCGGGCCCATCGAAAGCGGGCGCGGCCATCATGTCTTCAGCGTCGATCAGGTTGTTGGCCATGCCGACCACGCGATCCAGCCTTCTGACGTTGGGGGTGGTGCGAACTAAGAGCGGTGGCAGTTCGTGAGTCTTCTCTCCCGGTACCTCAACGAACTTTCTGTCTCCGACAATATCCATACAACGACCCAATCTCCTTATCGACAACCAGGTCGTAAAGCTTCCATCTGTATGACGCCCACCATGAGTCGCCCGTTACAAAGGCCCCGGCTCAGGGGGGAACACAACAAGTAAGAACAATTCTGCAAGATTTGTTGCTGGTTGTAAAGGGGGTATCGATGGTACTTAGGTCCCTGCGCTACAATTCGGCTTTCATGTACGGGGTTTTTATGTACAGAACTTCATGATGATCTATTGCGACGTAAGCCTTCCAGTGCCGCTGGATCACGCGTTCACCTACCGCTTGCCCGAGACGTTGCAACACCGTGTGCGGCCGGGCTGCCGTCTTCTGGTTCCGTTCGGATCGCGGAAACTCACCGGAATGGTTCTCGCGCTGCGCCCGGATGCGCCGGAGGGGCCGGTGAAGGAAGCCTTGCGGCTGCTCGACGAGGAGCCGGTGCTGGATGCCGAGCTGCTTTCGCTTGGCCGTTGGATCGCGCAGTACTATTGCGCTCCGCTCGGCGAAGTTTTCCGCAGTATGACGCCCCTCAGCGGCGAGGTTCGCAAGACCAAGCTTTATTCGCTCACCGACGCGGGGCGCGATACCGCGCGGCAACTGCTCTTGGGCGCTGACGAGGAAGATCCCGCGCTCGCGATCATGAGGCTGCTCGAAGCCCGGCCGTTGTCAGCCTCCTACTTGCAAAAGAAGCTGCCGAATGCGCTCGCTGTGATCCGTGCGCTCGAAAAGAAGGGCTTCGTCGCGATGGAAGATTTAGAAGCCCAGCGCGATCCGCTGCGGGCGTCCGCAACAAGGCTGCGTGCGTCATGGCTAGCATCGGCACCCGAAGGCGTCAAGCTCACCAAACGCGAGCGCGAGCTGCATGCTTTTCTCGAACTACATCCCGGCACTCACAACTTGGAGCAGTTGGAAGCTTCAGTGAAAGGCGCGAGCCAGGCAGCGCGTTCGCTCGCCCGCCGGAATTTGATCACGCTCGAACCCGAAGCCCCCACCGGCGTCTTCACCTCCGAAGCTCCGCCCCGAACGCTAAATCCTCATCAATTGGAGGCTTATCGGCAGATCGAAGCAGCGCTCGTCGGCGCGCGGTTTCACACCTTCCTGCTCGAGGGTGTCACGGGGTCGGGGAAAACCGAGGTGTATCTAAAGTCCATCGACGCAGCGGTGGCGTTGGGCCGCAGCGCTCTGTTGCTGGTCCCTGAGATCGCGCTGACGCCCGCCGTGGCCGGCCAATTCCTGCACCGCTTCGGAGACCGCGTGGCCATCCTGCATTCGGCCTTTCACGACGCCGAACGCGCCGAGCAATGGCGCCGCATTCGCTCTGGCCTGGCAACTGTCGTGGTGGGCACGCGCTCGGGTGTGTTCGCGCCGGTCCAGAACCTGGGTCTGGTGGTGATCGACGAGGAGCACGACCAGAGCTACAAGCAGCAGGAGACCCCGCGCTACAACGGCCGCGACGTCGCCATCGTGCGGGCGCGGGAAGCGGGCGCCGTGGTGGTGCTCGGCTCAGCCACTCCCAGCCTCGAGAGCCGCTATAACGCGGAGCGCGGCAAATACACCCTGATCAAGCTCCCCGAGCGCATCGAACAAAGACCCATGCCGGACGTCGAAGTGATCGACATGCGGCAGGAGTTTCTCGAAACCCGCAAGCTCGCCACGTTTTCGCGGCGTCTGGTGGAGACCATCGCCGAGCGCCTGGAGCATCACGAACAAACCATGCTGCTGCTCAACCGCCGCGGATTCTCCAGCTTCGTCGCCTGCCGCGCTTGCGGCGAGCGATTGGAGTGCGTCAATTGCGCGGTCACGCTCACCTATCACCGGCGCGATCGCCGCATGCTGTGCCACTACTGCAACTACGCCGAGAAGATTCCGTCGGTATGTCCCAAGTGCGGCAGCGAGTATCTGAATTTCATCGGCACCGGCTCGGAAAAAGTGGAGGAGGAGCTGCATCGCGATTTTCCGCGAGCGCGGATCGCCCGCATGGACCGCGACACCGTCAGCGGCAAGCGGCACTTCGAAAGCATCCTGCATGGCTTTCGCGACGGTGCGTTCGACATTCTGGTGGGCACGCAGATGATAGCCAAGGGACACGATATACCCAACGTCACGCTGGTCGGCATCGTGTCGGCGGACGTGGGGCTCGGGCTTCCGGATTTTCGCGCGGCCGAGCGAACCTTCCAGCTTCTGACGCAGGCCGCGGGGCGCGCCGGG
>Ga0302324_100005525_pt1 | contig 27552 bp, 22 predicted proteins | sample Palsa_T0_1_FD_201949 | JGI IMG/M metagenome (GOLD analysis project Ga0302324, IMG submission 201949) | Peat permafrost microbial communities from Stordalen Mire near Abisko, Sweden - Palsa_T0_1 | ecosystem: Environmental > Terrestrial > Soil > Palsa > Peat permafrost | place: Sweden: Abisko...
AAATAGTCACTGCCTTTGCCGCGCATGTACGCGTCGCGCAGTCCTCGCATATCGAACCAGAGATGCGAGATCTGGTGAGTAAACAGAGGGGCGGCATATAACAGGTCATGCCCGTAGATGTGCCGCCATTGGTAGGTCGACGTCCATGCGGCATAGCTCTCGATCGGCAGCGGAAACGTCGGCGAGCCCAATCCGAGGAGATACAGAAACATCGCCTCGTCGTATCCTTGCCAGCGATAGGTGAGGAAATAACTCTCTGGCTTCCAGCCTTGGCTGACGGCCTGTCCGCCGTTTTGCGCCCATTGCCAGTCGGCGCGCCGGTAGAGCTTGTCGGCGAGCGCGCGGATTTCATGCTCGTCGTCGGTGTCGCCGAGGAAATACGCCGCCGCGGTCAACATTCCTGCGAGCAGAAACGCTGTGTCGATGGTGGACAGTTCGCATTCCCAGACGCGCCTTCCGCTTTTCATGTCCAGAAAGTGGTAGTAAAATCCCTTGTAACCTGTGGCGTCGGCTTGGATGCCCTGAACGCTGTCATTGAAAAAGCGGAGCGTCGTGAGGATTCGCCGCACGGCCTCTGCCCGGTCCATGAACTTGCGCTCGACGCCGACGGGATACACCGACAAGGCAAGCCCGACAGCGGCGATGCTGGCCGGCGCACCCGGCTGGGTCTTGTCGGCGATCAGGCCGTTGTGCGGACTCGCTTCCCTGACGAAATACTCGAAAGTCTCGCGCTGTAGGGTATCGAATTCAGCGGGGCCGATCGGTAGATCACTCACGCGGGTAGCGCTCGACGCGGATCAATGACTTCCTCGCGATGGCCTGGTGTCTTCATGGCCTCACCGCGGTGTCAACTCCACGGTGATGGCAGCAATGGCATGCGCGGGCATCGTCACTTCCAAATGGAGCGTGTCGCCCTGGTGCTTCCAGACCAGGGGCTCGCGCACGATCTGCGATGCGACGCACATTTGCTCGACTTCTCTTGGTTTGGGAAGCGCTGGGCTCCCCATCTCGATCCAGAGCTTCTTGGCATTCGCGTGATCGTCGTCGATCCGCTCGATATAGACGTCTCGCGGCGAGAGCAATCCCGTCAAGTCAATGTCCACCGACTGGTTCTGAATCGGATGCTGCGGCAACGTGTGGTTCGTTAGAAGGATAGTGACTGCGTTGCCGCCGCGCACCGCCCAGACGTCGACGGTGTCGTGCGCACCGGAGACATGCAAGGCTTCGGTGCCCAGCCGATGCAGTAGCTCGAAGGCGCGAAAGGATGGCTTCGGAACACCCTGCAGCGTGAGCAGCCCGAAACCGCCCTGGAAGGCGGTCGCCGGCATGTAATTCTCTTCAAAAATGTCGGTGAAGGTCCAGAAACTGTAGCCTTGAACAAGCCCAGTGGCCTCCATCATGGTCTTGACGATGACTGCCGCGGTGTAGGGCTCGTCGTGCAGGTGATCGCGCGGATCGGACGACGAGCTCCATTCCGTGTAGTAGACAGGCCTGCCGCGCGCCTTGCTATGTGTTTGCTGCGCCCATTCGCGCAGGATGCTCCGCCGGCTGTGGGCCAGTTCCGTCTCGGTATCTTCGCCGATCGAGCCCAGCGCGTCAGTGGGGTAATGGTGCGTGCTGACGAAGTCGAGCGGCACGCTGTTCTGGTCGCAGAAGTCGACGAACTCGGTGATCCATTCGTTGTTTGCGGTCGCTGGGCCGCCGACCTGGAGCCGCGTGTCCACGTCCTTGAGCGCCAGCGCCGTGCTGCGATACAGATCAAAGTATTCGGCCTGCGTTCCGGTCCAGAACGCTGGCAGGTTCGGCTCGTTCCAAACTTCGAAGAACCAGCTGCCGACCTCATCGATGCCGTAGCGCTCGACCCAGTGCGTCGCCAGCTTGGACACGAGCGTCGCCCATTGCGCATAATCTTTCGGCGGCGTGACGTTGGCGCCGTAATGGAAGACGGTCTTGTTCCCAGTCGCCAAGGTCGTTGGCATGAAGCTCAGTTCCACGAAGGGCTTCATCCCGATCGAAAGGAGGAAGTCGCATATCTGATCGGCGTTGAAGAATGAGTAGAGAAACGCGTTCTTCTCATTCATAAGCGTTCCCATTTGATCACACAGCAGTCCGTGAAAGCGGGTGTGACGAAAACCGAGCTGCGCGCGACACTCGCGCAACTGTTGTTGCCAGTCGCCGCGCAGCGCCAGGGGCGCGTGGCCGCTGCCTACGGTATGCTCCCAAAAATGGGGCAATGCGGTGGCCTCGTCCCACAGATTGCACGAGAATTGCAGATGCTTCATGCGATCGGCCTCTTGTTTTCACAGTTGTCGCGGAGTTTTCCCGGACCGCCAATGCGCTTCGATCTGCTCGAGGCTTTTGCCCTTCGTTTCCGGCACCAGCAGATAGAAGAAAATCCAGGCGCCAATCGCGACGAGGCCGTACAGCCAGAACGTGCCGGCATGCCCCAGGGCCGCGACCAGCGTCAGGAAGCTCACGGCCACCAGCAGGTTCATGGCCCAATTGGTCACGGTGACGACGCTCATGGCGACGCCGCGGTTTTTGAGGGGATAGATTTCCGAGATCAGCAGCCAAAAGATGGGCCCGAGCCCGAAGGCGAAGCACGCCACGTAGATCAGCAGGCCGCCGATGGCCACCTCGCTCTTGAAGCTCGCCAGCCGCGGAAACTCGAACGCCGCGCCCAGGACGCCCAAGCCGACGATCTGGCCGGCCACCCCGGTCAATAGCAGAGGACGCCGGCCAATCCGGTCGAGCAGGAAGATGGCCAGCACGTGGAAGCACCACATGACCGCGACCAATCCCGCACCCGCCAGAATGGCTGGGCCGGTTGCGCTTATGCCAGCGAACTTGAAGATAGTCGGGGCATAGTAGATGACCGTGTTGATGCCAGTGATCTGCTGAAACGTTGCCAGACCGAGGCCGACAATCATGGGCATTCGCAGCGATGGCTGGAACAGCCCCGCTATCCCGCCCTTGCCCTGCTCGGCCATGCTCTGCTGGATATCCTTGATCTCCTGGCCGACGTCCGATGTCGTCCGCGCGCGCCGCAGAATCTGTCGCGCCTGATCGATCTTCGACTTGCTGAGCAGCCAGCGCGGGCTGTCGGGCAGCCACCACATGCCGACGACCAAGCCGATCGAGGGCAACGCCGCGAGGCCGAACATGTAGCGCCATCCGTGGCTCGCAGAAAGCGCGTAATCGATCAGATAGGCGACGACGATCCCGGTTGTGATGGCCAGCATGTTAACGGCCACCAGTGAGCCGCGGACCTTCGCCGGCACGAGCTCGGCGATGTACATGGGCGAGATGAACGAGGCGATGCCGATGCCGATGCCGCTCGCTACCCGGGCGCCGATCAGCCAGCCGACCGTCGGTGCGAAAGCCGTGCCGATCGCGCTCAAAGTGAAGACGATACCGGCAAGGATGATCATCCAGCGACGCCCGAATCGGCCAGTCAATGCGCCGCCGGCGCCTGCTCCAAGTACGGCGCCTATCAGGACCGCGCTGACGACGAGTTCTTCCATCGTCGGCGAGAGCGAGAACTCGACCTTGACAAACAAGATGGCGCCCGAAATGACGCCCGTGTCATAGCCGAAGAGCAGACCGCCTAGAGCCGCGATGGCGACAGCGGTGTAGACGAACCTGTTGACTACCGTAGGAGCGCCAGCCGGCGCGGCCGGCTTCACTTCAGGATTTGCGCGTTCCTTAGCCAACACCCGATAGTCCTTCGCTCTCCGCAACGACAAGAGGCGTGCAAGCCACGCGAGACCGCGACATCTGCGTCAGAATCTCGAACTGCAGATTTGCCGGCGGTTAGGCAAACAGCACCATGAAGCGCGGACCGCGATCGAGGTCGCCACAATCGAAGCGAAAGCTTCCGCCAATCTGCCGCACGAAGGATCCGATTATCTTCATTCCCAACCCCTTGCTGGCCGCCGGATCATACTCTGATGGCAGCGGAAGCCCCTCGTTGGAAACGGAGAGAATGTGGCCATCGGCAGGGTTGGTCTGCAGCTCGACGACGATCTTTCCCATACCGTGTTTGACCGCGTTTGTGATCAGTTCATTGACAATGAACCCTAGAGGAATGGCCGTCGCGGCGGGCAGTGTCATTTCCACCCCCTCAACAAAAATCTGATTTTGCATTGTCTCGTCGGTCGCAATGACACTGGTGAAGTCCGCACAGAGCTCCTCCAGATATTCTTTGAACGCGACAGTTTCGGCACCATCGCTGGAATGGAGTTGGCGGTGGACGCGTTCGATCGATGCTACCCGTTTGGCTGCGGCAGACAGTTGGCGGTTAACATCTGGATTCGCTGATGCTCGGCTTTGAAGGGAAAGCAGGCTTGCAACCATTTGCAGGCCGTTCAGCAGCCGGTGGACCATCTCGTTACGCAAAATCTCCTGCTGCTCGAGTATTGTTTCTTTCTCGCCAAGGAGAACCGCTTCGCGCGCTAATGCATCGCGCAAAGTGTCGACTAGACGTGCGTACCGAACCCGGTCGTTTTCAACGCTCGCGATTGTTCTGTCGGAGAGCGCATGGGCCATTTTGCGGGGAAACGGAACAAAGCGTGCTGGCGAAGTTATATTGAACATTACGGTAGCCCTAGAGCTCGCCTCGCAATTCCAACCCGCTCGGCTCGACCACCGAACTTTAGGGTCGGTCGCATCTGGCGACTGTTCTATATTGCTCATGCCCGCCAGCGGCCTGAAGCAGAAACTGGCCGGTTTGCACAACTACCGCTCGGGCAGCGAACGACCGCACACGGAATTGATGTGAATAGATTCAATAGGTCAACACATTGATTGCTGCTTCTGAGCGTGGGTGTCGACAATCGCAAAGTCGTTCGAATGCCATCACATTAACCGCCGTCGGCAAACGGCAGTAGCTGCCAAGGTCTTGCGCTAACTCAAGAAACTTTGCGGAACTGCTTTACCTTTGCACCGTTTCGAAGGTGGTCGAGATAGTCTGCCCACCAGGGCATCATTCTAACGCGCTCTTCCCAAAACGAGCCGCGGGAATAAGCCCGGCGGACATCGTTGGATTCAACGTGTGCCAATTGGCGTTCGATAGCATCCGGGTGCCACTTTCCGGATTCGTTGAGCAGGGTAGAGGCGCTCGCCCGAAAGCCATGGGATGTCATCTCGTCCTGCCCGTATCCCATCCTGCGTAATGCGGTATTCAGGGTGTTCTCGGAAATCGGTTTCGCAGCTCCGTGAAAGCTGGGAAACAGCAGCTTGCGATGACCTGTGATCTTGCGTAGATCCTCCAGTATCGCGATCGCTTGGGACGCCAAAAATACGCGATGTTCGCGCCGCATTTTGGTCTTTTCGGCAGGTATGGTCCAAATCGATTTGTCGAAATCGAACTCGGTCCATTCCGCAAAGCGCAATTCGCCTGGTCTGGGAAATAGAAGCGCCATCAGTTTAAGCCCGGCAATGGTTGTCGGTTGTCCGTCGAAACCATCAATGGCGCGCAGCAAGCCGCCGAATTTCTCCGGTTCGGTGATTGCAGCCCGGGGCGTGACCTTCGGGGGCGTGATTGCTCCCCGCAGAACGGGCGTTGGATCGAATTCCGCGCGCGAAGTAGCCACCGCGTAGCGGCAGACCTGTCCGATCGTCGATTTCAATCGGCGCGCGGTTTCGTAATTTCCCTTGAATTCGATTTCCTGGACAACCTTGAGTACATCGACGGGCCGAATCTCTGAGACTCGTTTCGAGCCGAGCATCGGATACGCGAAGTCCAACAGCCATTCCTTCTTCACCATCGTCGGTCCAGCCAAATTGTCTCGCCGGCACTTGGCAATGAATTCGAGCGCTATCTCCCTGAAGGTGTCGCCGGGTAGCGGCGCAGTCACTTCGGCGAGGCGTTTCTCCGCAGCCGGATCGACGCCCGACCGGATTTTCACCTTTACTTCGTCGCGTTTGGTCCGGGCATCGAGAAGGGACACTTGGGGATAGGGGCCGAGTGCCATCTGCGCCTGCTTCCCCTCGAACTGATAGATCAGCTGCCAGAGGCGAGAGCCGTTGGGCTGTACCCAGAGCTGGAGACCGCCGCCGTCGGAGAGTTTTTGCCGAACCTTGCCAGGCTTTGTGCCCCGACATTTCACATCGGTTAGAGCCATTTCCGCGACCTCACATGCAAAGCAGAAGTTCGTACCCAGAGGGTGTTTTCGGACCCTCCGAATACCCAGAAAATACCCAGAAATTTGATGGGTAGCCCAGAGCGACGGCGAACGATGGCGAACGCCAAAGTCGCTATTTCGTTGGGTTTTACGGGGTCTGCGGTCTTTCGCGAACGGCGGCGAAAGAACAAATGGTGCCCAGAAGAGGACTCGAACCTCCACACCTTGCAGTACTAGTACCTGAAACTAGCGCGTCTACCAATTCCGCCATCTGGGCCCTTGGGGCGCGGATGTTTAGGAGCGGCCGGGCGGCCTGTCAACGCGAATGGCCGGGCATTGCCGGTCCTGCGAAATTGCGCGGGATTTCCGGGCGGCCGGTGTCCATAATGCGCGAGTCGCCAGGGAGGGATCTGTCATGCTGGTCGTCACCACCGAGCGGGTCGCGGGATACACGACCCGGGAAACATTGGGGCAGTGCTTCGGCGTCGTGGTCCGCTCGCGCGGCCTGGGCGGCAACATCATGGCCAGCCTGCGCTCGATCGTGGGCGGCGAAATCCATGAATACACGCAGCTGCTCGAAGAAGCGCGGCGCCACGCGGTGGATCGCCTCGTCGCAAACGCCACCGTGATGGGCGCGAATGCCGTCATCATGATGCGCTTCGATTCCGCGGAGATCGGCCAGACCATGAGCGAGATCGTGGCCTATGGCACGGCCGTCGTGATCGTACCGGATGCCAATGCTGCGTAGCGTCGTCCTGGCTATCGGCATCGTCTGCCTCGTCGTGGGCGTGTTCGGATTCGCGATCGGCCATTTTCCGCCGGCATTCATGTTCCTCTTCTGGGGCGCGATTCTGGTTCTGGGCGTCATCTATGAGCGCTTCCGCTACAAGCCGCTGGCGCAAAATGTGCCGGGTCCCGGCTGGGAGAAAACGCCGGAGCGTTTCGTCGACGATGAAACCGGCAAGACGGTTACCGTCTATGTCCGGCCCGAGACCGGCGAACGCCAATATGTAGAAGAATAGCGGCGGCGAATCGCGCGCTTTCGCCTGCGTCGCGTTCCCACTAAGAATGGCCTGAACGAATACATTCCGAGGCCCTTGTTCCATGTCGTCGCTGGTGACCGTTTTCGGCGGATCGGGTTTTGTCGGCCGCTATGCCGTGCGCGCGCTTGCCGGGGCCGGCCATCGCATTCGCGTCGGCGTGCGCCGGCCCAATCTGGGCAATTATCTCGTCCCCATGGGCGCCGTGGGCCAGATCCAGCTCGTGAAGGCGGATGTGACGGATGAGGCGTCCGTCGCGGCGGCGCTCAAGGGCGCCACGGCCGTCGTCAATCTGGTGGGCGTGCTTTACGAAAGCGGCCACCAGCGTTTTCAGACGATCCATGCCGATGCGGCGGCGGCTATTGCGAGCGCGGCCAAAGCTGCGAGTGTCGAGACATTTGTCCATGTTTCCGCGGCCGGCGCGGCCGAAGATTCCGAGTCCAGCTATGCGCGGACGAAGGCGGAAGGCGAACGGCGCGTGCGCGAGGCGTTTCCGGCGGCGACCATATTGCGGCCATCGCTCGTATTCGGGCCGGAGGACAATTTCTTCAACCGCTTCGCGGCGCTGGCGCGGCTGTTTCCAGTGTTGCCGCTGATCGGCGGCGGCCACACGCGGTTTCAGCCGGCCTATGTCGGCGATGTCGCCGAAGCGATCGCGTTCTGCCTGGTGAACAACGCCACGGCGGGCAAGACCTATGAACTCGGCGGCCCGCACGTCTACACATTCCGGCAATTGCTGGAGCTCATCCTCGTCGAAACCAACCGGCGCCGCTGGCTGGTGCCGCTACCCTTCCCGCTGGCGATGCTCAAGGCCCATGTGCTGCAGCTGTTGCCCAATCCGCTTCTGACCTGCGACCAGGTGCGATTGCTCAGGCACGACAGCGTCGTTGCGGCGGACGCGCTCACCTTCGCGGATCTCGGAATCGAACCCGATTCCGTCGAGGCGATCGTGCCGGCCTATCTGTGGCGGTTCCGCCGCGGCGGCCAGTTCGACGCCAATCCCCGCGTGCGGCTCAGTGCATTGCCATAAAACCGATCAGCGCCAGCCCCGCGACAATGCGATACCAGCCGAAGGGCTTGAGGCCGTAGCGGCCGATAAAGGCTATGAAGCCCTTCACCACGACGAACGCGACAAGGAATGACACGACAAAGCCCACGGCGATGAGCCATTCGTCGTGTTGCGAAAGTTGCGCGCCTTCCTTGTAAAGCTCGAAGACCGTCGCGCCGAGCATGGTAGGGACGGCCAGGAAGAAGGTGAACTCGGCCGCCGCCTTGCGCTCCACGCCGAGGAGTTCGCCGCCCAGGATCGTGGCGCCCGAGCGCGACACGCCGGGCAGCAATGCGAGGCACTGACAGAAACCGATCTGCAGGCATTTGAGCAGCGGCAGTCGGTCGCTCTCGCGCCAGCGCGGCGTGGGCGCCAGGCGTTCGAGGAGCAGGATCAGCACGCCGCCCACGATCCACGCCGTGGCGATCACGGGCAAAGCGGTTCTGGGGCTGAGCAGCACGTTGTTGATGAGCTTGATGAGCGTGGCGCCCAGTATGGCCGCGGGAATGAACGCGATGACGACGCCCGCGGCGAACTGGCGGGCTTTGGGATCGCTTGGCAATCCCACCACGACATCCCACAGCTTCCGCCAATAGACCGCGACGACCGACAGGATGGCACCCAGCTGGATCACGATGGTGAAGGCGTGCCAGCGATTGTCGTCGAGCTCGAGCAGCCGCTCGGCGACCAGGAGGTGACCGGTCGAGGAAACCGGAATGAATTCCGTCAACCCTTCGACGATGCCCAGAATGATAGCCTGCCAAATATCGTGCATGCGCCCGCGAATCCCTTTCGACCCACTCAAGCCCTAGCATAATCGCCCGTTTCGGCGCAGAAATTTCATGTAAGTCAATAATATTGTCTTATTACGAGTCGTCCGCTCCGCCACCGCAAGACAAAGTAGCAGAACAATAACATATTAGTCAGTATTAGTGTCCTAAGCGTCGTTTTCCGCTCGCTTCCGGGAAAAAAATCCAATATCAGCGTCACAGGAGTAATGACCTTGCGCGGGAGCCGCCATGGCGGAGCGAATGTTACGCTTTGTGTCGCTGGACCAGGAGCTGCCCGAAAAGCGCCCCTCGGAGGCTCGCGCCGGCGATTTCCACGAAATCTATGCCGGCTACCTGGCGGAAAAAGCCGCTATGCAGGCGTCGCGCTGTTCGCAGTGCGGCGTTCCTTTCTGCCAGGTGCATTGCCCGCTGCACAACAACATCCCCGACTGGCTGAAGCTCACGGCGGAAGGCCGGCTGGAAGAGGCCTACGAACTGTCGCAGGCCACCAACAACATGCCGGAAATCTGCGGGCGCATCTGCCCGCAGGACCGGCTCTGCGAAGGCAATTGCGTCATCGAGCAATCCGGGCACGGCACGGTGACGATCGGCGCGGTAGAGAAATATCTGTCCGAGACCGCCTGGCGCGAAGGCTGGGTGAAGCCGCTCAAGCCGCGCCGCCTGCGCCGCCAGCATGTCGCGGTGGTGGGTGCGGGTCCCGCCGGGCTCGCGGGCGCGGAGGAACTGCGCCGCAAGGGCTACAAGGTGACCGTATATGACCGGCACGATCGCGCCGGCGGTCTTTTGATCTACGGCATCCCGAATTTCAAGCTCGAGAAAGAGGTCGTGACGCGCCGCGTAAACCGCCTGGCGGAAGGCGGCATCGCCTTCCAGCTCAATTTCGAACTGGGTCGCGACACCACGCTGCAGGAACTGCGCGCGGATCACGACGCGGTTCTGCTGGCGACCGGCACGTATCTGCCGCGGGGGATTGAGGCGCCGGGCGTCGGGCTCGAACGCATCGTGGCAGCGCTCGACTATCTCATCGCCTCCAACCGCAAAGGCCTGGGCGACCGCGTACCCGATTTCGACTCCGGCGCGCTCGACGCGAACGGTAAGCATGTCGCCGTGATCGGCGGCGGCGACACAGCGATGGACTGCGTGCGCACCGCGATGCGCCAGGGTGCGAAATCGGTGAGCTGCCTCTATCGTCGCGATCGCGACAACATGCCGGGCTCGTTGCGCGAAGTAGCGAACGCTGAGGAAGAAGGTATCGTGTTCCAGTGGCTCACGCTGCCGAAGGCTTTTCTGGGAATGGAAAAAGTCGAAGGCGTGCGTATCGCGCGAATGCGACTGGGTGTGCCCGACCCCACGGGACGCAAGACGCCGGAAGAAATCGATGGTGCGGATTTCACGCTCGGAGCCGATCTTGTCATCAAGGCGCTCGGCTTCGATCCGGAAGATTTGCCGAGACTGTTCCGCGCGCCGGACCTCGCCGTGTCGCGCTGGGGCACACTCGACATTGACCGGTCGTCGATGACGAATCTGGATGGCGTCTTCGCGGCAGGCGACGTGGTGCGCGGCGCGTCGCTGGTCGTCTGGGCAATCCGTGACGGCCGCGATGCGGCAGCTTCCATCCATACCTATCTGGAAGCCCGGGCGGACGCGGCCATGCACGAGGCGGCGGAGTGACGGCGATGGCACCAAGTCCGAATGAAAGACAGCTGGCCGAAGCCGAAATCGCCCGTTTTCTCGCCAATGCGCAGAAGCTTGAGGCGGCGCATGCCTATTCGCCAGAGCAGGAACACGATGCTTGCGGCGTGGGCCTCATAGCCGCGCTTGACGGCAGGCCGCGCCGCGAAGTGGTGACGCGCGCGATCGAGGCCCTCAAATCGGTCTGGCACAGGGGCGCCGTCGACGCGGACGGCAAGACGGGCGACGGCGCGGGCATTCATCTGCAGGTGCCACAGGATTTCTTCCGCATCCAGGTCGAGAACACCGGCCATAAATTGCGCTCGGGCCGCATCGCGGTCGGCCAGATATTCCTTCCGAGGACGGACTATGTCGCGCAGGAGACCTGCCGCACCATCGTCGAATCCGAGATTCTCAATTTCGGTTTCTACATCTATGGCTGGCGACAGGTTCCGGTGGACATCTCCATCATCGGTGAAAAAGCGAATGCGACGCGGCCCGAGATCGAACAGATCATGTTCGATGTGGGCGATGCGCTCGATCTCGAAGCGCTGGATCGCAGGCTCTATCTTTGTCGCCGCCGCATCGAGAAGGGCGTGCGCGCGGCCGCGATTCCCGATTTCTATGTTTGTTCGCTGTCGTCGCGCTCGCTGATCTACAAGGGCATGTTCCTCGCCGAGCAGCTCTCGAATTTTTATCCCGACCTCAAGGACGAGCGCTTCATTTCCGCGTTTGCAATCTTCCACCAGCGCTATTCGACGAACACCTTCCCCACCTGGCGGCTCGCGCAACCCTTTCGCATGCTCGCACACAACGGCGAGATCAACACGCTGAAGGGCAACATCAACTGGATGAAGAATCACGAATTCAAGATGGCGTCGCAGCTGTTCGGCGAGCATGGCGACGACATCAAGCCCATCATCCAGCCCGGCAGTTCGGATTCCGCCGCGCTTGACGCCGTGTTTGAAGTGCTCGCCCGCGCAGGCCGTTCGGCGCCGCTGGCCAAGACGCTGCTCGTACCCGAAGCCTGGTCGAACAAGGCCTCGACGATGCCGGATTCGCATCGCGCGCTTTATGCCTATGCGAACGCGGTAATGGAGCCGTGGGACGGTCCCGCGGCGCTGGCGGCGACGGACGGCCGCTGGGTGATCGCAGGCATGGACCGCAATGGGCTGCGCCCGCAGCGCTACGCCGTAACGAAAGACGGTTTCCTGTTCGTGGGTTCGGAAACGGGAATGGTCGCGCTTGACGAGGCGCTGGTCGAACGCAAGGGCCGCGTCGGTCCGGGCCAGATGATTGCGATCGATCTCGACGAGGGCCGCTTTTACGAAGACCGCGCCATCAAGGACAAGCTCGCCGCAGAATATCCGTATGAGGAGTGGACGAAGAACATCGTCGAGCTTGAGCCCATCATCGGCCCGGGACCCGAGCCTCGCCTGTATCAGAAGGAATCGCTGCGCCGCCGCCAGATGGCGGCGGGCTACACGATCGAAGACCTCGAACTGATCCTGCACCCCATGGTCGAGGACGGCAAGGAACCGGTGGGTTCGATGGGCGACGACACGCCGCTCGCCGTGCTCTCGGAGCGCTACCGCCCGCTTTCGCATTATTTCCGGCAGAATTTCAGCCAGGTGACGAACCCTCCGATCGATTCGCTGCGCGAAGGCCGCGTGATGAGTCTCAAGACGCGCTTTCGCAATCTGGGCAATGTGCTCGAACAGGACGAAAAGCAGACGGAAGTGTTCGTGCTCGAGAGCCCCGTGATTTCCACGGGCATGTATGCGCGCATGAAGGAGCATCTCGAAGGCCGCTTCTACGAGATCGATTGCGTGTTCCCCTTGCGCAACGGCAAACCGCATGAAGGCGCGCTGCGCGGCGCCATCGAGCGCGTCCGCACCGAGGCCGAAGACGCGGTGCGGCAGGGCTATAATCACCTCATCCTGACCGACGAGCGCATCAGTCGCGAGCTGGCGGCAATGCCGATGATCCTGGCGACGGGCGCGGTGCACAGCCATCTCGTGCGCCAGGGCCTGCGAACCTACACCTCCATCAATGTGCGCTCGGCGGAATGCGTCGACACGCATTATTTCGCCGTGCTGATCGGCGTCGGCGCCACCACGGTCAACGCCTATCTCGCCCAGGAGTGCATCGCGGAGAGGCACGCGCGCGGCTTGTTCGGAAAGATCGCGCAGGGCGAATGCGTGAAGCGCTATCTGGATTCGGTGAGCGCGGGCCTGCTCAAGATCATCTCGAAAATGGGCATCTCCGTGATCTCTTCCTATCGCGGCGCCTATCTGTTCGAAGCGGTCGGCCTGTCGCGCTCGATGGTGGCGGATATTTTCCCGGGCATGTCGAGCCGCATCTCCGGCATCGGCTATGACGGCATCTCGGCGAAGATCGCCCGCCGGCATGTGCGCGCCTTCGACGAGGATTTCGCGGTGCTGCCGATCGGAGGATTCTACAAGGCGCGGTCCGGCGGCGAAACCCATGCCCATGGCGCGGCCATCATCCATCTGCTGCAGCATGCGGTGAACAACGATTCCTACACGACGTTCAAAAAATATTCGGAAGCCGTCTGGGCGCTGCCGCCGGTGTCGCTGCGTCATCTGATGAATTTCCGTCCGGGCGGCGAGAAGATCGCGATCGACGATGTCGAATCGGTGACGGAAATCCGCAAACGCTTCGTCACGCCCGGCATGTCGCTGGGGGCGCTTTCGCCGGAAGCGCATGAAACGCTCAACATCGCGATGAACCGCATCGGCGCCAAATCCGACTCTGGCGAAGGCGGCGAAGATCCTGCGCGTTTCCGCGCGCGGCCCAATGGCGACAATCCCAACTCGGCGATCAAGCAGGTGGCTTCTGGTCGCTTCGGGGTGACGGCGGAATATCTCAACCAGTGCCGCGAACTGGAGATCAAGGTGGCGCAAGGGGCAAAGCCCGGCGAAGGCGGCCAATTGCCCGGCTTCAAGGTCACCGAGATGATCGCGAAGCTCCGGCATTCGACGCCCGGCGTGATGCTCATTTCGCCGCCGCCCCATCACGACATCTATTCGATCGAAGACCTGGCGCAGCTCATTTACGATCTGAAGCAGATCAATCCCGACGCGCGCGTCTGCGTGAAGCTCGTCGCCGCCACGGGCATCGGCACCATCGCCGCCGGCGTGGCGAAAGCGAAGGCGGATGTGATCCTCATTTCCGGCCACAGCGGCGGCACGGGCGCATCGCCGCAAAGCTCGATCAAATATGCGGGCGTGCCGTGGGAAATGGGCCTGACCGAGGCCAACCAGATTCTCACGCTCAACAATCTGCGCCATCGTGTGACGCTGCGCACCGACGGCGGCATCCGCACGGGCCGCGACGTGGTGATGGCCGCGATGCTGGGCGCGGAGGAATTCGGCATCGGCACGGCGTCGCTTGTGGCCATGGGTTGCATCATGGTGCGGCAATGCCATTCGAACACCTGCCCCGTGGGCGTCTGCACGCAAGACGAAAAATTGCGCGAGAAATTCACCGGCTCGGCGGACAAGGTCGTGAACCTCTTTACATTCATCGCCGAAGAAGTGCGGGAGATCCTGTCGTCGCTGGGCCTGCGCAAGCTCGAAGACGCGATCGGGCGCACGGACCTCCTCTATCAGATGAGCCGCGGCGGCGAAGAACTCGACGATCTCGATCTCAATCCCCTGCTGGTGCAGGCCGATCCCGGCAACCACGCGCGCTATTCCACCCAGAAAGGGCGCAACGAAGTGCCCGATACGCTGGATGCGCAGATCGAACAGGACGCGCAGGCGCTGCTGCGCGACGGCGAGAAGATGCAGCTCGCCTACAGCGTTCGCAACACGATGCGTTCCATCGGCGCGCGCATTTCCTCGCACATCGTGCGCAAATGGGGGATGACGGGCCTGCCGCCCGAACATCTCACGCTCCGGCTTCGAGGCTCCTGCGGACAGTCATTGGGCGCGTTCGCCGTGCAGGGTCTCAAGATCCATGTGTCCGGCGATGCCAACGATTATGTCGGCAAGGGACTTTCCGGCGCCACCATCGTCGTCCGGCCCACGACCTCGGCCGGCTTCCCCGCGCGCGCCAACACGATCATCGGCAACACGGTTCTTTATGGCGCGACAGCCGGCAAGCTGTTCGCGGCCGGCCAGGCGGGTGAGCGTTTCGCCGTGCGCAATTCCGGCGCGCTCGCAGTTATTGAAGGTTGCGGCTCAAACGGCTGCGAATATATGACGGGCGGATTGGCCGTGATCCTGGGACCGGTGGGCGACAATTTCGCGGCCGGCATGACGGGCGGAATGGCCTTCGTCTACGACGCCGACGGCCTGTTCGAGGAACATGTCAATCCGGACACCGTCGTCTGGCAACGCATCGAATCGATCCATTGGGAAGGCACGCTGTATCGCGCCCTCGAAGAGCATCGCAACGAAGCGCGCTCCTCCTTCGCCGCGCAGATTCTCGCGCGCTGGGAGCACGAGCTCGGACGCTTCTGGCAGGTGGTGCCGAAGGAAATGGTCGAACGGCTGGCGCATCCCCTGACCGACGAGCCACTCGCCGCGACGGCCTGAAGCGAACGGGCGCGCCGCGAACGCTAGCGGGTGTAAGCTCCCGCCATGAGTGTGAAGAATCGGGTGTCAACAGTCCGGCGCTCGCCCTGGCTCAGGCGCGTGCTGTTCATCGTGTTTGCGTTTTTCGTTCCTGTTCCGATTTTGCTCATACTCATTTTCCGCTTCGCGCCCGTTCCCGGCACGCCGCAGATGCTCTTCACGCTTGTGGGCGGAACAGCGGTCAATTACCGCTGGGTGGACTATGACCGCATCTCGCCTGTGCTCGCGCGCGCCGTGATCGGATCGGAGGACCAGAAATTCTGCTCGCATCACGGCTTCGACTGGGGTTCGATCGACAAGGCCCTCAAGGCGCATGAAAAAGGCCGTCGCCTGCGCGGCGCCAGCACCATCAGCCAGCAGACGGCGCGCAGCCTGTTCCTGCTCCCCGTTCGCAGCTGGGTGCGCAAAGGTGTCGAAGCGTATCTCACCGTTCTGATGGAAGGCCTGTGGCCCAAGCGCCGGATTCTGACCGTCTATCTCAACCTGGTCGATTGGGGGCACGGAAATTTCGGCGCGGAGGCCGCCGCGCAATCCTATTTCCACACTTCCGCATCGGCGCTGACCGCCCGTGAAGCCGCGCGCCTTGCGGCGATCCTGCCCGATCCCGACGATTGGCGCGCCGTCCATCCCGGGCCCTACGTCGCCTCGCGCGCCGCAACGCTGGGTGGCCGCATCGCGCAGGTGTCGCGCGACGGGCTTGATTCATGCGTTCGTTAGTGCAAGGCCGGTATTGATCGATCGTCGACGATCCAAGGCCGCGGCATTCACGCGGCTTTTTTCGGGCTGTCTTTCAGCAGTCCAAGCCGCATCAGACTTTCGGCGGTGGCGACGATGGAATCCTCTCTGGAACGTGGCACCCAGCCCAGCACCTCGCGCGCCTTCCTGTTGGTCCCATTCTTCCTGGTGCCGAGCTCGGGCAGGATCTGCTTCACCGCTGGATCGCCGAGCGCAGCCAGGCGCACCAGCAGGTTCGGCAATTGCCGTGTGGGCACGCGCTTCGCGGCCGTGCCCATGCGGGCCTTCAAAATATTCGCGATATCGAGCACCGACAGGAAATCGCCGGCGACGGCGAGGAAGCGTTCGCCTTTGGCGGCGTGATCCGTCATGGCGCGGATATGCAGGTCGGCGACATCGCGCACATCGACCGCGCCGAAATTGATTTTCGGAGCGCCGGGCATGGCGCCGTCCATCATGCGCTGCACGATGAGGATCGACGTCGAATAATCGGGACCCAGCACCGGACCGAACACTGCCACCGGATTGACGACGGAAAGCTCGAGACCGCCGCCTTCGCGGGCGATGAAATCCCAGGCCGCGCGTTCCGCCAGCGTCTTCGATTTGACGTAAGGCATCACGCCCTCGCCGTCCGGATCGGTCCAGTCTGTCTCGTCGAAGGGTTTCCCCTGCGGCGCGTGGCCATAGCCGATCGCCGCGAAAGACGAGGTGAGCACCACGCGCCTGACGCCGGCATCGCGGGACGCGCGCAGCACGCGCAGCGCGCCTTCGCGTGCGGGCACGATGAGTTCGTCTTCGTGTTTGGGCAGGGTCGCGGGAAAAGGCGACGCCACATGCAGCACATATTCGCAGCCGGCGACGGCCTCGGGCCAACCCGCATCGTTTTCGAGATCGGCAGCGGCGAAAGACAGACGGTCGCCCGGCTCGGCGCCGCCTTCTTTCAGCAAGGCGCGCACGTCGCCTTCGCGCTTGAGGTTTCGCACCGTGGTGCGCACCTGGTGGCCAGCCGCCAGCAATTGCAAAATGGCATGGCTGCCAATGAAACCCGACCCACCAGTCACCAGAACTGTGCTCATCGCCGCTCCCTGAAATTTTGAATTCTTTTCGCAGTGTACCCCCGCCGCGGCAGATGCGTTAGTCCTGTGTCGCGCCCTGGCGCCGTTCGGTGATGTGCCAGAGCACGCCGGACGGATCGAAGACATGGGCGATCCTGAGGCCCCAGGATTGCATCGAAGGCGCGCGCGGCGGCTCAACCTGGAACTTGCCCGGCAGATCGAGGCCCGCGATATGCGCCCACCAGGCATCGAGATCATCGACCATGAGCTGCATCATGCAGTTTTCAGCCCACTCTTTCTGATAGTAGCGCTGCAGGATGAACCCGCCGGAACCGGCGCTGAAGATCGCCACATCCGCGTCGAGCAGTTTTTCGAAACCCAGCGTTTCATAAAAGCTCTTCGAAAGATCGAAATCCTTCGCGGGCAGAAACGGGCGCAGAAGTTCCGTTCCGCTCGGAACGCGAGTCATGTCTTCCTCCTCCTTGTCCGGCGCAGATCGACACTGGTCCAACATCGCCATTCCCGGTATTGACGGCAAGCGGCGACATCAACACGGGGAATTGCATGAAACGCATCCTGGCTGTGGTCCTTCTTCTCTACGCCACCGCTGCATTCGCCGACCCGCCTGTTCCCGACACGCCTGCCGGCCACACGCTGACGGACTGGATGACGGCGTTCAATTCGGGTGACCACGCGCAACTGCAGGCGCTGTACACGAAATACCATCGCGACCGGCCGGTGGATTTTGTGTTCAACCTCCGCCGTCAAAATGGCGGCTTCAACTTGCTCAAAGTGGAAAGCAGCGCGCCCGGTTCGATCTCCGTGCTCGTGGGTGCGCGGGACTCCGATGAAATCCTGCGCTTCGTCGTCAATGTCGATCCGGCAAATCCGACGGCGCATCTCGACAGCCGGCTTGAAGGGCTACCGCGTCCGGCGGAGTTCGCGCTTCCGCGCCTTACTGCCGATGCAGCGCGTGCAGCATTAACCGCGCGCGCCGACGGCCTTGCGGCACAGGACAAATTCTCCGGCGCGGTGCTGGTCGTCGCCCGGAACATGACGGTGCTCGAAAAAGGCTGGGGCATCGCCAACCGCGAAACCGGCGCGCCGATCACCACCGACACGAAATTCCGCCTCGGCTCGATGGACAAGATGTTCACGGCGATTGCGGTCCTTCAGCTGGTCGCGCAGGACAAAATCTCGCTCGATGCGACAATCGGCCAATACCTGACGGACTATCCCAACAAGGAACTGGCGGCGAAGGTCACGATCCGCGAATTGCTGAATCACACGGGCGGCGCGGGCGACATTTTCGGTCCGGATTTCGACAAGCATCGCACCGAACTCAAGACGCTGGACGATTATGTGACGCTCTATGGCGCGCGGGCACCGGAGCATGAGCCCGGCGCCGCGGACGGCTACGACAATTACGGCTTCATCCTGCTCGGTGTGATCGTCGGCCGAGTGAGTGGCGAGTCCTATTACGACTATGTGCGCGATCACATCTTTCGCCCCGCGCATATGGACGACACCGGCTTTGCTCCGGAAAGCGATCGGGTCCACGGCCTGGCGCCGGGCTATACATGGAAAGACGGCAAATGGATCTCCAATGCCGACACCCTGCCGTGGCGGGGCACGTCGGCGGGCGGCGGTTATTCGACGCTGGGCGACCTCCGGAAATTCGCACAGGCGCTGGAGGCGCACGCGCTGCTACCGCCCACACTGCAGGCCGAGGCGACAACGCCGCAAAATCATGGCCGCTGGTACGGCTATGGTTTCGAGACGCATTATGACGACCCAGCGCGTTATTTCGGCCATTCGGGCGGCGCGCCGGGAATGGACGCGGAATTGCGCATCTTTCCCGATCAGGGCGTCGTGTTCATTTCTCTCAGCAATATGGACGGGCCGGGCGCGAGCACACTGGCCGATTTTTATGCACTGCGGATGCCGCTGACGGACTGAACGAGACGTGTTCTCGGAGAGGCGAAGATGGGATAAAGCGTCGCCGTATTTTCCGAGCGACAGACAGCTTGCCAGGCTTATAGAGGATCGAGATTTCGTGGAGATTTGTCATGACGAAAAAAGCCAGGTTTAAGAGTGACGCCTTCGAGGCCATTCATGCGTCGGCGTCCGCCTTGCATAAAGTCGGCGCGATCGACAAGGCGACCATGCGGCACTTCGATGAAGCGAGCGTTGCCGTTCCGACGGAGTTCAAGCCAACCCAGATAAAACAGCTGCGCGAACGCAATCGCGTCAGCCAGACGGTATTTGCCCGCTATCTGAATACCAGCGAAAGCACGGTGGAAAAGTGGGAAACAGGCGCGAAACGGCCGAGCGGCATGGCGTTAAAACTGCTCGCCATTGTGCAAAAGCACGGATTGCGCGTGCTCATCTGAGTTACCTCGATGCCGGGACATAGTAACTATCCATATTGTCTCCGGGAGTGGAATTTCTTCAAATTGAAGAGCGATCCGACCCGAGAAATTTGCTCCTAACCGGGAGCGCGCCGAACTGTCTCACCCCGAATAAGCAGCGGCGTTTCCGCCGGACAACGTAGCAACGCCCTCACGGTCGCATGCGTCGATGCGAGCAGCGCGTCGGCCACAGCCTCCGGTTTGACGGCCGTCTTGCCCATGAGCCAATTGGCGACGAGCGCGATCTGCGCTTCCGCGACGGCAAACGCGATTTGCGGCAAGGACAGGATGGGCCGCGCTCGGGCATGGCGCGCGAGGATCGTCAAGCGCGGTTCGATCAATCCCGCCAGGCATTTCACCCAGATCGGTCGCACCGGCCACGCGAAGAAGACGCGATTCAATTTCCGCTGTTCGCGAAAATGGTCGAGGATCGGCACGAGCGCCTCGGGCGCCATATCCCCTCCCACGATGATGGCCAGATGCGACGACGGCCGCGTCATGCTCTGGCGCAACATATCCTCCTTGCCGGTGTAATGCAGATAGAAGGTCGAACGCCCGACATTGGCGCTCTCCGCGATGCGCTCGACGGTGACGGCCTCGTATCCTTCCGACAACAACATCTCGACAAACGCCGCCATCAGGGCTGTGCGCGTGCGCTCGGTTCGCCGGTCGGGTTTCGCGATCATGGCATTTACATTCTGTTGTGCAGACAAGGGCGAAGATGCGCGCCGGCCGCGCTTTCGCCAACAACATTCCGCACAGTTTCCTGACTGTGTCCAGAAATGGACACAGGGTCCGCCAACGCCAGCAACATGGCTGTGCAGTCGGATAGAAATGCATGGCTGCTTAAACTCCGGAGTTCCATGACGCTTGCATCCGCCGCAGACAACCGCGCGGCGCCCGCCCGCGGGACGGGCGCCGTTCTCATCGCGACCGCCATCGCGATGCTGGCGCTGTTCGCCTTTCATCCCGGCGGCGATGCGCATGGGCTTGCGGCGGTTCTTAAAGACGAAGCGGCGCACCGGACCCAGGACGCCATTGTGCATGGCGGTTTCATCGCGGTGCTGAGCATCCAGTCCATCTGCTACGCGATATTTTCCGCGCGTCCGGGTTTGCAGCGGCCGGCAGCGCTTGCGGGCCTCGTGTTTTTCGCATTCGGCACGGCGTTCCTGTGCGGTTCGCTCGTGGTCGACGGGCTGGTGACACCGGCGGTGGCGGCGCGCTACGCGGATGCGCCCGACAAAATCGAATTTGCGCGTAGCCTGTTCGTGCTGATGGGCGCGCTCATCGGCGTGCTCATGCCGCTGGGGCTGGCGTTTCAATCCGCGGCTGTGGCGGCATGGGGATGGGCACTCATGGCCGCGGGCGCAGCGCGGGCCGCGGGGATTTCGGGCGTCACCCTGGGCGTACTGCTCCTTCTGGCGCTCGGCGCGAATGTCGCCATTATGAATCCGGTGGTGCTGATGATCGCGCTCGCCGCGATGGCTTTGTGGGCGCTCATTGTGGGCGTCGCGCTGTGGCGCGGGAATGTCTGAGCCGGAGGCGGTCCTTTCCAGTTGACATACAACCAAATTGGTTATAGCCTACCTGGAGTGATTGGTCAACCGGGTATCCGGGAGGCCGATCCGCTCTTTGACATTGTGAATAAACCACCCCGGCCGCGGCGGGCCTCTGCCACGGCATTGCCGCGTTGCGCGCCGGAAAAAGCCCCGGACACCTCTCCTCTTATTCCCCGGACACCTCTCCTCTTATTCCCTGTTAATTTTTTTCCCTGTTAATTTCCCTGCTAGCAGGGAATTCGATCTCGGAACGTTCCGCCGAATTATTCCCTGTTAAATTCCCTGTTCGCAGGCAATTCGAGAGGCACTAGGAGGCCGCGTCCGGCTTATCTACAATTCGCCCATGCGCCGTCTCATCCACCTGCTCCTGTCGCCCCCTTCCCGCTTCGTGCGTCTCCTGATCGCGGAGAAGCGGCTCAGCTGCGACCCCGTGACACCGGAGGAACTGTCCGACCAGCTGCCCGTCTTTATCGACCTGGACGGCACGCGGGCGACGGGGCTCTGGGCGATCGTCGATCATCTCGAAGGCAATTACCCCGAATATCCGCTGGCGCCGGAGGATCCCGTCGCGCGGGCGGAATCGCTCCGGCTGCTCGACTGGGCGATGGGACATTTTCAGGAAAGCGTCACGAGAAGGATCGTCTACGAGAAGGCCTCGCAGCGTTTCACCGGCGCGCCAGCGCGGCGCGCGCCCGATATGGAGGTGGTGCGTGCGGGACGCGACGCACTCAGGCGCGCCTTGGCCATGCTGGGTGCCGCAGCGGAGAAGAACGGCTATGTCGCCTCCCGCGACTGCTCGCTCGGCGATCTGGCGCTGGGCGCGCATCTCTCCGCGCTCGATTATTTCGGCGAAGTGCCGTGGAAGGAGTTTCCCGCAGCGGGGGAATGGTACATGCGCATGAAGTCGCGGCCCTCGTTCCGCACGCTCCTGGCCGACCGCGTGCCGGGCCAGCCGCCCGCCTCGCACTATGCGGATCTCGATGCCTGACGCGGATGCGCGCGAGCATATCCGCGCGGAAGCGAAAGCGATCGGTTTCGATGCCGTGCGCTTTGCCGCGGCCGATGCTGTAGATCGCGCGGGCGAACATCTTGCCGCCTTTCTCGCCGAAGGCCGCCACGGCACCATGCAGTGGATGGCCACGAACGCCGACCGCCGCGCTGCACCCAATGCGCTGTGGCCCGAAGCACGCTCCATCGTCGTGCTGGGCGCGAATTACGGGCCCGGGAGCGATCCGCTTGCTCAACAGGAAAAGCATTCGCGCGCGGCGATCTCCGTCTATGCGCAGGGCGACGATTATCACGAAGTCCTGAAAGCAAAACTTAAAGAGCTCGCGCGCTTCATCGCGGCCGCATTCGGCGCGGACGTGAAAGTGTTCGTCGACACCGCGCCCGTGATGGAGAAGCCGCTGGCACAGGCGGCCGGTCTCGGCTGGCAGGGCAAGCACACCAATCTCGTTTCGCGCGAATGGGGCTCGTGGCTCTTCATCGGTTCCGTCTTCACCACGCTCGATCTCGCGCCGGATGCGCCGGAGGAGGATCATTGCGGCGCGTGCCAACGCTGCCTCGACGCCTGCCCCACAAACGCCTTCACCGCGCCTTATCGCATCGACGCGCGACGCTGCATTTCCTATCTCACGATCGAGCACAAGGGCCACATCGCGCCGGAGTTTCGCGCCGCATTGGGCAATCGCATCTATGGTTGCGACGATTGCCTCGCCGTATGTCCCTGGAACAAATTCGCCGGCGTGGCGCAGGAACAACGTTTCCATGCCCGCGACGAACTGAAGGAACCCGGCCTCGCCACGCTGGCGCGGCTCGACGACACGGCTTTTCGCACCCTGTTCCGCGGCTCGCCCGTCAAGCGCATCGGCCGGGCGCGGTTTGTGCGCAACGTGCTCATCGCCATCGGCAATTCGGGCGATCCCACGCTGGTAGCCGAGGCGCTGCGCCTGCTGGACGATGCGTCAGCCCTCATACGCGCGATGGCGGTATGGGCGCTTTCGCGGCTGATCGGTACGGCGGAGCTGCGCGCGCTCGCAGCGCTTCATGCAACCGGCGAAACCGACGCCGCAGTGTTGGAGGAATGGAGGGCAGCTAATGCTTTGCCGGCGGTTTCGCAGACGCCTTGATCGCCGACAGCCTTTCGCGCGCGGTGGTGCCGGCATCGCTGTCGGGCGCGGCGCTTGCCGCGAGTTGCCAATCCGCGCGGGCGCCCGCGACATCGCCGCTTTCGAGCTTCATCGTGCCGCGTTCGACAAGAGCTTCGGGATAGTCGGGATAGATGTCGAACGCATGGGCCAGATCGGCGCTCGCATCCGCCTTGCGGCCTTGCGCATGGCGCGCGCTGGCGCGCAGCACGTAGATGTCCGCGCGATTGGGGTCGAGCGCGAGCACGGCGGTGAGGTCGGCTTCCGCGCCCTTCCAGTCCTTGCGCAGGCCGCGGGCGCGGGCACGGTCGGCGAGCACATCTTCGTTCTGCGGGGCAAAGGAAAGCGCCATCGTCAGGGAAGCCTCCGCCTTGTCGGCCTGCCCGGCCAGCAGCCACGCATTTCCCGCCTGGTCGAGTAGTTCCGAGCGCATGGCTATGCCGGCACTCTTTTCTGCTGCGGCCAGATCAAGCTTTCCGGCCGCTTCGCCGTAACGTTTCAGGGCCACCAGAGCGAGCGCCTCGCAGTGAAAAGCGGCCGCTCCGCCGCCATTCGCAACCCAGTCCGCCCCGTTTCGCTCGGCGGCGGTCGGATCCTGCTGCACGAGGCCAACGCAGTGTTCGTAGCGGTCTTTGGCGACCCGCTCGGCCGCGGCCGGCGGCAGGGTTTCCGCGGCCAGACCCGGACCCGCAACGACTAGGGACAGAGCAAGCGACAGCGGAAAACAGAGCTTTCCGTTGCGCCTCAAATAGGCGATTGTCCGAACGTGGTTGCGTTCGAAACCCTTGCTTTGCGGCTTTGCCATTCCGACGCTTTCGCACAATCGGGCCGATATTAACAGCGACGAGACCGCACATCCGGCGATCCTGCAGATCGTGCCCTCGCTCGAAACGGGTGGCGCCGAACGCTCGACCGTGGAGATTGCCGCCGCGCTGAGCCGGGAGGGGTTCAGACCTCTGGTCGTGTCCGAAGGCGGCCGCATGGTCGAGGAACTCACAGCGGCCGGCGGCGAGTGGATTTCCCTGCCGGTGAACGCAAAATCGCCGTCCACGCTGATCCGCAACGCCTGGCGTCTCCGCGATATAATCCGTACAAGGAGTATAAGTCTCGTCCACGCGCGGTCGCGGGCGCCGGCCTGGAGCGCATGGTGGGCGGCCCGCAAGACCGGCATCCCCTTCGTGACCACCTATCACGGGCTTTACACGGCGCGTTTTCCGCTGAAGCGGCTCTACAATTCCGTCATGGTGCGGGCCGATGCGGTGATCGCCAATTCCGAATGGACGGCCGCGCATATCGGGTCGGAATACAAGTTTGCACCCCGCCGCCTTGTCGTCATCCCGCGGGGCGTCGATCTGGCGCGCTTCGCGCCCGAATTGGTGGCACCCGAACGCGTGGCAAAACTGCGCGCCGCATGGGGCGCGAACGAACAGGACGTCGTTCTGCTGCTGCCGGGGCGCCTGACGCGCCTGAAAGGCCAGGCGGTCTTCATCGCGGCGCTTGCGAAATTGCTGCAATCCAAGGCCAGTCCGCCTGCCATCCGCGCCGTGCTCGCCGGCGACGCACAGGGGCGCGATGCCTATGTCGCAGAACTGCAGCATGCCGTCACCGCGAACGGATTGGAAAACAAGGTGACTTTCGCGGGTCACGTGACCGACATGCCGGCCGCCTGTCTCGCGGCCGATATCGTACTCTCGGCCTCGACACAGGCAGAGTCGTTCGGGCGCATTGTGGCGGAAGCGAGCGCCATGGGCCGGCCCGTCATCGCCACCGATCATGGCGGCGCGCGGGAGACGGTTTTGCCGGAACTCTCCGGCGTGCTTGTGCCGCCCGGCGATGCCGATGCGCTCGCCACCGCTTTGCTCAAGCTTTTCGCGATGGGTCCGGACGGACGCGCGGCAATGGGCGCCCAGGGCCGGGCTCACATCGAACGCAATTACACAGTCGAGCGTATGCAGCAGGACACCATTGCGCTTTATCGTGAACTGCTGGCCTTGTCATAACTGACGTACGGGAGAGCCTTCTGCTAGGCTACTCTGAAACAGATCGGGAGATTTCATGCGCTGGACCTATTTCGTCGCCTGCCTGGGCGTGCTTGCCGTTCTGGCGCTGGCTGTCGGCGCACACGCTGCGCCCGCCGATCTGTCGGCAGCGCCGGTGGCACCCGTCAGCGTTCACAGCCTGCCACCGTCACCCGGAACCGTACACACAACACCGCCCTTCGATCCCGCCAAAGCGACGAACGCCTATCTCGCGCGGGTGAGCGGCAAGGCACGCGCCCGGTCCGACGCCTATTTCGAGGGCGGCTATGTGCTCATCCTCGTGGATACGGTCTATGCGGTCGCCGTTTCGGCGCTGCTGTTGTGGCTCGGCCTGTCCGCGCATATGCGCGACCTGGCGCAACGCCTCACGCGCAGCCGATTTTTTCAGGTTCCGATCTACGTCGTGATGTATGTCGTCATCACGACGGTGATGACGTTCCCACTCACGCTCTATGAGGATTTTTTCCGCGAACACAGTTACGGACTCTCCAACCAGAATTTCCTGCAATGGCTCGGCGATTTCGGCATCGAGTCCGGGGTCAATATCGTGATTTTCGCCGTGGGCCTCGCGCTCATCTACGCCGTGATCCGGGCGTCGCGCCGGCTGTGGTGGGCATGGGGAACGCTGGTCGCCGTCGCTCTCGTTTTTTTCCTTATCCTCATCGAGCCGGTGTTCATCGCGCCGCTGCTCAATCACTACCAGCCGCTGCGTGAGGGCACGCTCAAAACCGAAATCCTCACACTGGCGCACGGAAACGGTATTCCCGCTACGGATGTGTACGAATTCGACGCCTCACGACAGACCAAACGCGTCTCCGCCAATGTTTCGGGCTTTTTGGGTACGACGCGCATTTCGCTCAACGACAATCTTCTCAACCGCTGCACGCCGGCGGAGATCGAGGCGGTCCTGGGCCACGAGATGGGACATTACGTCCTCAATCATGTCGCCATCGGGATAACATGGAATGCCCTTCTCTTCCTCGTGGCGTTTCTGTTCCTGGACTGGGGCTTCGGCGCGCTGGTCGGCGCCTTCGGCGGTAATTGGGGCGTGCGCAGCATCGACGATCCCGCCGGACTGCCGGTACTCATGGCCCTGCTCAGCGTGTTCATGCTGTTCGCCACGCCCGTCAGCAACACGATCACGCGGACGCTCGAGGCACAGGCCGACATTTTCGGGCTCAATGCTGCGCGCCAGCCTGACGGATTTGCCCAATCGGCGCTCATGCTGTCGGAATACAGAAAGCTCGATCCCTCACCGCTCGAGGAATTCATTTTCTTCGACCATCCCTCGGGACGCACACGCATTGCCGGCGCCATGCGCTGGAAGGCGGCGCATATCAATGATCCCGACATCAAGGCGGGGCCGGTTTCGCCGCAATGAACGGTTTCAGCCAGAGCGTAGGGCGGAGGGGAGCCCCGCTTCATGCCGCGGCGCACAGCCACCATCCCTGGCCCGATGTCACGCTTGCGGCGCAGGAGCAAGCCTGGCGCGATGCGGCGCGCCTGCTCGACCGCAAATGGGATCATATCTTCGCCGAGATATTGCCGGCGGCGCAGGCGCATATTGCGCGCCAGCTCAACCTGCCGGATCCGGCGAGCATCGCGTTCGGGCCGAACACGCATGGCCTCGTGCTGCGCATTCTGTCCTGCCTGCCGCGGGAGCGGCCGCTGCGCATCCTCACCACCGGTTCTGAATTCTTGAGTTTCGCACGCCAGATTGCACGGCTGGAGGAAGACGGCCTCGTCAACGTCACGCGCATTACGACCGAGCCTTTCGAGACCTTCGACGCGCGCATGATCGCCGCCGCGGAAGAACACAAATACGACCTCGTCTATTTCAGTCAGGTGTTCTTCGATTCCGGTTTTGCCGTGCGCGATCCGGCGGCGATCGTCAGGGCCGTGCGCGATCCTTCGACCTGCGTCGCGATCGACGGCTATCACGGCTTCATGGCGATCCCGACCGATCTTGGCAACATCGCCGGTCGCGCCTTCTATGTCGCCGGCGGGTACAAATATGCAATGGCGGGCGAAGGCGCCTGCTTCCTGCACTGCCCGCCCGGCTATGGCCCGCGTCCACGCGACACCGGCTGGTATGCGGGCTTCGGCGCACTCGATGGCAGCCCGCAAAGCGTTTCGTATGCCGCGGATGGCAGCCGCTTTCTGGGCGCGACCTTCGATGTGTCAGCACTTTATCGCTTCAATGCGGTGCAGGAATGGCTTGTACGCGAAGGGAGCACCATCGCCTCCATGCTGGAACAGGTGCGCGGGATCGATAACGCCTTTCTCGCCGACATCGATCGCCTGAAGGCGCCGATCGAATCGTCCAT
>Ga0302324_100005529_pt1 | contig 27541 bp, 14 predicted proteins | sample Palsa_T0_1_FD_201949 | JGI IMG/M metagenome (GOLD analysis project Ga0302324, IMG submission 201949) | Peat permafrost microbial communities from Stordalen Mire near Abisko, Sweden - Palsa_T0_1 | ecosystem: Environmental > Terrestrial > Soil > Palsa > Peat permafrost | place: Sweden: Abisko...
TGCATTGGGGTTGGTGGCAAATAGTTCTCCGTAAAAAGGTTGGAAGCCAATGAACAGTTTATTAACGGAAGAGGGCTCATCATAGAGCTCTTCAAACGTAACGGCTGTTTTGTCTTTTCGCTCTTCCTGGGCCCGCACGCAAAAGAAGCAACTTTGGGCAATAACCGTCAAAAAAAGCACTTTTACCGTTCTGTCCAATCCGTTCATTCTTTAAAAATACTCAAAAAAATAAGAACGCTAAATTAAGTTAAAAAGAAAGCATTTGCTCAGGGTGAAAGAAACCCAATCAAAATAAGGGGCAAACATTCCGGAAATTACTTTTTGCCGACAACAATCAGTTCGCCATTCTGAAATTGGACAAAGGGTACCAACTGGTTGTCGCGAGTGCCGGGATAGTTGTACCCTTCTCCGATCGTTCCCGGAACTGCCCCAGCCGTAGTCAGCCCTTGCTGAAAGTAGACGCCATATTTATGTAACGCATGCCCGATAAACATGATGAATTCAAATCCGGTACGGGCGTAGAACGTCGGTAGGGTGCCGTGCCTGAGAATATATTGTTTGCGAAAGGCAATATACTCGGGGTTTGTCAGGGAATAGAAATCAGGCGACGCCAGGGTGATTGCTAGACGTTCAAAAATCGCAAAATCTACGGACGTGTTTTCGGGGGCGATCCAACTTTCATGACCGATCACCAAAATTGAATCTCCCCTGGTTTCGGCCGCATTGATCGCTTTTGTGTAAATAAGAGGATCATCGCTTGCCACAAAGATACCTCCCAGGCTATCCCGTTTCAAGGTGAACTGTATTGGGTTTTTCCATTCGTCATACGCGGTGGCCGTGGCCAGTGTTGAAACAATATCGCCGGAAGTTTCTTTGTGAACTTCCTGGGCGAGGATAACTTTCAAACCAAGTTCTTGTGCTTTCCGTATGAAGTTAAACGCTTCGATCGAATCTTTGGGACTGTCATCATAATAGACAATACATTTCTTATTTCTGATACGGGAAGCCGCCATCTCCGCGGACTTCGTGCCCAACGTTTCAACGCTTGGTTGAAACAATAGTGCATACGGATTTTGTCCCAGGAAATCCGAGTTAGTGGAAACCGGGTTGATGATATTGATTTTATTGTTTTCCGAGAAGGGAAGAAGAAGCCGGGACTCTTCAAGGAACAAGGGCCCAACAATCAAGTCGGTAGACTTTAGCTCGTCGGTTGACAAAAGGTTTTTGATTATTTCCGGATTACGTTCAGTGTCATAGGCGAGTACATCAAGATAGATATTTTCATGCCGTAGCGTATCCACAGCTTGTTTCATGCCTTCGTACAAATCCAGAACAAACTGATTCCGTTTTACTCCGGGGTTGGGGTCCAGCGTAGAGGCTAAAAAAGGGAACAGCAGCGAAATGGTGTAACGGTCTTTCAATATCGGTGCCACCGGTGTATCGTTGATGAATTCCTCTTTGCGAAAGTTGAATTTATAAATCAGCGAGTCAAAATAAGGTATCTCCCGCAGCGCTATCGGCTGCTCAGCGATGGCTTTCGCCAATGCACGCGCGCCCTCCCTGTCTTCCGGATTTTCCTCCATGACCATCTTCAATGTTTCAACATCCTTGATTTGTGAAAGGTAAAAGCGCTTCATGGCGGCTACGTCTTTCAAGACCGAAGGGTTAATTATCGTTTTCAGTATGGTCAAGGCTTGAAAGAATTCGTGTTGATCAAAGTAAATTTTTGCCAACAAGAAGTTCACTTCATCAATTTGTTCCCAGGAAGGATAGATTTTCGCAGTTAACAAAAAAATATCTTTTGCCACGTTGAGAAACCCCAACTTGCAAGAACTCAAGCCGTAATAATACGACGCATATTCGGCGTAGGGATTGTTCCGATCATAGACGATCAGAGGTTTGAACCCATCCATGGCTTTCGTATAATCTCCCTTGTTGAAATACTCTTTCGCCTCCCGGTATTGATGTTTGAAATCCTGGGCGAGAATGGGGGATAGAAAAAAAATGTAGATAGGAACACAAAGGCATGCCCGCACTATCCAGTGATGACTAAAAGTAATGTTATTGGCGCTGGCGTATTTCAATCTTGCCTTAATTTATTCCCATTCAATGGTGGAGGGCGGTTTGGAACTGATGTCGTAGACCACCCGGTTAACGCCTTTTACCTTATTAATAATCTTCGAGGAGACGTCACTCAGAAAATCATACGGGAGATGAGCCCAATCCGCGGTCATCCCATCCACGCTGACAACGGCGCGCAACGCGACGACACGCTCGTAGGTACGTTCATCCCCCATAACCCCAACCGACTTCACGGGCAAAAGCATGGCTCCAGCCTGCCACACGGTATCATATAAGTGATGATCTCTCAAGCCTTGTATGAAAATGGAATCGACTTCCTGCGCTATCCGTACTTTTTCCGGCGTAATATCGCCCAGAATTCGGATTCCCAATCCCGGGCCTGGAAAAGGGTGTCTTCCTAAAATGACCGGATCGATCATGAGGGTTTTGCCTACCCGTCGAACTTCATCTTTGAATAACGTATTCAGAGGCTCGATGACTTTCATTTTCATTTTTTCTGGCAAGCCCCCGACATTGTGGTGTGATTTGATGGTAACCGAAGGTCCCTTGACGGACACCGATTCAATCACGTCGGGATAAATTGTTCCCTGACCGAGCCATTTTACGTCGGTCAGTGCGTGGGCCTCGTCATCAAAAACATCGATAAATGTTTTACCTATGGCTTTTCGTTTCGCCTCCGGATCCGTCAATCCTTTCAGGGCTTCATAGAATTTTGCCTTGGCATCAACACCCTTAATATTGAGACCCATCCCTAAATAGGAATTCATTACCTGATCAAATTCATTTTTGCGCAACAGTCCGTTATCCACAAAAATGCAAAACAGATTTTTCTCAATGGCTTTGTGAATGAGGGTAGCCGCCACGGTGGAGTCGACGCCCCCTGAAAGGGCCATAACTACTTTGTCCGTTCCCAGTTTTTTCCTTAACGCCGAAATAGTGGATTCAACAAACAAGTCCGGTGTCCAGTTTTGGGTACACCCGCAGATGTTCACAACAAAATTGTGCAAGAGTTTTTTTCCTTCCAGCGTATGGGTTACCTCGGGGTGGAACTGGATACCGAATACTTTTTCGCCTTTTTTTTGAAAGGCTGCAATTTTCACGGACGAGGTACAGGCAATGATTTCAAATTCGCCACTCAGCGAAGCGATGGTATCGGCATGCGACATCCACACCTGTGAATGGGTTGACATTTCTCTCAGAAGTTCATTGCGGGGGTCGACGGTTGTCAGATTGGCCCGTCCGTATTCACGCATTTGTGAAGGGAGCACTTTCCCTCCTGTTTTTTGAGCCATGAGTTGAGCTCCATAGCAAATCCCTAACGTGGGCAGTGGACCAAAGAGGGTAAAATCCACGTCCGGCGCTCCTTCATCCCGAACAGAACATGGGCTGCCGGAAAAGATCACCCCTTTGACGTCGGATGTAATGGGTGGGATTTTGCTAAAGGGATGAATTTCACAATACACATTCAACTCTCGTACTCGCCGGGCAATAAGCTGGGTATACTGTGAGCCAAAGTCCAGGATTAAAATCGTTTCAGCCATGCACAAAAATAAACCGAAACCGCCGGGGAACAATACGTTTGACATCGATCGCGAACGACAAGATGCCCTGCCTACACCTGTAGTTGTTAATTGGCCATCGCCTTGTTTCTATCCCGTTTTCTTTCGTTTTCGTTCAGGTAAATTTTTCTTAGCCGGATTGATTTGGGTGTTACTTCGACATATTCATCCGACTGAATGTATTCCAGGGCCTCTTCCAGTGAAAATCTGACGGCGGGGGCAATACGCATTTTTTCATCAGCCCCCGAAGCCCTCATATTTGTAAGTTTTTTGGTTTTGGTGACATTGATGACAAGATCACCGCTACGACTGTGCTCGCCAATTACCTGGCCTTCATAGACAGGATCGCTGGGATCAATAAAAAATTTTCCCCTGTCTTGTAAGTTATGCAAGCTGTAAGGGATCGCTCCGCCTTGTTCCATACTGATCAGCGAGCCATTGATTCTTCCCGGAATTTCTCCTTTATAAGGCTGATATTCTTTAAAACGGTGTGTCGCTACCGCTTCGCCTGCCGTTACATTTAAAAGATAATTTCGCAAGCCGATGATGCCCCGGGCCGGGATCATAAACTTGAGGATCATCCGGTCTCCTTTAGGTTCCATGTTGGTCATTTCTCCTTTGCGCTGGGAGACGGTTTCAATCGCCTTCCCGGCATGTTCTTCCGGTAAGTCGATAGTCAATTCTTCCATAGGCTCCGACTTCACACCGTTGATCTCTTTAAAGATGACCTGAGGTTGGCCGATTTGCAACTCATATCCTTCACGTCGCATGGTTTCAATAAGCACCGATAAATGCAATACGCCCCGACCGTATACCAGAAAACTGTCGGCCGATCCCGTTTCGCCCAGCCTGAGGGCCAGGTTTTTTTCAAGCTCCAGGTCAAGCCGCTCCTTGATGTGGCGCGACGTCACGTACTTACCTTCTTTGCCATAAAAAGGAGAATTATTAATCGTGAAAAGCATGCTCATCGTTGGCTCATCAATCGCAATCGACTTCAATGCTTCCGGTTTCTCTATGTCTGAAACGGTATCCCCAATTTCAAAACCTTCCAGTCCAACAATCGCGCAGATTTCTCCGGCTTTTACTTCGTCCGCTTTTTGTTTATCGAAACCTTCGAATACGTAGACTTCTTTAATTCGTGTTTTAATTACACCGCCTCCGTCGCGTTTTACTAAGGCTACCTGCTGGTTGGCCTTCACCGTTCCGCGCTGAATTCGGCCAATGGCGACCCGTCCAATGTACGATGAATACTCCAGCGAAGTAATCAAAAGCTGAGTTGGGCCTTTGTCAATTTTAGGTGCCGGGATGAATTCAATAACTCCTTCCAGAAGGGCAGTAATATCGGACGTAGGTTTTTTCCAATCCGTACTCATCCAACCTTGTTTGGCCGAGCCGTAAAAGGTAGGAAAATTAAGCTGATCCTCCGTAGCGTCAAGGGAATACATGAGGTCAAACACGGCCTCATGGACTTCATCGGGTGTACAATTTTTCTTGTCCACCTTATTGATGACGACAATCGGCTTTAAGCCCAATTGAAGCGCTTTTTGCAAAACAAAACGGGTTTGAGGCATGGGGCCTTCGAAAGCGTCCACGAGTAGCAAACATCCATCGGCCATATTGAGGACTCGCTCTACTTCTCCACCAAAGTCGCTGTGACCCGGTGTATCGATGACGTTAATTTTGTAGTCTTTATACCGTACAGAGACGTTTTTTGCCAAAATGGTAATTCCGCGTTCCCGCTCCAGGTCATTGCTATCCATGATAAGTTCACCGGGGTTTTCATGCGCTTTAAAAAGGTGTCCGGCATGCAAAAGTTTGTCCACAAGCGTCGTTTTGCCATGGTCAACGTGTGCAATAATGGCAATATTCCTGATTTTTTGAGCGTCCATACCCTTTTCTTATTCTTCGATTTTAAAGTAAGGGCGCAAAGATACTGTTAATTTAAGGATTAGCGATCTGAAAACTTGTTAATCCGCCCCAAAATCAGGATTAAGAATTAGTGAAAATAATAGATTGAGATTTTTGAAAGCAAGATTTCAATCGTCTAATGGTGAATACTAGGTGAATACTAAGAGAGAAGGTTTTATCTGCCAAATCTCAAAAATGTTCCCATGGGTAAGTCTCTGCCGTTTTTGGATAAGAGATATAATTCCCCATATTCGGGATCATCGATTTCAAAATGACTCTTCACAATATTTAAACTTACCAGGGGGGACAATCCAACGGCATATAAGGAGAGGATGAAAAACGAATTTTTTTTTTCCAGTAATTGGCTGCAGAGGTAAATCAATTCATTCAATTTTTTCTCCAGCGTCCATTTTTCGCCTTCTGGTCCACGACCGTACGGAGGCGGATCCATGATAATGCCCTGGTATCGGTTGCCTCGCTTCACTTCGCGTTTGACAAATTTTAGCGCATCTTCATGCACCCAACGGATGTCATTGAGTCCGTTGATGAGCCGGTTTTGGTTGGCCCAGTTTAGCCCAGGCCTTGAAGAATCAACGTGGGTAACGTCGGCGCCTATGGATTTGGCAACAACCGAAGCAGCTCCGGTGTAGGCAAAAAGATTTAATATTTTCGGTTTTTCGGTTTTCCAGCTATCGATGGTATTAAAAATAAAATTCCAGTTATCACCTTGTTCGGGGAAAATACCTACGTGCCCAAAGCCGGTAAGGGCAAGACGAAGAGCCATGGTCAAACCGGAATAGGTATAATTAATTTGCCAGCTTTCCGGCGTCCCCGGTTTTCGTTTCCAGCCGCCCTTAACTTCATCGGTCATACGGAAGTGATCAGCTTGTTCTCTGGCAAATCGGGCATCGGCCAGATTCTGCCACTCCGCATCCGGTAAAACTTTTTGCCAAAGGGCCTGGGGTTCAGGGCGGATGAGTACATATTTTCCAAAACGCTCGAGCTTTTCAAAATCGCCGGAGTCGATCAGGTCGTAATCCTTCCAGGAAGCAGGATACAGGAATTTTGGAGTCAACGTTGCGTGGATAGGTTAAGTTGACAAAGGTAATTATATTGGTTGATGGTTGTTGATCGTCGTTGGTTGAGCTGATTTTGACCGGAAAAGCTAAACTAATCTTCTAATCTTTAATTCTGAATCTTTAATCTCCCAATCCTGATCAATGCATTTTCTTATCACCAGCCTTCAAAACCCCAAAATCAAAAGCCTGATAGCCCTCGAAAAGCCCAGGGAGCGAAGGAAGCAATGTCTATTCATTATCGAAGGAAAAAAGGAAATCAGGATGGCATTGGACGCCGGGTACCGGATCGGTAATATTTTTTTTTGTGAAGAGATGGTGAGCGTAACTGAATTGGGATCCGATCTGGTGGAAGACAAACTTCTCATACCGGTGACTAAAGAAGTATTCGATAAGATTGCTGTCCGGGAAAACTCGGGAGGAGTAATTGCGGTGGCGGAAATGAAATCCCATCGCCTCGATCATATTACGTTGAGCAGCATGCCTTTGGTGCTTGTGCTCGAGTCCGTTGAAAAGCCGGGAAACTTGGGAGCACTTTTGAGAACGGCGGATGCCGCGGGAGTAGACGCTGTGATTATTTGTGACCCGCAAACAGATTTTTACAATCCCAATGTTATCCGATCCAGTATGGGTTGCCTCTTCACAAAGCAAATAGCATCAGCTCCATCGGCGGAAACCATAGAATGGCTGGACAGAAACAAAATCAATATCTTTTGTACTGCGCTCTCCGCATCCCAACCCTATCACCAGATCGACTTCAGCCAACCATCGGCTGTAGTCATGGGTACGGAAGCCACCGGGCTCTCTGACATCTGGCTCAGAAAATCAAAAGCCAACATCATCATTCCCATGAATGGAAAAATTGATTCCATGAACGTGTCCACGTCGGCCGCTGTTGTTATTTTCGAAGCTGTTCGGCAGCGTGGGATTAACCGATGAACCTCACGCTTCTGCTTAGTTCTTGGAAATCCCAGGCTCGCGTTTCAAAAATTCTTCATACAGTAAAGTCTGTCGACTTACAAGAGGAATTTGCCAGCCGTCAATGAATACCTGCTTAACCTGCGTTTTGGTTTCGAACGGATCGCCATCGGTAACAAATAAGGTGGCACTTTTACCGACCTCGATCGAACCCAGTTTGCCGGCGACTCCAAAGATCTCCGCCGGAACAATGGTTACTGACCTCAGTGCCTCTTCCTTGCCTAATCCGTACGCCGCTGCAAAGCCGGCATGGTAAGGAAGATTCCGGTAGTTTGTGTTCTGATCTTCTGTTTTCAACGCTACTTTTACCCCCGCTTTTTTAAGCAGTCCCGGATTGGCGTAACCCTTATCGTATCGGTCATACTCCCGGGAGGGAAGAGCGATTACGGGGCCGGCGATGACCGGTAGGTTGGCTTTGGCAATTTCATCCGCCACCCGCCACCCCTCGGCAACGCCTGTCAGAACAACTTTTTTCACATTTCTTTCCTTCACCCATTTTAGCGCTGCAAGAATGTCCTTGGAGGCATTGACTTCGATCAGAAAAGGGATTTGTCCCCGAACTACCGGCAGCAGGGCTTGCATCTCGGGATAGTACGTAACTCCCTTGCCCTGCGATGCGGAATCCAGTTTAGCGTATTGCACAGCCTTTTCCCATGCGTCATTAAGTTGTTTCAATGCTTTCTCCGATGCTTTTTTTATTTCATCGTCTGTCCGGCGATCAAAAAAACCCCGGCGCCCGGTATTGGGGAAATTGATGACAACTCCTTCAAAACCGGCATACATTTGGTCGGGCGTGTAGCCATGAAGATTAACCAATGCGGCTGTACCTGGCAAGAGTCCTCCATCCGGAGCCGCCAGTGCCGTCGTGACACCGCTGATCCGTGTAACCGGAATGGCCGTGGCGTTCGGATTGACTGCCGTGAGTGCTTTCATTTGAGGCACGATTTCGCCGATTTCATTAAAATCCTGTGTGCGTGGATCCGAACCCACTTCCGTTAAACCTATTCTCGTACCGCCGTCGATAAAACCCGGATAGACGCTCAGCCCTTTGCAATCGATGATCCTGGCGCCTGAAGGCACGGTTACATCAACACCTACTGCAACAATTTTTCCATTACTGATCAGCACGGTTCCATTGGTAATTGTTCCTTTGGTTACGGTTTGAATAAGCGCATTGGTCAAGGCAAACGTGCCGTACGTGCCTTTAGGATTTTGGGCCTGCGCCAGGGATATAAAAATGCAGAACCAGGCTGTCAAAAGACAAGACATATTGTAGGATTTTCGTTTCATTTTCATGTCGATCATTTATTTAATCCCGAAGAGGTCGATTCAAACAATAATTCGGTACCGTCCATACACGCATCCTGATCTCGGTCAGCCGAAAAGGAAGCATTGTCTATTGTTTGGGTTGGATCAATGAACAGACGTTTGTCGTCCGGATCTTTATCACGGTCAAACCGAACGATTCCATCTACGACGGTAAACAGGGGGATTCCGTAAATGGATAGCGGGTGATTTTTAAAGATAGCGATGTCAGCGTCTTTCCCAACTTCAAGAGAGCCGACCCGGTTTTCAATTCCTAATTGCTTCGCCGGGTTTAGGGTGATGAGCGCCAACGCTTCATCATCGCTTAACCCGCCGTATTTTTGTGTTTTCCCGGCTTCGTGATACAAATGACGCATTTGTTCAGGGTCATCCGAATTCAAGGAGGTAACAACTCCGTTACGCGTAAGGATAGCCGCGTTGTATGATGTGGAGTAATACACTTCAAATTTATAGGCCCACCAATCTGAAAACACTGAGGCCATGGCTCCGAAAGCGGCCAACTCGGGGGCTACCTTGAACCCCTCATTGACATGTTGAAATACAATCTTCTTAATGCCGAAGTCCTTACAAACATTAAGCAACATATTGATTTCATCGGCGCGGTAACTGTGGCAATGAATGGTAATATTTCCCCTGAGAACATCGGCCAACGTTTCCAACCGCAAATTGTAGGTGGGCGGAGCTCCACGGAAACCTTTGGCGGCTTTTTTCTTATTGTAGGTATCCCAGGCTGCCATGTATTCTTTCGCTTCCGAAAAAGCCTGACGGATTACAAACTCAACACCCATCCGGGTGCGCGGAACGATGTTATTGGCTCCATGAACGCGGGTAGGGTTTTCGCCCAGGGCAAATTTAATGGTCCGGGGAGCGCCTTCAAATTTCAATCCTTGCGGATCGGTCACGCCATATCGCATTTTAAGTACAACGTTTTGGCCGCCAATCGCATTCGCCGAACCATGCATGGCGTGAATGGTTGTTACCCCGCCCCCCAGCGCTCTATAAATATCAATGTCGAGTGGATCAATGGCATCCCCTGTCCAGACTTCAGCCGTCACCGGTGAAGTGGCTTCATTTACCGTGCTTATGGCAATGTGCGAGTGGGGATCAATGATCCCGGGCATAACAAAGAGCCCGGTAGCGTCAATGACTTTATAATCCGGAGGTGCTGCAATATTTTTTCCGATCTGGGTAATCTTTCCGTCCTTAACGAGAATATCCGTTGTCTCGAGGGTGCCTTTGGTTACGGTGAGCAAAGTTCCATTTTTAACCAATAAGTTGCCCCGCTCTGTTTGCGCGTGGGTTAGTATTGACGTGGTCAACAATAGGATTATGATTATTTTCTTCATGTCAGTCTTATTTAATTTTTGGGTCTTTCGATCCTTCCGTGGAGAAACTTCCAAACTTACCCACTGTGGAGGTTCCTTTGAATGAATCGCCATCCAGCGTACCTTCAACGGTAACATCGAAGGTATTACCTCCAAAATTTAACGAATACGTAAATTTCAAACTGGAGCCATCCAATTCAACGCTCGCTAAGTCCATGGCTTGAGGGATTCGGCCGCCGGAAACAGTCCCGGTATAGGTGTCCCCGTCCTTCTTGAAAGATACTTTATTTTCATTCTTGCCCTGCGGTGTCTCAGAGGAGAACGTCCATGATCCTGAAATATCTATTTTGGTTTTGTCGTTGCCTTTCTTGGCTTCGGTTAAGTCCAGTTTGTAGATAGTTCCATCCACAAACACATAACGGACTTTCGCTTTTTCGGTAAAGTATGGCTTATCACTGATGACCAGGTTTGCCATTTTCCCAATATCAACGGTGCCGAGCCGATCCGACAAACCCAGCAACTGAGCGGGAACTGTGGTTAGTGAAGCAAGGGCCTGATCTTCCGGGAGTCCGGCGGCTATTATTCGTCGGAGGTTAGAAGAAACATCTTTTGACTTCGCGTTCAGGGTAGAGAAGCCAAAGCTGACACCTGCTTTCTGATAAACCGAGGCTTGACCCGTATACAGGGCAACAAAATCAGCTTTTCTCTTTTCCAACGCCTCTTTCTCGAGATCAGTAGGGGTTTTGATTTTAGGTTTGTCGTCTTTCTTCTCAGCCGGCTTGGCATCTTCTACTTTCTTACCATCATTTTTCTTGTCGTCGGGCTTCTTGCTATCCGTTTTCTTACTATCCGGTTTTGCTTCCGGTTTTTTCTCTTCCGGCAAATCAAGACTCAGAAAAACTTTAGCCTGTGAACTTTTCACTTTGCCTGCCACGTCCCATCCTTCTTTTAAATTGCCCAGCGTTAAAGGAAACCCTAAATCGGATTGTAAAGCCAGAACTCGGTAAATGTCCAGCATTTTTTCAGCCTTGAAAAGCACCGGTTCCTTTTTATCGAGCACGGGATAAAAGGCCTCCAGAATTCGGTCGGAGGTCGGACGTTCCAGCCCGCTCCGGTTGGAAGCATAAAGGTATTCATACGACTTGGAAAGACTTGCCTGCCGGTAAAGTTCTCTCCATTTAGCCATAACACCGATGACCGTACTTGGGTATACGCCTTGATTTGAACTTAGCTCGGAATATAAGGATGAATTGCTGACCAATACCAAACGATCGGGTGAATTTCCCCCCAGCAAAATAATGGCAGCGTTTCCGGGGAGCATGACTCCGTAAGGCACTACCTGGGCTATCGTGAATCCCAGCGACCTCCATTCTTCAATCGATTTATCAGCAGGGTTCAGCATATTCCGCACATCAAGCTCGGGTGTAATTCCCGCTCTGTCCGCCGGTGGGTTACCCGGATCTTTCACCTTTTCGCGGTTTTGCTCTTCTTTTGGCTTTGTTACCCCAATGTGAGAAAGTCCGTCGATGAAGCCGGCGTACATATACATCGAGTCGGCCTTGACAACAATGGCGTCCGGTGGGAGTGGAACTCCTTTTCCCACGGACACGATCAAACCATCTTTTATCACCACTGTGCCCATTTCAATTTTGCGGCCCGGAGCCTGAATAATGTTGACGTTGGTAACGACGTAGCTACGAGAAACAGGGGCGAGCTCTTTTTCATCTTGTCCGAAAAGTGTAGCCGGCCACAGAAGGCTAAGGGCAAGCACTGGGAAGAGGCTCATTTTGAGAGCGTATTGTTTATTCATTGGTTAGGTTTTGATGGCGATAATGGGCCCAAGTTAAAAAGATTTGCAAAACAAGGCCCAGAGTTTACAGGAGTGGCGAATGGTGTGTTTAGCAAATAAAATAATTTCTGATTTTAGTTACCATTCGGTGATTCTAAAACGTTACAGAGAAACGCGTGGAAGAAAACCCGTTTAAGGATAGTCGGATACGTATGAAAAATGGAATTCTGATCATTTTTATTTTACTCATGGCCTGTTCCAAACACGAAGAGCCAGGTTTTACTTCTGTGGCCGGAAACTGGCTTTACAGTACTCCGGATGGTGAGGTGTCGGTCACTTTTGAATTGGCAAAAACCTCGACGGGTGGGTTTATCATCCAAAACCAGACGATGACGATCAACAAGGTCCTGTACAATTCCTACGCTCAACTGATCGGGGTCAACTTGCCCGTCATTCAGCAGATTGAGATCAACGCCAACGATATTCTTGCGATATACCCCTACGAAATTGCCTTCAACAATTGCACCGTCAGTTCGGATTTCACCACCATCAACGTGCCTGCGGCAACCTACACCTGGCCCTGGGGTACAACGAATATGTTGTCGTCAATAAAAATCGTGAGGCAATAAAAAGCAACCTGCATGGTATACACGAAGAGTGGTTCATTAGTTGATCTTTCTGATTACTTACCGGATTTCAAACGCACACCCCAGCCCATAGTGGTGCTCTTCATCCGTGTGTTCGGATAAGATTCATTAATGTATTTCAAATACGCTCTTATAAAATTCTCTCGATTGTACGTAGTCCAGCAAAGCAACATAAAAAGGATGGGATCCCAGCGTGGCACTGTCCCCAATCATGATAAGTTTCTTTTTGGCCCGGGTCATGGCGACATTGGTCCTTCGGATGTCGCTTAGAAATCCTACTTCTTGCGAATCATTGCTTCGGACGAAACTGATTCCGATAACATCCCTCTCCTGACCTTGGAACGAATCGACGGTATTGATCGTAATCAGGCGGTGTAACGAATCAAGGAGGGTAGAAGCCTCGGCCATTTTGTGCAGTGCATCCACCTGTGCCCGGTAAGGCGTGATAATGCCCATGGTTATACCTCGCTGAAACCACTCGTCGACGCCGATTTCCTCGACTAATTTCTCGATGCGGTGAATCAAAAGCTGTGCTTCTTTTTCATTGAACCGGCTTAACGTTTCCGGTTCCTGCGATTCCGTATACCCGCTCCCTGCCGTGTCGATGAATTCCACTGGCGATTGATTAGGCTGCAATAGTCTCGTTCGTACCGACTCGTGGGCAATGAGATGGTTCCCGTAAAAGAAGGCTGACGGAAACCTCATAATGTCTTCGTGCATCCGGTATTGCATTTCCAGCATGGCGGCTGATTCCGGTTGCCGTTCGATCACTTTTTCAAAAAGCGTTTTTGTCAAACCTTCGCGACCGGCTTCATTTGATTTTACAGTAGGCGGAAGTTGTTGGTGATCTCCAGAAAAAATCACCCGTGCTGATCGCAACAGGGGGATCCAGCAGGCTGGCTCCAATGCCTGTGCAGCCTCATCAATGAAAACGGTTTGGAATTGTTTACCTCTCAATACGGGATGCGATGAGCCAACCAGGGTGCAACAGATAGCTTCACTGCTTCGTAATAGATCGTTGACAATATAAAACTCCAGCGTATCAGCGTCCGACTTCAAAACCCTGACCTCCTGAAGCAAAAGCCTTCGTTGCTCTTTTTCATGATGGCCGTAATGACGTTTATACTTAAGCGCAAGCGATTTCATCTGCTCCATTTTTTTTCGCAACGTACGTAATTCACTAAATTGACTGTGCGTGGCAATCTTAGCATCCAATGTTTTGCTCAACGTTTGTTCCGTAACCCGGGCGGGATGGCCTATTCGCAACACGGTGATTCCCTTTCCATCCAGCTTATCGGCGAGAAGATCCACCGCGGCATTGCTGGGGGCGCAGACCAGGGTTTGCCTTTCTTGCTTTAGGGTATGAACAATGGCTTCCACTAGCGTTGTGGTTTTGCCCGTTCCCGGTGGTCCATGAATGAGGCCTACGTCCTGCGCCGAAATGACTTTTTGAAAAGCCTGAAGCTGACTCTCATTTAATACATCGGTAGACAGAATTTTTTCGGGGAGTTTTCGGAGTTGAGCGGGTTGCTCGCCAAGAAGGATTTGCCGGAGCTCCCCAACGCGGCCTTCGGCTTTCATTACTTCATTCAGGGCCAACTCCATTTCACGGTAGCTCATTTCATCGAACATGACGTCGACGCCAAGCAGGCCTCCTTCGATCCAATCCGGCAGTTCATCGCCGTGGAGAGTCACCACCATAAGGCTGTCGCGTACATAGTTGACTACGCCATTACCATGTTCTTTCTCCGGTGTACCCGACGAATTGGAAAAGACGCTCACCACCTTACCGCTTTGAAACCCATGAGGTTGATCCAAGTGATTGGTTCGTTCCACTTCAATGATCAGACGCTCCCCGGTGCCAATATAGTTTCGTTTAAGTTTGATCGGATACCACGTTGTTCCCTCACGGGTGCGCTGGCTCAGGGACCTTAATAAAACTTTTTGCCGGTAGTATTCCAGATCGGCCCGACGTTCGAGTTTAATCAGCTGAAGCACACGTTGCAGTTGTTCGGTAATGGTCATTCCTTAACTGAATCAGGTGTTGGGACCGTGTTTGCGAAATGGAGCCGCAAAGATAGTCCTCAGGGTCGTGCGTAACCAAATGGGGAATAGGGTGAGAACTCAAGGCGTCAGGCGAAAGGTCAGATGTTAAAGAGGTGGCTTACGATATCCATCCACAGTGCATAAGAAAATTAACATTCATGTTGGTAGATTAATTATCTTTCCTTTCTAAACCTACCCTGATGAAGACTCTTCTTTTTTTTGCGATCGGTCTTTCTTTCTGCGCAAAGGCCCAGACTTACGATCTTCTTTTGAAAGGAGGAAAAATTGTCGACGGTACTGGAAATTCATGGTATTACGGCGATGTGGGCGTTAAAGAGGGTAAGATTGTGGCCTTGGGGAAATTGAATAACGCGGAGGCTAAGCGGGTTGTCGACGTTACAGGACTGGTGGTTGCCCCTGGTTTTATTGATGTTCATACGCACATAGAGGGAAATGAGGTCAAAGAACCCACAGCTGGAAATTTTATTTTTGATGGCGTTACTTCGGTTATTACCGGCAACTGCGGAGGCTCCAATCTGAATCTGGCGCAATACTTTCAAACATTGGATAGTGTGAAGACTTCTATCAACATCGCTTCGTTGGTGGGTCACAATACAGTTCGGCGAGCGGTCATGGGTGATGCGCAGCGCGACCCCAGTGCAGAGGAACAAAAAAAAATGGAGGCTTTGGTGGAACAGGGAATGAGGGATGGTGCTGTTGGATTTTCTACCGGTTTGATTTACGTTCCGGGTACCTATTCAAAAACACCTGAAGTGATCGGGTTGGCAAAAGCCGCCGCGCGGTACAATGGGGTGTATGCGTCTCACATCCGCGATGAAGGTGACTTTGTTACGGAAGCTATCGAGGAGGCGGTTAACATTGGCAGACAAGCTCACATGCCGGTTGAAATCAGTCACTTTAAGGTTACCTATAAACCCAATTGGGGCAAGTCGGTCGGCACAATAGCCCAGGTGGAGAAAGCCAGGATGGAAGGAATTGATGTAACTATTGATCAATATCCCTATGTGGCCAGCAGTACCTCATTGGGAACCTTATTACCGACATGGGCATTCTCGGGCGGGAAAGACTCCCTGATGGCCAGGCTAAAAGATCCGAATAGTAAAGAGAAAATAAAAAGGGCAATGTTGTCGATGTTAAAAAAAAAGAAAGTCAAGGACTACAGCTATGCAAAAGTGGCAAGTTTTCCACCGGACACTTCATTCAATGGAAAGACGATTTCACAGATTGCCGTTTTGAAAGGAAGGAAGGCTAAAGCCGGCCAGGAAATCGAAACGATTCTGGAAATGATAGAGAGAGGGGGCGCCACTATGGTTTATTTCAGTATGAACGAAGATGATCTCCAACGTATTATGAAATTCCCTTTCAATATGGCGGCCTCCGACGCTATTCTGGTACCGTTTGGGGAAGGTGTTCCACATCCGAGAGCGTACGGCACAAATGCCCGCATTCTGGGCCGATATGTTCGCGAACTCAAAGTAATCTCCCTGGAGGAAGCCATTCGCAGGATGACCTCGCTGCCAGCCCAGAAATTTCAACTTCACGATCGTGGCCTTTTGCGACAAGGCATGGCCGCTGATATTGTTGTGTTTGACGAACACGTCGTGAGTGACCGGGCTACGTTTGAAAAACCGCACGCTTATGCATCCGGATTCAGCTTTGTGATCGTAAACGGGCAGGTCGTTGTAGACAACGGAAAACATACCGGCGTCCGCAGTGGCAGGGTACTTAAAGGGCCAGGTATTTAGTAACCACTAACATTCAACAACAATCAACTATTTTTCCGGAGATTAGTTAAACACTTAGCACGAGGCGATAGATCGGTTCACTCCAAAAGTCTTTTCAGCTTTTCTAGTTCCCGTTGGTTTTCAAGGGTGTTGATATTGTCAATGATACTTTCCTTTTCACGTGTTGTCAGACGCCAACTCAATGACGCGCGTGCGTTATGCTGCCGAATGCTGTCCATATTTTGCAGAATCGTTACAGAGCCTGTAGGAGTATATTGAATATCCACCCGATCAATCGGATCACTAAACCAGGATTTCGCATACCCAACCAGATTATCATTAGTGATGTCCTGAAAATTCTCGAAATTATTATATACGGTGGCGATGGGCTGCGTCAGGTCGTCGACGATGGTCTGCCCGGACATTTTGGCAATAGGCTCAAGCTTCGGGGAATCACGAATGGATACAAAGACTATTCCTGAGGTATTTTTCTCAATCCACTCGCGGAATGCATATAAAAACCGCACAGCATCCGCTAATCCAAAGTTGTCCGAAATGCCGGCATCCATAATCTGAATCGGCGGATCGGTAGGCAATGTGGTGTTCGGAGTAATATAGGGGAAAGTTGCATTCATGCGCAAGGCCGACAGAAATCGCAATGAGTTGCCACCTTGTTGCTCAAAGAGGCTTTGAAAATCGACTCCGCTGATCTTGGCTTGCCGATACCGCGGGGGATTTAGTGTTTCCGAGTTCATATACGACACCGGCAGCGAAGAGATAAATAGTTTGCGGCCGTCATTGACCACCGTGGGTGAGAAAATGAGCATCGGAATATCTGACCCGAGTTCATATTTTTTATAGCTGGAAATGGATTTGTCCATTAATCCTTCTGTGTTGATGTTGAGTTGATCTTCAAACGTGAATGCCCTGTCGCGCTCATAATTTTGCCCGGCATACTTGAATTTAGTAAACCCGACAAACAGATCATTCGCCAGCATGCTGAATATCAGTGGGTTCAAATTGTCGGTAGAAATATTCTTGCGGTGCCTGGCGGAATAGGGGTGAATATTTTCGCCTAATTTTTCACGCAGTTTTATTTCGCGGAAATAACTGGCACCAATTAATCCACCGGATGCGCCGGTGATCAGCATCGTGTTTTGGGTGAGTTTGCCCAACGTGAGACTGTCGGCCGTTTGCAAGGCACTCAGCGTCCAGAGCGCGGCGCGTTTCCCACCTCCGCTGACACAAAGAAAAACCATCTTGGGTTTATGATGGTCGGGAAATTTTTTTCGCCAATGGCTCAGGGCCTGCAGCGTTTGTTGGCGATCTTGTTCAAGGCGGGAGCTGTCGTTGAGTCGCTGTAAATGCTCAATGGTATAGGGCGACTTGGTCGTCTGGTAATTCAATCCAAAAGCCTCGTATTTTTTTGTAAAGAAATCTTCACCCACCAGATAATTCAAGATGAGGAAGAGGATAAGGCTCATCGTGATTGACCAACCGCCAAACCAGTAAGAGAATGCCCCCGCGAGCATGACAAAAATGGTCAGGAAGATCATAAAACTCGCTGCCGCGGGCGGTTGGAATATAGGGTAGTCCTTAAAAATGCCCAGAACAAGCACGAAAGCGAAGATGAGGAGCTCAATGATTACCAGGTTAAAATGGTTTTGATCGAAGACCTGGATGATCGTACTTCGGTCGTAGAAATCCTTTTCATCGTCGTTTACTTTTTTAAAGCGCAGGTCCGAACTTAAGTAATTATCCACCCTCACTTGTTTTTTACGTGCGATGTCCAGCTTATTCATGGCGCTGGCCCGTGTCACCCGAACACTCTCTTTGAGTTTTTCATCAATTCGGCATACCATGTATTTGAATATGTCTTTTTGCGTGAGTCGGAAATAAATGGAAAAAGCGAAGGTCATGATGGCATATCCAGAAAGTAGTCCTCCTAGATTCCATGCAATCTGGATTCCGGTGCTGTATTCATTGCTGACCTGGAACCGTACGATCTGGTAGATATAGATGAGCAGGAATAAAAACGGAAGAGTTCCATTGTTGACGCTGAATTTGAGGAAAGGCTTTGACATGGCCCCCACAAAAGAAAACCGGTGTCCATCGGCAATGTAGCAGGTGATGTGAAAGGCGACGGAAAATCCCGCCGTAATCATACCCATAATAAGGAAACTCGTGAAGTTGACTTTATTCAAATATTCCGGATCGAGAAAGAGGTAGGGTACGCCTAAATACTTCCCGAAACTTCCCGTGATCATCGCAAAAAGGATAATCCAGCAAAGCAACAGAACCTGATTGCGTTTGAAGTTATTAAACAGCAATTGTACGGGAAACGAGTAAATGAAGGGTTCCCAGATTTTTATCAGTCGCGCCATAGGTACACTCTCCTTTTAAAGATAGGAGTTTTTTTGCCATGAACAGGTTTCCACCGAATAAAAGTCGGATCGCATTTTTTATTTTATGGACAGCCTCAAAAGAGGAATCGTAAATTTTTCAAAGAAATTTATGAGTATATTTTGAATTCAATTGATTAACTCTACTGTTGATATTTTAAATTCTGGACAAGCCTTTCCATATCTATCGCTCTTCGGCCGGCTCGGGCAAGACCCGTACGCTGGCCCGGGAATACATCGCCTTGGCGCTGCGACATCCGGATTATTTTAAATATATTCTGGCGGTCACGTTTGCCAATAAATCATCCCAGGAAATGAAAGACCGGATTATTCATTATTTGGGCGATTTCTCAGAGGGAAAAGATGTCGATCTGAGTAGAGAAATGCGACAACGCATGGAATGGGATGCGCCGGTATTGCAGGAAAGGAGCAACGAAGTTCTTACTCAAATCCTTCATGATTATTCGCAATTCTCCATTAGTACTATCGACGCTTTCTTTCAGCGAGTAATCCGGTCTTTTACGAGAGAATCTGGGTTACTGGGAAATTTTCGCCTGGAGGCGGATAACGATCTCGTTCTGAATGAAGTGATTGCCGAATTGATGGATGAACTTGGGGATACGAATAAACAACTCACCGATTGGGTGATTCAATTTTCCAGCGAACGGCTGACCGAAGGAGAAAGCTGGAATATAATGGAAGCGTTAAAAGGGTTCGCTACCGAAATATTCAAAGAGAATTTTAAAGCTATTGTCGACGATGTTCAGCACGTTCACGAAAAAATATCCTTCCCTGATTTTTTAGCCACCCTTCGAAAAGAAAAAGCCATTTTCCTGAATTTCATGAAAAGCCGTGCCCAAAAGGCAATGCAAATTCTCAGGCTGCACCATATAACATCCGATGATTTCAACTATAAAGAATCCGGGACGCCTTTTAAGTATTTTAAAGAATTTGAAGCAGAGCATTACACCGAAGCTAAGCCCAGGCTGTTGAAATCGGTTGACGATTCAGCGTCATGGGCATCCAAAAATAGCCCGCGCAACCGAGAACTGAAACAATTGGCTGACCAAAGTTTGATTCCCTTGTTGAAGGAAATGATTGAATTTGACAGGAAAAACGGACTCAAATATAATTCGGTCGATCTTGTCGAGAGGAATTTTTATTCCTACGGCCTCATCGCTGATATCACCCGAAAATTGAAAGACTACAAGGCCGAAAATAACCTCATGCTGCTGTCTGACGCTTCCCATTTCCTTCATGGCGTTATAAACAACAGCGACACACCGTTTATTTATGAAAAGGTAGGGTCATTTTTTCGCCACTATCTGATTGATGAATTTCAGGATACCTCGGTGCTACAATGGAAGAATTTCCAGCCACTGCTTCTGGATGGTCTTGACCAGAATCAAAAGAGTATGGTCGTCGGTGATGTCAAGCAATCCATTTATCGGTGGCGCGGCGGGGATCAGCGATTGCTGCAAGAGACCGTTGAGAAGGAAGTCGGGAGTGAACGAACGGAAAAACATGTGTTAAAAGAAAATTGGCGCAGTGCTGAAAATCTAGTGCAGTTCAACAATGAACTATTTTCCATAGCCGCCCAACGTGTAGGCCAGGCTACCGGTCAACCGTTGCCTATGGATTCTTTTCAGGATATTGAACAAGCTGCGGTGAAGCATAAAGGCAAAGGATTTATCCGGATTCAGTTTTTGGAAAAGTGGAAAGGAAAAGACGATGACCAGGGTGCAGAAAGTGCTCTGGAACAAGTTCCGCTTTTGTTGGAACAGCTGCAGTCGCAGGGTGCACGACTTCACGACATTGCTATTCTCGTCCGGAAAAATGAAGAAGGTCAGCGGATTGCCTCCTATTTATTGCAGTATAAAAACTCTTCTCTGGCCAAATCGGGCCTTCTCTATGACGTAGTCTCGAACGAATCCCTTCGGTTAGATGCAGCATCCGCAGTCATGTTGTTAATCAGTGCGCTGAAATACCTCGACAATCCGCACGATGCTATAGCACAGGCCGAGTTGGTATATGAACACTTCCAACGAAGAGGACCGCAGTCTCCCCGGGAGGTTGAAATACGCTTCTCACAGGCCGGAAAAAGAAAAACCGACCACCTGCTTCCGGAAGAATTTGTGCGACAGGCGCCTTGGCTTGTTAAACTTTCCCTTTTTGAATTGACCGAGACACTCATACAATTGTTCCGACTTGGGGAAGACGGACAGGAACTGGCTTATCTCCAATCTTTCCAGGATTTAGTGCTGGAATTTGTGACTCAGGAGAAAAATGACATCGCTTCTTTTCTGGAGTGGTGGGAGCAAGTGAAAGCGAAACGGTCTCTCCAAGTAGCCGCCAATGATAACGCCGCCGGCATTTATACCATTCACGGAGCAAAAGGCCTGCAATTTAAATATGTAATTGTCCCTTTTTGCAATTGGAGTATGAACCATGATATCAGTCCGTTATTGTGGTGCAGATCAGCGGAGAAGCCCTTTGACCAATTAGGATATGTAGCAGTGCGTTACACCAGTAAGTTGGAGCAGTCATTCTTTGCGGATGACTATCTGCGGGAATTTACCAAGGCTTACGTGGATAATTTGAATTTGCTGTATGTCGCCTTTACCCGTGCAGAAGAAGGAATGATGGCCATCGCGCCGAAACGGACTCCGAAAAAACAAGACGATAGCCGAATAACGAATGTTGGTCAATTAGTTTTCGAAGCCATACAGCAGTCGACCGATTTGCAACAGAACTGGGACGATGTGACCTCTGTTTTTTCCGTGGGGAAAATGGAAAAGTTGCCAGGCGGGACAAAGGAAGATGATTTTATTCCGGTGAGCTTGAATCGTTACCCGTCGGTGGATTGGAGAAAAAAGCTTGTTGTCCGGCAGGAAGGAACCGAGTTCTTTCAGACTGAAAAGACAGCGCAACGGCAGCGAATTAATTATGGTGTCCTTATCCACCGGGTATTATCCCTGGTCCACTATAAAAGTGACGTGTCCGATGTCCTGAAAAAATTAAATTTTGAAGGTGTAATCGGAGAAGAAGAAGCGAGTCAACTTCAGAAGACCATGACCGCTATGATGGACCATCCGACGATCGGGAACTGGTATAGCAAAGAGTGGCAAGTGCGTACGGAGGCTCCGGTGATTATTCCCGGGGGTCGGCCCGGCCGGCTTGACCGCGTTATCTTTAAAGATATTTTAAAAAAAGGCCAATCCCAAAAAAAAGCGGTCATTATAGATTATAAGACGGGAACAAAGAAAACGGAGGACCGGAAACAGGTAGAAGAATACTCCCGCCTGCTTTCGCAAATGGGTTATGTTGATGTAGAGGCTTATCTCCTTTATTTGGATAGCCTGCAAATCATGTTGGTTGTCGATAAAATGAATCTCAATTTATTCTAAAAAAAATATTCCTTTCCCAGCCGGCTGAAACGCAGTGTGGGATGGGATAGGATCAAGGTGAGGTGATGAAACCATTTCTTGAAGAGCTTGCAGAAAAAATAATCCAACAGCACTCCAGGCTAGAGGATCTCACCGTTGTTTTTCCCAATCGGAGAGCCGCCTTGTTTTTCCGGGATTACTTATCCCGACAGTTGAGCCAACCCGTCTGGTCACCCACCTTGATCACGATTGAAGAACTATTCCATGATCTCTCCACTTTACTTGAACCCGACCGGCTCGATCTTATTTTTAAGTTATACGGTGTCTATCGGAGAGTGATGAAAAAAGAAGAATCGTTTGACCGGTTTTACTATTGGGGGGATATGTTGCTGAGTGATTTTGATGAAATCGACAAGTATTTGATTCCTGCAACGACATTATTTAAAGACTTGAGCCAGTGGCGCGAAATAGATGTACGTATTGACTATTTGACGGAAGAACAGAAGAAATTTCTCCGGGATTTTTGGCTCAACTTTGAGGACAAACCAGTCGGCAGTAAAGAAGAGTTTCTGAAAATTTGGCGCGAGTTGCCTTACGTCTACAAAGCTTTTGAAAAATCATTACGCTCGAAGGGAATAGGGTACGAAGGGATGATCCACCGCGACGTAGCCGAAAGAATACTTGCCGGGAAACCGATTCACAGGCATAAGGGAGCTAAGACTGAAAAGGTTTCTGGCCTGGCCGGTCAGGTCGCCGGGACCGAACGTATGATATTTGCCGGGTTCAATGCACTTACAAAATCCGAAGAAATTCTGATCCATCATTATGTAACAGGCGGGGCTCAGGTGTTTTGGGATTTGGATGCGTACTACGTAGAGAATGACAAACAGGAAGCCGGTCAATTCTTTAGGCAGTATCGGCGTCAACCCGGATTGAGTTCGACGTTTGAATCGTCTCTGCCCACTCATTTTAAAAGTCATAAAAAAGTGGTTGAATTATACGGCGTGCCTCAGAAAGTAGGACAGGCAAAGTTGCTTGGTCAATTATTGGAGAAAGTGATCACGGATAGAAAGGAAGAAGTTAAAACAGTGATTGTCCTTCCTGATGAATCAATGCTGTTGTCCGTAATGCACTCACTTCCCGAATCCCTGGATAGCCTAAATGTAACCATGGGCTACCCACTCCGCAATACCCCGCTGTATAACTTGTTGGATCTGTTGATCGATTTGCAGATCCACCGGAAAGACGATTGGTTCAGCCATCGACAGGTTACAGCTATTCTGGCGCATGCCTACGTACTTTCTCAAGACGAAGCCTATGCGACCAAACTACGACTTGACATCATTCATAAAAACAGGGTTTATATTTCGGCGGCGGAATTGAGAAAGGAAGATAGCATTCTTCAATTATTATTTGAACCTGTCAATTCGGAAAGCATGGCAGGTTATCTTCTCGAAGTTGTGCAACGGATTGGGGCTAATTTTGAGGATCGCCAAAGTCTTGACCGCGAATATGCGTTTCATTTTCACCGCCATCTTTCGCGTCTGCATGAAGTGTTCAAGGATTCCGGTGCGCAGATTGATCTAAAGGGATTCCAAAAGTTATTTCGTCAGATTATTCAATCGCAAAAGATTCCCTTTTCGGGTGAACCGCTTAAAGGATTGCAGATCATGGGGGTTTTGGAAACCCGTAATCTGGATTTTGATAACGTATTTATCCTCTCGCTCAACGAGGGTCTTTTGCCGGCCGCTCCCCGTCAAGGTTCCTACATTCCTCGTGCGATTCGCAAAGCCTACGGGATGCCAACCCACGAACATCGGGATTCCATTTACGCTTATCTATTTTATCGAATCCTTCAACGCGCCAAAAACATCACATTATTTTATAATACCGAGCCCGATGTGCTCGGCATGGGTGAAATGAGCCGCTTCGTACGACAACTCATCCATGAATCAGGTTGGGAAATCAGGCATCACATTCTCAGCAGTCAGGTTCGGCTTCGCGAAGTGAATCCGATTGCAATAGCGAAAACACCTGACGTGTTGGCCGCCTTGATAAAATACACCAACCTGAACGGCAAAGGAATTTCCCCTTCGGCGCTCAACGACTATATTGAGTGCGGCTTGCGCTTTTACCTGAAGCATATTGCCGGTTTACAGGAGGCGGAACAGGTTGAGGAGGACGTGGATGCACGCATTTTTGGAAATTTCCTGCACAACGTCATGGATTGGTTCTATCACGAATTGATCGACCGAAAGCAATCTCCAGAAATTACGGGGGAAGATCTTCAGGAGAAGAAAATTGACTCCCTGCTTGAGCCGCTGGTTGACAGGGCATTCCGCGAACACTATCACCTTGATCCGGCAAAGGAAATAGAGTATCGCGGCCAGCGCGTGGTGGTGCGCGCCATTGTTTTACAATTTGCACAACGCATTCTGGAATTAGATCGCGACTATGCACCATTCACTATCGAGTTAATTGAGGAGAGGAAATTCAACGGCCTATTGCGCCTGACCGGAAAAGAATTTGCCGAATCGGTAGTCATCAGCGGACGCATAGATCGGGTCGACAGAAAGGAGGATCAATGGCGTATCATTGACTATAAAACAGGAAAGGATGATTTGACATTCGAAAGCATTGAGGCGTTGTTTAGCCGCCGCGGAAAACGGAATAAGGCTGCCTTTCAAACGATACTTTATGCCTGGTTATATGATAGAAATACAACCGTGTCCGGTCCCATCCGTCCCACGCTGATGAACCGTAAAAATCTGTTCAAACCGGAAGGGCTGATGACCTTTAGGATGGATAAGCGGGACATTACAGACATCCGACCATTTCTGCCGGAGTTTGAAAAAAATCTTCAGGTCTTGCTGGAGGAATTGTTCAACCTGGAAGTCCAATTTACCCAAACGGAAGAAGTAAAGAATTGTACATTTTGTACGTTCAGAACAATGTGCAGGAGATGAACAGAATGCTCCGGTATCCGAAGAATCATCCGGTGAGATGTGAATACTCGTTAGTATTCTTTCGGGGTCCAGTCCAAAGAAGGAATTGGTTGAACGCCATCGTCCCTGGAATAGGTGTGCGTCCTACTTCTATTTTTTAACAATTTTCACGACGATGATGTTGTCCGAAATAATTTTGATATAGTAAAGACCGGCCGCGTATGAACTGAAATCAAATTGACCATGATTTGTGGCACCTAAATGGATTAATCTCACAACCCCGATCTGCTGACCAACCGAATTAACGATAATCGGATCGGAAATTTGATCTTGCTCGTCTGGGATATCAACTAAGAATAAATCGGTTACCGGGTTTGGATATGCCTTGAACCAGGGATTCTTTTCCAATCCCGTGATGACAAAATAGTGTTCGACGGAGGTTGAACAGTCACCGATTTTGACCTCTAATTTGTATTTTCCGGATGAATTAATCTTTATTGTTGCGGTCGTATCCGGAAGCAATGCCTCTTCCAAATACCAGTGGTTGCCGGTCGAAAAATTGGATTGCAATGTCTCCCCATCCACTTGCACAATGGCGGCATCGTCAAAATTGACAATGGCTGCCACAACCGGAACTCGTTGGCCTTCGCACCCTTGCGAACTAACTGCGGCTACGTAGTACGTTTTAGATTTTACAAGTACCGGTGTAATGAATATTGATGTTGACTGGCCTGAGATGGGCTCGAGGTCATTTTGTGCATCATACCAATTATAGTGACCGTCTGCTGGAATAGCGGCTGCTGTAAGGGTTACCGAACCGGTCCGGCATTCCGTGGACGAAGTTACCTGACGAACAGGATAAATGTCCAGAACTTGTATCGAATCCTTTTGAGCCGATACGGAATTGCTGCATGCAGAGGATTGCGCCCATACCTCAAACAGATTGCTACCCGACATGAGACTGTCCTTAGGTATTGTTAACGAAAGTGGGCCACCGGTACCGTACAGCGTTTGTCCGATTTGAATTCCTTTCCTTTCGAGGAAGTATGAAATCCCCAGCTGAGTATTCTCGACTGTCACGCAGGCGTCATTCCCTGGGCATATCGGGAGAGCCAACAAGGTAACCGGTGAGGGAGGAGGACTTATCGAAAAAATGACTTCAAATCTTCCCGAACCGTAACTGTTGCTTTGGTCCGTGACCTGGAAAATATATTTCGGCTGTTGACGGACGTCGATCGGCATTCCTAAAACGGCGAGATTATCAGAAAGAAAGATTCCCACATCCTCGGGAAACGATTCCAGGTTTGAGAAATTCAGTTCGTATGAACCTTTTGGAACATCGGATATATCCAGTGAAACAGTAGTCGCGCAATTGAAGACAGGTAGTGAGTTGATGGCCAACTTTTGACTGCTCTGCGGACTTAACGTCGATAGATTCAGAAAAGGAGTATTGCTGTCATCGTTTTTCAGGTTTTTCAACTTAATAGCATCGTAATTAACATCGAACGCGGTTGTCGCGCTATCCCTGAAATGGATTATCGATTCATCACGCTGGTCGCCCTGAACGAGGGTAATACGAAGAGCGTTGGTCGGGCCGCTCAGGCGGAAATAGGTAGTTTGGATTCCGGCTACTTTTGTGCTTTCGGTCGAAGTCAGGGACGGCAAGCTCTTCGCGGTTTGAATAAAAAAACCTTGCCCGGCGGCGATATAGCGGGAGCCTCCGTTGGTGCCGACCGATCCATTCCATGTAGCATATCGGCTTGGATTTACACCGTTGTCCAACGTGTAAATGGTTCCATTGACATTGGTCTTGGTCCAACCCGTCGCATTCCAATCGATGGTTGAAGGATACGGATTCCCGATCAAATTCCAGCCATCATTGGCGGCAACACCGGAAGAGGTAAAGGTCACGTTATAATTAACCAATCCTGAATTGATTGGTCCTCTCAAATCATACCGTGCCGATCCCGCCCCTAAAATTGGATTTATGTTTCCTCTCACAAAAGTCGCATACCCTCTTCCGGGCACAAGAACTTCGGTATTATCGACAGCCGGGAAAGGAGTGTAGCCTCCATTAATACCTCCCGTAGTAACGGATTCATCATACCAAAACGCAGAAGGGCTAGTACCACAACCGGAACAAATGCTCGTCCCCGTAAAGCCGCCCGTAATTGGGATTTCATTTTGCAAATCGGAAGCACGAGCGTTGACGACAGAAGAAGAAAGGTAACGGTAGATCCGGGAATTATTTGGACCTTCTATTGAAATATATCGCTGAACCGTGACATTTCCCAGAACTTGCGATCCCGAAGGCAAAGTAGCCACAC
>Ga0302324_100005530_pt1 | contig 27538 bp, 26 predicted proteins | sample Palsa_T0_1_FD_201949 | JGI IMG/M metagenome (GOLD analysis project Ga0302324, IMG submission 201949) | Peat permafrost microbial communities from Stordalen Mire near Abisko, Sweden - Palsa_T0_1 | ecosystem: Environmental > Terrestrial > Soil > Palsa > Peat permafrost | place: Sweden: Abisko...
GCTCAGCAGAGCCACGCATTCGAGCACCTCCGGCCGGACGATCCAATGATCGGGCTCGTTGTGAGTCAGATGCCGGACGCCGCGGAACTTGGGCCTGGCTTGCAGCACATCCAGACGGTGGGCCGCGCGTTCGGCGTCCTCGATACAGACCCAGGCCGTAATCGCGCCGATCCAGTCGTACCGCGCTGCTTCCTCGAACAGGTAGTCGGTGTCCGAGTCGAGGCACGCGCCCTGGACGACAATCACGCGATCGACGCCGTTGCTCTCAATCAGCGGCACAATGTCGGCTGGCCCGAAGGGCCGGGCGATGCTTGCGTGCTCCTCGGTCATCCACGGCTGGGGCGTGTGCTCCGCATTCCAGAGGTGGATGTGGCTATCGACCTTCACGCCGAGTCGGCTCAGTCAGCCCCATGCGAGGCCCCGACGACGCCGGGGTGGTTCCAGGCCGCGCCCTGAGGGTATTCGTACTCGTCGAGTGAGGCAGCGTACATTTCGATGCTGTAGCCGGGAGCAGTCGGCGCGAGGTAACGGCCGTCGCGGACAATCGCAGGGTGAACGAAGTGTTCGTGGAGGTGATCGACCCATTCGACAACGCGGTTTTCGAAGGTTCCGGTGACGGCGACGTAGTCGAACATCGCGAGGTGCTGGACGTATTCGCAGAGGCCTACACCGCCGGCGTGCGGGCAAACCGGGACCCCGTACTTGGCGGCCAGCAGGATGATCGCGAGGACTTCGTTGACGCCGCCGACGCGGCACGCGTCGATCTGACAGAAATCGATCGCTTCGGCCTGGAAGAGCTGTTTGAAGATGACGCGGTTTTGAACGTGTTCGCCGGTCGCGACGCGGATCGGCGCGATCTCGCGGCGGATCCGGGCATGGCCGAGTACGTCGTCGGGGCTGGTTGGCTCTTCGATCCACCACGGGTTGTACTCGCCGAGGACCCGCATCGCCGCGATCGCTTCGTCGACGCCCCAGTACTGGTTGGCGTCCATCATCAGCGTGCCATCTGGCCCGAGCGATTCACGGATCAGTCGTGCGCGCCGCGCATCGGACGCAACGTCCTGACCGACTTTCATCTTCACACGCGTGAAGCCGGCCGCGACCGCCTCAGCGACCAGCCTGGTGATCTTCGCGTCGTCGTAGCCAAGCCAACCGGCCGATGTGGTGTAGGCCGGATAGCCGGACTCGATGATCTCTGCGAGGCGCTCCTCACGACCGGCGCGCATGCCGCGCAACAATGCGAGCGCCTCACTCTCGGAGAGCGCGTCCTCGATATATCGAAAGTCGATCGCACCGACGAGCTGCTCCGGCTCCAGATCGATGAGCAACCGGTAGAGCGGCTTTCCCTCGACCTTCGCCCACAAATCCCAGACCGCGTTCACAACAGCCCCAGCCGCCAGATGGATCACGCCCTTCTCAGGACCAAGCCAACGTAACTGATCTTCTGACGTCAGGCTGCGCCAAAACCCTCGCATATCCCCAACGATCTCTTCGAGGGTGCGCCCGACGACGAGAAACGCAAACGCCCTCACCGCCGCAACCACAACCTCCGTCCCCCGGCCGTTCGTAAACGTCAACCCACAACCCTCAACGGCCGTGTCCGAGTCCGTCCGCAACACCACATATGCACACGAATAGTCCGGCTTCTGATGCATCGCGTCCGAGCCATCCAACGACCGCGAAGTCGGAAACCGTATGTCTCGCACATCGAGCGAGACAACCCTCATGTGAGCGGTCCAGCGGGCGCCGGGACTTGCGAACGGGTGAGTGGCGGGCCGTCGGTGACGGCCGCGAACGCGCGCCAGGGGGCGTCAGGATCTACGGTCGAGGCGGGCACGCTGGGGGCGGCCACAAGCGCTGCGACGCAACCGCGCGATCCCGCTCCACGACGATTCATGCTCCCTGCCCTCTCGGTCTCGATGACGGCCGCACGGAGTGCGCGGACGTCTGCACTGCGGCGCGAGGACCCCGATCTGCCATCGGATCGTCCCCGCGTCACCGAAGGGTTGTCGAGCTGGCCGTGGGGCACCACACAACCCCCTTCCGTCGCCCAACTTCTACATGAATGACCCGATGTTTGTCAACCTGCAGCCCCGAAACGTTGTACGATCGCGGCTCGCTGGAGTCGTGTCGTCGAGTCGCGAGGAGACGTGAGTGATGACCGAGTTCGTAGGCCTGCGGACGCGCCTGAAGCCGGGGATGGAGGACGCATACGACGCCGCTCACGCGGCCGTCTGGCCGGAGGTGCTGGCAGCGCAGCGCGAGGTCGGGATAAAGCGCTGGCTGATCTTTCGCGACGGGGTCGACATCTTCCACTCGATCGAGTGTGAGGACTACGCCTACGCCATCAGCGAACTCGCTAAACGCCCCATCAATCAGAGATGGCAGGCGGAGATGGCACAGTACACCGAGGTCGCGCACGACTACACCGGGGCCGCCTCAGACCGCCTCGCGCTGATCTTCAACGCCGGATGAGCACGTCTCTGCCGGCCCTGGGCCTCGGCTGCGCCCCGCTCGGCGGACTGTTCGATGCGGTCGACGACGCGACGGCCCGAGGCGTCGTCGACCGGGCGTGGGAACGCGGCGTCCGCTACTTCGACACGGCACCGAGCTACGGCGCCGGACTGTCCGAGAGACGCGTCGGCGCGGCACTGCGCGGCCGGCCTCGCGACGAATTCGTCATCTCGACAAAGATCGGACGTTTGCTGGTGCCAGGAACACCCGATCCTTCCTTCAGCGGGACGCCAGCGCTCGCGCCGAAGGTTGATTTCAGCGCCGACGGGATCCGCCAATCGCTCGAAGAGAGCCTCGAGCGGCTGCAACTCGAGACGATCGATGTTGCGCTGATCCACGACCCAGAGGATCACATGGAGGCGGCGCTCGGAGCAGTCGCGAGATTGGGCGCCTGGGTCGACATGATCGGCGTCGGGACCAAGAGCGTGGACACGGCCTTGACGTTCGTCAACGAGAGCCCCATCGACTGCGTGTTGATCGCCGGCCGCTACACGCTGCTCGACGATTCCGCCGCCCTCGAGCTGCTCCCGGCGTGCGAAGACCGTGGCGTGCACGTGATCGCGGGAGGAGTGCTCAATAGTGGCCTGCTGTCGGGCGGGACCACATTCGACTACGCGCCCGCGCCCGCGGAGCTGATTGCCAAGCGGGACGCGCTCGAAGCAACCTGCGCGCGCTACGGTGTACCACTCGCGGCGGCCGCACTGCAATTTCCGTTGAGGCACCGGGCGATCTCGAGCGTCCTCCTGGGGGCGCGGTCGGCAGCCGAGCTCGAGACGGATCTAGACCTACTCAGGCTCCCAATTCCGGTGGAGCTCTGGCAGGAGAGCGTGCTACCGCAGGTTGACGATGTGGCCCGCCGCTAAGCTTTCGCAGAGGGTTGCTACGAAGGCCGCGGAGCGGTCGGCGTGGTCGCATTGCCGGCAAACCGGGGGGCCCGTGGTGCGCGTCCGCTTCGCAGCAACGATCGCCGTGGTTGGGCTGACGGTCGCCGGATGCGGTGGGAGCAGTAGCTCGAAGCGCCCCTTCGCCAGCAGTGCGAACGCGATCTGCGCGAACACGAGCCGATCGCTCGCAATGGTTCCGGCGATCGGTGGCACACTCGCGAAGCTTGCCCTTGACGTCACTGACCAGCTGCCGATCTACGAAAAGCAGCTGGCGCAGCTGAGCGCACTCACGGCCCCCGCGAGCGAGGCGAGCACATACGCGAAAGCGCTGAGCAGTGCCCGCTCGGATCTCGTGCTGCTACACCAGCTATACAGAGCTGCGCGCGCCGGCAACAACACGAAGGTGCATGACATCGCGGTGGATGGCGGTAGCGCCTACTCCGTGGCCGGGACAGCGATGCGAAGCATCGGCCTTACGCGGTGCGCGAACAGCCTGTAGTCGTGCTGCTGGGACGACACGCTCGCTCGTGAGCGAACCTCAGTCGGCGGCGGCCTCACCGCCGATGAAGCGCGCCATGATCAGCGCGAACAGGATCACCGCTCCATCGATCGCGTCGATCCAGTAATTGTTGACCTGACCGAGGTCCAGGACGTTCTGCACGAGGGCCAGGAGAATGACGCCCAGGCCCGCGCCGAGCATGCCGCCGCGCCCGCCCTTCAGACTCACGCCGCCGATGACGGAGGCTGCGAAGACGTTGAAGATGATTCCCTCTTCGTAGCCCTGCGTGCTTGCGACCGACAGATCGCGACCGGCTTCCATCAGGCCGCCGATCGCGGCGAGCACGCTGCCGGCGACGTATACGCCGATGCGGATCCGGTCCACGCGGATGCCTGCGGCGCGCGCTGCCGCGCGGTTACCGCCCACCGCATAGATGTCGCGCCCCCACCGGTGGTAGCGCAGGAACAGCCCCACGCCGACGAAGACCAGGACGGTGAAGACAAGCGACACCGGGATCTGGCCCCAGTATGCCGAGCCAAGGTAGGTCCACGCTGCCGGCTCGTCCGGCAGCGATTGGCCATTCGTGATGCCGGTCATCACGCCATAGAGGATGATCGTCATCGCGAGCGTCCAAATGAAGCCGTTGAGGCGGAATTTCACGATCGCGAAGCCGTTGATGAGGCCGACTGCGACGCCAACACCGAGCAGCACGAGGATGCCGGGTACCCAGCCCCATAGGGTGCCGGCGCCGAAGGCCGCGACCGGCACCATCAGCCACGCCGAGACCATCGGCGCGAGGCCGAACGTCGACTCCAGCGACAGGTCCATGCCACCGATCATGATGATCAGGGACTCGCCGATGACGACCATTCCGAGCGCCGAAGCCTGCTGCCCGACGCCGGCCAGGTTCGAGACCGTGAAGAAGACAGGGCTGGCGGCGGCGCCGATGATCAGGAGCACGCCAATCACGGGCAGGAGAGCCGCCCCGCGCACGAATGCCACCGCAGCCACGCGGCGACTTCGCTTCTCAAACGACAGGCTGGGCTCGATGGTGGTCGCGGTCTCCGGTTCGCGGACTTCGGTCATTATTTGCTCCCCACGGGCACGAGCCCTTCGGTGGCTGCAATCAGTTCCTCGGTGTCGTACGGCGGCTCGGTGAACTCGGCGAACACCTGCCCGCGCACGAGCACGATCACGCGATCGCAGATTTGCAGGTCATCAAACTCATCGCTTGCCAGCAGCAGGCTGGCGCCAGTCGCTCGCGTGATCTCGGCGAGTGCCCCCAGCAGCAGCTCCTTTGAGGCGACGTCCACGCCTCGCGTCGGCGTGATCGCAACAATCAGCTTCGGCTCGCTCGCCAGTGCGCGGGCAACCGTGACCTTCTGCTGGTTGCCGCCCGACAACTCCTCGACCTCCTGATTCAGGCCACGCGACACGAGTGAAAGCTCTTTGGCGAGCGGGCGCGCCGCCGCAGTCCGTTTGGCTGGGGTGAGGAACCCCAGCCGTCCCGACAGACGCGGCGCGATACTCATCGTCATGTTCTCGGAGATCCCGAGCCCGCCGACGAAGCCCTCGAGCCAGCGGTCCTCGGGGATGTAGCCGATCCCGGCGGCGAGTGCCGCGTCCGGGCGAACGGCCGGCAGTGGCTTGCCGTTGAAGCGGACCGAACCGGACTGGTATTCGTGCGCCCCCACGATCACCCGACCGAGCGTTGCCACGCCGGCTCCCAGCAGTCCCGTGAGACCGACGCGCTCGCCGGCGTGCACGGTCAGAGAGGCGCCAAGCAGCGAGCCGCGCGTCGACCCTGCCACGATGTCGCTCGCCACGAGCAGTTCCTCGGAAGGCGCTTTGCCGTTGCGCCGCGCAGCAGGAGACGCAGTCCGCGCGGCGGCCGGTGCTTCGATGTCCCCGACCATCGCGCTGACGAGTTGATCTTCGGTCAGCGTCGGGGTCGGCGCGGTCAGTACCACCTCGCCGTCACGCAGCACGACGACGTCTTGACAGATCTCGAAGACCTCCTCGAGATGGTGCGAGATATAGAGGACCGCTACACCGCCGGCCACGAGGCCACGCACTCGGTCGAAGAGCCGGCGTACGCCGTCGCGTTCGAGTGCCGCGGTCGGCTCATCAAGCATGAGGATGCGTGTGCCTCGCACAAGCGCGCCGGCGATCTCGACGATCTGGCGCTGCTCTACGGTGAGTGTGCCGCACTCCACATCGGGGTCGACGTTGAAGTCCCACTCGCGCAACACCCGGCGGGTCTCGGCGCGCATCCCACGCCAGTTGACGAAGCCGCGCGTGCCTGGCTGTTCGCCGAGGAAGATGTTCTCCGCGACGGTCAGCTGAGGCACCACCATCGAGTGCTGGAAGACGGTTGAGATGCGTTGCCGCCACGCACCGATGTCGGCGAGCGGCGGAGCCGGCTCGCCGTCGAAGTGAACCTCCCCGGTATCCGGGGCGCGCAGGCCGGCGAGGATCGACACCAGCGTCGATTTGCCGGCCCCGTTGCGGCCGACGAGGCCGAGGCAGCGGCCTGCCTGAAGCGCTGTATCGACGCCCAGCAGCGCCTGTGTGCTGGCGAAACGCTTGCTGACACCGATCGCTTCAACGACTGGGTGCGCTGCGCTCATCGCAGGTGCGCCTCTTGAGTTCATCGGGTTGCCGGACCAGTGAAACGCGTTATCGAGTTATTTGCCACTACTCATTAAACGGGCGAGGCAGAGCCCTTCCTGCCAGTGATCTGACAGGAAGGGACTCTACTCATCCTCAGCCGTACTACGGAGCCGTCAGGGTCACTCCGCTGGGTGCCGCAACGCCCGCGCAGTCGCCACCGTGCGCGCTGCCGTAAACGTTGCCCCACAGCGAGGGATTCGTTACGGCAATGCTCGTGAACTTGCCCGGTGCACCGGCGATCGACTGAACGTTGAACGTCTCCGCCGTCTTCGTGACGAGCGGCCCAACGATCGGGTCACCGAGGTTGGTGTCGCCCAGGAAGCTCACGTCCTGGAGCGAGGGAGCACCAATGCCCTTCTCTCCGACCTTGAGCTTGACGCCCTTGGCCGCGTCCACGGCGTACTCAACTGCACCCTGGGCGTAGAGGTTGGCAGGCTGTGCCTGCGCGCCCGCCATCAGGCCGCTGTTGATGTAGCACATCTCATATGCGACGCCGTCGTCGCCGATGATGGACACCTTGCCCGTCAGGCCCTTGGCTGCAACTGCCGCTACCGCCGCCGGATCGGGCCCGCTGTACTGGTCGTAGATCCCCTTGAGCTGCGAGCCGTAGGCGTCGAGCGCCGTCTGCGTGTCGCTCGTCGCCGTTGCGGCCACCCACACGGTCGGATCAGACAGGACCGTGATGTTCGGGGCGTTCTCCTGCATGCACTGGTTGAAGCCGTTCGTGCGGTCGGCGCCGTTGGACGACGTGAGGTCGCCCTCCAGGTCAACCACATAGCCCGACTTGATGTTCGTCGCGAAGTAGGCACACGCGTCCTCACCGTAGATGAGGTTCGACGCGCGGACCACCATGTAAACGTGGCCCTTGCCGACGATCGTGTCGACCGAGATCAACTGCACGTGGTGCTTGGCGGCGTAGTCGATCGCCGGCACCAGGCTCGTCGCGGTCTCGGGGTTGATGATGACGGCCTTTGCGCCCTCGTTCACGAGATCCTCGATCTGTGAGTTCTGCAGGCTGGCATTCGTGCCCGCCAGCAGCGGGCCGAGCAGCTGGACGTGGTACTGCTTCGCGTACTGCTGCTCGTAGCTGATGTACGCCGTCCAGAAGGCGGTGTTGTTGAACGTCAGATCGACGCCAATCTTGATTGTTTTGGTCGTCTTCGCCGAGGCTGTGGCTGGCGCCGCAACAGCTGCGGCGGCTACCACGGCGGCAGCGACGACGCCCAGCCGGCGGAGCCGGTTAGGAATTCGCATTGCTCTCTCCTCAATGGCTGTTTGCGGGCCCTCGGGACCGCACGATACTGCTGGGCAGTTCTATATCAATGACCCCATGTTTGTCAAACCGCAACCGCAGAATGTTCGAGAGATTAGGCCTGGTCCGCTGCTTTGACCCGATGTTTGCCGGTTTTGCGGTCGTCACTCGCCGCCACTGGAGGCCTGCAGGGCCGCTCGCAGCCGGGGCTGGCGCAGATTCCAACGACAGTGCGCCGCGACGCGCGACGCGTGGCTGCGCGGTAGCGCTAGCCGCGAGCCATCGCGAGCGGCGCCGGATGACACGCCGGACCGATCGGCTCAAACGATTTGTAGCCGAGCACGAACTCGCGGTGACCGAGGCTCTCGGAGGCGCTGAGCACACCGCCGGCCACCTCAACGACGAGATCGCAGATCTCCTCGGCTACGTCATCGAGCGAGGCGCTGCCGGTCAGGATCCGTCCCGCGTCGACATCCATGTCCTCGCTCAGGCGCGCATAGGTCTCAGGGTTCGCGCAGACCTTGATCACGGGGGAGATCGCCGATCCGACGACCGACCCGCGACCGGTCGTAAAGAGAACCACGTGCGATCCGCAGCTGATCAGCTCGGCGATCTCGACGCTGTCGTTGATGTTCGGGAACCCCCAGCGCACGTCTCCATCGGGTACGACGTCGAGCAGGTAGAGGCCGCTGAAGTCAGGCACGTCGCCCGGCTTGATCAATCCACTCACCGGCCGGTGCCCGCTCTTGCTGTAGGCGCCCAGCGACTTCTCCTCAATCGTCGTCAGCCCACCGGTGGCGTTGCCCGCGGCAAAGCTCGGATACCCCATGGCGGCGCTGTAGCGCGCCGCTTTGGCGACCGCGGCACGCAACTCGCCGGCCAGTTCCGGAGTCGCGGCTCGCTCGGCGAGGTGTTCTTCACAGCCGACCATCTCGAGCGTCTCCTCGAAAATGCAGGTGGCGCCGGCGCCGACCAGCAGGTCGAAGGCACGGCCGACCGCCGGATTGGCGCTGATGACGCTTGTCCCATCGCTGCCGCCACAGACGGTCCCCACAGTCAGCTCGCCAAACGACATCGTGGTGCGTGGGACCGCAGCCAAGGACTCGAGCTGGGCCTCGACCCACGACCGTCCGAGCGCGACCGTGCTGCGCGTGCCACCGCGGTCCTGGATGACGAGCGTCTGCACCGGGCGGCCACTCTCGGCGACGACCGCTTGCAGCTCCTGGCGAGAGAACGATTCGCAGCCGAGCGACACGAGCAGCACCGCCCCTACGTTCGGGTGCGTGCACAGGCGCGACAGCATGCGAAACGCGTAATTGTTCGGGTAGCAGCCGGGGAACCCGACGACGTGGACGCCCTGCTCGCCGTAGGGAGCCGCGATCTCACGCGCCACGTGGTGAGCGCACTCGACGAGGTATACGACCGCGACGATGTTGCGAATTCCCTTGCGGCCGTCGGCCCGCTCATAGGCGGGCCACTCAGTGTTCGCCAGCACCGTGCGTCCCCTCAGCGTCGATCGCAACGTAATCGCTGCGCAGGTTGTGTGAGTGGACATGCTCACCCGGCACGATCGCGGCCGTCGCGGTTCCGATCGGGACACCGACCTTGAAAACGCGCTCGCCGGCCGCGATCGGCACCGCAGCCAGCTTGTTGCCGGCGTCCAGGTGCGCCACGACCAACCAATCCTCGCCGGACAGGCCGGGGAGGTGCTCCGCGCTGTCGACGTGACGCGTCAGCACGACGACGTTGTCGCTGGGAGCGAGTCGGACGTAGGGAGCCGGGTCCACCGGCGCGGTGTCAGAGTTCGCAGGCACGCTTCCTCACAGTACCCGGTAGGTGGTCCACACCGACCGAAGGGTCGCGCCGCGCATGAGCTCGTCGAGCACGGTCGTTTCACGCCTCGCCCGGTCGTTCGCGCGCTTGATCGCCGCTGCCTCCACGTCGCCGGGCACGACGACCACACCATCGTCGTCCGCGAGCACGAGCTCGCCGGGATTGACAAGGACGCCGCCGCAGACGACCGGTCGACCAGCGCCGGTGATCTCCATGCGCGCGCGAAAATCGATCGGTCGTGCTCCGGGCGCGAAGACGGGAAAGCCGAGAGCGCGGACCTTCGGGGTGTCGCGGACGTAGCCGTCGCAGACGACGGCGGCGGCGCCGCGTCCAATCGCAGCCGCGGAGAACAGCTCACCCCAGAAGGCGGTGCGGGTCGAGCCGGCCGACGAGATCACCGCCACCGCCCCGGGCTCAAGTCCGTCAACGAACTGGATCGCAGCGTCGTAGGGCTCGTCGGTGTCGTGTTGGACCGGAGCGAACTGCACCGTCGCAGCACGCCCGAGCGCCCGCGTCCCCATCGTCAGTGGGGCGATCGCACCGTCCATGACCTGGTTGCGACGGCCGATCTCGTCGAGCGAGTCAGCAAGTTGGGCCGTGGTCACCTCCGGGTCGAGCTGCTGTGTGGCGCCAGCCATACCCTGCTTGTAGCAGAAGTGCTCGGGCCGGCCGGTTGGCGGCGCCTCGCTTCGACAGACGCGGGGGCGGCACTGGCCCGCCGATCGGGGTCGCGGGGGAGGCTGGCCGGCGGCTACTCCGGCGGATCGATCGAGACCACGCGACCGCGGCGGCCGACCGAGAAGCGGACCTTGCCGGGGGCCCGCGCGTACAGCGTGTCGTCCTTACCCATGCCGACGCCCTCGCCGGCCTTGAAGCGGCTGCCACGCTGGCGCACGATGATCTCGCCGCCGGTGACGCTCTGGCCGGCGAACGTCTTGACGCCGAGACGCTGTGCGTTCGAGTCGCGGCCGTTGCGGCTCGAGCCGAGGCCCTTCTTATGAGCCATCTGGCTCCTCCTTGGCGGCGGTGGCGCGGGCGGCGCGCAGGCCGATCTTCGTGACCTCGATGCGGGTCAGCTCCTGGCGGTGGCCGGTGCGGCGCTTGTAGCCGCGCTTCGGCTTGAACTTGAAGACGCGCAGCTTTGGGCCGCGCTCGTGGCCGAGGATCTTCGCGGAGACCTCGACGCGGGCGAGTGCCTTGGCGTCGAAGATCGCGTCGTCCGAGCGGTAGAGCAGCGGCTCGAGCGAGACGGTCGCGCCCTCGGGTTCGGGCAGCCGCTCGACGAGCAGGTATTGCCCCTGCTCGACGCGGTACTGCTTGCCACCTGTCTTGACGATCGCGTACATGCTCGTGTCGGTCAGCGGGCCTCAGGCGGCCTGGTCGCTGGCCGGCTCCTTTTCAGCCGAACGGCGCCGTCCACCTCTGCGGCCGCGGCGCCGAGCGGTTGATTGTACGTCATCCTCGTCGGCGTCGCCGTCGCTCGCCAGCTGATCGAGCGGCTGTGCGCGCGCCGCCGTGCGCCCGACGTCCTCGATCCGGACCATCAGCTTCTGGCCGACCTGGCGCGAGGCTCCGTGCACCGAGATGATGTAACCGTCGATCTTGGCAACGCCGTCGTCAGCGTCGTACATGTGCGGCTCGACGATCTCGACGAGCACCTCGTCGCCGACGCGGAAGGGCACCGCACGCTCGAGAACCTCCTCGCTCGTGCCCTCGAAAATGACGGCCAGATGGTCGAGCGCGAGCCCCTCGGAGCCCTCGAAGTGAAAGCGCTTGCCAGTGCTCTCCTCCAGTGCGTGGAGCACGCGCGCGCCATGCCCCGTGAACTGGGCGCTGACCCGCGGGTTCATCTGCACGAGGAATGCCTCGACCTCGGGCGCTGCCTCGCTCGCGACCTCGCGCAAGCGACGCTCGAACTCGATCGAGATCGTCTCCTCGGAGCGGATCACGCCGTCGCCGTTGCACGTCGGGCAGGGCCGCGTCATGATCTCGCGGATCCCCTCGGTCACGTTCTGACGCGTCATCTCGACCAGGCCGAGCTTTGAGATCTCGGCCGTGAAGGTCTTCGTGCGATCTTCGTCGAGCGCCTTGCGCAGCGTCTTCATCACGGCGTCACGGTTGCGCGCGCGTGCCATGTCGATGAAATCGATGACGATGATCCCGCCGATGTCGCGCAGGCGTAGCTGGTTGACCACCTCGTCGGCCGCCTCGAGGTTCGTCTTCGTGATCGTGTCCTCGAGCCGGGCGCCCTTGCCGCGACCGATGAACGAGCCGGTGTTGACGTCGATCACCGTCAGCGCTTCGGCGTAGTCGATCATCAGGTAGCCGCCACTTGGCAGGTCCACACGCCGGGCGATCATCGTCTCGATCACGGGCGTGACGCGGTAGGCGTCGAGCAGTGGAATGCTTTCCGAGTAGAGTTCGACGCGATCGACCAACTCGGGCGCGGTGCGGCTGAAGAACGACACGAGGCGGTGATGCTGCTCGGCGTCGTCGACGACCGCGCGCTCGAAATGCTCGGAGAAGATGTCGCGCACGACACGCACCGAGAGATCCGCCTCCTGGAAGACGAGCGCGGGCGCCTTGGCTTCCTTGACGCGCTTCTCGAGCACCTCGTGCAACTTGAACAGGTAGAGCAGCTCGCGCTCGAAATCGGCGCGCGTGGCGCCATGCGCCGCGGTGCGCACGATCGCGCCGCCGCCGCGGAGGTCGAGCTCCGCGGTCTCGCGCCGCAGCCGCTCACGCTCGCGGTCCTCGAGTCGACGTGAGACGCCGATCCCCTCGCCGGTCGGCGTGTAAACCATGTAGCGGCCCGCGATCGTGAGGTCCATCGAGAGCCGCGCGCCCTTCGTCTTCAGCGGGTCCTTGACGACCTGGACGACAACCTCCTGTCCCGGTTTCAGCAGCTCGGAGATGTCCTGCGCGTCCTTGCCGTTGCCGCGACCGCGGCGCGGCGCCTCGACGCCCGGCAGGACGATCTCATCGACGTGCAGGAAGCCGTTCTTGTCGAGGCCGATGTCGACGAACGCGGCCTCGAGGCCAACGAGGACGTTGTCAACGACGCCCTTGTAGATGTTGCCGACGATCGAGCGCGCACCGCGCCGCTCGAGGTAGAGCTCAGCTACTCGATAGCCACGCGCGCGGTCGACACTCGCGCCGCCGCGTCGCTTGGATGCGCCGGGCGAGCCGGTCGCTTCGAGCAGCGCAACGCGCGTCTCGCCGCGAGCGACGCTCACTAAGACTTGTTTTTTCACTGAAATTGTCCATTTCTGTTTAGAAGCGCAGCTCGCGTCGTGCGGACGCGTTTCCTGCGCGGGCCCGCCCATAAATCGACTGCAGCAGGCCGAGGGTAAAGAAAGTCGTCAAGACCGAGGAACCGCCGTAGCTCATCAGCGGCAGGGTGACGCCGGTGATGGGCATGATGCCCACCGCCATTCCGACGTTCACGAACACCTGGCACATCAGCATTGCAACGGCACCCCCGGCGATGAGGGCGGCGAAAAGATTCTTGGCATTTGCCACGATCCGTAGCGTCCGCCAGATCATCAGCGCGTAGAGCGACATGACGAGTGCAGCACCGACAAAGCCTAGACGCTCGCCGACAACTGTGAAGATGAAGTCTGTCGGAGCCTCGCTGCCGACCAGCCCGAGCGAGGTCTGCGTGGCGCCCGCGCCGCGACCGGTCTTCTCACCTGAGCCGATCGCGATGACCGACTGGACCTGCTGATAGGCATAGGACCTGGGATTCTGCGACGGACTGAGAAACCCTGTCAGACGCTGCTCCTCGTAGTGCTCGAGGACGTGCACGCCGATCGCCGGCGCGACGACGAGCGCGAGCAGCAGCGCCCCCACGCCGGCGCCCGCGACGATGGCGAGCTGGCGGGCTGAGACGCCGGCGATGTAGAGGACCGCAAAGGCGATGACGAGGTAGACGAGCCCGGAGCCGAGGTCCGGCTCCTTGATCACGAGCAGCGCCGGCAGCAGCACGAAGGCGAGGACGCGCATCGTCGTCGCGCTTTCCGACTGCCGCCGTGGACTGTCGGCGACGAGCGCGGCAAGGAACACGATCAGCGCAACCTTGCCGAACTCCGATGCCTGAAAGGAAACACCGCCGAGGCTGATCGCCCGGCTGGCGCCATTAACGCGGCTCCCGAGCGCTATCACGAGCAGGATCGCCGCGATCAGGGCGCCATAGATCGGCCATTTCAACACACGCAGCCGCCAGTAGTCGAGGCGCGACGCGGCGAGCATCACGACAAAGCCGAGGCCGAGATAGACCGCCTGACGAGTCGCGTATTGGGGCGCGGCGCCGTGGATCGCAACGAGCGAGCAGGCGCCGAGACCGGCGGCGGCGAGCGCCAGCAGCGGGTCGAAGGTGAGCAGTCGCGCGCGCAACGAGACGGCGCGATCGCGGCGGTCGAGGGCGCGGGCAGAGGGCTGGAGTGTGCGTACGCTCATCACAGAGAAGTCGAGCTACCGCGGACGACCCGCTCGGGGAGCCCGAACCACTTCGCCAGGATCAGGCGAGCCGCCGGGGCGGCAGCCTCGTCGCCGAAGCCACCCTGCTCGACGGTGACGGCGACGACGATCGGCCGCTTCGCGTCGGGGGCGTAGGCGACGTACCACGACTGGTCGTCCTTCGGATTGGTGTTCGTCTGCGCCGTGCCCGTCTTGCCATAGACCGCGCGCGGGAAGCTCGCGAACACGTCGTCTGAGGTGCCGCTGGACCCCTGCGCGGCGAGGTGGAGTCCGTCCAGGATCGTCGACAGGTAGCGGTCATAGGCGGAGGGAAGTGCGCGCCTCGGTGTCGAGGGGAGCCCCGCCACCAGCTTCCCGCTCGGACTCTTCACGGCGAGGCCGATGTGCGGCGTGACGACGTAGCCGCCGTTGGCGAGCGCAGAGTAAGCGACCGCCATCTGCAGCGGCGTCGCCAGGAGATAGCCCTGACCGGTCGCCAGCTGAACGTTCTGGCCGATCGTCCACGGCTGATAGGGCCCGGTCGGGCAGTACGCGCGGTGCTCGCCATGCGCGCAATTTGCCGCGGCGTATTCGGCATCCTGCTGGCTGACCCAGGCGGCATCGGGCACATCGCCGCCGGTCTCCCCAGGCAGGTCGATCCCGGTCGGCGCTCCGAGACCAAGCTGCTTCGCCACGTTCTGGATCAGGTCGCCGTCGGCGTTCGCCTCGGCGCCCAGCTCGTAGAAGTAGGTGTCCTCGGAGATCTCGAGTGCCCGCTCGAGGCTGTTGGGCCCGTAATCGGCGTCATTTGAGTTGCAGAACATCTGGCGCGAGATCGTCACGCAGCCGCTCGCCGGGGTCCCGCCGAGCTGCGTCGAGGGCGTGATCAGGCCCGACTCGAGACCGGCGAGCGCCGCGATCGGCTTGAACGTCGAGCCGGTTGGAAAGGCCGCCGCGGTTGCCCGATCGACGAACGAGTCGCCGGCCTCCTGCGCGTCGTACTGGCTCGTTGAGATGAATGGCTGGGACAGCACGTTCGGGTTGTAGGACGGCAGCGAGCCGAGCGCGAGAACCTGGCCGTTGCGGGGATCGAGTGCGACGAACGCGGCCGCGGTCGCCGGGTAGCCGTTGTGGTGGGCCAGGCCCATTCCCTGCTCGAGCGCTGTCATTCCCTCCTGCTCGAGGCCGAGGTCGAGCGATGTCTCGAGGTCGTCTCCCGCGACCGGCTCGGTTGTGCGGAGGCTCTTGCCGGTCGGCTGGCCGGCCGCGTCGACCTGGACTCGCTGGATCCCGTCGGTGCCTAGCAGGTAGCGGTTGTACTGGTACTCGAGCCCGTACTGACCGACGATGCTGCCCGTCGCCACGCCCTTGAAGTTGCCGCTCGAGAGGTCCTGCGTGCTGAGCTCGCCGACGTAGCCAAGCACCTGCGCCGCCATCGAGCCGTACGGGTAGTTGCGCACCTCGGTCTGCGCCTCGATCAACCCGGGAAACTCCGCTTTGTGCTCGGCGAGGTAGATCAGCGCTGAGCTCGGGATGTCCGCCTCGATCGTCACCGGCGCAACGCTGTCGCAGGGCGTGACGGCTTTGGCAATCCGCGCCGCTGCCAGGTTCAGCGCGACGGCGAGCCGGCTGTAGAGCCGCGTGCGGCTGCTCGAAGAGGCGGGCAGCTCGTCGCAGACGATTGCCGCAACGGCGGCGGAGCGGACCCCGGCGAGCACCGCTCCGTTGCGGTCGAGGATCAGGCCGCGCGGTGCCGGAATGGCGATCTTGCGGATCACGTTGGCGTTTGCGAGCGCGACATCCCTGCGACCGGTCAGGACCTGCAGGTACCAGAGCCGCAGGGCGATGACGGCGAGCAGCACGCAGGCCAGCACGCCGAGCAGTTCGACGCGCCGGCCGAGCACCGCCGGCACTGGCGCACGCCGCTCGAGCGGGCGCTCGATCATGCGCGCGACAGCGGGCTGAGCCCGCCCTGCGTTGCAGGCGTGGTGTTCGAGGAGCGCTCGCTGGTTGGCAACGCGCCGAGCAGCGCCCGCCGTGTCAGGGCGTAGACCGGTACGGCGATCAGCGAGTTGAGCAGCGTCGTCTCGACGATCACGCCGGCGAGGGCGTAGCTGACCGGCGTGTTGACGCCGAGCATGAACTCGATCGCGCCATAGCCGGTCAGCGCGAGGGCGGTCGCACCGGCACCGAGCGCAAGCGGCGTGAGCGGCGCGGCTGGCGCCCGCAGCTCGCGCAGCCTGCCGGCGCCGTAGCCGATGAGCGTGAAGAGGAGCGAGGAGACTCCGAGCACCTGGACGAAGGCGAGGTCGATGAAGAGACCGACCGCGAAGCCGAATACGGCGCCCGGCAGCGATCCGCAGAGGAAGCCGGCGGCGACGACGACGAGCGGCGTGACGTCGGCGCTGACCCCGAGGATCGAGATCTGCGAGACGATCAGGAGCTGCAGCATGCAGGCGGCAAAGCCAAGCGCGGCGAGGCGTAGGGCAAGCCCGCGCGCGGCAATCGATGTTCGCCGCTTGGGCGGCCCCGGCGCCTGCGCCCGTTTGCGGCGCCGGAGGCGCAGGCCGCGCGGCGGGCGATCGGCCGGCGTTTCAGACGCGGCGGTCCGCGGCCCGCGTGGCGCCAGCCAGCGCGGCAACCGCTCGAGCAGTGCGCCTGAGCGCTTGGCGCGCGGGCGGCGGAACGATAGGCCCGGCTTGCGACGGTCGGTGCCGCCGCCAGTCGCCTTCCTCGAGTTGCGCCGGCGGAAGCTCAGCCCGCGCGGCATCGCCTGCGCCGATGCAGCCGTTTTCCTGCGCCGGCGCGGACCGCGGAAGCTCAGTCGGGTCGGGCGCCGGTCGGCTGCCGGCCCTGCCGGCTCGCTGCGCGGACGCCGCCGACGGAACGTGAGTCCGGAGGGCATGCGGGCGGCCTGCGAGTTCGACGCCCGCGCAGGCCGGCGACGGCGGCGAGGGAAGTGCATCAGCCGGCTCCCCGCACAGAGGCGCTGGCGCTGGCGCCCGCGAGGTGCGCCAGCGACTTGAGGCTCGTCAGCACCTGCACGTCTTCGAGCTGGCGCACGTTCGCGCTCGGCTCGAGCGAGATCGTCGCGGCGGCCTTGTGGATGCCCGTGATACGACCGATCGGGATGTTCGGGGGAAACTCGGAGCGCCCCTCGCTGGTCGTCCCCGCCGTGACGATGAGGTCTCCCGGCGCGATGCTCGTGCTGCTGGGAAACTCGAACAGCAGCTGACTCGTGCTACCGGCTGCGGGCTCGACGATGCCCCACGTGCCCGTTCTCGCGTCGCGCGCCGCGACCGCCGAGCTCGCGTCGGTCAGCAGCGTCACCTCGGCGGCGTCGCTCGCCACGGTGCTGACCCGCCCGACGAGGCCATCGCCATCGATCACGACGTCGCCGACCGCTACGCCGCCATCAGACCCGGCATTGATCATCACGTGCGAGTACCAGATGCTCGGCGACTCGTCGGCGATCTGGGCGGTCACCTGCCGGTAGCTCGATACGCCGAGCTCGGCGTCGAGCGTGAACAGCTTGCTCAGCGCGAGGTACTGGCGGCGGTCGGCTTGGAGCTGCGCGTTCTGAGCCAGCAGCCGCTGGTTCTCGGCGTGGTAGCGGTTGCGCTCGCCGACCGCGTTGACGACATCACCGACGTCGTTGACGACATCGCGCACGGGCGTCAGCAGCGTGCTCACGCCGTCCTGGATCGGCGCGAAGATGTCGAGGAACCCTGACTGCACGGTGCCGAGCGGGCCGCCCGAGGACGAGCCGAGCGAGGCGCTCAGCAGGATCACTGAGAGCGTCACGAGCAGCGCAAGCACTGCGCGGCGACGACGAACTTGCTTTCGGTACACGATGAAGGCCGTCCGCGCTACAGGTTACGCAGCCGGTGGACGAGCGCATCGCAGCGACAGGCGACGTGCAGATGAGCGCACGAGCCGAGATCGGCCTAGCGCCGGCGGGTCCGTTTGCGTCCCGAGCGGTTCGTGCGCTGGATCACCTCGAACTCCTCGAGCGACCGGCCCGATCCGACCGCAACACAGGTCAGCGGCGACTCGGCGATGTGCGTCGGCATGTTCGTCTCGTCGCGCATCCGCGCGTCGAGACCGTGAAGCAACGAGCCGCCACCGGCGAGCATCATGCCGCGGTCCATGATGTCGGAGGCGAGCTCCGGCGGCGTGCGGTCGAGCGTCACCTTGACGGCGCCGATGATCTGCTGCAGCGGCTCGTCGAGCGCGAGGCGGATCTCCTCGCTCGTCAGGACAACCGTCTTCGGTAGTCCCGTGACGATGTCGCGCCCGCGAATCTCGGCCTGGAGCTCCTCGGGGAGCGGATAGGCCGAGCCGATCTCGAGCTTCAGCTCCTCCGCTGTCTGCTGGCCGATCAGCACCTTGTACTCGCGCTTGGCGTAGTTGATGATCGCGTTGTCGAGCTCATCACCGGCGACGCGAATCGACTCCGAGACGACGATGCCACCGAGCGAGATCACGGCTACCTCGGAAGTGCCACCGCCGATGTCGACGATCATCGAGCCGGTCGGCTCGCCGACCGGCAGGCCGGCGCCGATCGCGGCCGCCATCGGCTCCTCGATCAGGTAGGCCTCGCGGGCGCCGGCCGACAGGCAGGCCTCCTCAACCGCCCGCTTCTCGACGCCGGTCACTCCGGAGGGAACGCAGACGACGACTCGCGGATGGGCGAAGCGACTTTGGTGGACCTTCTGGATGAAGTGGCGCAGCATCTCCTCGGTCACGTCGAAGTCCGCGATCACGCCATCCTTGAGCGGGCGGATCGCCGTGATCGTGCCGGGCGTGCGCCCGAGCATCCGCTTGGCTTCGATGCCGACCGCGTGCACCTCACCGGTGCGCGAGTCGATCGCGACGACGCTTGGCTCGGACAGCACGATGCCGCGTCCGCGCATGTAGACGAGCGTGTTGGCCGTGCCGAGATCGACCGCGAGATCGCGGCCGCCCAAACCGGTCATGTTGCTGAATAGACCCATCGTGGAGGCGCTGAACATGGCGGGTGCGCCGCGCGTTCCGGGCCCCCGTGTGCGGGCGAGCCATCGCGGAGGGGGGTTCCCCACCTTCAGCTTGATTGTACTGACCACTGTTTTCGCCTCGGCGCGGGTCCGACCTGCCCCGAGGGCGCAAAAAAGACTGCAAAGTCAGGGACTATCGCGCGGCCGGAGCCACGGGCACTTCGTCCAGCAGCGATGGCCAGAGGTCGAGCAGCAGCGCCAGCGGCAGGCCGACGACGTTCGTGTAGTCGCCTTCGATGTGACGCACGAGTGCGCCGCCCGCCTGCTGCACGGCGTAGCCGCCAGAGCGCTCCTGCCATTCGCCGGTGGCGAGGTACCAGTCGAGCAGCCGCTGGTCGAGCTCGCGGAAGCTGACCGCGGTGGCGGCGCTGTCGACGAGCGGCTCGCTCCCGGCTTCGAGCAGAACGAGGCCGCTGATCACGGTGTGCGTCCGGCCCGACAGCGCGGCGAGCGTTTGCCGCGCCCGCGCGGCGCTCTGCGGCTTCCCGTACAGCTCGCCGTCGAGCGTGACGATCGTGTCGACCGCGAGCACCACCTCGCCCGCGGCGGGCGCCGCGGCTGCCGCCTTGCGCAAGGCGTTCTCGCGCGCGACGGTGTCCGGATCGCCGTGTGTGAGCTCGTCGACGTCTCCTGGCCGCACGACGAACTCGACGCCGAGCCGTTCGAGGATCAGGCGGCGCTGCGGCGAGCGCGAGGCCAGGACCAGCGTCACTGAAGGTCGGGGAAGAAGATCCCGATCTCGCGGACCGCCGACTGCGGTCCGTCGGAGCCGTGGACGAGGTTCTCGCCGGTCTGCGTCGCGAGATCGCCGCGGATCGATCCGGGAGCCGCTTCGAGCGGGTTGGTCGCGCCGATCAACTGCCGCGCCGCCTGGATCGCCGATTCGCCCTCCAAGACCATCGCGACGAGCGGGCCCGAGGTGATGAACTCGACCAGCTCGCCAAAGAACGGGCGCTCGGCGTGCTCGGCGTAGTGCAGTTCGGCGAGCTCACGTGTGAGCGTAAAAACGCGCAGCGCGACCGGGTGCAGGCCTTTGCGCTCGAAGCGCGCAAGGATTTCACCGCTCAGGTTGCGCGCGTAGGCATCGGGCTTGGCGAGAATGAGCGTGCGCTCGGTCATCGAGGCGTTCTCCTTCGGTGTCGGATGTGTGGTGCGAGCCTGGCAGCGACGGCGCGCGGCGCCGTCAGTGGGGCGGAACTTCGCGCGCGAGGCTATCGCGAGGGCGCCGCGCCGCGACAGCATCAGCGACGACCGCCTCACAGTAGGGGCAGATGCTCCAGGTCAGATCTAGCGGGCGCTGGCAGTGGACGCACGGGTCGCGCAGCCGCGTATGACAGCTCGGACAGAGCAGGAAGTCCTTGTCGACCTCCTGGTGACAGTATGGACAGGCGAGGTATGAGATCTGTGCGATACGGGCCTCAGCGGCCTGCATCTCGAGGTCGCGCTCGCGGACGTCTTCGAGGTACTCCGGCGGGCGAACGATCATGTAGACGAGCGTCCCGATGAAGGGCACGATCGACGCGACGGTCGCGCAGACGACGAGCAGCGGATCGTCGATCCGCCGGCGAGCATCGACGCGCGTCCAGTAAATGAGCGCCAGCCACACGATCGCGGCAGACAGGAGCAGCAGATTTATGAACAGGTTCACACCGCTGCTGCTGATACCGAAATATGCGAGCGGTGCAGGCATTGTTAAGTGAGTGTATCGGCCGTTGTCACAGAATCAGACGACCGAACGCGTACCCGATCGCCGCGAACACGAGGATCACGACGATCACGACGACGGCCACCAGCGCGACCATCGCGAGCAGGGATGGTGTCTCGTCCCACATCAGAACTCGGAGCCCTGGCCGCCCGGCTCGCGCAGCAGGTCGGCGAGCAGGTAGGTCGAGCCGGTGACGAGCACAACGCCGTCCTCGCCCGCAAGCCGCTGCGCCAACGCGAGCGCCTTCCGTGGATCCGGCTCGACGATCCCACTCGGAGCGCCAACCTGCTCGGCGAGCGAGCTGAGTGTTGCCGCCGGGAGTGCGCGCCGACTCGTGGACGCCGTGGCGACGAGCGCGTCGGAATGCTCTGCCAGCAGCGCCAGCATCGTCGCGGCGTCCTTGTCGTCAAGTATCGAAACGATCGTCACGAGCCTGCGTCCGGCGACCACCTCCGGCAGCGACTCGGCGAGCGCCGCGATCGCGCTCGGGTTGTGGGCAGTATCGAGGATCATCGTCGGCGCCCCCTCGCGGACCTCGAAGCGTCCCGGCACCGTCACCGTGGCGGCCGCGTCGGCGACCGCAGCGCCGTCGAGCTGGCGGCCGAGCAGCGCGCGCGCGGCAGCGCAGGCGACGGCGAAGTTCCGCCGCTGGTAGGCACCGCGCGCTCGCAGGCTGAAGTCGCTGTCAGCATCGTCAGCGACCACGACGAGCGTCGCGGACTGCTCGGCGACCGTCTGCTCGACCAGCGCGCGCGCATCCGGGTGGAGCTGGGGGCCGACGACAAGCGTCGCGCCGGCGCGAACGACGGCGAGCTTCTCGCGCGCGATGTGAGCGATCGTCGGACCGAGATAGCGGGTGTGCTCGAGCCCGACATTGGTCAGCACGACGACCTGCGAGGCAACGGCGTTGGTGGCGTCGAAGCGGCCGCCGAGGCCCGCCTCGAGAACGCCGACGTCGACACGCTCGCGCGCGAACTCCGCCAGCGCCGCGGCCGTGAGGAGCTCGAACTGCGTGACGCGGTCGGACGGATCGCCCTGCGAGCGGTCGACGAGATCGGCCGCGTGCACGGTGCGCTCGATCTGCGCGGCGAAGCGCTCGGGCTCGATGTCGCGCTCGGCGATGCGGATGCGCTCGCGGTAGCTCAGCAGGTGCGGTGAGGTGAAGCAGCCGGTGCGCAGGCCGTGTCGCTCAAGCAGCGCGGCGATCATGCGCGTGGTCGAGGACTTGCCGTTGGTACCGACGACGTGGACCGTCGGGAAGGGGATCGCAGGCAGCTCGAGGACGTTCAGCAGGCGGCGGATGCGGTCGAGGCCGAAGCGCATCCCAAAGCGCTCTCGTTGGAGCAGAAGGCTCTCCGCCTGGTCGGACGTCCAGGCTGCGTGAGGTCGGTGACTGGAGTCTGTCATTGAGCCTGGAGCTCCTCCTCCAGCTCACGAAGCTTTTGCTGCTCCTTCGCGACTACTTCGGGCGGGGCATTCGTCACAAATGCATCGTTCGAGAGCTTGGCCTGGGCGCGGGTTATCTCGGCGCGGAGGACCTCGCGCCGCTTCTCGGCCCGCCGCGCCTGCGCCTCGGTGTCGACTCCCTCGAGGATTGAGAGCGAGCCGCCGGGGATCGCGACGCTCGCCTGCGGCTCGCTGCCGTTGGAGTCGCGCTCTCGCAGCTCGAGGCGTGCCTGCTGGGCGATGAGGTGCGCGGTGTCCTCGTAGCCGGTGGCGTCGATCCGGGCGATGACTGGGGCGCCCGGCTTGACGTTGACGCTGTCGCGCCAGCTGCGAACCGCCTGCGTCGCGGCGATCATCCGCTCGAGCGCCGCCTCGGCCTCGGGGTCGATCAGCCCGTCGCCGAGCGGCGCGCGGACGTGACCGGCGAGCAGGCCCTCGCCGTCCTCGCGGACATAGGACCACATCTCCTCGGTCACGAAGGGGATCAGCGGATGCGCGATCGCGAGCGTCTCGCGCAGCACGAAGCGCAGCGTCGACGACAGGGTGCCGCGATCCTCGCCGCGCAGGCGAGGCTTGACGAGCTCGATGTACCAGTCGCACAGCTCGCCGTAAACGAAGTCGTAGAGGTCAAGCGCCGCATGCGCGAAGTCAAAGCCAGCGAGCCTTTCGCCGAGAACTCGATCGATCCTCGCCAACCGCGAGAGAATCCAGCGGTCCTCGATCGCCGTCGGCGCGGGCTCCGCCACGGCCTCTGGATCGATCGAGAGAACGGCAAAGCGAGCCGCGTTGAAGAGCTTGTTCGCGAGGTCCTGCCCCTGGCCGATCTTCTCGTCGCTGTAGCGGACGTCCTGGCTTGAGCCCATCGCGAGCAGCCCAAAACGCACCGCGTCGGCGCCGTGCTTGGCGATCTCGTCGAGCGGGTCGATGCCCGTGCCGAGCGACTTCGACATCCGCCGTCCATCGGGGGCCTGGATCACCGAGGTGATCGCGACGTCGCTGAACGGGACCGAGCCGGTGAACTCGAGGCCCATCATGATCATCCGCGCGACCCAGAGGTAGATGATTTCCCGCGCGGTGACGAGCGCGTCGCCCGGATAGAACGCGGCCAGAGCGGGGGTCTGCTCGGGCCAGCCGAGCGTCGCAAACGGCCACAGCGCGCTCGAGAACCAGGTATCGAGGACGTCCTCGTCCTGGCGCACCGGCCCGTCGCAGGCGCCGCAGCGCTCCGGCGCGCTCGCGCTGACGTAGGTCTCCTCGCAGGCGTCGCAGTAGTAGACCGGCAGCCGGTGACCCCACCACAGCTGGCGTGAAACGCACCAGGGGCGGATCGTCTCCATCCAGTCGAGATAGACGCGCGTCCAGCGCTCAGGATGGAAGCGGACCTCGCCGCGCTTGACCACATCGATCGCCGGGCGCGCCAGCTCGTCCATCCGCATGAACCACTGCAGCGAGATCAGCGGCTCGATGCGGACTCCGGAGCGCTGCGAGAAGGGCACGGCGTGGGTCAGCGGCTGGTTGCCACGCAGTCGGCCTTCGGCCTCCAGCGCACCGACGACGGCTGCCTTGGCCTCGGCGACGGTCATACCGGCGAACGGTTCGCCGGCCTCAGCGGTCATCCGGCCGTCCTCACCGACGACGGAGATGACCGGCAGGCTGTGGCGGCGGCCGATGTCGAAGTCGTTCTGGTCGTGCGCGGGCGTGACCTTCAGCGCGCCGGTGCCGAACTCGGGCTTGACATAGTCGTCGGCGATGATCGGGAGGCGCCGCCCAACGAGCGGCAGGATCGCTGTCCGGCCGATCAGATGCGTGTAGCGCTCATCGTCAGGGTGCACCGCAATTGCAACATCGGCGAGCATCGTCTCCGGCCGCACGGTGGCGACGACGATCTCGTCTCTTCCGTCGGCGACGGAGTAGGCGATGAAAAAGAGCGAATCGTCGACCTCGCGCTCCTCGACCTCGAGGTCGGAGATCGCCGAGCCGCTGCCCGGGTCCCAGTTGACGAGGTAGTGGTCGCGGTGGATGTACCCGCGCTCATGCAGCGCAACGAAAACGCGGACGACTGCAGCCGCGTAGTCCGGGTCGAGCGTGAAGCGCTCGTCCTCGAAGTCGCACGAGGCCCCGAGGCGCTTGTACTGCTCGACGATCGTCGAGCCGTACTCCTCGCGCCAGCGCCAGGCGCGCTCGATGAACGCCTCGCGGCCGAGCTCGGCGCGCGTCGTCCCCTCGGCGATCAGCGCCCGCTCGACCTGGGTCTGGGTGGCGATCCCGGCGTGATCGGTGCCGAAGATCCACTTCGTGCGCCGCCCCGACATCCGCGCGCTGCGGATCAGCGCGTCCTGGATCGCAGCGCCGAACGCGTGCCCCATATGCAGCACACCGGTCACGTTGGGCGGCGGGATCGCGATCGAATAGTTGTCCGCCGCGCTCCCCTCCGCCGCCGGATGGAACAGTCCCGACTCGAGCCACGCGGAGATCAGCCGCGGCTCGATCTCGCTCGGCTCAAAGCGCTTGCGCGACGCGAGATCGTCTACGGAACGGCGTGGAGGCACCTGGAGAAAGGGTACCGGCCGGTGTATGTGCGGGTGGCTGCATGCAGCCACCCGGCGATCGGTGCATGCACCGATCGCAGCCTCGGCGCATGCGCCGAGGCTTCCCGCTAACCGGCTTCTTCGAGCGTTTCGACCGCGACGTCGGGCTCGTCGGCGACGGCCTCGGTGACGAGCGTCGGGGTCAGGCCCTTCTCGATCGTCTCGCGCGTGACGACGCACTTCTTGACGTCGCGGCGGGAGGGCAGCTCGAACTGCACCTCGAGCAGGACCTCCTCGATGATCGAGCGCAGGCCGCGGGCGCCGGTCTCGCGCTCGAGCGCGCGCTCGGCGATCGCGATCAGGGCGTCGTCGGAGAAGACGAGCTCGATCCCGTCGAAGTGGAAGAAGCGGTGGAACTGCTTGACGAGCGCGTTGCGCGGCTCGGTCAGGATCGCGACGAGGTCGTCGTGGGTCAGCTGGTGCACGGCCGACATCACCGGCAGGCGGCCGATGAACTCGGGGATCAGGCCGTACTGGACGAGGTCCTCGGGCAGGCAGGACTCGAAGATCTCGCCGTCGTCCTTGGTCCGCTTCGGCTGGATCGCGGCGCCGAAGCCGACGCCCTTGTGGCCGATCCGCCGCTCGATCACCTTGTCGAGGTTGGCGAACGCGCCGCCGCAGATGAAGAGGATGTTCGTCGTGTCGATCGAGAGGAACTCCTGGTGGGGGTGCTTGCGCCCGCCCTGGGGCGGGACCGAGGCGGAGGTTCCCTCGAGGATCTTCAGCAGCGCCTGCTGGACGCCCTCGCCGGAGACGTCGCGGGTGATCGACGGGTTGTCGGCCTTGCGCGCGATCTTGTCGACCTCGTCGATGTAGATGATCCCGGTCTCGGCCTTCTTGACGTCGTAGTCGGCGGCCTGGATCAGCTTCAGCAGGATGTTCTCGACGTCCTCGCCGACGTAGCCGGCCTCGGTCAGCGCCGTCGCGTCGGCGATCGCGAACGGGACGTTGAGGATCCGCGCGAGCGTCTGCGCCAGCAGCGTCTTGCCGCAACCGGTCGGGCCGAGCAGCAGGATGTTGGACTTCTGCAGCTCGATCTCGGCGTCATCGGCGTGCATCATCTGGACGCGCTTGTAATGGTTGTAGACGGCGACCGACAGCGTGCGCTTGGCGCTCTCCTGGCCGATCACGTACTCGTCGAGGACGCCGTAGATCTCGCGCGGCTTGGGCAGGCTCGAGATGTCGAACGTCGGCGGGGCGACGAGCTCCTCGTCGATGATCTCGTTACAGAGATCGATGCACTCGTCGCAGATGTAGACGCCGGGCCCGGCGATCAGCTTCTTGACCTGGCGCTGGGACTTGCCGCAAAAGCTGCAGAGGAGCTGCTCGTTGGAGTCGGTCGGTCGGGCCATGCTCGCTCGCGGGGTGGGTCAGTGCTCCGAGATCACGCGGTCGATGATGCCGTACTCGCGCGCTTCCTCGGCACTCATGAAGTAGTCGCGGTCGGTGTCGTTCTTGACCTCGTCGACCGTCTTGCCGGTGTGCTCGGCGATGATCTCATCGAGCCGGCGGCGGATGTCGATGATCTCGCGCGCATGGATCTCGATGTCGGTCGCCTGGCCCTGGAAGCTGGAGCTGACCTGGTGGATCAGGATCTTCGCGTTCGGCAGGGCCATCCGCTTGGACTTTGCGCCGCCGGAGAGCAGCAGCGCGCCCATCGACATTGCGATGCCGACGCAGATCGTCTGCACGTCCGGCTTGACGAACTGCATCGTGTCGTAGATCGCGAGACCGGCGTAGACCGAGCCGCCGGGCGAGTTGATGTAGAGCGAGATGTCCTTGTCGGGGTCCTCGCTCTCGAGGTGCAGCAGTTGCGCGACGATCAGGTTCGCGATCTGGTCGTCGATCGGCGTGCCGAGGAAGATGATCCGCTCGTTGAGCAGGCGGCTGTAGATGTCGAACGCTCGCTCGCCTCGCGAGGTCTGCTCGACAACCATCGGGATCAGTGGGCTCATCGTCGTCGCTCTGTGTTTCGCTTGCCCGGCTCGATTCCTTCTGGCAAGTGCAACGACGCACCGCCTCGAACGGCGAGTCTACCAATCGGCCCTTCGCGGGCAGGTGGATTCTGTGCCCGAACGGTGCGTTTGCGCTGGACGGCGGCCGCCGCTACGAACCCGGCGTCCAGAGCTTCTCGCGTGCCGCTGCGAGTCCTGGATCGAGCGGCTTGGCCGCCGCGACCAGCTCGTCGAAGGCGCGGTCGGCGGCGACGTCCTCGCGCAGCTCACCGAGCCGCCCCGCCTTGCGCAGCCGTTCGAGCAGCTTCGCCTGCTCGGCCGGGCTCGTGGGGCGCTGCTCCGCCGGCAGCTGCTCGACGAGCCGCGCGAGCAGCTCCTCCTCGGTCGGCTCGATCGCCTCGGCGGCGATGATCGCGCTCAGCACGGCCTCGCGCCGCAGCGCCTGCTCGGCGTCGGGCCGTGCCTCGGCGAGCACCTCCTCCTCGCTCTTGCCGGCGAGCTGCAGGAAGGCCTCCTTGGAGAGCCCGCGGTGCTCGAGTGAATGCAGTGTGCGCTCCCAGGTCTCCTGGTTGCGTGCGTCGATCAGCGCGTCGGGGACGCTGACACTCGAGGCGCTGACGGCGGCGTCCAGCACGGCGCCGCGGAACTCGCGTTCGATCGCCCGCTGATCGGCGGCGAGGAGGCTCGTGCGGATC
>Ga0302324_100005532_pt1 | contig 27537 bp, 23 predicted proteins | sample Palsa_T0_1_FD_201949 | JGI IMG/M metagenome (GOLD analysis project Ga0302324, IMG submission 201949) | Peat permafrost microbial communities from Stordalen Mire near Abisko, Sweden - Palsa_T0_1 | ecosystem: Environmental > Terrestrial > Soil > Palsa > Peat permafrost | place: Sweden: Abisko...
ACTCGCTGCAATTCTTTCTGGCTCAATGCAAATGTCCCCTGTCCCATAGGGGTGACATTTTCACGTAGCCGTTATGGGGTGACAAAATTATGGAGCTAAGACATTTTCTCCTTCTTTCTCTGTGCCCTCTGTGTTCTCTGTGTTAAATTCCCCTGCAATTGCTACCCCTGCTATGACTGACAACGAGATCACCCGCGAAATCATTGGCGCAGCAATTGAAGTTCACAAGCACCTGGGCCCCGGACTGCTAGAATCATCGTACGAGGAGTGTCTCGCGCATGAACTTCGCCTCCGCAATCTAAGAGTGGATCGGCAAATTGCCCTCCCTGTCGTCTACAAAGAAACGAAACTAGAATGCGGTTACCGGATTGACGTTCTCGTCGAAGGGCGAATCGTAGTCGAACTAAAATCCGTAGCCAGTTTAGCGCCCATTCATGAGGCGATCATTTTGACCTATCTTCGATTGTCTGGACACAAGATCGGACTGCTCGTCAATTTCAATGTGGCTATTTTGAAGGACGGTGTGCGACGATTTATCGTGTAGCACGGAAAAGGCCTTCAACACAGAGGACACAGAGGGCACAGAGAAAACCAGGAGAAGTAAGAATACGGAGTCAGATGCCTGAGAAGAAGATTCGCGTTTTGATTGCAAAGCCCGGGCTGGACGGGCATGACCGGGGGGCGAAAATTATCGCGCGCGCTTTGCGCGACGCCGGGATGGAAGTGATTTACACCGGGTTGCGGCAGACGCCGGAGATGATCGCTTCCGCCGCAGTGCAAGAAGATGTTGATGTGATCGGCCTGTCAATTCTTTCCGGGGCGCACAACACGCTCGTCCCGCAATTGCTGGATCTGCTCAAACAAAAAGGGATGAGCGACGTCACCGTGCTCCTCGGCGGGACGATTCCGGAAGCCGACATTCCCGGCCTGAAACAGGCGGGCGTGGCCGAAATTTTTCTCCCCGGCACGTCCACGCAAAATATTGTGGATTTCGTTCGAGGGCGCCCCGCGCGCAAGTAGGACGGGCTTCAGCCTGTCGCTTTTGTGCCGCGTATCTACCCAAAACCCGACAGGCTAAAGCCCGTCCTACTGGACGACATTCCCATCCGCATCGCGAATCTGTACGCTTCCGAGATCGAGCTTCACCAACTCCGGCTCGATCTTGGCCCGATCACCCACGCAAACCAAAATCAGCTGATCCGGATGCAGGTATTTCCGCGCGACAGCTTCGGCGTCCTCCGCAGTGACGGCGTTCAGCCGCTCCGGCAAATTCGAGAAATAGTCGCGCGCCAAATCGTACACATAAATTTCGGAGAGCGCCCCCGCTTCGCCGCTATCGGTCTCGAAGATCCCCGGCAGCGAACGCGATTGCGAATCCTTCGCCAGGCTCAACTCCTCGGGCTTCATGGTCGTGTCGATCATGCGGTGAATTTCCTTCAAAATTTCCGTCACCGCGGGCGCCGTGACATCGGTGCGTATGCCGCCGCCAGCGACAAAATATCCGAGCGAACGCCGGTAAACGAAAAAGGAACTCGCGCCATACGTGTAGCCATGTTCCTCACGCAGATTCAAATTAATGCGGCTTGAGAAAAGGCCGCCCAGCTCGGAATTCATCACCTCGAGCGCCGGATAGTCGGGTGTCGCGCGGCCCACGCCGAGCTGTAGCAAGCGCACCATCGTCTGCTGCGCGCCGGGCCGGTCCACGATAATGATTTTCGCCTTGGTGGTTTCCGGAGCGCCGATCTGCGGCACGGAAAGCTCGCCGCTTTTCCACGCACCAAATTTTTCCTCGGCAAGGGCTTTCAATTGGTCGACAGGAATGTTTCCGGAGATGACCAAGGCCGCGTTATTCGGCACATAGTTGGCCTTCCAGAAATTCATCATGTCTTCGCGCGTCATCGCCTTGATCGACGGTTCCGTCCCGGAATTATCGTAGCCGAATGGATTGTGCGGGCCGAAGAGCGCGGACACGCCGGTCCGGGCGACGATCGTTTCCGGATCGGAACGCTCGTCGGTAAACGCCGCCAGGCGCGACGCGCGCCGACGCTCGACTTCATCGGGCGGAAACGTCGGATGCAACACAATGTCCGAAATCAGATCGAGCACCCCTGGGAAATTGTTGGTAAGCGAGCTCGCGCCGACGCTGGACGAATCCATGCTCGCGCCGGAAGAAAGGCCCGTGCCGAGGAGCGCCGCTTCGTCGGCAATCTGCATGGCGTTCCGCCTTGCCGTTCCCTGCTGCAACATATTCGCGGTGAAACTCGCGAGGCCGGGTTTTTCGACGGGATTCGCTCCGCTGCCCGTATTGAAAACAAGATTCGCCGCCGCCACGGGAAGTCCGGCGCGGTAGTGGTAATACACGGTCAGCCCGTTCGAAAGCTTGAAGACATCGGGGACCGGAAGATTCAGCGGGCGCGCCGGGCCCGGCTTGGGAGGATTGTCGCGCCAAGCCGCGTCGGCATTCACGGATTCACCGCCAGTGCTCTGGCCCTTCTGCTGATTTTGCGGCGTCGGCACATCGGGCCCAAGATCCGGCTTGCCGGGAATGCCGTAAACGACGACGCGCGCGGCCGGCTTCAATTGCGCTTCCGCGAACGCGCGGATCGAATCCGTGGTGGCCGATTGGTAGCGGCGCACGTCCTGCGGGAAATAGCCGGGATTTCCAAGATAGTGGTTGTACTCGTTCAATCGGTCGGCCACCCCACCAAAGCCGCCCAGGCGCTCGAGCCCCTCAATCATCCCCGTTTCCGTTCCGTTTCGCGCCCGCTCCAGTTCCACGGCGGTGGGGCCGTCCTTGCGGAACGCCGTGAGCTCCGCGTCAACGGCTTTCTCCATCTCCTCGGCCGTGTGCCCGGGCCGCGCGGTGACCACAATTTCAAAAACCGATCCGAGGATCAGCGATTGCTGCGACGCGCTGACGTCCAGTGCGATCTGCTTCTCGTACACCAGCTTTTTGTACAGGCGGCTCGACTTCCCGCCGCCAAGAATTTCCGCGGCGAGATCTGCTTGCGCATCGCCCGGCTTGAAAATCGGAGACGTGAGCCAGGCCATATAGACGCGCGGCAGTTCCACCTGATCGTGAATCACGGCGCGGCGTTCGGCGGTGATGGGCGGCGTGACGGCGGTAATTTTTGGAACGGGAGCGCCGCGCTTCAGAGGTCCAAAATATTTTTCCACCCACTCCTTGGCCTGCGCCGGATCGAAATCGCCGACGATGGCGAGGCTGGCGTTATTCGGCGCGTAATAGAGTTTGAAAAAATTGCGCACGTCCTCGAGTTTCGCGGCCTGGATATCCGCGTGCGAGCCCATGACGTCGGCGTGGTATGGATGGGCCTTGGGAAAGAGCATGTGAAACACGCCTTCTTCCACGATGCCGTACGGGCTGTTCTCAATGCTCTGTCGGCGCTCGTTGCGTACCACGTCCTGCTGATTCGTCAGGCTGGCCTGATCGAGTTTGTCGGGTAGAAATCCCATGCGGTCGGATTCGAGCCACAGCGCCAGCTCCAATTGGTTCGAAGGAAGCGTTTCGAAATAATTCGTGCGGTCGAAATCGGTCGTGCCGTTGAGGTCGGAAGCGCCCGCGGCTTCGAGATAGCGAATGTGGGCGTTGCCGGGAACATGCTTCGAGCCTTCGAACATCATGTGCTCGAACAGATGGGCAAAGCCGGTGCGCCCCGGCAGTTCGTTCGCGGGGCCCACGTGATACCAGATATTCGTCGAGACCAGCGGCAGCCGATGATCTTCCGACAGGATCACCACCAGCCCGTTCGGCAGCGTGTATTTCTCAAATTTGATGGTTGGGAGAGCGATCTGTGCCGGCGTATTCGCGGAGTCAGAGGCTGGCTTCGCCGCAACCTTTTTGGATGGCGGATTCTTTGACGCGTCCTGGCTGAAAACGGCTCCTGCCGCGACGGCGATGGACAGGCACAAGATCAGCAAACGGCTACGTAGGGCAGAAGTCATTCCGATTCTCCTTCACGATTGTCCCACTCCCTATCAGACGCATCGGGAGCTGTTTCGGCTGTATCGCATCGCGAAAGACTATACGATACCTGAATTTTCGCGAAGGTTGCGAAATCCGAGAGCGTTTAGTGCTGGGCAAGTTCGCGATCCGTGGGCCTTTCGGGATTTTTGGTGGATGAGGGCATTAGCCGGCGGATCGCTCATGTCAATTCCGACGCAGGCTGGTGGCGTGAGAAGGACATCCTCGGTGGCCCAGTCTCCATGCCCTGGATGGTTACGTATCCCTCTCAGCGCAATGCAAAACAACATCGAATCGGCATATACTGTCGCTTCGCCATCTTCATCCGCGTCTCGCGAAATTTTCCTGGAGGAGTTCCACTTGACGAGTTCCGTGGTTGAAACCAAGGTCAAACGAAGCTCGCCCGATTTCGAGAAGAATACCCGCCGCATGGTGGATCTCCTGACCGAAATCAAGAACCAGGAAACCGCGATTCAGTCGGGCGGGGGCGCGAAGGCCGTCGAAGCGCAGCACAAGAAGGGCCGCCTGACCGCTCGCGAGCGCATCGCCAGCCTGATCGATCCGCACACTTCCTTTTTCGAGCTGGGGATTTACGCCGCGCACGAAATGTACGAGGAGTGGGGCGGCGCGCCGGCCGCCGGCGCGATTACCGGCTTCGCGCGAATCTGCGGGCGCCTCGTAATGATCATCGCCAACGACGCGACGGTAAAGGCCGGGGCCTTTTTTCCTCTTACCGCGAAAAAAGTGATTCGCGCGCAAAACATTTCCCTCGACAATCACATTCCCACAATTTACTTGGTCGATTCCGCCGGCGTTTTTCTGCCGCTGCAAGAGGACGTGTTCCCGGACACCGACGATTTCGGGCGCGTGTTCCGCAACAACGCCGTTATGAGCGCCACGGGCATCCCCCAAATCACCGCCATCATGGGCATGTGCGTCGCGGGCGGAGCTTACCTGCCCGTGATGTGCGATCACATCCTGATGACGGAAGGCTCCGGGCTTTTCCTCGCGGGGCCGGCCCTGGTGCAAGCGGCCATCGGTCAAAAAGTTTCTGCCGAGGAGCTGGGCGGCGCGAAGATGCACGCGGAAATCAGCGGCACGGTCGATTTTCGCGAGCCGGATGATGAATCGTGCCTAGCGCGCATCCGCGCGCTCGTCGACAAAATGGGGCATCCTCCCGCCGCGCGCTTTGATTACAAGGAATCCAAGAATCCGTTGTTCCCGCCGGAGGACATTTACGGCATTTTTTCTTCCGATCCGGCGCGCCAGTACGACATGCGCGAAGTGATCGCTCGCATCGTCGACGGCAGCAAATTCGAGGAGTACCGCGCCGAATACGGCAAGACGCTCGTTTGCGGCTACGCGCGCATCGGAGGCTGGGCCGTGGGAATCGTCGCCAACAATAAAAAACACGTCCCCACCATTGACGCCGCGACTGGCGAGCGCCGCATCGAATTCGGCGGCGTCATCTACACCGAGTCCGCGGAAAAGGCCGCGCGCTTCATCATGGATTGCAACCAGAACCTCGTGCCGCTGATTTTCCTGCACGACGTGAACGGCTTTATGGTCGGCAAGGAAGCGGAGTGGAGCGGCATCATCCGCGCGGGCGCGAAAATGGTGAACGCCGTCTCGAACAGCGTGGTCCCGAAGATCGCCGTGATCTGCGGCGGAAGCTTCGGCGCCGGCCACTACGCCATGTGCGGCAAGGCCTACGACCCGCGCTTCCTGTTCGCCTGGCCCACGGCGCGCTACGCCGTGATGAGCGGCGATTCCGCCGCGTCCACACTGGTCGAAATCAAAATCAAGCAGTTGGAGCGCGAAGGAAAGAAACTCTCCGAGGCTGATAAAAACGAATTAAAGGAATCCATCCGCGCCACTTACGAGCATCAGACCGATCCGCGATACGCCGCCGCGCGCTTGTGGGTTGACGCGATTATCGACCCGGCACAAACGCGGGAAGCGTTGATTTGGGCGCTCGAAGCAGCCGCGCTGAATCCTGACATGAAAGATTTCAAGACGGGCGTGCTGCAGACTTGATGCTTATCTGTAAATTCTCTACATCAAAGGACCTGCGTTGACTGATACCGTAAAAATTGTCGAATGCCCGCGAGACGCGTGGCAAGGCTTGCCGGAAATCATACCCACGGAAGGGAAAGTACGTTATCTCCTTGAACTTGCTTCCGCGGGCTTCAAACACATCGACGCTGTCAGTTTCGTTTCGCCGCAACATGTGAAGCAAATGTCGGACAGTGAAGACGTGATGAAAGGATTTCTTGCCGGGCTTCCCGCAGGCACACCGCAGCCTGAGATTATCGGAATCGTCGTGAATGAAAAGGGCGTCGAGCGCGCTCTGGCCACCCCCGGCGTGACGACCATCGGCTATCCGTATTCAATCTCGGCTTATTTTCGCCGGGCCAATGCGAATATGAGCCGGGGGGAATCGCGCGCCCTGGTTGAGAATTTGCGCAGAGCCACGAAAGCGTCCGGACATGGACTAGTGGTGTACATTTCCATGGCCTTCGGCAATCCGTACGAGGAGCCGTGGGGCGCCGAGATCGTCGAGGAAGCGTTGGTTTGGCTCAAGGACATAGGAGTGCGCAGCGTGTCACTTGCCGACACGGTTGGAACCACGCCTCCTGAATACGTGGGCGCGCTATACACCACCGTGAAAGATTGCGTGGCCGGGATCGAGTTGGGCGTTCATCTGCACAGCCGCGCTGAGGGCGCGGCGGAAAAAATTCTTGCTGCCTACGATGCCGGTTGCCGCCGGTTCGACGGAGCGCTCACGGGGCTTGGCGGGTGCCCCTTCGCGGGCGACGAATTGGTGGGAAATATCGCCACGGAAACGATTCTTGCGGCCCTCGCCTCTCGCGGCGTGGAAGCGGAAGTCCGCCCGGAAGCGCTCGCTCCGTGCATCGCGTTGACCGAAGAGATTCGCACAAAATTTTCGCATGCGGAGGTTGAGTAGGACGGGCTTCAGCCTGTCGCTTTTGCGATTGGAATAATAGATTGGAATAAGGATCGCCAAAACCAGACAGGCTGAAGCCCGCCCTACTAAAATGCCCAACCAAACTCTCCATCTCGAGTACACCGGCGAAATCGCCATGATCACGCTCAGCCGGCCGGAGAAGCGCAACGCCATCACCCGCGAAATGATCGCCGAGCTTCTCTCCGCTTTCGATGAAGTCGAAACGAGCCCCGCGCGCGTCTTGATCCTGACCGGCGCCGGCAAAGCCTTCTGCTCCGGCATGGACCTGGAAGCCTTGAAGTCGTTCGCCAGACAATCCCCCGCCGAACAGCGCGAGGACGCCGACCGCCTGGGAACCCTCTTCCTGCGCATCTGGAGTTTCCCGAAGCCCACCATCGCCGCCGTGAACGGACACGCGCTGGCCGGCGGCTGCGGCATCGCCACGCTATGCGATTTCACCATCGCCCCGGCGGAAGCAAAATTTGGATACCCGGAGGCGCGCATCGGTTTTCTCCCGGCGGTGGTATCGGTTTTTCTGGCGCGCCAGATCGGCGACAAAAAGGCACGAGACTTGCTTCTCACCGGAAAAGCGATCGACGCCGCCGAAGCGCAACGCCTGGGGCTCGTCACGCAAATCGTCCCCGCCAAGGAATTGATGATCGCGGTGCAAATCCTTGCCGCGTCGTTGCTCGCTTGCAGCCCAGTCAGTCTCCGCATGACCAAAAAGCTGCTCTACGATTTTGCCGCGCCGGAAATCGCCCGGGAACTCGATCTGGCCGCGGCGGCGAGCGCGCAAATCCGAACGACGCAGGATTTTCTCGATGGGCTCGAATCGTTCCTGGAAAAGCGCCCGCCGCGCTGGAGCGGCAAATGAATCGCCGCGCCGCCTCAGCGTCACGCGCCACCCATCTGCTACAATTTCCCTCCCGATGAGCGAATTTTTCGACACGGTGGTGCGCGTCCGCTACGCCGAGACGGACAAGATGGGTTTCGTCTATTACGCCAACTACTACATTTATTTTGAAATTGGCCGCGTCGAATACATGCGCCAGCAAGGCGTCGATTACCGCAACATGGAAATTGAGGACGACAGTTTCATCGTCGTGGCCGAATCGCGCTGCCGCTACCTCCGCCCGGCCCGCTACGACGATCCACTCCGCATTCGCACTCGAGTGATTTCAGCCAGGCGCCGCACCATCACGTTCGGATACGAAATCCTCCACGACGTGTCCGGCGAAACCCTGGCCACCGGTGAAACGATCCACGTGGTCTGCGACAGCCACGGCCGCCCCAAGTCTCTGCCGGAAAAGTACCGCCGCTATTTCAAATTTGAAACCACGGAGTCGTCTTCCTAGTAGCACGGACTTCAGTCTGTGGGGTTTGGCTGGGGCAGGTTCGCTCTTGCTGCGATCGAAACCCACAGACGGAAGTCTGTGCTAATTAAACGCACATCAACCCAGCGCCTCCAACAAAAATAATCCCAGGCGCAGTCCAGCTGGAAACGCGAAGGGCGCCAGCTCCAGCGAATAGTGCCCGCACGGCAGCGTCAGCGTTTCGAGCCGAACTCCTTTGCGCCGCAGCGTCTGAAACATTTCCTCGGTAAATTCGTACCAAAATGTCGGATCGTAGCGCCCGCTGATCATCAGCATGCGCTGCCCGGTCTCTCGCAGCCGGTCCATGTAGGGGACGGGACTGATCGGCGTCCAGTAGCGCCGCAATTCGTCTTCGGTCACTTTGGTGCGCAGACCTTCCCACACGTGCGTGGTCGTCATCCCGGTTCGCACCACATCGGCAAAATAAGTGGACACGTGCATGAACGCGCCCGCGCGTGCGGCCGAATCGTGCGCCATGGTGATCGACCCGATCGCCGAGCCGATGCTTGTCCCGACGAGGCCCAGCTTCCCGTACCCCTGCTGCTCCAGCCAGCGCAGGCATCGCCGCGTGTCGGTGATGGCCTGTCGCGTTGCTTGAATCGTCAGCCCCACATTCGAGCCAACCAATTGATCGGCGCGCTCATGCCCCGGCGCGACGCGATAATCGTGATACGGCAGCGAAAGCCGCAAAACGCTAATCCCGAGCTTGTTCAGCCAGCGGCAGAGATTGACCTGGCCGTGCCACTTGGCATTCCAATTCGGCAGCAGAACGACGGCGGGCCCGTTCGCTCTGGCGCGGAAAAGGCGCGCGTGCACCAGATTGTTGTTGGCCCAAGGAGACGCAATCTGGCTGGTAAACGTGAGTACTTGGCCACCCGAAGCTCCATTCTGAGGAGCGTGCAGCACGTAATCGCCAGCAGGCGTCGTGGCGAACCAGTCGTCGCTATGCGCCAGCGTTTCCGCAACCCAGGCGTCCAGAAATCCGCGCGGATCAGGCTCATCGGCCCGCCCTCCGATATGCTCTAGCCCCCATTCGAAGGGATAGACCCGCCGATTGTCGTCGGTCGTCCACCGGGCATGCTCGTAGCGCCGTATTTTTTGTTCCAGCCAGGACATAAGTTCACAAATTTCGAATATAGGGTCGTGCGGAAAGCGTGTCAAACGAGTGTGGCGCATATAGGCATGTATTGGAGATTGTAGACGCGTGGTGGTGGGCCATCCGGGTTTGCGCAAAAAAGTCCCGGAGGGACGAAATAACGTAGCCCACCACGGAAGCGGTGGGGAACGGTGCACATCACATCAGGCAAGCCCCGGAGGTGCGGCACACCTGGATCACCCATTCACGATTGGGAAATTATCACGGCATAGTGTGCGAATGGACCCTAACCGGGCAGCCCTTGTGCCGCCCCTCCGGGGCTTAAAAATCCCTGCCGGCACCCTCACCCTCCGCTTCCGTGGTGGCCTACGATTTGCCGTCCCTCCGGGATTCCTCGCGACATTCGTTTAACCCACTGACTACTGTTGCCTGTTTGCTTCCTCCGGAGCGCGGGAATCATTGTCGGCGCGGGAGGGGTGTGGCACAGTCGCAGTGTGATCCCTCTTGGCGCCTTTTTGTTCGGCTTGATCGTGGGAAGTTTTCTAAATGTCTGCATCCTGAGGATTCCCGCGGACAAATCCATCGTGCTGCCCGCGTCAAGCTGCCCGAAATGCGGAAAGGACATCGCGCCGTACGACAATATTCCGGTCCTGAGCTGGGTTTTCCTTGGCGGTAAGTGCCGCAACTGCAAAACAAAAATATCCGCGATGTACCCGGCGGTGGAATTACTCACCGGGCTTTTGTTTCTGGGCTGCTACTTGGTCTTTGGCTTGACCGTGGACGCGCTGAAATGGGCCGTCTTCGCCGCGCTGCTCGTCGTGCTGACCGTCACCGACCTGCGCGAGCGCATCCTTCCCGACGAAGTAAATTTCTTCGGCCTGGGCGCCGGCCTGCTCTTCAGTTTTTTCACCAAGTCACTCGACGGCACTGCGCTTTGGATGGCCAACCGCTGGTTCGATTATCCGCCCCCGCAATTCGCGCTGTCTTTCGCCGACGCGGCTCTCGGTGCGATTGCCGGAAGCGGCCTGCTTTGGCTTGTCGCCGAGGGATATTTTCGCCTGCGCGGCCGCGAAGGCATGGGTTTGGGCGACGTGAAAATGATGGCGGCAGTCGGCGCATTTCTAGGCCTGAAGCGCACGATGTTGACGGTGCTGCTTGGATCGCTCCTCGGCAGCGTGATCGGGATCTTTTTAATCGTAGTATCCAAAAAAGGGCGCGATTACGAATTGCCGTTTGGCACGTTCCTCGGAGTGGGCGCGCTCCTGGTGGTCTTCTTCGGCACGCCGGCGCTCCGTTGGTACGAATCCCTTCTGGCGGTGAAGTGACCCGTGAATCCTGAATTTCTGATTGCAGCAGCGGCTCCGGGAATGAGTTCTCTGTGGTTTCTCTCGGGAATTCTGCTGATTGTGTCGTTGGGCGCGGCGATCGTCGCGGTCATTATGGCGCGGCGGTACTTCCAGCACGGTTCGTCATCGCAGGATGATATCGGCGCGATGAAACCGCGCAGCGACAACCCGACCGCGTTCATGACGGCCTCCATGCAAGCCGTCATCAAAAAGCTAAAGGAGCAGGAAAAGGAACTGGAAGCCCTGCACCGTGCCGAACGCGAGCGCGCCCAGCAAACCGAACGCATGAGCGAAGCGGTCACGCGCAACATGCCAGCGGGATTGCTCCTCGTCAATTCCGCAGGCCTGGTCACCAGCGCCAACCCTGCAGCCGAGGCCGCGCTCGGCGTGAAATCCCTAGCCTATCGCCGCTACAGCGAAGTTCTCGGCGCAGGCTCGCGCCTCACGGAACTCGTCGCGGGATGCCTGGAGCACGGCCGCACGTTCCGCCGCGAAGAAGTCGAATACCTGACACCAGCGCACGAATTGCGCCAGCTCGGCGTGACCATTTCCCCCATCCAAAACAACGCCAATGAAATTACCGGCGCGATCTGCCTGCTCAGCGACTTGACCGAACTAGCCGCGCTGCAAAAGCAAATCCACATGAAGGAAAATCTGGCCGCGCTGGGCGAACTTTCCGCGGGCATCGCGCACGAATTCAAAAACGCCCTGGCCACGATATCCGGCTATGCGCAAATGATCCGCAGCGAGGCTCAGCCCGGCACCGAACTGCGCGAGCATGGCGAACTCATCCTCCGGCAAACGCGGTCCCTGACGCATGTGGTCACGGAATTCCTGAAGTTTGCCCGCCCCCTGGAACTCGCCGACGAACAGGTTTCCCTTCGCCCCATGATCGACCGGATCGTCGCGGAAATTGCCGAAGTAGTGCCCGGCGTTCCATTTGTCACCACGGGAGAGTTCGGAGAAGTTTCGGGCGATGACGCCCTGCTGCGACAGGCGATTCTCAATCTGGCGCGCAACGCCGCCGAAGCCGCCGCCGGAAATCCCGCAGGCGGCCGTGTCATCATTCAAGGCGAGTTGGATGTGTCCGGCCCGCTCCAGGGACAACGTATTTCCATCACCGACAATGGCTCCGGCATTCCACCCGAAGCGCTGACCAAGATTTTCATGCCCTTCTACACCACCAAGGCGAACGGAACCGGTCTGGGTCTGGCCGTGGTGCAAAAAATCGTGGTACAGCACGGCGGCAGCATCGAGGCGCGCAACCAGCCTCTGGGCGGTGCGGAATTCATCGTATGGTTACCCTTTGTACGCGAAACCATCAGAGCGATTGATTCGGCCGCCGTGCGCATCTAAACTGATAGAGTGGAGTTTCGCCGTTTCTCCTCCGAAAGGAGGCCAAAAACAATGAATACAAAGAGGCTTATCACACTCGGTCTGGGATGCGTGCTGCTTGCCGCCCCGGCCTATCTGGCCGCCCAGGACCAGGATCAGGAAAGCGTCGTCGATGCCGCGCGGAAGGCCCGCGCGGAGAAAAGAGACGCACCCAAGGCTAAGTTGACGATCGATAACGACAATCTCGACACACTCAAGGGTACCGTCAACGTTGTGGGCCAGGAGCCTGCCCCGCCCGAGGACCAAGCCAAGAAGGCGGCAGACGACAAAGTGCCAAAGGCCCCAACTGCTCCAAAGGGTGAAGCCTACTGGCGGCAGAGATTCGCCGATGCCTACAAAAAGCTCGACGGCGATTCCCATGAACTCGACATCATGCAGCGCGAATATAACCTGAAGCAGGAACAGTTTTACACGGACCCCATGGCTTCGCTGAAGCAGGAATATTCCCGCTCGGATTTGAACGACACGAGAGCGAAAATTGACGACAAGACGGCCCAGGTCGCGCAAGACAAGGCGGACATTGCCAATCTCGAGGACGAATTGCGCCAAGCCGGCGGCGAACCGGGTTGGGCCACGCCACCAGCGCAGGCCGCCGCTGGGGACCAGCCGGCGGCAGCACCCGCGATAGCGGAGCCGTCCACCGGCGGAGCACCGCCGGAAACGCCCGCGACACCTGCCGCGCCGCAGGCTGCCGCGCCACCCGCGCAGCAACCGTAGCTCGCTCCGATCGGCATAGCGGTTCGATCCGAGAATCCGGCATTCGCCCGATGGCGAACTCCGCACAAGGCGGTGCGCCCGGGCACTTCGCGCCCTGAAATGGTGATAAAAGAAAATTGATGGAACCTCTTCTTCTGGTCGAAGACAAACCCGAGCTGCGCGCCATGCTTAAGAAGGCGCTGGAGCGCGCCGGGCACACCGTGGACGAAGCCCCCGACGGTTCTTCCGCCGTGGCCAAAGTCCGCGCACGGCGTTACGTCCTCGTCCTTACGGATTTGAAGCTACCCGGCTGCTCCGGCCTCGAAGTCCTGCGCGAAACCAAGCAAGCCGATCCCACCATCCCCGTCATCCTGATCACCGCCTACGGTTCGGTGGAAGAGGCCGTGACGGCCATGAAGGAAGGCGCATACGATTTCATTCAGAAGCCGGTGGACCTGGAGCACTTGAATCTTTTGGTCGAGCGGGCTTCCCAGCAGCAGGAGTTGCAGCGCGAGAATCTCCTGCTGCGCGAGGAATACGCGGAACGTTACGGCTTCCCGCGTATCGTCGGCGAACACAAAAGCATGCAGGAAGCCACGCACCAGGTGCAGCGCGTGGCCGCCACCGATTCCACCGTTCTGCTCCTGGGACAAAGCGGCACGGGCAAGGAATTGTTCGCTCGCGCGATCCATCATCTTTCGCCGCGCCGCCAGCATGCCTTCGTCGCGCTGAACTGCGCCGCGATCCCCGAAGGCCTGGTCGAAAACGAGCTGTTCGGCCATGAGCGCGGCGCGTACACGGGCGCCGGCTCCCGCAAAGTCGGCAAAATGGAGCTGGCCAATCGCGGCACGATTTTTCTGGATGAAATCGCCGAGCTTCCGATTGGCACGCAGGCCAAGCTTTTGCGCGTGCTCGAGGAGCGCAGCTTCGAGCGCGTCGGCGGTACGCAACTGGTCGACATCGACGTACGGATCCTGGCGGCCACGAACAAGAATCTTCAAGAGGCCGTGGCCTCCAAAACATTTCGCGAGGATTTGTATTTTCGCATCGCCGCCGTGCCCATCACCATTCCCGCACTCAGCGAGCGCGGCGAGGATGTCCTGTTGCTCGCGGACCATTTTCTCGAGCGCTTTCAACGTGAATTTCGCAAGCCAGGCCTGAAATTTGCGTCCAGCGCGCGCGCGGCGCTGCGCGGTTATTCCTGGCCCGGAAACGTCCGCGAACTTCAAAACACCATCGAGCGCGCCGCCATCCTCACCGATTCCGAAATCATCGAAGCGGCGGATTTGCAACTCCCCGCGCCTCGCCCTCCCGACGGCGATATGCCCGCCGGAATGTTGACCGATGCGTTCGATTGGGGCGGCACGCTGCAGGAAGTGGGGACGCGCGCCGTGGCCTACGTCGAGCGCTTCAAGATTGAATCCGCGCTAAAATCCTCAAAGTGGAATAAAACGCGCGCCGCCGAACAACTCGGCGTCTCCTATAAAACTCTGTTGAATAAGATTCGCCTTCTAGGCCTGGAAAACTAAGTGGCGCAGGCTTCAGCCTGTGGGTTTTGGCGCCAAGCAGCAATCATGCTCCGATCACCCCCCATGCTGAAGCCTGTGCCACTCATCCCTGCGTCCCGCTACTGCTTCCTCGCCCAATGCAGCGTAACAATGCCTCCAGTCCACCTCTCAAAACTCACCTGCGTATACCCCGCGCGCTCGAATTGCGCTTGCAACGCTTCCGGCGAAGGAAATTTGCTCACCGAATTCGGCAAATACGTATACGCACCCCCATTCCCCGAAATCAGCCCGCCCAGCCGCGGAAGCACCCGCCGAAAATAGAATCGGTAAAGGCTCCCAAACAGCTTTCCCCGCGGCTCTGAAAATTCCAGAATCGCGGCCACGCCCGCCGGCCTCAGCACCCGAAAAATCTCGCCCAGCCCCCGTTCGTAATTCGCCAGATTCCGGAACCCGAACGAACAGGAAACCAAGTCGAAACTTTCATCCCCAAACGGAAGGGCCAGCGCATCCGCCTCGACGAACATAACGCCCGCGCCAAAGCTCATCGCCGCGGCCTTGGCGCGCGCACGAGTGAGCATTTCCGGCACGAAATCCGATCCCACGATTTCCGCACCGACCGGCGCTTCCTTGCGAAACGCCAGCGCCAGGTCGCCCGTGCCGCAGCACAGATCAAGCACGCGCGCCGCCGGATCGTGGAGGATCGCGCTGCATCTCCGAGCCACCCGGCGCCGCCAAATCTTGTCCGTATCGAGAGAGAGAAGATGATTCAGGAAATCATAGCGCGGCGCGATCCGCCCGAACATTTCCCGCACGCGCGCCGCTGCTTCCCTCTCGTCCCGAACCCCTTCCGGGCGCGTGCCGGGAACGCCGCTCTGGGAAGGGGAAGTCACTTGCGCCGGCTCTTCCGCTTCTCCGATTGTTTCGCGGCGATAGCGCATTCACGCAGCACGCGCACCAGCATTTCCTCTTCGGCTGCGACGCCGCATTTCACCCGGCCAATGCCCTCGGGCAGCACGAAGCGCAATCGCCCAGCGCGCGTCTTCTTGTCCGCTTGCATCGCGGCGATCAGGGGCGCGGCGGGAAGCGACGGCCACTTCGGCAGCGGCCCCACGCGCGCGATCAGCCTGGCGATTCGCTCTTCGACTCGCGGCGAAAGCATTCCCTTTTCCACCGCCAGGCGCGCCGCCGCGACCATGCCCCAGCCCACCGCCTCACCGTGCAGATAGACTCGATAGCCCGTGACGCTTTCCAGGGCGTGCGCGAACGTGTGTCCGAAATTCAGAATTTCGCGCAACCCCGATTCACGCTCATCCTTGGAAACAACGCGCGCCTTTTGCGCGATCGAGCGCTCGATCACAAAGGCCAGAGCCGCCCGCTCCCGCCGCAACACTTTTTCCAATTCCGCCTCGAGAAGTTGAAAAAGCCTCGCGTCTCCGATCACACCGTACTTGATAATTTCGTAGATCCCTGACCGAAATTCGCGCGGCGGCAGGCTGCTCAAAAATTCCGGATCGGCCACGACGCCCTTCGCCGGATAAAACGCGCCCACCAGGTTCTTCCCTTCCGGAAGATTCACTCCTGTCTTTCCGCCGATAGCGCTATCGACCTGCGCCACCACGGTCGTTGGCACGTGAATCAGCGCGATCCCGCGCGCATAGCTCGCCGCCACAAACCCGGCCACGTCGCCGATCACTCCTCCGCCCACCGCGACGATCACTGCGCGGCGGTCCGCCCCCGCGCGAACCAGATCGCGGCAAGCCTTTTCCACAGTAGAAAGATTTTTCGCGGTCTCCGCGTCATCGATCAAAATCGTGACCCGCCGCGCGGCCCCCAACAGCCGTTCGACGCGCGGCCCCCAATGCCGCCACACGCGCGGCGACGAAATCGCGAACACTGCGCCCTCTTGCCGCACGCGCGACACCACGCCGCGCAATTCCCGCAGCGCGCCTCGCCCGCACAGCACGTCGTATTTCCCGTTCGCCGCCCGCACTGAAATTTTCTTCATCCGTTTTCTTCGCCGTCGGTTCTGTAGGGGATCCTTTCGGCCAGCAAAAAATGTAACACATTTGACGAATCCCCAAGGGACGCAAAGGATGCCGCGTTATCCGATTACAGTCGGCGTTCATCGGTTGGGACACACCGTCCGTGAGAATTCGATTTCAGTTCAAGTAGCGCCCGCCTTCAGGCGGGCATCTGCCAGGTAGGACGGGCTTCAGCCTGTCGCTTTTGGGCCAGGAGTGGATGACGAAAACCGACAGGCTGAAGCCCGTCCTACTGGTCAGACCTTGCCGATCCATTTCCGCTCGTCCCAAACAGCCTTGAGAGAAGTGAGGTTGCGGCTGTCGAAGAGGTTTCGCGCCGCGGCTACGACCTTGCCTTTCTTGAGGTTGTTGTACGCGTCGCTGGCGCTGATGGCCACAAACTGGAGCACGCTCGGGTCGCGATAACAGTCAATCATGCACTTGGTGCAGCCGTCGCGGATCAGCTTGGACGAATCGAATTCGTAGATGTTGCACATGGGCGTGGCCCAGGCGTGGCAGCGGTACAGATTGAGGTTCCAATCGAGAAAAAAATATTTGTGGCCCGCGAGACAGCCGAATTTTTCCGGCTCCTTGCGCAGGTGGCGCTGCATATCGTTGAGCGATTCCGCCGGATTGAGGACAGGGAAATCGCTGCGCGCCTTGAGCAACTTGATTTTCTCGAAGACGCCGATCAGCTCCTGGTCCGAGTAGGCCACCAGTTCGGAATCGCTGAAGCTGAGGTAGCTGGACGGCAACGAAGTGAGCGGATAGCTGAAGGTGCAGTTGCTGAAGCCAAGAGTGCGCAGGAAATCGGGCAGCTTGGCGTAATCGTCCAGCAGCTTGCTGGCCGTGACGCTGGCGGTAGTCGGCACGCCGAGCTCGGTGAAGAGTTCGTTGGCGCGCTGGATCTTGCGGCAGACATCAGGCAAGCCGCGATTCTTCTCATGCTTGGCAACCTCGGAGGAGTCAATGGACATGATCACGCTGCTCAACCCGGCGGCGGCGAATTCTCGCATGTTCTGGCTGGTCCAGAGCGAGCCGTTGGTGCAGATCATCGGGTGGATGCCGGACTCGGCGCAGTAGCGCACCATGGCGCCCAGGTTTTTGTGGAGCAGGGGTTCCCCGCCGACAAAAAGCAGGTAGCCGATGTGGTTGCGCGCGGCAATGTCCACGACGTCGCGGGCTTCCTTCAGGGTAACGCTGCGGCGCTGCCTGGCATCGAAGCGGTCGAGAGAGAAATTACAAAATTCGCAGATTGCATTACAGATATTCGTGATGGCAAATTGCAAGTAACCCGGCCCGCCGTGCTCGAGCACCTCACGGACAAGCTGAAAAGTTCCCTTCTTCGGGCGCGCCATGGGCTTGGAAAAATCGATTTCGGCAATCTTGCGGGCCTCGCCGCCAGGGGCCTCGGTAATCGTGTCCATGCGAATCGATCCCATCCATCTTGAATGGACCCGACACCCATCGCAACGCCTTCCATCGGCTGCTCGCCGGCCACTCATTCAAGCCCGCCAGTAGAACACGGATGCGGCGCTTTTACGACCACTGAATAGATGAATCAGGTTTGCGGCGGGTTGCGCGCGAAGACGCTCACCAAATAAAAAGCATGCCGGCGCTCGGTCACCGAGCGCAGCCCCAGTTGCGAGCCGAAGAAATCGTGGATTCGCTTGGTCTGCCGGGATAACCCATCGAATCGGAAGTAATAGTGATTTGCCAGCAGCAAAATACCGTCTGGCGTGAGCATTTCCACCAGCTTTTCCCCCATGGATTTGAGGACTGTATCCGTCAGCCCAGGGAGGTAGTAAATGGTGTCCACCATCGTGATGAGGTCGAAGGCTGGCTCGGCCAGGGGTTCGATCTGGAGCAATTCCGCCTGCCTGAATCGCACGCCGTGCGCCCCATTGGATAATTGGCTGGCGGAGGCAACTGCGGTGGGCGATAGATCAATGCCCAGCACTTGGTCCGCATGCGCCGCAAGCATGCGAGTCATCACACCCAGGCCGCATCCGATGTCCAGCCCCCGATGAAATCGCCGCTCCGGCAGAGCGGCCAATATTTTCTGGTATTTCAGGAGCTGATAGCGGAAGCGCGGTACCGTCGTGGACCACGGATCGGGCATCTGTTGGTAGAGTCTATCGAACGCCGTCAAGTCGCCGCACTCGCGCCTCAGCCGGATCAGCAATTTATCGGCGCGCGCGCTCCCAGCCCAGAAGGAAAGGTCGCGCAAGGACATAAAGAACTTGCGCGGGACCTTCGACCGCGCCGCGTCACCTGGTTTCAAAAATTCGCCTTTCCGACGGGTAAGAGCGAGGCCGCAAATCTCGTCTGGCGCGACAAGCCGGATGGATCAGGCCGGGCTAAGGGTACCCCAGGGAATCCAGCAGGACAACACACGGAAATTTTGGGAATGGCCAGCCCGTAGGCCAGGGGGGATAGCCCCGTGAGGCGGAAATTTAGCTTTCAGGTCTAACTTTTATTGGAACGCATGGGTGCCTACGTCGGCAAAGTAATATTGTAGGGGCGTAACAATTGATGTCTTTCGTACCGATCCCCTACCGTCCCGGGGCATGCAACATTTTTGGCAATTTGCGCATCCCCCTATAGTCCCGGAAATGATGCTTGGGTAGGGGTGTCTGCGCCACGAATATTGCTCAGGAGACTTGTGGATGTTGGGGGCGACCATGGGGCGGAGCTTGAGATTTTGCGCGGGCGCTGTGGGCATGGCGATCTTTTTCCTGGGCAGCATTCCTTCCTTGAGCCAAACGCAGGTCTTGCTGCGCGGAAGCGTTACCGACCCCAGCGGGGCGGCTATTGCAAACGCAGTCCTCCACCTTATAAATACCGCGAACAATTCCGATCGGACCGCCGCCACGGATCAAAGCGGCAAGTACGCGTTCCCGGATGTCGCTCCAGGAACGTACCGGTTGCTGGTGGAAGCGGCCGGATTCGAGAGATACGAACAGAACGATATCCAAGTCCTGGCCAATGCACACGCATTGGATGTGAAAATGACAATCAAACAGATCCAGCAGAACGTCACGGTCAGGGGTCAAGCTGGCGACGAATGCTTAGCGTCACGGGCGCACGTTCTACCCGATGTGGGACCGGGGCTGCGTACAATCCACCGTGGGCCGTCGGGGAATTACTACGTTTTGACGGCTCCAGGAGCCGCCGCGGGCATTTACTCTCCTGATGGGAAGCGAATCGGCCAGGTGCCGGCGGCCTCCTCGGCCAGCTCCACGCCTGGCTCTGCGATCGTCTACGGATCGGACCTGCAGATCGACTCGGCCGGCCGCGTCTACATTGCCGATCGCGCCGCCAACGCCATCAAGATCTACTCGGTGGACGGAATCCTGCTTAGAAAAATTCGCGTGCCCGCCCCCATCTCGGTCGAGCCACTCAGCGATGGAGATGTCGCGGTGGCCAGCTTAATGTCGCAACATTGGGTGGATGTCTATGACGCAGCGAAGGGAGAGGCGTATCGCAGCTTCGGCGACGTCATCAACCACAACCAGGAGGAATGCGATACAGAGACGCTCCGCTGCACGGTGCACGTCTATACCGGAGAATTGAGCGATGCCAGTCACAACAAGATGACGCAGGCCCCCGTGAATCGCAGCTGGTTTTACGGCGATTCCGCGGGGAATGTTTACATCAACATCGATCCTGACACCGCGACTTTCCGGAAATACGATGGCTACGGATACCTAGCCTTTGAGAGCACCTATCCGCCGGCGGGACAGCGGGGTTCCGGTCCGGGCGATTCCAATTGGAAAATTAACCCCGAGGTCCGCCTGGCGGGTTTCGGAACCATCGAGGCGACACAAACGGACAATACCAATACTTCACAGACGAATTCGAATGGGACCTCCGGGGACGCCACATCCGGCACGGACCCACGGATCTCCGGCGGTAGACCCATGATGGGGGATGGGGGAATGCGAGGCATTGGAGGCGGGGGCGAGGGATTCGGAGGGGGAGTGCACGGGGGAGGAACGGGGCACGGAGGATCGGAGACGAGCCGAATGGGATTCGGCGTGCGGCTCGCGCAGCACGCAGGCCCTACGGGCCCGAAAGCTGTAATCGATGCGATGGGCGTGGATCCTGCGAGCCAGGAGGTTTGGGCAGCCATTGGCGGTGACCTAGTACACTTCGATAAGGACGGGAAATACGCGGGAGACTATTGTTTATCGTCGTCGGATCAAGCGCCTGTAAAACCCACCACGCTCATCGTCGAGCCAAATCGAATACTGATCGGCACGGACCCATTCGGCGTTTTCGAATACGCCCGGCCCGACAAGTAGAAGGCCGATGAGCTATTGCAAAGTTTTTATCGTACGCGCGTTTAAAGCTCGCCACGCAGCAGACCTACGAAAATGCCCTAGAAACTAAACCCGACGCCTAGGGAAAGTAACGGATAGAATTTGAAAAACTTCAGGTCGTTATTGATTTTCGTCTGCTCCCCTTGAACGTTGGCCTGCACTGCCGGATTCGTTGCGGCGTCGACGCAAGTCGGACCGCTGCTGCTGGGAGGCTCGCACACGAAACCGGAAAAATTAAGAGCTGCACGTGGCGTACCCTGGTACGCAATCCCCGTTTCGGCCAGAAAACTCCAGTGCCGTTCGCTTCGAGGAATGAGGTTGCCGAACCCGATCCGGAAGGTAGGGGCAACTTTGTTGAACCCGAGACTTCCCGTGCCGGTCAGCGGATTTGCCGTGCTGCTCTCATAGCTCGTGCCGTTCAAAGTGAAGGTGTTCCCGCCCGCCTCGGTAACGTTTGCCGTGACCTTGTTTCCGTCGTAGAACAGCAGGCCCGGACTCAAGTGCAAAGCGCGGATAGGGAAATAGTCAAGACTCGCCTCGCCCGAGCGCCAGCTCAGGCTCCCGGCATAGGGAATGCCGTCCTGTGAAAAGGTATGGTGCAGGCTGATGAGGTTAACTCCCCCTCGAATATTAAATCTCCACCCCAGGGGGACCCCCACCTCGAGTCCCGCTCCCAGCAACGAAATTTTTACGCCGATCCCGACCTTGAAACTAGATCCGCTAGATGCCGGCGCAGGGCTGGGTTCCGGAACAGACGCATCGGGCGCGGCACTGAGAACCTCTTCCGCGGAGCCGTCCGACTGCGCCGGGCAAAGCACGGGAGAAAAAACAATGGCGGCGAGAGACAGAAATACCAAGACGGAAAACTGCGGTCTTTGCACGATGATCTCCTGAAAGGGGTTTCAGATTGAGATGACTTCCTGAATTAATCGTAGGGCTCTTCCATCCTCGGCACAACGATCCAGCAGGGACGGGGCGCTAAAGAGTCAGTAGCAATTAGGGGGAGCTGCTCCTCCGCCCGAGCGTGAACGGCGGCTACCGCGCTGGGAAACTCCCAATCGAAGCCGATTCGGTATACAATGCCGCGAATTTCTCAGGCTGGAACCGCTATCCTTAGGCAACGCAGATTAGGCCGTGGGGAATAGCGCATTTTGTCATTCCGAGCGATGCGAGGAATCTCTCCGTGGTTTAGGGTCAAGAAAAAAAGAGAGGTTCCTCGCTTCGCTCGGAATGACAAAAACGGTGGGGCGGGACAAAAACGATCCGGCGGGACAGGAACGGTCGGGCGCTTTTTACGCAATTCCGCACCCAGAAGAGAGAGGCTCTGCAATGACGAGACGCAACGCGATTTCCATTTTCCAGGCCGCCGCAGCCGCGGCACTCCTGTTTTGCGCCCTAACATTTTCGGCCCAGACTTTTTTCGTCTCGGCAGTATCCGCCCAAACAAACGCCGGCGGACAAACCGTTGCACCCGCTGGCCGCAAGCCGCAACCACCGAAGTCAGTCCGATTGTATGTATTCGATTGCGGCGTTCTGCACAACGCGGATATGGGCCGTTTTAATTTGAAACCAGAAGATGTCACCACCACGGACATGTCCATGCCCTGTTTTCTGATCGCCCATCCCAAGGGGAATCTGATCTGGGACACCGGCGCCATTCCCGACGATTCCTGGACTCCGACCGGCCATGTGACCACCCAGCATCTCACGCTCCCTGACGGCCAGACGCGCGACGCGGATATGGACAAAACCCTTCGAGGGCAACTCGCGGAGATCGGTTACTCCCCTTCCGACATCAACTACCTTGTCCTTTCGCACTACCACTACGATCACACCGGCAACGCCTATGAATTCGCCGGCTCCACGTGGCTCGTGCCGCAGCTCGAACACGATGCGATGTTCGGAGGAAAACTTTTCGGCGCTGTGCGACCGGCGAATTTCACGGCCCTTCAGAAAAGTAAGACCATCATCATCAAGACCGATGAATACGACGTATTCGGCGACGGCACCGTGATCATCAAAGCCGCTCCCGGGCACACGCAGGGCCACCAGGTTTTGTACGTGAAGCTCGCCAAGACCGGTGGCGTGGTACTTTCCGGCGATCTCTATCACTATCCGGCAGAGAAGACCTTGGGCCGCGTGCCGACGTTCGAGTTCAGCCAGGACCAGACTCGCGCCAGCCGCGCGGCGGTCGAAGCCTTCCTAAAGAAGACAAATGCGCAACTCTGGATCCAGCACGATTTCGAGGGCAATGCCAAGCTGAAGAAATCTCCGCAGTTTTACGAATAGCGCCCGTCGCACGCCGACAGTCTGTGCCGAAGGTTTTAAGTGGCGCAGGCTTCAGCCTGCGGGTTTTCTCTCGCCATGCAAAATCAAATCAAAACGGACAGGCTGAAGCCCGTCCTACCGCGCGGCTAATGCTTCTCTGTGCGTCGTTTTCGCGACGAGTCTTCCTCCGAAGCCTGAGAGCGATCCCGTTTGGGTGCCAACCTCGAAATGCCGGCCCTACGACGCGAACATATTCGTCAAATTCGTAATGCGTAACAGCTCCATAATGCGCGGTGTCATGTTCACGAATTCCAACACGCACAAGCCCTGCCGGATCGCTGAGGCCTTCAGGCTAATCAACGCTCCCAAGCCGGCACTATCCAGATAATTCACGTCACTGAGGTCGACAACGATCCGGCCTCCAAGAGGGATAAGCGGCGCGACCTTTTCTTTTACATTGCCGGCATACTCGGTCACCAGCCTGCCGTGACACTTGACCATCGTAACTTTATTCCCTTTGGCATCGTCCGGCATTTTCTCCACTTCACATTGGAAAGATCCGTTTGCCGCCATCGCTCCTCTACCTCCTCGAGCTTGAAAGTCGCGGGATGCTAGCATAGGCCTTCGACGGAAGAATATTAAATTCATGTTACACCTGACCGCGGAATGCGCGCTCCCCCCCCGAATGGATCCCGGTTGCGAAACGAAGTGTCCGTCTTTGCTGTGCATCCTGCTCCCGCCCTTCCTGCCGGATGACCAATTTGGGGCCGAATCGCCGCCGCTTTTATCGCAAACAGCCTCGCTGAGCCGCTATTCGAACCGGATGGTGGCGAACAAAAAGCGCTCGCACCTTGACAAAATTACCGGTACCAGACCCTCCCGACACGACCGGTAACTATGCCCATAACTATCTGAGCCGTAGCGGGTTAGAAAATAGTTTCGCTGCTGGCCAGCATTTTGCTTCCAATCCCACTCGTACGAATTGAATGGAGTGAAATTGCGCAGCCCTAAATGGAGAAGAATGCGAAGTTGAAACTTAAAGAAGAGGAGGATTTTCAAATGATGCCTCTCAAACGATGGGCAATAACGGCGCTCGGGATTTTGGCAATCGCGCCGGTGATTTTTGCAGCAGATCCTGACGTGGCAAATAAGGAGGAACATCGCATCGCAAACGCTGGCGAAGTGATGCACGAAATTTTGGGCGTGCCGGACGATATTCCGAGAGACCTATTGGACAAGGCGCGTTGCGTCATCGTCATACCCTCGGTATTGAAAGCCGCGTTCGTGGTTGGAGGCGATTACGGCCGCGGAACCATGGTCTGCCGGACCGGCAAGGATTTCTCCGGCCCCTGGGGCGCTCCGGCCATGTACGCCCTGGAAGGTGCCAGCATCGGCTTCCAAATCGGAGGCGAAGCGACCGACTACATCTTGCTGATCATGAACGATCGCGGAGCGAACAGCCTGTTGCATAGCAAGGTCAAGCTCGGCGGCGACGCCTCCATAGCCGCAGGCCCGGTGGGACGCACCGCGGCCGCCGACACGGACGTTTACTTGCGCTCGGAGATCTTGAGTTACTCGAGGGCGCGAGGCGTGTTCGCCGGGATCTCGCTCGAGGGCTCGTCCCTTCGTCCGGACCGCAGGGCCAACCGCGCGCTTTATGGGCGTTCGGTGACGGCATCGCAAATCATTCGAGACTCGGAGGTGCAAGCTCCTCCCGCCGCCGGCAATTTACTCGCGGAGTTGGAGAGAGCCTCGCCCCGCTTGAAGTCTTAGAAATTCCGGCCATCGGAGGCGGATTCGCAGAGTCCGCCTCCCTGTTGTATATGCGGAGGAACATCATGGAAAACTCGAAGAGCAGAACGAAAGCGATCAGCCTATTATTGGTGGTGAGCAGCGTGCTGGTGTTTCTCGCACTGTGGGATTTCCCGCGGGAAAGCCGCCCAAGCAATTTTATTCGCGAGCTATAAATCCACGCGGCCGGCGGGCCTCCAAACTCGCTCTTGCCGGGACGTGGCAATTACTCTCAAAGGGGGGATGGCAATGTCTGAAAGAGTTGATTCCAAGATGGTTGATTCCAGGATGATTGATTCCAAAATGATTGACTCCAAGATGGTGATTTTTCTGGTGGGATTGGGCATCGGATCGCTGGCCGGAATCCTGTTCGCGCCGAATTCCGGCGAGGAGACTCGCGAGTACCTTTCCAAAAAGGCAAAAGAAGGAAGGGATTACGCTCGGAGCAAGGCGCAGGAGATGAAGGAACGGGCGGAAGACTTCGTCGAAATCGGTCAAGAAGCGGTCGCACGAAAACAAAAACAAATCGCCACGGCCATCGACGCAGGCCGCGCCGCCTACGAAGAGGAAAAGTGGGAGTCGCAAGCCAGCTAACGGCACATTTGTGCAGGCTTGGCGAAAGAGTCCGTCTGAAAATCTGATTGCGTTTCGTGCATTCTAGTTCATGCATTCGGATTCATGTAGCGTCCGGCTTCAGGCGGGCACTTGTGGTGCAGGCTTCAGCCTGTGGGTTTTGGTCCCTGCAAGGACGAACCCCCACAGGCTGAAGCCTGCGTCACAAGCGCCCCGACAAACCAAAGATTGACATTTTTCCGCTTCCTCATGTATACATTCCGCGCACCTCATCGGGTCGAATCCTGAGTGCGGCTAGCTGGGCGCGCGGAACGTCTCCGCCGCGCCTTGTAGTTCCCATCGAGCACGTCTCGCCCGAATTGTTTTGCCTTGTTCCGACTGATTATTGCTGCCGCCACACTCTCCGGCAGCCCATCCCCAGCGGAGGCATTTTCATGCCCAGGCCCACATCCCTTGCCACTTCCGTCTCCAAGGTTAGTATGCAACCTGGCTTCCCTGCCCCGGCGTTTTCCGCGCCGCTTGCCAATTCTTCCGGGGGTTCGAGCGGCAGCGCGCTTTCCGGTGAACAGGCGAAGTCCGCGCGGGCCGATCGCAGTGTTTCTCGGCTGCGGGCGGCGCTGGCCCTTTGCTCGGCAGTCGCCTTGATCCTGATTTCCGGGCTGTCCGCGCACGCGCAACCTGATCCAGCCATCCCATCGGGCGACATTCGGATCCATTACTTCCGGCCGGACGGCAACTACTCCGGCTGGACGGTGTATGCGTTCGTCAACACCACGGAAAATACGGGCGACTATAACGACGGGCCCGTGCCGGTGAGCGGGAGCGATAGCTATGGAGTGTATTTCGACGTGGGCATTACTTCTGGTGCGCAAGAAGTGGGGATCATTATTCACAACCCTACTGCAACGGGCGGGGACGTGAAGGACACTCCGTACAACTTGTACGTCGATCCCGCAACGCAAGGCGATGAGTTCTGGGAATATTCCGGAATCGGCAAGCTATATAACACCGCGATCAACATGAACAATCCCACTGCCCTCTTGCCCGGATACGCGCGCATTCACTATTACCGGCCGGATGGAGCTTACGCGAACTGGACCGTCTACGCCTTTGACGACACCTCAGAATATACCGGCGACTTCAATAACGGGCTGACGTCACTGACCAATACGGACTCCTTCGGCGCGTACTTCGACATCGCCCTGATTTCCAACCCACAGAACCTCGGGATGATCATTCACAATATTGTCACGGACGTCAGAGATACCGGGTCTAACCTGTACCTGAACGTGGGCGCTTTCGCGCAAGGCTGGGTGATTTCAGGTGAAACGACTGTCTTCCCCGTGCCTCCAACAAGCGTCTGCCCCGGCGAGGTTGTTACCGCGTCGTGCAGCTACACCGTCCCGGTGCAATTCAACGTCCCCTCCGGAACCACGGTCGGCTCTACACCGGTCACCGTTGTAACCCAAGGTGCGCCCAAGCTCGATTTCAATCTGGCTACCACTACGTGCGCAAACCTAACGGGTCCGAACCCCTGCACTGCCGAGGTCACGTTTGCTCCCTTTGCGCCCGGATTTCGTCTTGGCGCGGTCGAACTCACCAACTCCTCCAACAACCCGGTGGCCAGTAATCTGATCTTCGGCCTGGGCCAGGGGCCAGCCATCGCCTTCGGTCCGGGCACCCAGACCCCGTTACCTGGCTATGCCTCAGGGATGTTGAACCCGGCCGGCGTGGCAGTGGACGCGGCAGGCGATGTCTTCGTCGCCGATAACGGCCACGGGCAGGTGTTGGAGTTTCCATCTGGCGGCGGCACCGCGAAAGCTGTGGCCACAGGGCTGAATAGCCCGTTCGGCGTAGCCGTCGATGGAGCGGGCGATGTTTTTTTCTCCGATTCCAGCCTCGACAACGTGCAGATGGTTCCGCCCGGCTGCACCATGGCCTCCTGCCGGACCACGGTGTATAGCAGCGCACTGAACACCATGCCCGAGGGTGTGGCAGTGGATGGTGCGGGCGATGTATTCGTGGCGCTTCATAACAGCGCCGAGGTATGGGAAATTCCGGCCAATGGCCTTCCCCAGGCTTCGGTGGTCACCGGGCTCAGTGCACCCGCGGGCGTGGCTGTGGACGCGGCGGGCGATATCTTCGTCGCGGATCGTGGCCTCCATGAGGTTCTTGAGTTTCCGGCCGGAGGCGGC
>Ga0302324_100005539_pt1 | contig 27513 bp, 24 predicted proteins | sample Palsa_T0_1_FD_201949 | JGI IMG/M metagenome (GOLD analysis project Ga0302324, IMG submission 201949) | Peat permafrost microbial communities from Stordalen Mire near Abisko, Sweden - Palsa_T0_1 | ecosystem: Environmental > Terrestrial > Soil > Palsa > Peat permafrost | place: Sweden: Abisko...
TTGGGCGAGGATCAGGTCAATATCACCTTTGCCGATGTGGCGGGGGTCGAGGAAGCCAAGCAGGAAGTCGTCGAAATCGTCGATTTCTTGAAAGATCCCGGCAAGTTCCAGAAACTTGGCGGCAAGATCCCGAAAGGTGTGCTCATGGTCGGCTCGCCGGGCACCGGCAAGACCCTGCTGGCGCGGGCCATCGCCGGGGAGGCCAAAGTGCCTTTCTTCACGATTTCGGGCTCCGATTTCGTTGAAATGTTTGTAGGCGTGGGCGCCTCGCGCGTCCGCGACATGTTCGAGCAGGCCAAGAAGCACGCGCCGTGCATCATTTTCATCGATGAAATCGACGCGGTGGGCCGCCATCGCGGCGCCGGCTTGGGCGGCGGCCACGATGAGCGCGAACAGACCTTGAATCAATTGCTGGTCGAGATGGACGGCTTCGAAGGCAACGAGGGCATCATTGTCATCGCGGCCACCAACCGCCCGGATGTCCTGGACCCCGCGCTGCTGCGGCCGGGCCGATTCGACCGTCAAGTCGTGGTGCCGCTGCCCGATGTGCGCGGGCGCGAGCAGATCCTCAAAGTCCACATGCGCAAGGTACCGCTCGGCGACAACGTCAAGCCCTCGGTCATCGCGCGCGGCACACCCGGTTTCTCGGGCGCGGACCTGGCGAATCTCGTCAACGAAGCGGCGCTGTTTGCGGCACGAGGCAATAAGCGCTCGGTGACGATGGAAGAGTTCGAGCGCGCCAAGGACAAAATCATGATGGGCGCGGAGCGCCGTTCCATGGTCATGACGGAAGAAGAGAAGCGCAATACGGCTTATCACGAGTCGGGCCACGCCATCGTCGGCCTGAGCGTTCCCGAGCACGATCCGGTGTACAAGGTGACGATCATTCCGCGCGGCCGCGCCTTGGGCGTGACCATGTTCCTGCCGGAAGCCGATCGCTATAGCACCAGCAAGCGTCAGCTCGAGAGCCGCATCGCCACCCTGTTCGGAGGGCGCATTGCCGAAGAATTGGTGTTCGGCGCGGATGCGGTCACGACCGGCGCCTCGAACGACATCGAACGCGCGACCGAACTGGCGCGCAACATGGTCACTCGCTGGGGACTTTCGGATCGCTTGGGACCGCAGACCTACAGCGAGGAATCCGGCGAGGTGTTCTTGGGGCGCAGCGTCACACAGCACAAGCAAGTCTCGGACGTCACGGCACACGTGATCGACGAAGAAGTGCGCCGTGTCATCGACAGCAACTATCAACGCGCCTACAAAATTCTTCAGACCAACATGGACAAGCTGCAGACCATGTCGGAGGCCTTGATCAAGTACGAGACCATCGACGAGGAAATGATCAAGGACATCATGGAAGGCCGCGCGCCGCGCCCGCCGCGCGACTGGGATGACACGCCGACGCCGACGCCGCGAGGTCCGACGGCGGAGAAGCCGACAACGCCACTGGTTAACCCGGCGGGACAGCACTAGGAGGGGGCGGGATCGGGGGACTTTTCCCGGATCGCCGTAAACCCATTGCGCTGCGCAGTCCCTGCTTCGCGCCCCTGTTTTTCACGCTCCGGGAAAGACTCCCGAGCCCGACCCCCTGAGACGTACCTACGAGCTATGCAATGGCGTTGTCGACATCGCGTCATCGATCTGACTCGTCCGGTCGTGATGGGGATACTCAACGTTACGCCGGATTCCTTTTCCGACGGAGGCCGTTACGCTTCCACTGATGCGGCGCTCGAGCGTGCGGGGCGCATGGTCGCGGAGGGCGCGAGCGTCATCGATGTCGGTGGTGAGTCGAGCCGGCCTGGCGCGCTGGCAGTGGCGGAATCCGTGGAAATCGCGCGCGTGGTGCCTGTCATCGAGGGCATCGCCGCCGCGTCGGATGTCGCGATCTCAATCGACACTTCCAAGCCCGGTGTGATGGCCGCCGCGCTCGAGGCGGGTGCCTGCATCATCAACGATATCTATGCCTTGAGAGGCTCCGGAGCGCGCCTGTGCGCGGCGCAGGCGCAAGCGGGCGTGTGTTTGATGCACATGCAAGGCGAGCCGCGTACCATGCAAGAGAGTCCGCACTATAATGACGTGGTGGCTGAGGTGATCGGCTTTCTGGCAGCTGAACGGCAGGCCTGCATCGATGCCGGCATCGCGCGTGATGCGATCGCAGTCGATCCCGGGATTGGATTTGGCAAGAGCCTGGAGCATAACTTGGCGTTGTTGAAAGAACTGCCGCGCTTTGCGGCCCTGAATGCGCCGCTGATGATCGGCGTCTCGCGCAAAAGCATGATCGGAAAAATTCTTGGGCGCCCAGTCGATGAGCGGCTGCATGGCGGCCTGGGATTGGCGGCGCTGGCCGTCAGCGGCGGCGCGCGCATCATTCGCACGCACGATGTCGCTGCCACTCGGGACGCCATAGTCTGCGTCAGCGCGGTTCTTTCGGGAATCGCAAATTGAACAAGTATTTTGGCACGGACGGCGTGCGCGGCCGCGTCGGTGAGCCGCCGATGACGGTGGACTTTGCTCTGCGTTTGGCGAGCGCTGCCGCACGCGTGCTGGCCCCGGGCGGCGGCCGAGTGCTGATCGGCAAGGACACGCGCGTGTCCGGCTATATGTTCGAGTCGGCACTGGAGGCAGGATTTGTGGCCGCCGGCGTCGATGTGATGCTCATCGGCCCCTTACCGACGCCCGGCATCGCTTATATGACGCAACGCCTCGGCTGCAGTTTCGGGGTCGTCATCAGTGCATCGCATAACCCGTACCAGGACAATGGCATCAAGTTCTTCGATGCCGCCGGCAGCAAGCTATCGGACCGTATCGAGCAAGAAATCGAGAGCTTGCTGGACCTGGCGGTGACCACGCAAGAGTCGCAGCATCTAGGCAAGGCCATCCGCATCGATCGCAGCCGCACGCAGTATCAGGACTTCTGCGCGTCGAGCATTCCGTCGGGGATGAATCTCAAGGGCTTCAAGATCGTCATTGATTGCGCCAACGGCGCGGGCTACAAAGTGGCTCCGCGAGTGCTCGCCGATTTGGGCGCGGAAATCGTGCCGATCGGCTGTTCGCCGAATGGGCGCAACATCAACGATGGCTGCGGATCGATGTCGCCGGAGCTGCTACAGCTGACCGTTCCTGGAGTGCGCGCCAAGTTGGGGTTGGCGCTCGACGGTGACGGCGATCGGGTCGTGATGGTGGACGAGCTCGGGCGATGCGTCGACGGCGACCAGCTGCTGTTTATTATCGCCACGGCGCGGCGCAGCGCCGGCGAGCTCAAAGGCCCGGTGGTCGGCACGGTGATGAGCAATCTGGGCCTTGAACACGCATTGACGGAGCGTGGCATTGAGTTCCTACGGGCACAGGTTGGCGATCGCAACGTGCTCGCGATGCTCAATGAGATGGGCGGGACCCTGGGAGGAGAGACCTCCGGTCACATCCTGTGCCTTGATAAGACCACCACTGGCGACGGTCTCATCAGCGCGCTCCAGGTTCTGGCCATCATGAAACAAACCGGTGCCGGACTTGCCGAACTCGGCGCGGCCATGCGCAAGTACCCCCAGGTACTGTTGAATGTGCAGGTAGCCAAGCGCTTCGATCCTTTAACCGAACCCAAGGTGACCGAAGTGGTGGGCGATGTGGAGCGACGCTTCGGCGGGCGCGGACGCATCGTGCTGCGGGCCTCGGGAACGGAACCGGTCATCCGCGTGATGGTGGAAGGGTCCGATGCCGCCATGGTGAAGAAGGGTGCCCGGGATATCGCGGCGGCGGTCCAAGCCGTCTGCTCCGCCAACGGACCCGCAAATCTTTAGTGGGGCTTGCAGTTACGCGCCTGCGCGGCTAATCTTCGCCGCCTTTCCCGCAGGGCAAATGCCCAGAGGTTGACTATGCGTCGTCCAATGGTCGCGGGCAATTGGAAAATGCACGGGTCTCGGGACAGCAATCAGGCATTGCTCGCCGAGCTTGAGCGCACAGTCAGGCCGGACTGGCCGATCGACATGGTGGTCTTTCCGCCTTATGTCTATCTGGCCGACGCGGTTCGGCTGCTCGCCGAGGGATGCATCATGGTCGGCGCACAGGATGTGTGTGCCGAGTCCGGCGGCGCCTTTACAGGCCAGGTGAGCGCGCCGATGCTCAAGGACGTCGGGTGCAGCTACGTGATCGTGGGGCATTCAGAGCGGCGCCGTTGGTATCACGAAGATGATGCATTGGTGGCTCGAAAGTTTGCTGCGGCGTTGGCTGCGGGCCTGACGCCGGTGTTGTGCGTGGGGGAAACCCTGGAGGAACGCGAATTGCACCAGACCGACGCGGTGGTCGGGCGACAAGTGGATGCGGTGATCGCAATGCATGGGGTTAGCGGCTTTGCCAGTGCCGTCCTCGCTTATGAGCCGGTTTGGGCAATTGGGACGGGCCGCACGGCATCGCCCGAACAGGCGCAGGCGGTGCATGCATTTCTGCGCAATCGGATTCGGGCCCATGATGATAAGATGGCGGGCCATTTGCGGATACTTTACGGCGGCAGCGTAAAGGCGGGCAATGCGGCTGAACTATTTGCGATGCCTGACGTGGACGGCGGTTTGGTGGGCGGCGCCTCTTTGAGCGCTGATGAATTTAGGCAGATTTGCGCGGCTGCGGCCGTTCGCCAGTGAGAGATTTCTTATGTTGCGTGGCGTTATCTTGGGAGTTCACGTAGTACTCGCATTCTTGATTATCGGGCTGGTTCTTTTACAGCGCGGTAAGGGTGCGGAAGCGGGCGCCGGTTTCGGTTCCGGTGCCTCGGGCACAGTGTTCGGTGCGCGCGGTACCAGCACCTTGTTTTCGAAATTGACCGCTGTATTTGCCGCGCTGTTTTTTGCGACCAGTTTGACGCTGGCTTACTTGGGTACGCACGTGACCCATGAACCGACGACGGTGTTGGAGCGTGCAGCGCAGGCGGCCACCACGCCGCCGCCGGCACCTGTGAAAAAATGAATCATGCCGACGTGGCGAAATTGGTAGACGCGCTAGTTTGAGGGGCTAGTGGGGCAACCTGTGCCGGTTCGAGTCCGGCCGTCGGCACCAACATCATTGCGTGGAACAGCGCTTGTTCCCGCGACGCTACGGCTTCGCGCCTGATACAATTATGGTCAATCCGCGTGGTCAACGGCGCCGACAATGCTTCGACAGTACTTACCGATCTTGATCTTTTTGGGATTAGCAACGGTTCTTGGCCTTGCGCTGTTCACCGTCGGTTGGATTTTGGGGCCGCGCCGTCCCAACGCCGAGAAAATCTCTCCCTATGAATGCGGCTTCGAAGCCTTCGAAGATTCGCGTATGCGGTTCGACGTGCGCTACTACTTGGTCGCCATCATTTTCATCGTATTCGACTTGGAGATTGCCTTCTTTTTCCCCTGGGCGGTCTCACTCAGGGCCACCGGCAGCTTTGGCTTGGTCGCGATGTTGATTTTTGCGCTGGTGCTGGTGGTGGCGCTGGTGTACGACTACAAGAAGGGGGCCCTCGAATGGGATTAGCCGTGCCCGCCGAGACCAGCACCGTGCGCGGCTTCGAAGTGACCACCGTCGATAAACTCATCAATTGGGCCCGTACCGGCTCTCTGTGGCCGGTCACCTTTGGGCTTGCCTGCTGCGCCATCGAAATGATGCATGCCGGGGCCGCGCGCTACGATCAGGATCGCTTCGGCATCATATTCAGGCCCAGCCCCCGGCAATCCGACGTCATGATCGTTGCCGGTACCTTGGTCAATAAGATGGCGCCTGCGCTGCGCAAGGTATACGACCAGATGACCGAGCCGCGCTGGGTAATTTCGATGGGTTCGTGCGCCAATGGCGGCGGCTATTATCATTATTCGTACGCCGTGGTTCGCGGCTGCGACCGCATCGTGCCGGTCGATGTTTACGTGCCGGGTTGTCCGCCCACCGCTGAGGCGCTGCTTTACGGCATCATCCAGCTGCAAAACAAGATCAGGCGCAACAAGGCGATCATCCGATGAGCGCCGAAATCGGCATCACCGCGGCGGTGGCAACACCTATCCGCCTGGAGACCTTGAGAAGCGCGCTGGCGCAGGCATTGCCGGATAAATTGGTCGGCGTCGAGAATCACACCGGCGAGTTGACCTACGAGGTGGCCCCCGATTATTTGTTATCGGCCGCCGTTGTGCTGCGCGATCTTGCGGGATTGAAATTCGAGATGTGCATGGATGTGTGCGGCGTGGATTACTTCGCGCATGGCCGCGACGAATGGAATACCCAGGATGCGACTTCTTCGGGATTCAGCCGCGGCGTGGCCCGCGGCGCACTGCGAGTGGATGCTGTGGCGCCGGGCCGTCGATTCGCAGTGGTCTATCACCTGCTGTCCATTTCACTCAATCAGAGGCTGCGCCTGCGGGTGTTCTGTCCCGACGATGAGCAGCCCATGGTCGATTCGGTCACCGGCATCTGGGCGAGCGCGAATTGGTTTGAGCGCGAGGCCTTTGATCTGTTCGGCATACTCTTCCGGGGACATCCGGATCTGCGCCGCTTGCTGACCGACTACGGTTTCATCGGCCATCCCTTTCGCAAGGATTTCCCGCTATCGGGCAACGTCGAAGTCAGATATGACCCGGAAAAGGGCCGAGTGGTCTATCAGCCGGTGAGCATCGATCCGCGCGTCCTGGTGCCGAAGGTCATCCGGCACGACAACCGCTACGATCCGCAATTGACCAACGCGCCGGTACACACCACCAGCATTGCGGCACCCGATGGCTGAAATCCGCAACTACACCATGAACTTCGGGCCTCAGCATCCGGCGGCACACGGGGTGCTGCGTCTCGTGCTCGAGATGGACGGCGAGGTCATTCAGAAGGCCGACCCGCATATTGGTCTCTTGCATCGGGCAACGGAAAAGCTTGCCGAGAGCAAGCCCTTCAATCAGTCGATCGGCTACATGGACCGGCTCGATTACGTGTCGATGATGTGCAACGAGCACGCCTACGTCATGGCGATCGAGAAGCTCTTAGGTTTGGAGCCGCCGCTGCGCGCGCAGTACATCCGTGTGATGTTCGATGAGATCACGCGCATCTTGAATCATCTGATGTGGCTCGGCGCGCATGGCCTGGACATCGGCGCCATGACGGTTTTCCTATACTGTTTCCGCGAACGCGAAGATCTCATGGATTGCTACGAGGCGGTATCGGGCACTCGCATGCATGCGACCTATTATCGGCCCGGCGGCGTGTACCGCGATCTGCCCGATTCCATGCCGCAATATCAGCAGTCGCAATGGCGCAGCAAAAAAGAAGCCGACCGCCTGAACAACCGTCGCGGCGGAAGCATGCTCGATTTCATTGCGGATTTTACCAAGCGCTTCCCGGCATGCGTCGATCAATACGAAACGCTGCTCACCGACAATCGCATCTGGAAGCAGCGCACCGTGAATATCGGCGTCGTCGGTCCCGATCGCGCCATGCAGTTGGGATTCTCAGGTCCCATGCTGCGCGGTTCCGGTGTTGAGTGGGACCTGCGCAAGAAGCAGCCCTACGATGTCTACGACCAATTGGATTTCGACATCCCGGTGGGAGTCAACGGCGATTGCTACGATCGATACCTGGTGCGTATCGAGGAGCTGCGCCAGTCGAACCGCATCATCGAACAGTGTGTCGCGTGGCTGAAGGCGAATCCCGGCCCCGTGATGATCGACGATCGCAAGGTGCGACCGCCGCGCCGCGAGGAGATGAAGGGTGACATGGAATCCTTGATCCATCACTTCAAATTGATGACCGAGGGTTATTGCGTGCCCGAGGGCGAGGTGTACGCGGCGGTCGAGGCGCCGAAAGGCGAGCTCGGGGTTTATCTGATATCCGACGGCGCGAACAAGCCCTATCGCCTCAAGGTTCGCGCGCCGGGATTTGCGCATCTGGGGTCGCTCGATGAAATGGTGCGGGGTCATATGTTGGCCGATGTGGTTGCGGTGATAGGCTCGCAGGACATCGTCTTCGGCGAGATCGACCGATGAGCGCACCGCTGTCGGATCATGTGCGCCACGAAATCGATCTTTGGGTGGCGAAATTTCCGCCCGATCGCAAGCGCTCCGCGGTGCTTTCCGCCCTGCATGCCGCACAGCACGAGAACAGCGGATTCTTGACCGTCGAACTGATGGACGCGGTGGCCGCGTACCTCGAACTGCCGAACATCCTGGTGTACGAGGTGGCCTCGTTCTATTCCATGTTCGAAACCAGGCCCGTTGGGCGCCACCACATTTCCGTGTGCACCAATATTTCCTGCATGCTGCGCGGCTCGCAGGAAGTGGTCGATCACATTGAACAGAAACTCGGCATCAAGACGGGCGAGAGCACGCCGGATGGACGGATTTACCTGAAGCGCGAGGAGGAATGCCTGGCTGCGTGCTGCGGGGCGCCCATGATGATGGTCGATCACGTGTTCCACGAGAATCTGACGCCCGAGATTGTCGATAAGATTTTGGACGAATTGACGTAACGCCTTCAAGGACCGCTGATGCCCTACGAACAGAACCTGGTGTTATTCGAAGCGCTCGAGCATGAGCGCCCGTGGACCCTGGAGGGCTATCGCAAATTCGGCGGCTATGAGGCCTGGGAGAAGATTTTGCGCGAGCAGACGCCGCGCGAGAAAATCATCGACGAAGTCAAGGCTTCGGGACTGCGCGGCCGCGGCGGCGCCGCTTTTCCGACCGGCGTGAAATGGAGCTTCATGCCGCGCTCATCGCCGGTGCAGAAGTACGCCGTTTGCAACTCCGACGAGTCGGAGCCGGGTACCTGTCACGATCGCGAGATCCTGCGCTTCAACCCGCACTCGGTCATCGAGGGCATGGCCATCGGCGGCTATGCGATGACGGCCACGGTCGGCTACAACTACATCCGCGGCGAGTTCCTCGCCGAGCCCATTCCGCGCTTCGAGGCGGCATTGGCGGAAGCCTACGCCGCCGGCCTGCTCGGGAAAAATATCCTAGGCTCCGGCGTCGACTTCGACTTGCACACATTCATCGGCGCCGGTGCCTACATCTGCGGCGAGGAGACGGCGCTGCTCGAGTCCCTCGAGGGCAAACCCGGCAAGCCGCGCTTCAAGCCGCCGTTCCCGGCGAATTTTGGTTTGTTCGGCAAGCCCACCACCATCAACAACACTCAGAGCTTTGCTTCCGTTCCCACCATCATGCGCAAAGGCGCCGCGTGGTTCGCAGGACTTGGACCGGTGAATTCAGGCGGCACCATTATTTTTTCCGTGTCCGGTCATGTGGAAAGACCGGGCAATTTTGAATTGCCCATGGGGATTCCGTTCAAAGACCTGATGGCTCTCGCCGGCGGCGTCTGGAAAGGACGCAAGCTCAAGGCGGTGATTCCGGGCGGATCTTCCTGTCCAGTGGTGCCGGGCGATGTGATGTGGGCCACCAACATGGATTACGACTCGGTGAAAAAAGCCGGCTCCTCGATTGGCACCGGCGCCGTCATCGTCATGGACGAGACCACCTGCATGGTGCGCGCGCTCGAGCGCTTGGCGCGCTTCTATATGTCCGAGTCCTGCGGACAATGCACGCCGTGCCGCGAAGGGACAGGCTGGCTCGATCGGATGCTGAAGCGAATTATCGCAGGCCAGGGGCGCAGCGAAGATCTGGGCCTGCTCTTGGATGTGGCGAATCGCATCGAAGGTCACACCATTTGCGCATTGGGCGACGCGGCCGCATGGCCGGTGCAGAGTTTCTTGAAGCACTTCCGCCACGAGTTTGAGTACATGATCGAACACAAGGGCCGCTCGATCGTCGGACAAACCACTTCCATGGACGGCCAGGCGGCCGTGGCGGCTTGAGGCCATGAGCGACGATACGGTCAACATCGAAGTCAACGGGGTGCCGTTGAAGGCCCGCAAGGGTCAGATGATCATGCAGGCCACCGATCCTGCCGACATTTACATCCCGCGTTTTTGCTACCACGACAAACTGACGGTGGCCGCGAATTGCCGCATGTGCTTGGTCGAAGTCGAAAAGGCGCCAAAACCGCTGCCGGCCTGCGCCACGCCCGTCACCGAAGGGATGAAGGTATTCACGAAATCGCCCAAGGCCGTTGCGGCCCAACGGGCGACCATGGAATTCCTGCTGATCAATCATCCCTTGGACTGCCCGATCTGCGATCAGGGCGGGGAGTGCGAACTGCAGGATCTCGCTTTAGGGTTCGGTCGCGATATTTCGCGTTTCGGCGAACGCAAGCGGGTGGTCAAGGATAAGAATCTGGGCTCGCTGGTGTCGACCGACATGACGCGCTGCATTCATTGCACGCGTTGCGTCCGATTCGGCGCGGAGATTCAGGGCTATCCGCAGATGGGCGCCACGGGCCGCGGCGAGCACATGGAAATTGGCACCTACATCGAGCACAGCGTCGATCATGAACTGTCCGCCAATATCATCGATCTGTGTCCGGTCGGCGCGCTCAACAACAAGCCTTTCCGCTATCACGCGCGCGCCTGGGAAATGACTCAAGCCGCGCTGGTATCGCCGCACGATGCGTTCGGCACCAATCTCTATGCACACGTTCTGCGCGGCAAGCTGATGCGCATGGTGCCGCGCGAGAACGAAGCGATCAACGAGACCTGGATCGCGGATCGCGACCGTTTCGGATTCGAGGGCATGTATTCGGCTGACCGAATCACGCAGCCGATGATGCGCATTGACGGCGCACTGCAGGTTGTCGACTGGGAAGTGGCGCTGACCGCCGCGGCAGAAGGACTGCGAAAAGCCAATGCGGTGCAAGCGGGGAGCGCGGGATTTTTGAGTTCGCCCATGGCGACCGTCGAGGAGCTGTACTTGTTGGCGCAGATTGCGCGCGCACTCGGCCCCGGCAACATCGATCATCGATTGCGCCAGCTGGATTTTCGTTCCCAGGAACAGGAGCCGCCATTTCCCAATCTAGGCCTCGCGATTGCCGATGTAGAACGGCTCGAGGGTGTGCTCATCGTCGGCTCGAACCTGCGGAATGAAATGCCGCTGTTGGCGCATCGCATCCGCAAGGCGGCCGTGAAGGGCGGGGCGCAGGTCGGCTTCTTGAACCCGCGCCGCTTCGAGTTCATGTTTCCGGTCGCAGGCTACGTGGTGGCCGATACGGACATGCTCGGCGAGCTCGCCGCGCTGGTGCATGCGGCCGCGGCGGCCGCGGGAAAGTCCGTGCCCGCCGGTGTGGCAGCGGCCAATGTCACCGATGCTCATCGATCATTGATCGGCGCTCTGCGCCACGGCACGCGTCGTGCGGTGATCCTGGGCACCTTGGCGCAGCGTCATCCCGCTTACTCGCAGCTGCGGGCGCTCTGCGCTGTGTTGGCTGATTTTTGCGGCGCCAGCGTTGGCGGCATCACGGAAGGCGCTAACTCCGCGGGCGCGTATCTTGCGGGAGCGGTGCCGCACCGGGAGCCGGGCGGCACACCGTCGAGGACCTTGGGTCTGTCGACGGGCCAAATGTTGAACTCGGCGCTGAAGGCTTACGTGCTATTCGGCGGCATCGACCCCGCCAACGATATTGCAGCCGATTCGCGCGCGCTTGAGACCGCCGAGTTGGTGCTGGTGGCCTCGACGCATCTCCCGGAATCCTTGCGCGCGGTGGCCCATGTTGTACTGCCCATCAGTTCATTTGCGGAGACCTCTGGCACGTACGTGAATACCGAGGGCCGATGGCAGAGCTGGGCGGGCGCCGCCAAACCGCTCGGCGAGAGCCGTCCCGGCTGGAAGGTACTGCGTGTTCTTGCGAATTTGCTTAACCTGCACGGCGTCGAGTTCCTAAGTTCAGAGGAAATTCGCGACGCCTTGAAATCTCTGTGCGGCGCGCGTCTCGAGCCGGGTTCGGAGGGCGCCGCGTTGCCGGGCGGGCAAGCTAGCGACGGCGTTTGGGTGGATATTCCGCCCTACCAGGTCGATGTGCTGGTGCGCGGCTCGGATGCGCTGGCCAAAACCAAGGACGGGCGCGCGGCTCGTGCCGTGATCTGACCATGTGGGACTGGAGCCCCATACGCGGTTGGCTTTCCGGCCTCATTACGCCGTATTGGAGTTCTCCGTTGCTCACTCTCGTGCAAGCGGTGATTGTCATGATCTCCCTCATCTTGACCATGGCGGTATATACGCTGGCTGAGCGCAAGGTGCTGGGTTGGATTCAGGCGCGTCACGGCCCCAACCGGGTCAATTTATTCTGGATACCGGGCTTGGGTCAGCCGTTCGCAGATGTCCTCAAGCTGGTGTTCAAGGAAATCCTGATTCCTGCCGACGCCAATGGCTTCTTGTTTCGAGTGGCACCGTTCCTGGCTCTCGTTCCCTCGCTATCGCTCTGGGCTGTCATTCCGCTGCGCCCGGAACATGCTTTTGCGAATATCGATGCCGGGCTGCTGTATCTCCTCGCGCTCACCTCGATGGGTGTGTACGGCATCATCCTTGCCGGTTGGGCGGCGAATTCAAAATATGCCTTCCTGGGTGCGATGCGCTCCGCGGCGCAGATCGTCGCCTATGAAATCGCCATGGGCTTCGCCATGGTCGGCGTCTTGATGGCGGCGGGCACGCTGAACATCGGCGGAATTATCCGTGCCCAGCAGGGCGGCTTCCTGGCTTGGAATTGGTTCTGGCTGTTCCCGCTGCTCATCGTGTATTTCATTTCGGGTATCGCCGAAACCAACCGCGCGCCCTTCGATGTCGCCGAGGGCGAATCGGAAATCGTCGCCGGCTTCCATGTGGATTATTCCGGCATGGCCTTTGCGCTGTTTTTCGTTGCCGAATACGTCAACATGATCTTGATTTCGGCGCTGACCGTGATTTTCTTCTTTGGCGGATGGCTCTCACCGCTCGAGGGGTATTTTTCGCAGGATTCCTTGGTGGGCCCTTTGACCGTCCCCAGCTTCTTCTGGTTTGGCTTGAAGACGCTGATTCCGATGTTTTGCTTCGTCTGGTTTCGCGGAACTTTCCCGCGCTACCGCTACGATCAAATCATGCGCTTGGGCTGGAAGGCATTGATCCCCGTGACGCTGGTGTGGTTGTTGGTTGAAGGCTTCATGGCCTATTGGCATGTCGGGCCGTGGAAGGGGCAACTGTAATGCAAGGTATCCGCAGCTTCATCAAGACCTTCCTGCTCTGGGAACTGTTGCAAGGCCTTTGGGTTACTTGGAAGAGCATGTGGGCGCCCAAGATCACCATCAACTATCCGGAGGAGAAGACCCCGCAGAGCAACCGGTTTCGGGGCTTGCATGCTCTCAGACGCTATCCGAACGGCGAGGAGCGTTGTATCGCCTGCAAGCTGTGCGAGGCGGTTTGCCCGGCGCTCGCCATCACCATCGAGTCTGACGTGGCAAGCGACGGTACGCGGCGCACCACACGCTACGACATTGATCTATTCAAGTGCATTTACTGCGGTTTTTGCGAGGAAGCTTGTCCTGTCGATGCCATCGTCGAGACCCGACTGCACGAGTATCACATGGAGAATCGCGGCGAGAACATCATGAGCAAGGACAAGTTGCTGGGGATCGGCGAACGCTATGAAGCCATGATTGCGGCGGATCGCGCCGCCGATGCGCGGTACCGCTGATGTTTCCGACGATTCTATTCTTCATTTTTGCCGCGGTGCTCGTTTGCGCGGCGCTCGGCGTGATTCTCTCGCGAAACCCGGTGTACTCGGCGCTCTTGTTGGTGCTGTGCTTCTTCAACAGCGCCGTCATTTGGATATTGTTGGACGCCGAGTTCCTCGGCATCGTGCTGGTTCTGGTCTACGTCGGCGCGGTCATGGTGCTGTTTTTGTTCGTGGTCATGATGCTCGACATCAACATCGAAAAGATGCGCAAGGAATTCGCCGGCTACTGGCCCTTGACGGTTGCCGTGGCCGGCTTCGTGGTGTTCGCGATGATCAACGTCATCGTCGTCAAACATCTGGGCGGCATCTCGCTGAATAACGCGCCGGCGATTGCCGCCGACTACTCCAATACGCGCGCGCTGGGCGTGCAATTGTTCACCCGCTACGCCTATCCGGCGCAAGTGGCGGCGGTCATTTTGCTGGTGGCGAGCGTCGCCGCGATCATTCTGACCTTGCGGCACCGCAAGGGAGGCAAACCTCAGGACATCGCGAAGCAGGTGGCGGTGAATGCCAAGGACCGTGTTCGAATCGTCAAGATGGCTTCCGAGAAACGACCATGATAACGCTCACCTACGTTCTGGCATTGTCGGGAATTCTGTTTGCCATTGGTGTGGCCGGCGTGTTCTTGAATCGCAAGAACATCATCGTGCTGCTGATGTGCATCGAGCTGATGCTGCTCGCCGTGAATTTCAATTTCGTGGCGTTTTCGCGCTATCGCGGCGACATCAGCGGCCAGATCTTCGTTTTCTTCATTCTTACGGTTGCGGCGGCCGAGGCGGCGATCGGGCTGGCGATCCTGGTGGTTCTGTTCCGCGAACGCAGCAGCATCGACGTCGAAGATCTCGACACCCTCCAGGGCTGAGGTGGCAATGCAGTCGATTTATCTCACGATTGTTCTCGCACCGCTTCTGGCCTCCATCATTGCGGGTCTCGGCGGCAAAGCCATAGGCAGGGTGGGCGCGCACAGCATCACCATTTTGGGGGTGGCAATCTCCTGTGCACTGTCTTTCTACGTACTGTACAGGTTTCTATTCGAAGACATGGCCCCCTTCAACGGCGCGGTCTACACCTGGCTATTGAGCGACGGGCTGCAAATGCAGGTGGGATTCCTGATCGATCATCTGTCTGCGTTGATGATGGCGGTCGTCACCTTCGTGTCCTTGATGGTGCATATCTACACCATCGGCTACATGCAGGACGATGATGGCTATCAGCGCTTTTTCAGCTACATCTCTTTGTTCACCTTCTCGATGCTGATGCTGGTGATGTCGAATAATTTTCTGCAGCTATTTTTCGGCTGGGAAGCGGTGGGTGTGGTGTCGTATCTGTTGATCGGATTTTGGTACACGAGACCGACCGCCATCTTCGCGAGTCTCAAGGCGTTCCTGGTCAATCGGATCGGCGACTTCGGCTTCGTGCTCGGCATCGCGGCGGTGCTGCGCTACACCGGATCGCTGGACTACGCCACGGTGTTCGGGCACGCCAATCAGATCGCCGCGGCGCAGATTCATATCACCGGCACAGTGTCCTGGTCGGCGATCACCTTCACCTGCATATGCTTGTTCATCGGCGCCATGGGTAAATCCGCCCAGGTTCCCTTGCACGTATGGCTGCCCGATTCGATGGAAGGCCCGACACCCATTTCGGCGCTCATTCACGCCGCAACCATGGTCACCGCGGGCATCTTCATGGTGGCGCGCATGTCGCCGCTGTTCGAGTTGTCCGAGACTGCGCTGTCATTCGTGCTCGTGATCGGCGCCACCACCGCATTCTTCATGGGCCTGATCGGCATCGTGAGCAATGACATCAAGCGGGTGGTGGCCTATTCCACCTTGTCACAACTTGGCTACATGACCGTGGCGCTGGGCGCATCGGCCTACAGCGCCGGCATTTTTCACTTGATGACGCATGCCTTTTTCAAGGCCCTGCTGTTCCTTGCGGCGGGTTCGGTAATCATCGCGATGCATCATGAGCAGGACATGCGCAAGATGGGCGGCCTACGAAAATATATGCCCATTACGTACTGGACGTTTCTGGTGGGCTGCCTTGCCCTGATCGGGTTTCCTGGCACCGCGGGATTCTTTTCCAAGGATTCCTTGATCGACGCGGTGGGAGCTTCGCATCGCCTTGGCTCGCCATATGCCTACTTTTGCGTGCTGGCGGGCGTCTTCATTACCGCGCTTTATACGTTTCGCATGTTCATCATGACCTTCCTCGGCAAGGAGCGCATGGATCATCACACCCAGGAGCACTTGCACGAGAGCCCATGGGTGGTGACGGTGCCGCTGGTGCTGTTGGCAATCCCTTCGGCGCTGATCGGTTGGTTCACCGTCAAGCCGATGCTGTACGGTAATTTCTTCGAAGGGGCCATTCACGTGGCGCCCGCCAACAATGTACTGGAACGCGTTGCCGAGGAATTTCATGGCCCTGGAGCGTTCGTGTTGTCGGCATTCATGCACTGGCCGATCTGGTTCGCGGCCGCGGGCGTATTCACCGCCTACCTGTTCTATTTCTGGAAACCGGAACTGTCGGAGCGGGCGCAGCGCTCGTTCAAGTGGCTGTACACGATTCTGATCGATAAGTACGGCTTCGATTGGTTCAACGAACACGTGATCATGGCCGGAGCTCGATTACTCGGAGGAGGGCTGTGGCGCTTTGGCGACCAGATCGTGATCGATGACGGCTTGGTCAACGGCAGCGCGCGCACGGTCGGATGGCTGGGATCCGTGATGCGCTACGCGCAGTCCGGATATCTTTACCATTACGCGTTCGCAATGATCTTAGGATTGGCTTCGCTGCTCATGTGGCTGATTTGGCGATGATGTTCGGCGGCCACCTGTTGTCATTGCTCATATGGATTCCCGTCATCGGCGGCTTCGTCGTGCTCGCCCTGGGCGAGCGCACGACGCTGGCCAAGTGGCTGTCCGTAGGCGTAAGCGGCGTCGCGCTGCTCTTGAGCGTGCCGCTGTGGACAATGTTCAAGACCGGCACGTATGCGATGCAATTCGTCGAGCGCTCGCCGTGGATATCGACAATCCATTCGGAATTCTATATCGGGGTTGACGGCATCTCGATGCCGCTGATTTTATTGACCACCTTTACCACGGTGCTCATCGTGATCGCCAGCTGGGAAAATGTGGCGAAGCGCGTGGCGCAGTACTTCGGCGCCTTTTTGATCTTGGAAGGTCTGATGATCGGCGTCTTCTCGGCGCTCGACGGCGTGTTGTTCTACGTGTTCTGGGAAGCGATGCTGATACCGATGTTCATCATCATCGGCGTCTGGGGTGGTCCGCGCAGGGTATACGCCACCATCAAATTCTTTCTGTATACCTTCATCGGATCGCTGCTGATGCTGGTCGCGCTCATCTACCTGTATTTGAAATCCGGCAGCTACGAGCTGGCGGTGTTTCAGCACATGCCGCTGACCTTGCGGGAGCAGACTTACATCTTCTTGGCTTTTTTTGCGGCTTTCGCCGTGAAAGTGCCGATGTTCCCCGTGCACACGTGGCTGCCCGATGCTCACGTCGAAGCACCCACGGGTGGTTCCGTGGTGCTGGCGGCCATCATGCTGAAGATGGGCGGATACGGCTTTTTGCGATTCTCGCTGCCGATCGCGCCCGATGCGAGCCGCGAATTGGACTGGCTGATCATTGCTTTATCCTTGATCGCCGTGGTCTACATCGGCTTCGTCGCACTGGCGCAGCGCGATATGAAGAAGCTGATTGCCTACTCATCGATCGCGCACATGGGCTTCGTCACGCTTGGCATGTTCATCGGATTTCAGATCGTCTCGCACACCGGGCGAACCAGCGGCATCGAGATGGGCTTGGACGGCGCCATCGTGCAGATGCTCTCGCATGGCTTGGTGTCCGGGGCCATGTTCCTGTGCGTCGGTGTTTTGTACGACCGGGTTCACAGCCGCGAAATCTCTGCGTACGGCGGCGTCGTCAATACCATGCCGAAGTTCGGCGCGTTCATGGTGCTGTTTGCGCTGGCGAATTCGGGATTGCCTGGCACGTCGGGGTTCGTCGGGGAGTTTCTGGTGATATTGGCTGCATTCAAAGCCAACGTCTGGTACGCCTTTTTCGCGGGCAGCACCTTGATTCTCGGGGCGGCGTATACCTTGTGGTTGGTCAAACGCGTGATTTTTGGCGACATTGCCAACGACAAGGTCGCGGCGCTCAAGGATTTGAACGGACGCGAATTCCTGGTTCTCGGCGCACTCACGCTTGCGGTGCTTTTGGTAGGCCTGTGGCCGGCGCCGCTGCTCGATGTCATGCGCGCAACGACCCAGCATTTAGCCGAGCAGCTGTTGCTCTCAAAGGTTGCGCCTTAAGGTACGCATGAACGTCCCCACCTCATTCAATCCGGATGTATTCAACGCAGGTCTGGTGTTCGCGCGGCCAGAAATTTTCCTAGGATTGGCCGCCTGTGTGATTCTGATGCTGGATCTCGTTCTCACCGAGACGCAGCGGCGTTGGGTCGGAGCTCTGGCGGTGGTGAGTTTGTTGGTAACCGCGGTTCTCGTGGTGGTTCAGCCGATGCCCGGAAAAGTCGTCGCGCTCGGCGGCTTGTTCGAATTGGATCGGATGGCGCAGGTGCTCAAGGTGATCACGCTGCTCACCGTGGCGGTGGTATTTGTGTATTCAACGGACTATCTACGCCGCCGCGCCATCTTCAAGGGCGAGTATTTCGTGCTGGGCCTGTTCGCCACGTTGGGCGCGATGGTGCTGATCTCGGCGGGCAGCCTGATTACTTTGTATTTGGGTTTGGAGCTGATGTCGCTATGTTTGTACGCCATGGTGGCCTTCGACCGCGATTCGGGCATCGCAGCGGAATCGGCCATCAAGTATTTCGTGCTCGGCTCCATGGCTTCAGGAACCTTGCTTTACGGCATGTCCATCATCTACGGCATCACCGGAAGTTTGGAGCTAGCCGGCATCGCGAACGCGGTCCATGCCGGCTTGGGCGATAACGTTGGTTTGCTGTTCGGCATCGCGTTTCTGATTGTGGGCGTGGGGTTCAAATTTGGCGCGGTGCCGTTTCATATGTGGATACCCGACGTTTACGAGGGTTCGCCGACCTGTGTGACGGTGTTCATCGGTACCGCATCCAAGCTTGCCGCATTTGCGCTGGCCATGCGGCTGCTGCCCGAGGCCCTAGGCGCTTCTCAACCCGACTGGAGCCAAATGCTCGTCGTGCTCGCCGTTCTATCGATGGCGATTGGCAACATCGTCGCCATCGCCCAGAGCAACTTGAAGCGCATGCTCGCCTATTCGACGATCTCGCACGTGGGCTTCGTGCTTCTCGGCATCCTCTCCGGCACCGCGCAGGGGTATCAAGCAGCCATGTTCTACATGATCAGCTACGTCATTGTCGCGGCCGGCGCCTTCGGCATGATATTGCTGCTGGCTCGCCAGGGTTTTGAGGCCGACAAGCTTGTCGACTTCAAAGGTCTGAATGCCAGAAGTCCTTGGTTTGCGGGCATGATGGCGATATTGATGTTCAGCTTGGCCGGGTTGCCGCCATTCATTGGATTCTGGGCCAAGCTCGGAGTGATTCAGGCGGTCCTCGGCGTGAATCTCACCTGGCTGGCCGTTGTCGCGGTTCTATTCTCAGTCGTCGGCGCATTTTATTATCTGCGCATCGTCAAGCTGATGTACTTCGACGAGCCTACCGAGCCTGTCACCGTTGGCGGATCGACGCTGATGCGAATCGTGTTGAGCGCAAACGCGCTGCTGGTGCTTGGGCTCGGCATCATTCCGGGGACACTGCTGCAGATTTGCCAGCAAGCCCTGCAATAGGATCACATCAGCAATGACGCCCCCGCCAGGGAGGAACGATGATCACACTTTATCACGGGCCAAATTCTCGCTCCGGCAGCATTGTCTGGCTTCTCGAAGAGCTCGAGGTGGCCTATGAAACCAAGATCGTGGGTTTTCGGCGCGCCGATGGAAGCGGCGCGCGCGATCCCAGCAATCCTCATCCCCACGGCAAGGTGCCGGCGCTGACCGATGGCGACGAATTTATTTTCGAAGGCAGTGCGATTGCGCTCTTTCTCACCGACAAGTATCCGGCCAAGAAGCTGGGTCCGTGCGTCGGCGATCCGAAGCGAGGCGAGTATCTGTCCTGGCTGGCGTATCGGCCCGGCGTGATGGAACCCGCGCTACTCTCGCGCCGCTTCGAGATCAAGCATGTGTATGGCGCGATGGGCTGGGCACCTGCGGATGAAGTGGAGGAGGTGCTGAATAAGCATCTGGCATCGCGCCGATACTTTCTAGGCGACGATTTTTCCGCGGTGGACATTCTGCTGGGCGGCGGCCTGAGTTTCTTGATGATGGCGAAAATGCTCAAGGAAACACCGGTGCTGGCGGCCTATTCCGCGCGAGTCATCGACCGGCCCGCCTACCGCAAGATGATGGAACGCGACAAGCGCTGAGTTGCCGCTTGTAATGGCGTCCCAGTCCCTTGCTTTAGCCCTAAGGCCCGGTACAATGGGCGGCTCTTCCGGTGCGGGGTGGAGCAGTCTGGCAGCTCGTCGGGCTCATAACCCGAAGGTCGTAGGTTCAAATCCTACCCCCGCTACCAATTCACACGTAATTATTTGATTTTAAAAGAGTTTTTGGCGCATCGATAGCATTACCCGCTACCACTAACGTCAGTCTACGGGGGAAGCTTGCCATTGCCCTCGAAGCAGAGCACCGGACTTCCAATCGCGAGCGTTTACTGACCCATCGGGCAGCGCCATGGCCTCAATCGGCTGGCCATTCAGCACACACTTAGACCGCGTTTGAAGGGTAGTCGGGTCCAATCCAAGGACATCTCGCGAAAATGGGCGAGCGACGGCGCATAGGGATTCATCGGGGTCAAAAGAAAATTGCCCGATGAATTGCTTGGTGCCCGTCATTGCCGGTTGAAGTAGTCTCGAGCCGAGCACACGCCACGTTATCGGTTCCAACTTTACGACGCTGTCGTAGTCGTCTGCCCACAGTTCATGCGCTCGCCGCCTAAAAAATAAGTTGGGATTGCCGATTCTGTTACGGAGTTCGAGTGTTCCTACCTTTTTTCTGGCTCTCGGATCATAAAGTATCGGATGCGAGTCGCGCTGCACCGAGATGATGATGAGGTCGTCGTCAGGGATCTCGACGACACCGATGATTCCTTGGTATCCCTTGTCATATCCATCGGAGTACCAATCAAACTGTTGCAGTTCGAGGCGGCCAACTTGTTGTGCAACTTGAAGCAGGCAGAAGTCTTTCCAATAAGGACCAGCATAATAACTGATGTAGTTTTTTTGGACGAACGACCATACAGAGGGGTCGCCGTCTAACGCCGAACCCTCAGGCGTCAAATTTGCGCTCGCTGCCACTTCTTGAGGATCGCTGTAACGGTGTACCGTGATCCTTGCGCGATTGCTGTCGAAGTGGTGATTTATGGAGAAAAAATCGTGGGTTCCTGGGTGAAGAGAGAGATATTTTGCGTCACTCAGAAACACAGTTTCAATGCGGCCCGATCCAACTGACATGATCCAGAGGCTGCCGCGGTCAACCCATCCGAGACTCGAAATAATTACGCTTCCCCGGGAATCAGACAGCATCCCTCGGACTCCCGCAAAACAAAGATAATATCGGGGCGCCGCCCCGACTGTTCATTTCCTCACGACGACGAGCATCAGTTTTGGCTCAACGCCGGCAATAAAATCAAAATCTCGATCACGATGCAGAAGCGGCATGCTCGCAAAAATTGCGTGCGTCGCTATCAGGCAGTCATTCGCGGATCGCGGCGTTACGCCCGCCCATCGACATCGCGCGTACAAATGCGCGGCGCGGCGCGCTGCTTCCCGAGTGTCGGGCGCGATTACCATTGGCAACTCGCCTAGTACCCGATCCCAGCGAGTGAATCGGTCAGGGTTATCTGCACCCTGGAGAACCTCCTGTAGGATCGTAGGTGCGAGCCACACCGGCTCTCCCTGTTCCATGGCTTCAGTAAGCAGCGTAACTTCGACCAGATTGTCACCGCGTAGGTACGCGATCCACACCGAAGAGTCGACGAGCATGTCATCTCACCGAGGCGGATTTGTTGCCTTAGGATCGTAGCCTTCTGAAACGCCGCCCGTGCCGCGCAGTGCAAGAACTCCCGAGTAGTCGCGACTACGGACGTAGTGCTCGAGTGCAACATGGACTGCGTCACGAGTGGTTTTGACATTCGCAAGTCGCTTTACCCGGTCGATGAGTCTGGAGTCGAGAACGATATTCGTGCGTTCAGCACTCGGTTTGCGCGCTTGCTTCATAAAGTTTCCAATACACATTGTATGTGTATCGAAGTCTACGGCCGATCATGCGCCAGCGCAACAGAGGCCGGCGAGGGCGATCCGGTCCCATTTCAAAACCAAAAAGCGATGGTGGCGCAATATTGATCGCGCTAAACGGCCTCCTATTTTAACAACAGGAACATCGACTTAGGCTCGCCGGGACGATCTGCAGCGCGAGGGCATGAGTGATACAAAGATCAAATCCTCCCCCCGCTACCACAGTTAAATCCGACCTGTCCCATTGGACGGCCTGGGGCTCATTTTTTTCCCTACGGATTAGTGGTATATGACCCGCGTGCGGTCCCCCGCTACCAATTTCACCTTCTAGATCAATGAGTTGACCTCGACTTTGGCGCCTGGGGTTCCGTTGCATTAACGGGCGATATCGTGAAATTGCGGCGTCCCGGGACGCCAAATGACGCAGGGGCGATATCGAACAATTCCGGCGTCCACGAGACGCCCCAATGACCAAGCCTATTGTCCGAGATCCTATCTACCGACGGCGCCGGTTCGATGCCGAGATCATCGAGCTGTGCGTGCGCTGGTACATCACCTACCGATTGAGCTATCGGGATCTCGTGGCGATGATGGCCGAGCGCGGCATTGTCGTGTCACATACGAACGATTCATCGTTGGGTGATTCGCTATGTGCCCGAGTTCGAGAAGCGATGGAATCGCTTCGCGCGGCCGGTGAATACAGTTCCACAGCCAGGACATTCAAATTTGTCCCTTGTTTCGTCCTGGAATTTTCACCACATCTCCTCGTCAACCGGTACAGCTCGGCCGAATGCGAGCGCCGCGCAAAGTCAAATTCTGGCAACTCGAAGACGAAGTGCGTTGCCGATCACCGACACGGAACTCAAGCTCATGGCGGCCGCTGCAACGATGGGGCTTAAGAGAATTCCGAAGGTGGGGTAGAGAGCGCCCGCTGCCAGGGGTATCCCGACGACGTTGTAAACGAACGCCAGCACGAGGTTCTCGCGAATGTTGCGCATCGTAGCGCGGCTCAGAGCCCGCCCGCGCGCTATTCCGGCAAGATCTCCCTTGACAAGCGTGAGGCCCGCGCTTTGCATGGCGACATCTGTGCCCGTCCCCATGGCGATGCCGACATCGGCTTCGGCCAACGCCGGAGCGTCATTGACGCCATCCCCGGCCATCGCAACCACGCGGCCCTCGCCCTTGAGTCGCCGAACGATGGCGTTCTTTTGATCGGGCAGTACGTCGGCTTCCACCTCGGTGATGCCTAGCTTGTCGGCAACTGCTTGAGCCGTCGTGCGATTGTCGCCGGTCAGCATGACGATCCGAATGCCCTCACCGCGCAGGCTATCGAGTGCCCCCATGGTCGTCGCCTTGATCGGATCGGCCACCGCGATGACGCCGGCCGGCTTGCCGTCAACCGCCACGAAAAGGGCCGTTGCACCTTCCTTTCGCAGCGCCTCCGCGTGCCCTTCGAGATCGGTGCTAATGACACCATGATCCTTGAGCAGCGCGGCGTTCCCGACGGCGACACGCCGGCCCCCGCTGTTCCCGGTCACTCCCTTGCCCGTGACGGAGGCGAAATTCGTGACCTCTTGAAGAACCATTTTGCGTTCCACTGCCGCTGCCAATATGGCCGCAGCGAGCGGATGTTCGCTTAATTTCTCCAAGCTCGCGCCGAAGCAGAGTACGGTCGATTCATCAAACCCGGCCGCGGCCACTATCCTCGTGACACGCGGCTTACCTTCGGTGAGAGTGCCGGTCTTATCCACCACTAAGGTATCGACCTTCTCGAATCGTTCGAGCGCTTCGGCATTCTTGATGAGGACTCCGGCACTTGCGCCCTTACCCACACCAACCATGATTGACATGGGAGTTGCCAATCCCAGCGCGCATGGGCAGGCGATGATGAGTACCGACACGGCGGCAACCACCGCGAGTCCCAACGCCGGTGCTGGTGCCCAGATCATCCAGGCGGCAAACGCAAGGATCGCCGCGACCATTACAGCCGGAACAAACCAGGCGGCGACGACGTCGACAAGACGCTGGATGGGTGCCCGGCTGCGTTGCGCCTCGGCGACCATGTGCACAATGCGAGACAACATCGTATCGGAGCCGATCTTCTCCGCGACGACCATCAACGCGCCGGTACCGTTAATCGTGCCGGCCATCACATTGGCACCGGCTGTCTTTTCGACCGGCATCGATTCGCCGGTCACCATCGATTCATCGACCGAAGTCGTTCCTTCCATTACGGAGCCATCCACGGGTACTGCATCACCGGGTCTCACCCTCAGTCGATCGCCGATCTGAATATCGCCTAACGGCACCTCCTCTTCAGTGCCGTCCGGCCTGACGCGTAGTGCCGTCTTCGGTGCCAACTTCAAGAGTGCCCGAATGGCGCCGCCGGTCTTCTCCCGCGCGCGCAATTCGAGCACTTGGCCCAGCAAAACGAGTGCAGTGACTACCGCTGCGGCTTCGAAGTAGACTGGGATAAGCCCGCCATGCTCCCGAAGCCCCGCAGGGAATAGCGCGGGGGCAAAAGTTGCCACCAGGCTATATAAATAGGCCGCGCCCACTCCTAAGGCAATCAAGGTGAACATGTTGGGCGAGCGGTTCAAGACCGATACCCAGGCGCGTTGAAAGAAGGGCCAAGCGCACCACAGCACGATCGGCGTTGCGAGTGCGAATTGAATCCACATCGACGTTGCCATGGATACGTAGTGGTCCAAATTCAGCTGACGCAGGTGGCCGCCCATTTCAAGGACAAAGATAGGTGTCGCGAGGATGGCGCCGATCACGAAGCGGCGGCTCATATCCTTAAGTTCAGGACTTGTGCCTTCCGCCTCAGGAGCGCCCTCAGGCTCAAGTGTCATTCCGCAGATCGGACAGTTGCCGGAAACGTCCCGCCGAATCTCCGGATGCATCGGACAGGTGTAAATCGTGCCCCGAGCAACCGCTACGCTCGTAGTTATCGGCACGTTGCGCGACGGTCGGTGCCTTTGAATCATGGGGTAGTGTAGGCGCCTTCAGCATCCATACAGCAATGTCATTTGATCCCTTGATCGCCGGTCTACTGAGCATGAGACATAGATTGCGCTCCGTGCTGATGGCGTCCACTCTGTTTGTGGGGTTTGTGGCCGCGGCAGGCGCCGAAACCCGCCCCGTGGTGCTCGACCTGTTTACTTCGGAGGGCTGTAGTTCTTGCCCGCCAGCGGAAGTAATCGTCAATGAATTGGCGCAGCGGTCCAACGTCCTCCCGCTATCGTTCCATGTTGACTATTGGGACGACCTGGGCTGGCGGGACCGCTACTCGCTCGCGGCAGCCACGGAGCGTCAGCGCATGTACGCTCGGACGTTGCGCCGGTCGTCGGTCTACACACCGCAGGCGGTCATCGATGGCTCGCGCGACATCGTGGGTTCGCAGCGAGCCGCTGTAGTGGATGCCATTTCCGTGCATCGAGATGGAGTTGCGACCTCCGTGTCCGCCACCGGCGGGACGATTCAGATCCGCGTGGGTGCCGGATCGGATGCGGCCACCGCCGATGTGTTACTGGTGGGTTATCTGCGGGACGCCACCACGTTCATCGGGCGAGGCGAGAATTCCGGTCGCACCCTGAAGGAGTCCAACATCGTCCTCTGGCTGCATGAGCTGGGGCGTTGGAACGGAAAGCCGCGCGAACTTGAGATGAGCGTGAGCAGACATTCCTGAGAATGTCACCGACATCGCCGTGCTGGTTCAGTCCGTCGGTCAAGGCGCGATCCTTGGTGCGGTGGCACAACCGATTCGGTGACCGCCAGGCACCGCGCAGTTTCATATTCGAAGCCGCAGCAGCTCAAAGGATCGCGAACAGCGAGGTCGATTTCGCCGATTCCAACGACGGCGCAATAAACAACGATCTCTCTCGGTCTTTTAGCCATGCACAACAAACTCAATGTTATGGGATGGTCGCGGTTCTCTCTTGCACGGCTGACCTTCGTGCGTTCGCTCGCGAGCTTTTGGAATTCGCTGGCTCAAAGACTCGCGTGGCCTTACGTCGAATTACTGATTCGCCTGTGGATCGCGAAACTCTTTTTCTTCTTTGGCGTCCAGGAACTCATGCATTGGACAGCGGCCGTACGGATTGCCGATGAGCAGAATCCCTTCCCGATGCTTGCGCCGATAGTATCGGCATATCTGAGCACGGGCGCCGACTTGATCTGCGCGATATTGCTAGCGGTGGGCTTTATGACGCGCTATGCGTCGTTGCCGCTGCTGATACTTGCGGCCATCACGCAATTTCGCTTCGAGCCCTTCGACACCCAGCTGTTTTGGATCGCGTTATTTGGCTGGTATGTCATCCATGGCGCCGGTCCGATTTCGCTCGACCATCTCCTGCGTCGCGGCCTCGCGGATAGCGCGATCCCACTGATTCCGGGTGCGATTCGATTTTCCCGATGGCTGAGGTCCACCGGTACCCCGTGGTACCTCATGACGTTACGCCTATGGCTGGCGGCGGCACTGATAGTCGCCGCCTCAGCGGACGCGCGTCTATTGCTGGGTACGAGCGGGGAGAGGGGGTTGCCCTTGGACGTCGCCACGCGGGTCCCGATGTTTGGCGCACTGATAGGCGGCATTACGTTGACGATAGGCGCTGGCACGCGGCAAGTTGCATTGCTGTTGCTGCTTGGTCTATTCACATACTCCGTGGTGGATCCCCGTCTCAGCGATTCGATCTACCTATTGATGCTCCTTGCCATACTTGCCATACATGGGGGCGGCGCCTTGGCTATCGATGACCTGGCGAAGCGATGGCAAAGTCGCCTTTTTCCTACTCCGAGTGCCAACGAACTGGCTTCGCGGAAATGGCCTCGAGTGGTCATCGTCGGCGCGGGGTTCGGCGGCCTGCGCTGCGCACAAGCGCTCAAGGACGCGAGGGTGGCGGTTACGCTGATCGACCGAAACAACTTTCATCTATTTCAACCGCTGCTGTATCAGATTGCCACCGCCGCGCTGTCCCCGGGTGACATCGCTGTGCCGACGCGGCAAATCTTCCGAGACGCCCCCGCAACTAAGTTGTTGTTAAGCACGGTCACCGGGATCGATACGGAGAAACGGCTGGTACTTACGGAACGCCGCGAGATTCCGTACGACTACTTGGTGCTCGCCACCGGTGCTACCCATAGCTACTTTGGCAAGGATGAGTGGGCGCGTCACGCGCCGGGGCTAAAGTATGTTGAGGACGCCCTGGACGTTCGCCGGAGAATATTGACCGCCTTCGAACGCGCCGAGGAGAGCATTGATCCGTTAGAGAAGGCGGCGCTGTTGACCTTCCTGATTGTTGGCGGCGGCCCAACGGGCGTAGAGCTCGCCGGGGCCATCGCGGAACTAGCCAGATTTGGATTGAATCAGGACTTCAGGACTTTTGATCCGGCCAATGCGCGCATCATCCTTGTACAAGCGGGCCAGCGGCTGTTGCCCAGTTTCCCCGAACGCCTGTCGCGAATTGCGCAGCGCGAATTGGAGATTTTGGGCGTGCAAGTCCGGCTCGAAAGTCGCGTGAATCATATCGATGAGCGCGGTGTTGGAGTCGACGGTGAACGTATTGAGGCGCGCACTATCCTTTGGGCGGCGGGCGTCGCGGCATCACCTGCCTCGATGTGGCTTA